>ERZ761603.559-NODE-559-length-30829-cov-99.932963_pt1 | contig 30829 bp, 26 predicted proteins | sample MGYA00511879_ERZ761603 | MGnify/ENA primary metagenome ERZ761603 (study PRJEB28899, sample SAMN02850040) | bioreactor sludge metagenome | biome: EBPR Sludge; feature: EBPR Bioreactor; material: flocular biomat | place: Australia: Thorneside Wastwater Treatment... | reverse complement strand
GCAAGGACGGACCGGCGATGAGTCGACCGCTGCGGCGCGGCATGTTTTCGCGTATCGCCCTTACGGTGGGTGCGCCGGTGGCACCCGGCGAAGCGACGCCCGAACGGCTGCAGAGTCTGGTTGCTGGTTTGCGCGGCGATTGGCGCTGAACCGCACGTGATGGAGATCTGCAGGCAGCCGCGCAGCCGCGCAGCCGCGCAGCCGCGCATCTCTTGCCTGCACTCGGCTACTGATTCAATGCGCTACGGGCAATCTCGCGGAAGAACTCGAATCGTTGTCTATCGTAGGGCATCAGCCGATGGTCGTCGGGATCTTCTTTCTGCAGATCCGACCACGCGCCCTGTTGGTCGTCTCCACGGCACCAAATGCACCGAAGCAATAGCAGCAGCATGCGAGGCAAGGGAACTCCCTCTTGCGCCAGGCCATTCATTGCGGCCTTCAGGAGCGGCGATTGAGCTAAGCGTTCCGTCTCAGCAGGGGTGTTGAAAAAGGAAAGAACGAGCAACTGTGCCGCGCAAACGGCAATCTTTACTCGAAGGAACTTGACAAGGGCATCAATCGACGGAGGTTTTGAGCGCGAAAAGTAGTTACTCGTGGCAAACTCGTCCACAGTCGTTATCAGTCCAATCGACCGAGCTTTCAGGTTATCGATTGACTGCGCTTTTCTACTCCAGAACTCTCCGACAGACGCTTCAGTTGGTTTCTGCTCACCAATCGAGGCGGAACTCATGAAGCAGTCGAACATCCACTCGGTGAGTTCGAGTGTAATTGCTTCGGCTTCTCCACGCGCATCGTGCAGAGGAAACTCAGCAACCGGGTCGAAACCTAGCCTGCCGCAACATTGATCCTCCCGCGCCCGATTTTCCTCGTTGTTCCACCAATCCCTCTCCTTCTGCAGGGCCGAGTAGAAAGCCGCAAGCGCAGCGTGCGCCTTGCCAAGATCACTGCGGCTCTTCGCTTCCAGGCAGCGGCAGTAGCATTCCAGGAAAGCGGCCTCGCGTCCTGTCACGCAGGAAGGCGCTGCAACGACCTGCGTGATCGCTGCCGCATGCGTCGCAAGAACGCGCGCTGCGTGCCAATCACCGGTCGCAGCAAAACGCGTCGCCAAGCAGAGCAGCAGAGGGTACTTCATCGGACTGGCGGCGTCCAGCTTGTCCGATCGTTCTTGCTCCGCCTCAACGGCTTTGAGCATCCTACCGACCTCCAGCTTGCGCTCGCGAGAGAGATCGAACTCGGAAACACTTTCGATCAGCATCAGGATGCACTCCTCAGCCTCAGGGTAGTAGGACAGCCGCAATGGTGGCGGCTTTCGCCGGGGGCGGGGCCCGGTGTATTGGTAGGTAAAGTCCAACTCCAATTCCGCCAAAGCGACGAACAAATGGCTCAAGGCCAGGTAAATTTCCTGTTCGAGCAGTCCCCGTGGTTCGTCTTCCGTAATCAAGCGAACGAAAACATCCCTAGCGCTTTTTTCTCGCGCCAGACTTGGCGGCGCGAAAGGAGTTGCGGTGTCCAGCAGTGCACGCCAAGTGTCGTCCACTCGTTGCAGGTGCTCATCGAGTTGGTCCGTCACGTGAGTGCTCGCTTTCCTTTTCTCAAACACGACCAGCGCCTCCGTGAAGCGTATCCAACTGGTCCTATGTCCGGATAGCACGCCAACTTCATTCTCACGCGTCGGTAGTAGTTTCGGACTGCCTAAAAACGTCCGCGGGTAGAACACGTGCATCCGGGCTTCCCTACCTTCGAGCTCGCTGTTTCTACGTCTGATTGCTCGATGCAGTAAGTGATGAGCGGTGATCAGAACGAAGCAACGCCGGTTGCCAGAATCGGCGAGTCCCCAGTTGTTCAAGTACTCGATCTTGGCAAGTACTTCCGCATCATCCTCATTCCGCTGGCTGCGGTCGTCATCATCGATTTGGTGATCAGGTGGATTGTGGCGTGGGGCGCTGCTATCCTCCTCGACGAGATCGTTGATCTTCTTAAGCCAGTCCTTCTTGCGCTGCTCAACGCAGGTGATGACAGCAGCCTGTTCAAACAGATCCCCCAGAAACCGGTAGTCCTCGTCATTTTCGTACGCAAGCTGGCCACCTTCGAGGAGGGTACGGGCTCGCAGGAGCTGATCCAACGGGCCCTCCGCAAGAATAACGCCAAGCTTGTCAATGATATACCGTGTGATGTCCCGGAAGAAATTGCGGCGGGACTGTTCCCTGTCTTTTACGAAATCATCCAGCTTCTTCCTCACACCTTCGGCGAAATCTTTCTCAACCTTTAGTACGTTGGAGGCACGCACTGCGGATTCTCGAGCTTTGAAGGCGATTGCCTTCAACATGCCGTGTAATTCATCGGAGTGCGGGCGCAGCAATATCCTGCGTCCGGAACCGCCTTCGGCCAGGCCGAATCTTGGACTAAAAATATAGCCCGACAAAACTGCTGTCAAGGCGGCCAGCCGGAAATCAGTTGGTGACTTTTTGCCATAATGTCGTGCAAAAACGTCGCTATACGAAAAATGGCGTCGTGGGCTGAGGAACATGGCAGCGACGTTTGCGTCAACCACCCAATGAATTTCGGCGCCTGTGCCAAGAGCGGCGAGCTCCTTCAATGCGGCTTCAGCTTCTGAAATGCCGGACGCGGCTCGCGTTATGTCGCTGACGGTCAAACGCTTGTCCATCACGGATGGCTCCCTGGCTGGTGCGGTGCTGGTGGGGTCGGGCGGCGACGAAGACAACCTTCGTCAACAATTCTGCGCGTCTCGTCGCTCGTCGGACCCTTCCCTCTCACTTTTTCGTCTAGCTCGGGCACGAGTTTCTTGTAAAACTTATCCTTCGCAATCTGACTCCTTGTGGATGCTGAAGCGTTTTTCAAGGCTACCTGAAGGTCGGAACAAAATCGTAGGAATCCGGGGCGGTATTTCCCCAGGGAGGCCATCTGGGTTCCGAGCTGGTCTCGCAACTCTTTCGCATGGACTTCCGCGTTTTCTAAATCACTTCGGCAGAGGCTCACGAGCAGCTTGGCGGCAATTACATTTGGGAAAGAAGGGCCCTGATATAGAATGGCTGTGGCGAGATTGCGAATGGAAAGCGAAGGCGGGAACTCGTCAAGAAAGAATGCCGCTTTCAGGCATAGCCAGTCGCGCGCTTCCGGATTATTCGCCGAAGCACGGATCTTTTCGGTCAATGGCGGGAGCGCCTCACTGCAAACGGTTTCAAGGCTGAGTTCAAGGGCCGCGTTGAGCAGAGGGGTGGGCGACGCTGCACACGAGGAAAGCAACCGTGCAAGAGCCCATCGAAATCTGCTCTGTGCGTTCTTGTCGAGATTGTTGTAGAGTGAAGCGAGTTCGTCGACCGCCGTTCGGTGAGCTCCTCTCTGTCCGAAAGAAAGCCTCGCACCGCGAAACGCGGTTTCGGGAGGCGTGGATGCAACTCGATGTGTGGCCAAGGGATAGCAAGCCCTCATCCCTTCCCCAAGCCAGGAATAAAATTCGTCTTTTGAGAAGCGAGAAACCAGAAAGATGAACGACTTAAGCATTCTGTGCATAGGCTCCAAGTTCCGCCGCGACCACATCGCAGGGTATCTTCCGGCTCAACACCGCGAGCATTGCGGCGTGAAACCGTTCATCCTCGGCGCAGGGTGAATCATCCAGTTCGCCAAGAAAATCGAACGCGATATATTCCCAAGGTACTTCTTGCGACGGGCAAATCCATTCACGGGTGCCATCGACGTTCTGTAGCCTACTCTTGACGGCAGGCAACACAACAGTCCTACCGTGGGCTGGAGTGGTTTCGAGGGTTTCATCGTCACAGGCAGCGCGAAATGCCGGATTGTCCAGGCCGTCATAAGCCGTCGGGCGATAGAAGGTAAGAGCTGCCTGTCCGTCATCAGGACTGATAATTGCCCGCAGCAGTGGGCCATCGCTTCTTCCGTAGTGGCTTAGTCCTAACTGATCCCGGTGGGACTGGGCCGCGAGTGGGTCGACATATCCGGACGCCTGTGGTTGATCGAAGGGAGGAGGAAGATCACCAAGCGGCGCCACCCAAAAAAAATCACGATCCTTGCCGAAATGCCATGACGGCCGCGAACTGGACCAGTTGGCTAGAGCCGACCGCAGTTCCTCGGGAGAGTCGATCTTTCCTTTTCGCGTCTCGTAAATTTCGTGGGTACGCTGCGGCTCCTCGTAAAAGAACTCCCTGGTACGGAGAACGGTAATGACCGGTATGACTTCGCAAGCCTCGAGAGCGAGCCTCGCGCAGCCTCGCATGACGCTGGCGCGCGAAGTAAACCGGCGGAGGCACCGTACCAGGGCCTCTGGCTTGTCCGTGTCGTCAACCGTAGGGAGCTCGGTATCCAGAATGGCGACGCACTCATCGAGGAATTGCTGGAAGGAGCTCTTCGGGATAAGACGTAGCTTCAACCCCCGACAGAGATTGTTGAGTGCGATCAGCGCTAGCTTTGAGTTCGTTGCGCAGAGCGCGTCGAGAAATTCATTGCGAGTCATGGCCGTAGATCGGTGAAACAAGCATGTTGGAAATCGAGCGTCCAACGGCTGGAGCTTGCCCCTTTGATGTGCCGAGCGCGCAGAGGATCTGTTGGACGGTGCAGTTAGGGGAATAATAGCACGACTGGCAAGCAAGGCTTGCGGATCTGCGGATCACCTGCGGGCGCCTTTCCCACCGACCGCGATTGCTGGCTTCGTGACCTCTTCAGCGCTTGCCGGCGAGCAATTGCGCCAGTTCGACGGCGGTGCGCACGCCCATCTTGTCAAACAGCTTGGCGCGGTGAACCTCGACCGTGCGCATGCTGATCTGCAGTTCGTCGGCAATCACCTTGTTCAGCTTTCCGGCGAGAATCAGGTCCATGACCTGCCGTTCGCGCGTCGTCAAGCGGTTCAGCCCTTCGTTGACCGAATCGGCGCCGCTCGCCGCGGCGCGCTGGTTGGCATCGAGCTGCAGCGCTTCGATCACGCGATTGACCAGTTCGTTGTCGTTGCACGGTTTCTCGACGAAATCGAAAGCGCCTTTCTTGAGCGCCGAGACGGCCATCGGCACGTCGCCGTGGCCGGTAAGGAAGATGACCGGCATGCGGTTGCCCAGTTCGTTCAGCGCATCGAAGAGTTCGGGACCGCTCATTCCGTCCATGCGGATGTCGAGCAGCAGGCAGCCGGCGAGCGCCGGCTCCCAGGCGGCGAGGAAATCTTCGGCCGCCGGAAAGCTTCGGCAGCAGACGCCGCGCGATTCAAGCAACCAGGCGAGTGAGTCGCGGATCGCTTCGTCGTCGTCAACCAGGTAGGCGCAGGGCGTCATTGTCTTCCGATCGGCAGGGTGATGACGAAAATCGAACCGCCGGCGGGATTGGCTTCGACCCACAGGCGGCCGTGATGGAACTCGATGATCGAGCGGCAGATGCTCAGGCCCATCCCCATTCCGTCGGCTTTGGTGGAGAACAGCGGGGTGAACAGCTTGTCTTCGACCTCGGGCGGAATTCCCGAGCCGTGGTCGATCACCCGGATCTCCATCTGCTGTTCAACCTGGCTCAACTTGACCGTCAGTCGGCGGCGCTCGCCGGGCATTTCGCTCATCGCTTCAATGCCATTGCGCATCAGATTGAGCAGAACCTGCTCGAGCATCACCTGATCGGCCATCAGCTCCGGACGCATTCCCTGGATCTCGCGCTGGATGCGTACGCCGCGACTCTTCGCGGCGCCTTCGATGAAGCCGATGCTGTCGTCGATCACCTCGGCAAGGTCGCAGGGCGCCAGCTTGGGCTCGCTCTTGCGAACGAAATCATGCACGCGGCGGATGATGTGCCCCGCGCGCTGCGCCTGCACGGCCAGCTTGCCAAGCGCTTCCTTGAGCTGCTCGGGCGTGAAGTTGCCCGTCGTCAGCTTGTTCATGCAGCCCGCGGTGTAGCTGGTGATGGCGGCCAGCGGCTGGTTCAGTTCGTGCGCCAGGGTCGAAGCCATTTCGCCCATGGTCACCAGGCGAGCAGTGATCTGCAGCTTCTCCTGCTGTTGCCGGGCGAGATCTTCGGCACGCTTGCGCGCGGTGACGTCGATGATCGATCCCATCCAGCCGGTCTGCCGTCCGTCGGTATCGATCAGCGGCGCTTCGTAGACGAGCGCGTCGAAACGGCTGCCATCCTTGCGCATCAGGCGGATTTCGAAACCTTCGTGTGGCGCATTGCCCTCCAGCACGGAATTGTGCAGGTGCAGCGTACGTTCCATTTCTTCCGGCGCCCAATAGGGCATTGGCGGGTCACGTCCGATCAGTTCGTCGCTGTCGAAGCCGACCATGCGCAGGAATGCCGGGTTGGCATAGGTGACTCGGCCGGCGAGGTCGCGCGCCCGCATGCCGACCATCAGCGAATCCTCCATCGCCTTGCGGAAGGCGTACTCCGAGCGTAGCGCCTGCTCGGCCAGCAGGCGTCGCTGGATCGATCCGCGCACTGCCCACAGGCTCCAGAAGACGGTCGCCGCGAGAATCACCATCAGCGTCGAAATCAGCGTCTGGGCGCGGTTGTCGGCAGCGCGATAGGCGGTGGCCTTGAGCGTCATGCCATAACCGGGTGGCTCGAAGCTGACCGAGTAGGTCAGCGTCGTCGGTGATGCGTCGACCTTCGACTTGCTGGCCAGGGTCTGACCGCTGCTGTCGAGGACGCGCAGCAGATAGCGTTCGGCAAACCACCAGGGAACCTGATGTTTGAGCAGACCGTTCAGCGAGTAGATGCCGAGCAGGGTGCCGCGGTGGCGGCCGCTGGGCAAGACCGGAACGTAGATCTCGAAATGGACCGCTTCGTTTGCCGCGTAGGCGTCGCTGTAGACGGGGTTGCCCAGGCGAGCGAGTTCGAGCGAGCGGCTGACCCGATTCTCGCCGAAAGGCCCGGGTTCGACGCGCGGCAGGGCAGGGCTGGGCAAGCCGTCCACCGCCGTGCCACTGGCGTCAATCCAGAGCAATTGCTGCAGTTCGGGATTGTTCTTCAGAATGTGCCGGGCGCGCAGATCGAAGAGCTGGTGAGGTTTGCGGGTTTGGGTCAGGTCGAGAGCGAGTTGCTGCAGTTGTTCGGAGTGCCCGTCGAGGTGGAAGCGCAGGCTCTGTTCGAGCCAGAGCACATCGGCGATCAGCGTTGCGCGTTGCTCCTCGACTTCGTTGCGGTGCAGCAGCCAGAGCAGGGCGATGAGCAGGACGAGGAGCAGTCCGACCGCCAGGCGCAGGATCGACAGATACCAAGTCGACCACTTCAGCGGAGCAAGCGGCCGACGTTCCGCCGTCAGTGGAGTGGACGTCTCGTGCATGACGGGCCATCATAGCCAACTTGCTGCGCGATCGGTAGCTCTTGCGCGCGCGGCGAGTGGCGCTGCCAAGCCCCAGGGCGGCGTGCTTGTGGGTTTCCACAGATTGCGGATTTCCACAATATGCAATGTGCGAACGATTTGTGATATTGACGCAGTACCCCGGGCTTGGCCCGTTTTCAACCCAGAAACTCAGGAGGAGACACCATGAAGATATCTGCTTTGCTTTTCGGTCTGCTGGCTGGCACGCTGTCCGCACTGCCTTTGGGCGCCCTCGCGCAGCAGCCGATTGTCATCAAGTTCAGCCATGTGGTGGCGCACGACACGCCGAAGGGTCTGGCCGCCGAATTCTTTGCCAAGAAGGCTGGCGAGATGACCAAAGGCAAGGTGAAGGTTGAAGTCTATGCCAACTCCACGCTGTACAAGGACAAGGAGGAAATGGAGGCGCTGCAACTGGGCGCCGTGCAGATGCTGGCGCCGTCGCTGGCCAAGTTCGGCCCGCTCGGCGTCAAGGAGTTCGAGTTGTTCGATCTGCCGTACGTGTTCGACAACTACACCGAACTGCACCGGGTAACGCAGGGGGCGGTCGGGCAAAGCCTGCTCAAGAAGCTGGAGCCCAAGGGCGTTACCGGCCTGGCTTTCTGGGACAACGGTTTCAAGTCGTTCTCGGCAAACACGCCGATCAAGACGCCGGCTGATCTGAAGGGCAAGAAGCTGCGCATTCAGTCGTCGAAGGTGCTGGAAGAGCAGATCCGCGCGCTCAGCGCGCTGCCCCAGGTGATGGCCTTCTCGGAAGTCTATCAGGCGCTGCAGACGGGCGTCGTCGATGGCACCGAGAACCCGGTTTCCAACCTCTACACACAGAAGATGCATGAAGTCCAGAAGTATTTGACGATGACCGAGCATGGGTATCTCGGTTACGCCGTCATCGTCAACAAGAAATTCTGGGAGGGACTGCCGGCTGATGTGCGCGGACAGCTCGAAGCGGCGATGAAGGAATCGACCGCCTACGCCAACAAGATCGCCAAGGAACAGAACGACAAGGATCTGGAAGGCGTCAAGAAGTCGGGCAAGACGCAGGTCTATGTGCCGAGTGCGGAAGAGAAGCTGGCCTTCAAGAAGGCGCTCGCCCCGGTGCACGCCAAGATGGAATCGCGTATCGGCAAGGATCTGCTGCAATCCGTCTATAAGGAAACCGGTTTCGATCCGAACAAGCTCTGAGCACGACGGAAGAGCACGCAACAGCCCGCTGGGGGGCCTGATCCCGGCGGGCTTCTTTTCAGGCAGGCGGGGGAGTCATTGCCATGAAAATTCTGGATCACCTTGAGGAGTGGCTGATCACCTTCCTCATGGGGGCTGCGACGACGATCATCTTCTTCTCTGTTGCCCATCGCTATTTGTCGGGAATGCCGATTCCCGGTCTGCAGGACTGGCTGCTCGGACTGAACTTCGGCTGGGCGCAGGAGCTGTGCATCATCATGTTCGTCTGGATGGCCAAGTTCGGCGCTGCCTATGGTGTTCGCACCGGCATTCACGTCGGCGTCGATGTGCTGATCAACCGGATGACTGGCCGTACGCGCGCCAAGTTCGTCGTTTTCGGTCTGCTCGCCGGCGCCTTGTTCACCGGAATCGTCGGCACCCTGGGCGCCAATTTCGTCTGGGAAAACGGTTTCCACTACTGGCTGTACACCTCGCTGGGCTGGGATCCGGGCGACATTCCCGAGGGGCCGACGACGCCTGACCTCGAGTGGCCAACGTGGATCGTCTACAGCGCGATCCCGCTCGGTTCGAGCCTGATGTGCTTCCGCTTCCTGCAGGTTGCGGTGAGTTTCATCCAGACCGGCGAGCTGCCACACCATGATCATGGGCATGTTGACGGTCTGGACGAAACGCCGCCGGCCGACGAGATCACGCCCTACGAGATGGAAGACAACCTGCATCCGCACGATCTGACCTACAGGAAGCGCCATCCGGAAGACGATGCCGGCAATCCGTCGAACAAGGGAGGAAAACAACAGTGAATGCAACAGTCATCTTCCTGATCCTGCTGGTCCTCATGCTGACCGGCATGCCGATCTCGATCTCGCTCGGCCTGACGGTACTCAGCTTCCTCTTCATGTTTACCCAGGTGCCGCTCGAATCGGTTGCGCTGAAGCTGTTTACCGGAATTGAGAAGTTCGAGATCATGGCCATTCCGTTCTTCATTCTGGCCGGCAACTTCCTGACCCACGGCGGCGTTGCCCGACGCATGATCAAGTTTGCCACCAGCATGGTCGGCCATTGGTACGGCGGCCTCGGTCTGGCTGGCGTTCTGGCCTGCGCGCTGTTTGCCGCGGTCTCCGGTTCGTCGCCCGCGACGGTCGTCGCGATCGGCTCGATCCTGATGCCGGCGATGGTCAAGGCGGGTTTCCCGAACAAGTTCGGGGCCGGCGTGATCACCACTTCGGGGGCCTTGGGAATCCTGATTCCCCCATCGATCGTGATGGTCATGTATTCGGTCGCGACCAATACATCGGTCGGTGCGCTGTTCATGGCCGGCGTGATTCCCGGGATCATTCTCGCCTCGGTGCTCGGTGGCGTCACCTGGTTCCGCGCTCGCAAGTTCGACTATCCGCGCATGCCGAAAGCGTCTTTCAGCGAGCGGCTGAGCGCGTTTCGCGAGTCGGTCTGGGGTCTGTTCCTGATCGTCGTCGTCATGGGCGGGATCTACAGCGGCATGTTCACTCCGACCGAGGCAGCGGCGATGAGCGCGGTCTATGCCTTCTTCGTCGCTGTCTTCGTGTACAAGGACCTGACGATGAAGGACGTGCCACGCGTCCTGCTGAACTCGGCCAACATGTCGGCGATGCTGCTCTACATCATCACCAACGCCGTGCTCTTCTCGTTCATCATGACCAACGAGAACATCCCGCAGGCGCTGGCCGACTGGATGCTGGGTCACGGCCTGGGGATGATTGCCTTCCTGCTCGCGGTGAACATCATCCTGCTGCTCGCCGGCAACTTCATGGAGCCGTCGTCGATCGTGCTGATCTTTGCCCCGATTCTCTTTCCGGTAGCGATGAAGCTGGGAATCGATCCGGTGCATTTCGGTATCCTGATGACGGTCAACATGGAAGTCGGCATGTGCCACCCGCCGGTCGGGCTCAACCTCTACGTCGCTTCGGGGATCACCAAGATGGGGATCACCGAACTGACCGTCGCCGTCTGGCCGTGGCTGCTGTCGATGCTCGTCTTCCTGGTCGCCGTCACCTATGTGCCGATCATGTCGACCTGGCTGCCCAAGACTTTGGGAATGATGTAGCAACAGGCCAAAAGGCTGCGCCCCGGCTGGCGGCGCAGCCGCGCGGCAGCAGCAGCCGATGCTCCGAACGCGCGTGCGGGATGCCCTGCACGCGCTTCCGCTTTGTGCGCCACCTGCGCCTTGAATTTCCGCGTGCGACTCCGCCGCGCCCTTCTCGGCGTGCTCTCGCTGTGCTGTTGGGCCTGCTGCGGCAGCACTTCGACGAGGCCGGGTGAGCCCCTGTCCGGCTGCCCGAATCTGCCCCACGCGTGCCATGCCGCGTCGATCGCCGCGCCAGGAGGTCCTCGGCGGGTCTCGTTGGCCACCCATTGAGTTCTGATTTATGGCACAGTTTGTGGCGAGCGATGAGTAGCCGGCGGCAGTCCGCGTCGCCAGTGTCGCTACTCGGCTAGCTGCCAGCGATGCTCGATCGGCAGACCCGGTTGGCCTGCGGGTTTCCGGCCGCTCTGGCTGATCCGGTGCAACAGGTTTCCGCCGAGTACCGTCGGCGCGCGGTTACGAAGCCTCCGAAGTCCTGCCTTTTTGTCTCATACTTGTCGTCGCCAGCCGGATCACCCGGCCAGGCGCCCGATTCCACCGGGGTGACTGAACGGAGAGCTGATGAGCAACGCGAATCAAGACGAAGCGAAGAAGGGGCGCCCGAGTTCGCGGCGCGTTCCGCCGGCCGGTGCGCCTGCCGATAACGATGGCGCGCAGGGGCGCAGCGACGAACGCCCCTTCATCGTCGGCATCGGTGCTTCGGCAGGTGGCCTGGAGGCGCTCAGCCTGCTGCTCCCCGGTCTGCCGAAGAACCTTGGCCTGACTTACGTCGTCGTCCAGCACCTGTCGCCGACTTACCGCAGCATGATGTCGCAGTTGCTCGGGCGCGAGACGACGATGCCCGTGAAGGACATCGAAGACGGAACCTCACCGGAAGCGAACACGGTCTACATCACCCCGCCGAATCGCAACCTGACCCTGCTCGCGGGTTGCTTCCGCCTGGTCGAGCCGGCGCGCGAGTCGATGCCCAAACCGTCGGTCAATCGCTTTTTCGCCTCGCTGGCCGAGGAGATCGGCGAATCGACGATCGGTATCATTCTTTCTGGAACGGGTTCCGACGGTGCCGCCGGAATCCACGCGATCAAGGCGGCTGGGGGCTTCACTTTCGCCCAGGACCCCGACACTGCCAAGTACAACGGAATGCCGCAGTCGGCGATCGACACGGGCAGCGTCGACTGGATCCTGCCGCCCGAGAGCATGGGCGCCGAGATCAGCCTGATCGTTCTCAATCGCGGACTGATCCCGGTGGCGACGCAGGCGGCGAGTGCTCCGGCGACGCTGAAGACGCTGCTCGGCAAGGTGCGCAGCCGCACCAAGGTCGATTTCTCGCAGTACAAGGAGCCCACCCTGTGGCGGCGAATCGAGCGGCGGATGGCGGCCAACCACGTCAGCACGCTGCATGACTACCTGCAGGTGGTCGACCAGACGCCGGTCGAACTCGACAAGCTGTGCAAGGACATCCTGATTTCGGTCACCGCCTTCTTCCGCGACACCGATGCCTTTGCCCGCCTCGACAAGGTGGTTGCCGAGATCCTTGGCGGCAAGCAACCCGGCGACGACATCCGCGTCTGGGTTGCCGGCTGCGCCACCGGCGAGGAAGCCTATTCGCTGGCCATCCTGTTTTCCGAGCGCCTCGGCGCTGCCTTCGACCAGTACCGGCTGCAGATCTTCGCCACCGACATCGATCTCGATGCGATGGCGCTCGCCCGCCGCGGCGTCTTTGCCGCATCGAGCCTGGCGCACATGGACCGCGGTCGCATCCGCGCCCACTTCACGCCGCACGGCGATCGCTACGAGATCAACAAGAACCTGCGCGACGTGGTCATCTTCGCCCGCCAGGATCTGGTGCAGGATCCGCCCTTCCTGCGGCTCGACCTGGTGAGCTGCCGCAACGTCCTGATCTACTTCCAGAGCGAGCTGCAGGCGCGGCTGCTGTCGGTCTTCCATTACGCGCTCAACGCCGGTGGCTATCTCTTCCTCGGCAAGTCGGAGGGAATCTTTCAGCAGGAAGCGCTGTTCGGAGTCGTCGACAAGGATGGGCGCCTGTACCGCCGACATGGGGTGAGTGCCCGGCTGCCGTTGCTGCGCTCGGAGATGCAGCCGCCCGCCGCCGGTCTCAACCAGCATCAGAGGGTCGTCAAACCAACGACACCACTGGCTTTCGAGAACATCCTGCTCGATGCCGCCGGGCGTTACTTCATCCCGACCAGCATCCTGATCAACGGCAAGTTCGAGATCCGCCACATTCACGGCGACGCCAGCCGCCTGCTCAACGTCTCGCCGGGCAAGCCGGCCTTCGACCTGATCTCGCTCATCCGGCGCGAACTGCGCACCGAAGTGCAGGTGCTGATGCGCCAGGCGCAGGTGAAGCAGACGGTCGCCTACGGACGTCCGCGCCACATCAAGGCGCTCGACCCCACGCGCGGCGTTCGCCTGTCGGTGCACCCGCTGTCGGCGATCGACAGCGAAGCGCTGTTCATGGTCTGCATCGAATGGATCCAGCCGGCAGCGGGCAAGAACGCGATCGAGGACAGCAACAACGCCACCGACAAGGAACTCGAGGATGAACTCGCGGCAACGCGCGAACACCTGCAGACCCTGGTCGAGGAACTCGAGACCTCGAACGAGGAGATGCAGGCGCTGAACGAGGAGATCCAGGCGTCGAACGAGGAAATGCAGGCGTCGAACGAGGAACTGGAGGCGTCGAACGAGGAACTGCAGTCGACCAACGAAGAGCTGGCGACGGTCAACGAAGAACTGCAGATCAAGACCGCCGAGACGCAGGAACTCAATGTCGAACTCGAGTGCATCCAGAACAGCGTCGATTATCCGCTGCTCGTGCTCGACCGCAACCTCAGTCTGCAGCGCTTCAACAGCGCCGCGGCGCGCGTCTTCAAGCTGACCGCGGTGCAAAGCGGGCGCCAGCTGCGCGATCTGCTGCTGCCCGCCGGGATGCCCGATCTGGTCGCGAAGAGTCAACAGGTAATCGAGACGCAGGAGGCTTTCGACTGTCAGATCGTGAATGCCAATCGCCGGCACTATGCCCTGCACATCGTGCCGCTGCTGCGCGACACGCAACGCGTCATCGGCGTCATCCTGCTCTTTGCCGACAATACCAGCCTCTACGAAGTCGAGCGTTCGGCGCGCGAGACGCAGGTCAGGTTGCTCGCCGTGATGAACAACTCGATTTCGTTGATGGCGGTGAAGGACTCGTCGGGCCGCTACCAGTTTGCCAATCCGCGCTTCGAAGCGACCTTCGGGTTTGCCGCCGGGCAGGCAATTGGCAAGACCGACGGGCAGCTTTTTCCCGCCGAGGTCTGCGAGGTGTTCCGCGAGAGCGAAATCGCAGCGATGCGCCAGCGGCAGGGTGTCGAACGCGAGGAAGCTTTACCGCTCGGCGACGGGACGCGCCATTTCCTGGCGGTGCGTTTTCCGCTGCTCGACGACGACGGAGCGATCAATGGACTCTGTTTCCAGGCGACCGACATTACTGCCCGCAAACAAGCCGAAGACAGCCTGCGCCTGGCAGCAATGGTCTTCGAGCGGGCTTCGGAAGGCGTCATGGTGACCGATACCGCTCAGCGCATTCTGACGGTGAATGATGCGTTCACGGCGCTGACCGGCTACACCCGTGAGGAAGTCGTCGGCCAGTTGCCCAGTCTGCTGCGATCGCATCTGACCCCGCCCGAGCTCTACCGCGACATGTGGGAGCGGATCATGCGCCACGGCGTCTGGCAGGGTGAAATCTGGAACCGGCGCAAGAATGGCGAGCTTTTCCTCGAGTGGTTGTCGATCAACACAGTGAAGGACGCGAGCGGCGAGGTGATCAACTATGTCGGCATGTTCAGCGACATTACCAAGGCGCGCGAGTCGCAGCAGCGGATCGAGTACCTGGCAACGCACGACGAGTTGACCGGGCTGCCCAACCGCGCGCTGTTCAACGACCGCCTGCAGCTCGCGCTGGCGCGCGCCGAACGCCAGGGCGAGAGCATGGGGGTCGTCTTCATCGACCTCGACGACTTCAAGGTGGTGAACGATACGCTCGGCCACCCGACCGGCGACCGTCTGTTGAAGCAGGCGGCGATGCGCTTGCTCGACTGCGTTCGTGCCGAGGACACGGTCGCTCGGCTGGGCGGGGATGAGTTCGTCGTCCTCCTCGAAACGAGCGATCGCAAGGAAGCGACGCAGACGGCCCAGCGTCTGCTCAATGCGCTGAGCACCAGCTATTGCTTCGAAGAGCACGAGTGCTTCGTCAGTGCGAGCATCGGTCTCAGCATGTTTCCAGAGGACGCCAACGATGCTGGCGCGCTGATGCGCAAGGCGGATTCGGCAATGTACCGGGCCAAGGACCACGGCAAGAATGCTTTCCGCTTCTTTACCGCCGACCTCGCCCGGCATGCGGCGCGCCGGCTCACGCTTGAGACCGGTTTGCGGCGAGCGATCGACAGCCGCGAACTGACCGTCCATTATCAGCCACAGGTGAGCTTTTCCAGCCAGCAGGTGATCGGCGCCGAGGCGCTGGTGCGCTGGGCGTGCAACGGGGAAGCCGTCGAACCGGTGGAATTCATCCCGGTTGCCGAGCAGAGCAGCGTGATTGTCGCGCTCGACGAGTGGGTTCTCGGCGAGGTCTGCCGACAGATCGTCCGTTGGGATCAGGCCGGACTGCCGCCAGTGCGCATCAGCGTCAATGTCTCGGCGCGCCATTTCCGCAAGGAGGGGATGGCCGCCGACCTGATGCACATCGTCGGCGCGCACGGCGTCGCGCCGCAACGCCTGTGCGTCGAGATCACCGAAGGCGTTCTGATGGACGTCGAGCGCGCCGAACGCATGCTTGCCGACCTGGTCGCCAACGGCTTGACGATCAGTATCGACGACTTCGGCACCGGCTTTTCCTCGCTCGCCTATCTGAAGCGCTTTCCGATCCACGAACTGAAAATCGCGCGCAGCTTCGTCAATGGCATCGCGCGCAGTGCCGACGACCGCGCGATCGGTTCGGCGATTATCACCCTGGCTCGAAACATGGGCATGAGCGTGATCGCCGAGGGCGTCGAACTGGCCGAACAGCATGCCGAACTCGACGCTGCCGGTTGTCACTACGGCCAGGGTTTCCTCTATTCGCAGCCACTCGCCGCCGACGAGTTTGCGCGCTGGCTGCAGGCGCGGCGAGCGCCTTGCTGAGCGGTGCTAGAATCGCAGCCGGATTTGACCGTGCTGTCCTTGTCCTTTGCCTTATTCTTGCCTTGGGAAACTGATGTGAAAGTCCTGCTTACCGGCGCCGCCGGCTTCATTGGCCGGGCCACTGCGCTGCGCCTGCTTGACCGGGGTGACGAAGTCGTCGGCCTCGACAACCTGAACGATTACTACGACGTTTCGCTGAAGCTCGACCGGCTGCGCTTTCTCGAACCGCGCAGCGGATTTCGCTTCGTCAAGCTGGATGTCGGCGATCGGACGGGAGTTGCCGAACTCTTCGCGCGCGAGCGCTTCGATCGCGTCATTCATCTGGCGGCGCAGGCTGGTGTCCGTTACTCGCTGAAGAATCCGCATGCCTACGTCGACAGCAACCTGGTCGGATTCGTCAATATCCTCGAAGGTTGCCGCCACGCGCAAGTCGAGCATCTGGTCTATGCCTCGAGTTCGAGCGTCTATGGTGGCAATACGCAGATGCCGTTTTCCGAGCACGACAGCGTCGATCACCCGGTCAGCCTGTATGCGGCGACGAAAAAGGCCAACGAACTGATGGCGCATTGTTACAGCCACCTGTACGGCCTGCCGACGACGGGCCTGCGCTTTTTCACCGTATATGGCCCGTGGGGCCGGCCGGACATGGCGCTCTTCCTGTTTACCCGGGCGATTCTCGCGCGCCAGCCGATCGACGTGTTCAATCACGGCAACATGCAGCGTGACTTCACCTATGTCGACGATATCGTCGAAGGCGTCATTCGCGTGCTCGACCGCCCGGCAACGAGCAATCCCGGCTACATCGCCGAACAACCCGACCCGGCGACGAGCAACGTTCCTTACCGCGTGTTCAACATCGGCAATCACAACCCGGTGCCGCTGCTCGACTTCATCGGCGCGATCGAAGAGGCGCTTGGCATCAGCGCGGTGAAACGCATGCTTCCCTTGCAGGACGGCGATGTCCCGGCAACCTACGCGGATACCGATCTGCTTGACGAATGGGTCGGCTTTGCCCCGGCGACGCCGATCGGCGACGGCGTCAAGCGCTTCGCGGCCTGGTATCGCGACTATTACAAGGTATGAGTTGCCGGGTTAGCGCGCCCGCCGCGCTGTTCGTCGGCGGCTGCCGGGAAGGGCGCTGCACCTCAGCGTTGGCAGTGCGCACAATAGAACGTCGAGCGTCCGGACTGGCGAAGCATTCTGACCGCTTGTCCGCAAGCCGGGCAGGGTTCGCCGGCGCGGCCATAGACTGCGCAGGTGAGCTGGAAGCAGCCGGCACCGCCGTCGCTATGGACGTAATCGCGCACGCTGCTGCCGCCGGCCGCGATCGCCTTCTCCAGTGTCGAGCGAATGGCATCGGCGAGGACCCGGTAGCGCTGCAAGCTGATTCGGTTGGCCGCTCGGCGCGGCGAGACGCCGGCCTGGAAGAGGCTCTCGGCAGCGTAGATGTTGCCGATACCGACGACCAGTCGGCTGTCCATCAACAACGGCTTGATCGGTCCATGGCGTTGGCGGGTGGCGGCGTAAAGCCAGTTGCCGTCAAAACCTGCCGACAAAGGTTCGATTCCGAGCACGGCAAGTAGCGGATGACGCTCGATGTCGCTGCCTTCGTGCCAGACGAGGGCGCCGAAGCGGCGTGGATCGCGCAGGCGAAGGACGCTGGTCCCGAACGAGAGGTCGAAATGGTCGTGCTTTCCCGCTGGACTCTCTGCGGCGACGAGGCGCAGGCTGCCCGACATGCCCAGGTGCAGCAGCAGCCAGCCACCGCCCTGCCGGCTTGCACAGTCGAAAAGCAGGTATTTCCCACGGCGTTCGATGGTCTCGAGGCGCAAACCGACCAGCCGCTCGGCCAGCCCCGGGGTGACTGCGTGGCGCAGGCGGGGCGTGCGCACGACGGCGGAGACGACCTGTTGGCCGACGATGAACGGGAACAGTCCCCGGCGGCTCACTTCAACTTCTGGAAGTTCCGGCATTGCCGCTGGCGCAAAAAGTCCATAACATGTGGAAAGCGGATTATCCCGCAAACCCGAACCGACCACGCTCCCGTTTGCAGCGAGCAAGGAAACCATGAAGTCTGAAAAAAGGATTGCCCTTTGTGCCTCGCTGGCATTGGCCTGCGCCGTACCCGTCTTTGCCGCCGGCGAGGCGGGTGACGGCCGACCGCGCAAGCCGGCGGCACGCGAGGTCGGGGGGCAAGGCGAAAGCGGCGCGCTGGCGCGCGCGATGGAGCCGGCGGGGCGTGGGCTGAGTGCGCAGGTCGTCTATCAGCTGCTGCTTGCCGAAGTGGCTCTGCAACGCGGCCGCGGAGACTTTGCCAGCCAGGCCTACGCCGACCTTGCGCTGCGCACGCGCGACCCAGGCATCCTCGAACGGGCAATCGAGGTCGCCGGACACGCGCGTCGTCTGGATCTGGTCCTCGAACTCGCGCGTCAGTGGGTGCAGGTCGATCCGGATTCGAAACGCGCGCAGCAGGTGCTGGCTGGCGTGATGATCATGAGCAATCAGTTCGATGGACTGGCGCCGCAGCTGATCAGCATGCTCGAGGCCGATCGGACGGCGCTGCCTGGCAACCTGCTCGGTCTGCAGCGGATGTTTGCGCGCAGTCCGGATCGGCAGGCGGTGTACCAGTTGATCAGCCGGGTGTGCGCGCCGTTCACCGATTTGCCCGAGGCGCACTACGCGCTGGCGGTTGCCGCGAGTTCGGCCGGCGAGAACGAACGCGCGCTGGCCGCGGCACGCAGAGCGAACGAACTGCGCCCGGACTGGGAGCCAGCGGTGCTGGTCGAAGCCGAGCTCCTGGCGCGCAGGTCGCCGGCCGAGGCGATTGCCCGCTTGCAGCGCTTCGTCGACGCCTATCCGATGGCACGCGACGTGCGCCTGTTTCTGGCGCGTGCGCTGGTCGGCGAGAAGCGCTACGCCGACGCGAAACGTCAGTTCGAACGTCTGCTCGTTGCTTATCCGAACAATCCGGATGTGGTTTTTCCGGTGGCCGTCCTTGCCTTGCAGGAAAACGATCGCGTGCTCGCCGAGGCGCAGCTCAAGCACCTGGTGACGCTCGACATCACTGACAAGAGCACACCCTACTACTACCTCGGCCAACTGGCGCAGGAGGACAAGCGTTCGGACGAGGCCTTGAGCCACTTCCGGCAGGTGCAGACGGGCGAGCATGTCGTTGCAGCGCTGGTGCGCAGCGCTTCCATCCTCTCCGGCCAGGGAAAGATGGCAGAAGCGCGCCGGCTCCTGCAGGATGCGGCGGCGGCCAACCCGCAGCAGCGGATTCGCCTCTTGATTGCCGAGGCTGCCGTGCTGCGCGAGGAGAAGCAGTACGCTGCGGCGCTGGAATTGCTCGACAACGAACTGGCGACGCAGCCGGCCGAACCCGATCTGCTCTACGAGTCCGCGCTGCTGGCCGAGAAGCTCGACCGGCTCGAACTGATGGAGAGCCGCTTGCGCAAGCTGATCGAACTGCAGCCGGAGAATGCGCAGGCGTACAACGCACTCGGTTACTCGTATGCCGAGCGTAACCTGCGCCTGCCGGAAGCCCGGCAGTTGATCGAAAAGGCACTGCAACTGGCGCCGGACGATCCGTTCATTCTCGACAGCATGGGCTGGGTGCTTTACCGCGAGGGCGATCACACCGGCGCGCTGGCGCTGTTGTTGAAAGCGTACGGGCAGCGCTCCGATCCGGAAATTGCGGCGCACATCGGCGAAGTGCTGTGGACGCTGGGCCGCGCCGACGAGGCGCGGCGTACCTTGCGCGAAGCGCAGAAAAAGCATCCGGGCAACGAGGTTTTGAGCGAAGCGGTCAGGAAGTTTGCTCAGTGAACTGCCGCGCCGGTCGCTCGGGTTCGCGCATCTGGCCGTCATTCGAAGGCCGCTGGCCTTGGCTCGTCGCCACTCTGGTCGCCCTTGCCGCGTGTTCGACCCCCGGCCGGGTCGGTGACTCCGCTGCGACGATCGGGCGTGACCGCCTGCAAGCCTTCGCCGTCGCCGGACGCTTTGCGCTGCGTCAGCACGAGGCCAGCCATTCCGGGCGAATCTACTGGCGGCATGTCGACGGAAGTGATCACCTGGTTGTTTCCTCACCATTCGGCCAAGCGCTTGCCGAAGTGTCGGGCAACTCGGGTGGTGCGCGACTGGTGGCGAGCGACGGCAAGACCTATGAAGCTCCGACGATGGACGAACTGCTCGTTGCCGTCCTTGGTTACCCGCTGCCGCTCGGCAAGCTGGCCGATTGGCTGCGCGGTAGAAGCAGAGCGGGCGTTCAGGTGGTCAGCGACAGCCTGGGGCGGCCGCTCGCGATCGAGGATCAGGATTGGCGCCTACGCTACCAGTACGACGACAACGACGCGCAGGCCTTGCCTGGCCGCCTGTTTGTCGAGCGCGCGCAAGTTTTCGAACTGCGTCTGCGCATCGACGAATGGACCGACCTTGCGCGCTGACGGTGAGCCGGCATGTCGCACGCAAACCCCGTCTGGAACTGGCAGAGCAGTTATCCGGCGCCCGCCAAGCTGAACCTTTTCCTGCACGTGGTCGGTCGTCGCGTTGACGGCTATCACCTGCTGCAGACGGTTTTCCGTCTCATCGAGCCGGGCGACAGCCTGCGCTTTTCCCCGCGCTCGGACGGCCGCGTCGGTCTGACGACGCCCTTGCCCGGGGTGCGTGCCGACGACGATCTGAGCGTACGCGCTGCCCGTCTGCTGCAGGCAGAGGCGGCTGCCTTGAGCCGGCGAAGCGACCTTGGGGTCGACATCAGTCTGCACAAGCGTCTGCCGCTGGGTGGTGGACTGGGCGGCGGCAGTTCCGACGCGGCGACGGTCCTGCTCGCGCTCAATCACCTCTGGCAGCTCGGTCTGCGCCGCGAGCGGCTGCAGGAAATCGGGCTGCGCCTCGGCGCCGACGTCCCGGTCTTTATTTTCGGGCGCAACGCTTTTGCGCAGGGCGTTGGCGAGGCGCTGCACGCGCTCGATTTGCCGGAACGTTACTACCTGGTTGTTCAGCCCGCCGTCAATGTGTCGACGGGGGCGATCTTTGCCGCCCCCGAACTGCGCCGTGATACGCCGACAATCGGCGTCGACGAATGGTCGGCAGGCTTCGGCGGCAACGATCTGCAGAGCGTCGCCTGCACCCGCTTTCCACAGATCGCCGCATGTCTGGATTGGCTTTCGCGCTTTGCCGAGGCGCGCATGACCGGTTCCGGAGCCTGCGTGTTTGCCGAGTTCGCCGAGCGCGTTCTGGCCGAAGAGATCTGCCGCCGGGTCCCGCCAGACTGGCGTGCCTGGGTCGCGGCGGGGCTGGCGCGGCACCCGCTGCACGCCCTGGCCGGCGACATCTGAGCAGCAAAGCGCGGTTTGCCGGAGGGCAGCTTTTTTTCTCGGCGAATTCCCTTTATAATGCGCGCCTCGCTCGCGTGCCGGGCGAGAGGTTTACCGTTGGGGAGTCGCCAAGTTGGTCAAGGCACCGGATTTTGATTCCGGCATCCGAAGGTTCGAATCCTTCCTCCCCAGCCACTCCGATTCTGTCAAAGCGGGTAGGCTGCCTGGCCTGCCCGTCTTGCTTTATACGGCGCCGCTTGCCTGGGGCGTCAGGGGAAGCACAGCATGGCCTATGACAGCCTGATGGTATTTTCCGGCAACGCCAACCCCGCCTTGGCCGCCGATGTCGTCAGACACCTCAACATCGCACCCGGCCGGGCGCGCGTCGGTCGCTTCTCGGATGGCGAGATCAGCGTCGAAATTCAGGAACATGTGCGTGGCATGGACGTGTTCATCCTGCAATCGACCTGCGCGCCGACGAACGAAAACCTGATGGAACTGCTGGTCATGACGGATGCGCTGAAGCGCGCCTCAGCCGCGCGCATCACCGCGGCCATCCCGTACTTTGGCTACGCTCGGCAGGACCGCCGAGTGCGCTCCGCGCGCGTACCGATCGCCGCCAAGCTGGTCGCTGATCTGCTCACCGCAGCGGGCATTCACCGCGTGCTCACCATGGACCTGCATACCGAACAGATCCAGGGCTTCTTCAACATTCCGGTCGACAACATCTATTCGCTGCCGATCATGCTGGGCGACGTGTGGAAGCGCAACTTCGATCATCTGATGGTCGTTTCGCCTGATGTCGGCGGTGTCGTGCGCGCCCGCGCGCTGGCCAAGCGGCTGGAGTGCGATCTGGCGATCATCGACAAGCGGCGTCCAAAAGCCAACGTTTCCGAAGTAATGAACATCATTGGCGAGGTCGAAGGCCGCACCTGCGTGATCATGGACGACATGGTCGATACCGCCGGAACGCTGTGCAAGGCGGCAACCGCGCTGAAGGAGCATGGCGCACGCCACGTGCATGCCTACTGCGTCCATCCGGTCCTCTCCGGGCGCGCGGTCGAGCGGATCAATGCCTCCGATCTGGACGAACTGGTGGTGACCGACACCATTCCGCTGCGTCAGGACGCGCAGGAATCACCGCGTATTCGGCAGCTTTCCGTGGCCGAAGTAATGGCCGAAACGATACGCCGGATCAGCAACGAAGATTCGGTGTCGTCGCTTTTCATCGAGTAGTGCAGGGCAACGGCCGAGTGCTGGCAGCAAGACGTGTTCCCTTCGTGTGCGGTCGTTTTCCGCGTTTTCCTTAACCCCTCGCCTGGTCGCGGGCGGGGTTGTTGCACCTATCAGGAGTTACCATGAGCTTTGAACTTGAAGCCCGCCAGCGTACGCTGCAGGGGTCCGGAGCGAGCCGCCGCCTGCGTCGTACGAACCGCGTTCCGGCAATCATTTACGGGGGCTCGGCGGCGCCGCTGCTGATCGACCTGGACCACAACGAGATCCTGCTGAATCTGCGCAAGGAAGCTTTCCATGCTTCCGTTCTGACGCTCAAGGTCGACGGTAAGGCGCAGAACGTCGTTCTGCGCGATTCGCAGATGCATCCCTGGAAGCCTCTGGTCTTCCACTGCGACTTCCAGCGCGTCGATACCGAACACGCCATCCATCAGCGCGTGCCCTTGCACTTCATCAATGCCGACATCGCACCCGGTGTCAAGGTCGGTGGCGGCAAGGTTTCGCATGCCCTGAACGACCTCGAGGTCGTTTGCCTGCCGCAGGATCTGCCGCCCTACATCGAAGTCGACCTGAAGGATCTCGACGCGGGTCACGCCTTGCACGTTTCCCAGCTCGTTTTCCCGGCGGGCGTCAAAGCGCTCATGCATGGTGACGACGATCCGGTCGTTGCCTCGATCCCGGCGCGCAAGAGCGGCGGCGACGCGGAAGAAGCGGGCGAGGGCGAAGCCGCCACGAGCTGAGGCTGAAGCTGTTCGCGGCAGGCTGCACGCCGGCATCGCGCCGGCGGCGGCCGGCCGTTCTGCGATCTCGAGCACAAGCGCATGCCTCCTCCACGTCTGATCGTCGGCCTGGGCAATCCGGGCGCCGCTTATGCCGAGCATCGGCACAACGTCGGCTTCTGGTTCGTCGACCGCTTGGCCAGCGACTTGCGGGTGTCGCTGCTGCCGCAGGGCAAGTTCTACGGGCGCGTGGCGCGCTGCGCTGAGCTGTGGCTGTTGCAACCGGCCACCTGGATGAACCTTTCCGGTCAGGCGGTAGCAGCGCTGGCGCATTTCTACCGCATTGCCCCTGATGAGATCCTGGTCGTGCACGACGAGCTCGATCTGCCGCCGGGCAGCATTCGCCTCAAGCAGGGGGGTGGAAACGGCGGGCACAACGGTCTGCGCGACATTCAGGCACGCTTGTCGACGCCCGATTTTTGGCGTCTGCGCTTGGGAATCGGGCATCCGGGCGAGCGCGAAGAGGTCGTCAACCATGTTCTCAGGGCGCCCCGGCGGGAAGAGCGGGAACTGATCGAGCGCGCCATCGAGCGCTGTCTGCTCGCCTGGCCGCAGTTCGCTGCCGGTGACTACGCGGCAGCGCAGCGCCAACTGCACGGCAAGACCGTATCACCACAGGAAAACCGGCCATGAGCCTGCAATGCGGAATCGTCGGACTGCCCAACGTCGGCAAGTCCACCCTGTTCAACGCCTTGACCAAAGCGGGCATCGCGGCAGAGAACTATCCCTTCTGCACGATCGAGCCCAACGTCGGCATCGTCGAAGTGCCTGACCCGCGGCTGGCACAGATCGCTGCGCTGGTCAAACCGCAGCGCGTGCAGCCGGCGATCGTCGAGTTCGTTGACATCGCGGGCCTGGTTGCCGGGGCGTCGCGCGGTGAGGGCCTGGGCAATCAATTCCTCGCCAACATTCGCGAAACCGACGCCATCGTCAATGTCGTGCGCTGCTTCGAGGACGACAATGTCGTGCATGTTGCGGGTCGCGTCGATCCGCTGTCCGACATCGAGACCATCCTCACCGAACTGGCGCTGGCTGATCTGGCCGTCGTCGAGCGTACGCTCAACCGGGAAAGCAAGAAGGCGAGGGCAGGGGGTGACAAGGACGCGCAGCGGCTGGTCAGCGTTCTCGAACGTCTGCTGCCGCATCTCAATGCGGGCAAGCCGGCGCGCACGCTGGCTTTGGCCAAGGAGGAGAAGGCGCTGCTCAAGCCGCTCTGCCTGCTGACGATCAAGCCGACGATGTATGTCGGCAATGTCCTTGAGGACGGATTCGACAACAATCCGCACCTTGATCGCTTGTCTCAGCACGCGGCGCAGGAGAACGCTCCGGTCGTTGCCCTGTGTGCCAAGATCGAGGCCGAGCTGGGCGACCTCGACAACGAAGACAAACTGGCTTTCCTCGCCGACCTCGGGCTGGCCGAACCCGGTCTCAACCGCCTGATCCGCGCGGCCTACCAGTTGCTTGGTCTGCAGACCTACTTCACCGCCGGACCGAAGGAAGTCCGCGCCTGGACGATCCACGCCGGCGACACGGCGCCGCAGGCAGCCGGCGTCATCCACAGCGATTTTGAACGCGGTTTCATTCGCGCGCAGACGATCAGCTTCGCCGACTTCATAGCCTGCAAGGGCGAGCAGGGTGCCAAGGAAGCCGGGAAGATGCGCGCCGAGGGGAAGGAATACGTCGTCAAGGACGGCGATGTGCTGAACTTCCTGTTCAACGTCTGATCAACAGATCGTCTTTCCTGAAACATCAGGAAACACTCAGAGATCAATAAAACGTCAATAAATCCGAGTGCTTGCGCGGCTTTATCGTTTCGTGTCGTGGCTGGAAATTGCGCCGGCAGCCACCTTCAGATTGAGTATCAAGCAATCTTGCGCACCAGAGACTCGAGCCGATGGGCCACCACCACCACGCCTTCCCGGCGGTTCGACGACTCGGTGGACTCGACGACGGCCACCTGGCGCAGGCCGCTCAAGACCTGTGGCGACTGCGCCACGAAAAGCTGCTGCTGGCTCCTGTGCTCACCCAGGGTGCGCATTGTCGCCAACTGCGGCGCGTCGAAGCGCAGCTTGGCGAGGTCGTCTGGCGCGAGAGATTGCATGCAGCAGCATCCGGACGAGGAAGAACGGGGTAGCGCTACAGCACCTATGGGTCCTTCTCAATGGTCATTACCCCAACGGGAGTGCCACTACCCTATTTCAGCCACATTCGTGGAGCTGACCCGCGCCTGCGTACATGGCAGCACCCGGACGGACGTCGGCCTTACAGGCAAGTCAGTCTCAATGCGTGCGCGGCGCAAGCGATACCCACCGTTTTCCTGCTGTTGATTTTTCCTTCTATTTCAATGCGAGTTGCAGCCCGCCTCCGATCTGGCCGGTGATCTCTGGTGGCAGCGAGACTGGATCAGGGGTGGTGGCGGGTGAGGTCGTGGAAAATTTTCAGCAGTTGCGCGGTCTCGAAAAGGGGCAAGCCCATGACCCCCGAATAGCTGCCGGCCAGGTGCTCGACGAAGACCGCAGCACGACCCTGGATGGCGTAGGCGCCGGCCTTGTCCATGGGTTCGCCGGTGGCGACGTAACGCCTGATTTCGTCGTCATCGAGCGCGCGAAAGCGCACTTCGCTGCGCGACAGCCTTGTTTCGAGGCGCTCATGGTAGCTGATCGCGACGGCAGTGAGGACCCGGTGCGTCTGACCGGAAAGGCGGTGCAGGATGTGCTGAGCGGCGTCGGCGTCGGCAGGTTTGCCGATCACGTCGCCGTTCAACTCGACCGTCGTATCGGCGGCGAGGACCGGCTGCAGGCGTAAGCGGCGCCCCTGAACGATGCGCCAGCCGTGCTCGGCTTTGGTGCGGGCAAGGCGTTCGACATAGTTTGCAGCATCCTCGCCAGCCTGCGGCGTCTCGTCGAGCTCGTCATCGTCGCGCGGTGCTTGCCGGAAGATGAGCGGGTCGAAGCTGATTCCGATCTGCAGCAGGAGTTCGCGCCGGCGAGGGCTGCGTGAGGCCAGGTAGAGGCGCGCCGGGGGCAGCGAGCTGGTTGGCATTAGTCTTGTCGATGATAAGGGTGATGTCGGATTACGCTGACTGCGCGATAAAGCTGCTCGCACAGGACGAGGCGCGCCAGTGCGTGCGGCAGGGTCAGGCTGGACAGGCGAATTGTCGCGTTGGCCTGTTGCTTCAGCGATTCGTCCACGCCGTCGGCGCTGCCGATGACGAAGGCCGTATTGCCGCCGGTCTGCAGCCAGCGCTCGAGTCGTTCGGCGAACTGCTGCGTGCTCAGATCGGCGCCGCGTTCGTCGAGTACGACGAGGCGCGGGTAGTCCTGGAGGACGGCGAGCAGGCGGGTCTTCTCAGCCGCGAGAAGCTGTTCGCGCGTCTTGCCCGAACGCGCCTCGGGTTTGACCTCGATGACCGCCAGGCCGAGTTCACGCGGCATCCGCCGCTGATAGTCGGCGCAGCCGCGCGCTACCCAGTCGGGCGGCTTGTGGCCGACGGCCAGGATGGCGAGTTTCACTGCCGGCGCAGCCAGTGGCTAGCCGGCTTCGGCGACCGCTTGTCGCACGCGCAACGGTCCCTTGCCGCCCCAGAGTTCTTCGAGGTTGTAGTAGCTGCGTACGGCAGGTTGCATGACGTGCACGATGATGTCGCCCAGATCGACGAGAATCCATTCGCCGACCTCTTCGCCTTCGCAGGAGAGCACGTGCGCGCCGCCGGCGCGCACCTTTTCCTGGACATTGCGCGCCAGCGATTTGACCTGGCGGTGCGAGTCGCCACAGGCAATCACCATGCGCTCGAAAAGCGAAGTCAACCGGCTGGTGTCGATGACTTCGATGTCGTGCCCCTTGATGTCTTCGAGCGCGGCCACGACGAGGGTTTCCAGTTCGATCAGATTCATTCGCGAATCAATGCTCCGTGTAGAGGTGATGCGCCCGAATATAAGCGATCAGCGTATCGGGCAGCAAATAGCGGACACTGCAGCCGCCAGCGAGCAGCGCACGGATCTGCGTCGCCGAGATGGCCAGCGGCGTCATTGCGAAGGGAATGACTCGGCCGGCGGGCGTGCTGCTCAACTGCGCAACGTCCGTCGTGAAGCGACCACGACAAGCGTCGCCGAGCGCCGCCGGCAGGCTGTGTTCGGCCAGCTGCGAACCGGGCCGATGCGCGACGGCAATGTGCGCCAGTGCGAAAAGCGACTGCCAGCGATGCCATTCGGGCAGGCGGAGGAAAGCATCGGCGCCGAGCAGCAGGACGAGCGGTCGTTGCGCGCCGCAGATCTCGGGTCGCCGCAAGCGTTCGAGCGTGGGCACCGTGTAGCTCGCCTGGCTGACCGCGGTCTCGGTGGGGTCGACGGCAAAGCGTGCGTTGTCGGCCGTTGCCAGACGCACCATGGCCAGGCGTTGCGCGGCGCTGACCTGTGGCGTGCCGCGCAGCGCCGGCTGGCCGGCGGGAATCCAGCGCACGGCAGCGAGCTGCAAACGGTCGCAGGCTTCCTCGGCGAGCCGCAGGTGGCCGAAATGAACCGGGTCGAAGGTGCCGCCAAAGACGCCCAGCGGCCGGCGATCATCTGCTTCAGGCATCGCTGCCGGTGACGAAGACATCCCGAAAGCTGACGTAAAAGCTGGCAAACAAGGTTGGCGCAATCACCAGCATGGTGCCGACGGTGATCAGGCCGGTGACCAACGGGTTTTGCAGCAGCGCGGTCAGCAGTCCCGCCAGGAACAGGGGCAGCAGGACGCAGACGAGGGCAACCGCCAGCGAGTAGAGGAGAAAAGCGCGCCAGTTGCGCAGGCAGGCGACAAGGCTGAAGAAGAGCGCCTTCCCGGGTGAGCAGCGATGCCAGGCGGCGAGCATCGGCGCATACCAGTAGGCCATCATCAGCGGGCAGGCAAGGAGCAGGGCGATCTGGCTGGCGAGGACGAAACCGCCATCGGTGATCGCTTCGGGAGTCGGCTTCTGGCCCGCCATCATCAGGCGCAGCAGGACGCCGTCGTCGGCCAGCGAGGAGATGCCAAGAATGCACAGCGTGGCCACCAGGTAGACGGCGCCCAGCGTGAGCAGCGCCGGCAGGTTGCTCTGGAAGCCTGAAAACAGGATCTGCGGCGACAGCGGCGTTGCCCGCTCGATACTGCGGCAGGCGTTCATCAGGCTGACCGAAAAGGCCGGAATGCACAGTGTCGTAGCCGCCGTGCCGATCCACGGGATCAGATTGAGCACGGCCATCAGCAGCCAATAGCTGACGACGAGAAAAGCGAGCATGCCATGGTTCTTGCGGAAGAGGCGGAAGCCTTCGGCCAGCCAGCGCCAGCCGTGTCGAGCGGGAAGAGTCAGTGCTTGCATGATCCGGTTGCCAAATGGCGCTCAGTCGCCGAGGAAGATGTCGTGATAGGAAGCATACATCGAACCGGCGACGACCGGACCGAGAAAGATGAAACCGAGTCCGAAGGGGAGCGCCGCGACCAGGCAGGGAAGGCCGCCGAGCAGGGCCATGAAGAGCAGGGCGGGCAGGTTCTTCAGGCTGGCGCTGACGCTGGTTTTCAGCGCGCGGAGCGGCGGCATGCGGTTGAACAGCACCAGGGCCGGGGCAAATCCGGTTGCCATCAGGAGCGCAGCGGCGACGAGCAGCGACGCCAGTCCGAACGGGCCGAACAGGCGAGAACCGGCGAGTGCCGGGGCGGTTTCAGGTCGCCCGCCGGCGAGGTTGGCGCCGGAGAGCGCAAGTGCGACGACGATGAGCAGCCCGGCGCCCAAGTAGAGCGCGCCAAGCGCGAGCAAACCCGGCGTGTTGCGCCGCAGTCCGGCGAACAGCTCGCTCCAGCGTACGGCCTGTTCACGCGCTGCGTGTCGGCAGGCGAACAGCATTCCGCCGACGAGCAGCGGGGCGAGCAGTACGAACAGCAGGTGGCCGATCGGCGGAAGCAGCGCGAGCGCCGCCGGGATGGGCAGGAGGATGAGCATGATGGCCATCCAGGTTCCGGGATCGACCGCATAGATGGCCCATCCCTGCCTGATCCAGGCGAGCGCGCTGGCGGCAACGACGCGTCGACTCTTGCCGTCGAAAGCCGGGGCGGCGAGCGGAAAACTGGCCATGGGCAATTCGTATCCTCGCGCCGGGAATCCGCTGTGTGCTGCGGCTTGCCTGGTCTGGCGCCCGCGGCGTGGCAGGCTGCGCTGGGGCGCGGCGTTGGTCGTCGTTGCTGGGTGCCGGCGATCAGAACGTACCGATCACCCACATCGGTACGCTGAGCGCCGGATTGCCTGGGGTATCCATCGTGGTAAACACGCCGTCGCCTTGTCGGTCGATCAGGACATAGGGGACGCCGTGTTCGGGCGTCACCTTGATCATGTACAGCTTGCCCTTGATGCGGTGTTCTTCGACGGTTTCACCCTCGCGCTTGCGGATCGTCACTTCCGGTTCGAGCGCGGCATCGAACGGCGCCATTTCGGGGGGCGGGGGCGGAACCACCGGAAGCGGCTGCCGTTCGGAAGCGTTCTGCGCCAGGGCAGGCGTCATCAGCAGGCTGAGGACGGCGAGGAAGACAGGATAGCGAAGCATGCGAATATTCCGGCAGATCGATCGGGTGGCGGGCGGCGAGCAGCACGAGGGCTGAACGCCATTTGATTGTAGTACAGATCATTGTCGAGATTCAGGCCAAACTCTGCCGAGCACCTCGGTCAACTCTGCCATAATTGCCGGTGCTCGCACGACCTCACGGCGCATCGACGAAGGCGCGCTGCGTGCGGCCACAGGCTCGCCGCTGGCGGTTGCCGGCTGGCCAGCGGTCGCTTTCTCGTTCACCGCGCTCTTCCACCGAGTTCATGCCTACGCTACTCCTCGTCGACGGTTCATCGTATCTTTACCGCGCCTTTCACGGCCTGCCCGACTTGCGCACGGCGCGGGGCGAGCCGACCGGCGCGCTGCATGGGGTCCTCGGCATGCTGCGTCGGGTCGAGAGCGAATGCCAGGCGACCGATGCCGTTTACAAGGCTTGTGTTTTCGATGCTCGTGGCAAGACGTTTCGCGACGACTGGTATCCGCAGTACAAGGCGAACCGGCCGCCGATGCCGGACGATCTGGCGAGCCAGATCGAACCGCTACACGCGGCGATTGCCGGACTCGGCTGGCCTGTCCTGCTGATCGATGGCGTCGAGGCGGACGATGTCATCGCGACGCTTGCCCGGCAGGCGGCGGAAGAGGACATGCAGGTCGTCGTGTCGACCAGCGACAAGGACCTGGCGCAGATCGTCAATGCGCGCATCAAGCTGGTCAACACGATGAGCAACGAGGTGCTCGACGAAGCCGGAGTGCTCGGCAAGTTCGGCGTCCCGGCGACGCGCATCGTCGATTATCTGGCGCTGATCGGCGACAGCGTCGACAACGTGCCGGGCGTTCCCCGGGTGGGCGCCAAGACAGCCGTCAAGTGGCTGTCCGAATATGGTTCGCTCGATGCGGTGATCGCCGCGGCCGGCGAAATCGGCGGCGTCGTCGGGCAGAACCTGCGCCAGGCGCTGGACTTCCTGCCGCTTGCCCGGCGCTTGCTGACCGTGCGCTACGATGTTGAACTGCCGGTGGCGCCGAGCGACCTGAAGCCTCGCCCACTCGATCGCGAACGACTGGTCGAGTTATTTTCCCGCTTCGAGATGCGCTCGTGGCTGGCCGATGTCGAGCGCGCGGCGGCTGCCGCACCGCGGCCACCAGCGCCGGTGGCG
>ERZ761603.554-NODE-554-length-30985-cov-41.606208_pt1 | contig 30985 bp, 31 predicted proteins | sample MGYA00511879_ERZ761603 | MGnify/ENA primary metagenome ERZ761603 (study PRJEB28899, sample SAMN02850040) | bioreactor sludge metagenome | biome: EBPR Sludge; feature: EBPR Bioreactor; material: flocular biomat | place: Australia: Thorneside Wastwater Treatment... | reverse complement strand
AAGACATGCTAACTCCTTAACTTGTTGCTAGTGGTAGGCTCGGGATTGTGCTCAAACCTGGTGCTGCGCCTTTGATCACTCGAATCGGTCCAATTCTCCCAATGAAATACTGAGACGCCGCGTCAGAAGCCCTGCCTATATAAGTGTCACTGACAGGAGACGGGACTGATCCAGCTACAGTTATGCTAGAAAACACAGTGTCTTTAGCAACAGTCAAAGTTGTTCCAGATTTGCGAACCGTCACGTAATGCCACGTGTTGATTGAAGTAGCTGGTCCTGTGACTTCGTAATTCGTCCCATTATTGTACCTGAAATAAATGTTGTTGTTCACAACAGCAAGCATAAAACCTGTCGAGCCATCCCAGCAGTTGTACAAACGGTATATGCCAGCCGACATGTCCACCGTCCTGTACATCCACATCTCTATCGTAAAATCATCCGTACCAAATACCAAGTCTGTTCCGGTCGGGAGAGTGAGGTAGTCTCCGGTTCCGTCAAAAGACGCCACCCGCGAAAATGGAGATCTTGCCGAACTTATTGCTGGCGTACCGTTTACACTAACAGACTTGCCCTTCGTATCGGAAGTGTTGGTAGTTAAGGGCATAGAGAGCACTACATTTGCCCAATACGGGTCAGAGGCACCCTCAACATGCATGGTAGACGGCGGTGTGAATGCCGTTGTATACCTCGCAACCCCTTTGGTTATGCGGAGTCCGCACACATTCCCTTTCAGGTCCAGGCCAGAGTCCCCGCCAATAGAGAGTTGATATGACGCAGAAGGGAACGCCGTTGCAGTCGAGTTGTATCTTTCGGCACCGTTAACGTATAGGCGCATGGCAGTGGTCGATGTCAGAACAAAAGCAATGTGAGTCCATGTACTCAAAGAGTAGTTTCCAGCTCCGACAGAAAAACCTGAAGCAGGGCTGCCGGTTGCCGGGATAAACCAGATACTGCCATCACTCCTGAAATTAACCTGACAACTGGCATTACTGCCATTTGGTCCTAACTGTAGCACACGAGCATCTGTAAGGTTGGACTCCCTATACACCCAGAACTCTATTGTCATGGCACCACTACCAAGGTCAAAGTCACTGGTAGAGGGCAGAGAAAGGTAATCACCAGAACCATCGAAATAGCATGACGACCCATACAACCCATCACTGACCATGTGCTTCGTGTCACCAAAAGTAGAGACTGTTTTCCCTTTCACCTCTGTAAAGGATGCAGAACCTATAGAGCCATTCATCTGCATCTGCATGACAACGTAATTCCAGAAATTACCAGTCGTGGCTACAAAACTACCTGTTTGGCCATAACCCCTGCCTACAACAGATGACACTTGATGGACTCTTGCATGGACATTAGCCACTGGTGTGCCAAAGTCAGACACCTGTTGTGCGTTGGTGTACGTGATTGGAAGCGTTGCAGAATATATCGTGCGCTGTACCGTTGCGTAGGTTGCGTCCGTACAGATGTCCATCTCGTATGCTTCTGAAGTTTCACCAAGACCGGCATCAACCAAGTCACGCCATTCGCCATCAGTACGGCTGCGCCTAACACAGGAAAATATCCAATCGCTTGTAGCAGCATTACGATAACCAGTGAAATAAACAGGGCTCAAGCACTCTAAATTCACACCTCGATAGGTGAAGTCCCTGTCCGTGTCTGAGGTAATGTCCTGTCCGTAGGTGATGCCACGATATGCGCGAGATAAACCAATGGAGGACGAGGACATGCCGATAGCCGTCACATCGGACGTGTTCAGGGCAACGATTGTGTCGCCAACGGCGTGCAGGCCCATTGCCCATTCCGTGCCGAATCGACCACGAAGCATGTTCTGGATCACGTAGGTTGATCCAGAAACCAGCGTGCATGTTTGGGCGGCGATGATTTCCCAACGACCGTCAGCACCATACGCAAAGTAGTTCCCACCGTTCAGTACAGCGGTCTCGGTCGCGCTTGATAGAGTGCCATTGTTCATGACGACCCTCAGAACACTGGCCTTGTCCCACACACGGGAATCAACAACGCCTATCGTATTGTGAGCGGAACCGACCGCGCTGCCAGCACTGTCAAATGCCTGCACGTCGAGCCACGTCGTGCCGCCGTCGTCGGTACGGATGAGCACACCACCGGGCCACCCGGAACCACCGTACATGACGGCAAGGAAACTGGGCGTGCTCTGTGCTGTGCCCGTGTACATGTATGGGACATCCAGCAGCACATAGCGCGAAGGTCCAGAAGATGGGATAGTAGACACTCCTGTGACAACTGACGGGACACCGAGAGAGGCAGGGGTGTAAACAGCCGAATTGGCAAACTTCGCTTTGAGTTCCACCCTGCCGTCACTCGTATAAGTGGCGGACGTGATGCGAATAGCTACGTCGCCTTCCGGGGTCTGTAGCGTGACAACGTCACCGGCCTCGATGTGGTTATATGTTCCGGGCACAACCACGGACACGTCCGTGCGCTCCATCCAGCGCACGTACAGCAACACCTCGGCCTTGCCAGCAGCCTCGGACGCTAACATGACAATGGGCAATTCCTGGACCTCTTCATTGACCGAGGGCGTGTTCAGACGCTCCGCGTACTGCTCCCCAACGTCGTACTCACGGTCGTAATCCATGTACTTGAGCCTCAACACACGAGGCAACTGGGTGTCCATTTCCCTCGGCATGGTGATCTGTACACCGGGCTTGCCCGTGTCCTGGTGGGCGTCCAGGTCGTCAGAAAGCAGGGTTGCTACCGGAGCCCCGCCCCTTGGAATGAACTCTACCTTGTAGCCCCTCTGCACAACGTCGAACGGCCACGCAGCCTGCAGAGGCACTAGCACATTGCGGAGCGTCCCAACGCTGCCAACGAGATATCCGCGTACCTCGCTGGTCAATCCAGAAGTCGTGATATCGCCGCTGTCGAGTATCTTGGACAGCCGGCACTCCGCATTGACGATGTCGCTGAGAAGGGTGTTGGAGCTGGCAGACATTAGTCCAGTACGGAATTTGACGAATTGCGAGGTATCTGTTGCGTTGTTCCTCAAATGATTCCAGTATGCACCATCCCACACTGGGGGTCCATAATACAAACCTTCCTGGATAATGGTGTGGCGCTCCCATGTAACAAGGTCAGGGCTTGTGTAAAAATAGAAGTGGTTCGCCTCAAGGGCCATGTATTGCGCGCCGTTCCATACAACGTTATGGATAAAAGTATTGCCAAATGGAAGTTCGATATAGGGACTCCAAGTCGCCCCGTTATCAACAGAGGTGGTGATGCAATACTTGTTACTTAGCGTCGGAACAGGTCCGCTACTTATCAGCATCCCTGCTGGCCCTGTGGACACTCCATGGGTCTGACTGAAGCCAGATACAACAACCTCTGTCCAACCATCCAGACCTGTCTCACTGACAGCGATTTTTGCTACACCAGATATAGCCATAAGTGATATAGCATAGACAGCTCCGTTATACGTCCCGGTACCATAAAATGTGTTGATTACCCTCGAAGATGGTGCTGGCACAGCAATAAAATTAACCCCATCTGCTGTAATATAAGCATTGCTATTCCCGAAACACAAGAAAGCGGTACTGTTAACAATCATGTTCTGCCACCACGCATCTGGCCCGGACACGGTAATCCACGTTATCAAGTTTGTGGAACGTGCCACCCTCCCGTCCCCGTATCCTGCCAATGCAAGGTACAGACCGCTGTTTGCGCCAGCAGCAATCCAATAGTTTGTAAAATCAAGGTCAGTAGTAGTGCTCCAAGTTTGCCCGCTATCAGATGAATAACAAACCTGATTTCCACTGGCCATACTCTGTCCACCGACAGACCACAAAAAGCCATTGTTCCTGAAAAGGCCAATCCACCTGCTACTTGGCGGTGTGTAGCTGTACTGATCGTCACTATACGCAACCGTTTGAACGACCTCGACTTTGATCTGTGCACCGGCCAGCGCGTCTCCATACTCAGCCAATGGCAGATCATAGAACACGATGTAAGCGAAACCCCTCCACGCCGGGGTATTTTCCACGCCAAGCGTTGCCTGCATACGCGTGTCGGGCATCTGGGTATCGGTGCCGGTATAGACCGTGAATCCGCTAGCTGCCTTGTTGGAGGCAATGATCGTGTCCGTGTCAGTGGACCCAGCATCGTAATACAACCTACCAGAAATCCAGATTCGACGCACACCGCCAATGGGACCCTTGCATAACCCCAAGGCAAATGTTGCGTAATTCTCATAAGTCTTCGTCGTGGTCTTTGCTCCCCCCTTACCCCCGGACTTCTTCTTGACCGGGACCTCCTTGATCTGATTGTTCTCAAGCCAGAACACGTTACCGTGCAGTGTAGCTGATCCGTACAGTCGCGGAATCACGGCCCCGTATGTATTAGTCTGAACTGTGAGGTCCCGTAACCTCGGCCCGGTTACGGTCGGGCCTTTTGGCGGATCAAGCAATCCGCCAATCAGCATTCCGACCTGAGCCCCAGTAGCTACATTCCCGCCAAGGAAGAAGCCTACGACAGCGCCGATTACCCCGCCGACTATTTGACCAGTAGAACTCATGACAGACCTTTGACGCGATAAATTCTCACTATTCGAGAACGCCACTTAGAGCACAAGTCGTGCTCCACACAGCCACCGACAGATGAGTATGCGTGTATCACGCCAGGACCTGTACAGATTCCAACATGTTGCGGTTCATTAAAAAACCGGAACAATAGGACATCGCCGGCCTGCGGGATTGCAGGAAACGCAACAACCTCAAGGTCGGGTTGGGCGTCCAGGGCAGACTGGAGTGCCCCCTTATTTGGCGTCTCACCGTACCCAGGCACGTCAATGGGATTGCCCCCTGATGTATGCAGAGCATGGATGGCTACACCAGCACAATCCATTCCGACACCAATCAATCGACCCTGGTGTTGAAACGGTGTGCCGAGGCAGGCGCGGGCAGCGGCAATGATATCGTCAGCGGTCATTGCTCATCTCTTGCCAATGTGAGCGTATGTCGAGCCGGTCGGTATCCATGGGAAGCCGCCGAAATTGAGCACGTTTGACCCGCCAACACGGTTCTTGCAATCCACAAGGCGTTTCCTGCACCCCCGCACGGCCGTGTAAGTGTCTCCGACAGATGGTGTGTAGTAGAAGGGCTCGTAGGTGGTGAATTGCCCGCCTGCGAGATGTATCTTGATTTCTATCGGCTTCAGACCTGCATTCAGCCCGGAAGTGAATTGAATGGTGCCTGCACCAAACACGTCCGCATCTTCCGTCCTGCCGCTGTCAGCAAACGAACTAGCGCTGCTGACTGATGTCAGCGTGCCCGTCACGGTGTTCGCCTCCAAACTTGCCATGCAACCACCATACTCCTGGCCGCAGAATGTTTTCGGACATGCTGCACCGTATGTGTCGCCAACTGTCTGGTTCAGGGCGTCTACCAAACTCACACCGCCGATCTGGTAGCGGTCATCCATCATCACGGCCTTGCCGAATATGCCTGCCGTGATCGGTTCCTCGTCCTCAGTCGGGCTCGTCCAATTCGTGGCAAACACGTAGCAACGAGCCCCGTCGAATAGTCCACTGGAGATTGTTGCACGGCTGATGCCCGCGACGCCGGCAATACCCTCGATGTCGATGCTGGCCGGAGAAAAGTCCGCGGTTGAGTTATAGTTCGTGAACTGATAACCGGAAGTGCTGATGTAAGTGTGACTGTTCATGACCAGATCGTCGACATAATCAGTCAAGTAAATTGGCGACCCGGTTGCGGGAACAATCCGCATGCAAAGGACTCGATAGCGATAATCGGCAACTACTGATTTCATGGGGCCACCAACTCAAGGATGTCCACACCGCCGCAATCTCGTACGTCAGGGGACAGACTAGTCACTTCAATCTTGGAATTGAATCGGAACGGCAAATCAAAATAGCACCCGGCAGTCACGGACTCCCCGCTCTGTGGTCGCGTATTCACTGTACCCCCGCTTGTGTACGTGCCGTAGGATGAAGTGTTGATCGCAACCGTGATTGAGGTGCCGGCCACGACACTGACAATCAACCCTCGCTGACCATTGATCTGCGTCATGCCAGATACATTGGAAACATGCACGGACTCCCCGGAAACCAACGCGTGCCCAGGGATGTTGATCACCGCTTGAGATGCTTTGGTGATGCCTGTGATGTTGCCAGTCTTGTTGGCACTGAACGTGACGAGTCCAGTAGTCGTGTCCACTGACCACCCAAGCGTCGGGACCACAGAATTGACTCCGACCAGTACGGAGCCGGCCACCGGCTTGAAAATCTTGCGATAGGGTAGACCGATGCCCAATGGTGTGCCCCCGCTGCCATACCCCTTACAAAGCTGGTACACGCCAGTGGAAACTGGCAGGGCTGTGAAATCGAACGCTGTTGGTACGCCCGTATCGCTGTAGGTACTGAAATCGTCCAGGCACTTCACACGGAATCCAGCGTAGCTCCCGTAAGCGCGGTGGTAGAGTCCGATGACCTGTTCGGCCAAGTCAGACCGGAGCATGGTGAAGTTGATGTTCCCACTACGCACAGGGCGGGGGTGTGTCAACTTCCGGTACTCGACACCGCTCGCCGTGGTAGTAATCTCCACGGAATAGCCATCAGCATAGCTGGCCCCAAGCCGCACATTGACAGGCAATCGTTCTTCCAGGAAAGCTCCCATTTCATCCCCTACGCATAGCGCCGTGCGGAATTGAGTGCTGCCAAAGCTTCTCTCGTGCCTTGGCCAGCAGAACGCCGCACATCCTGTGCATTGCTGTTTCCGTTGACATGCACCACGATATTGACCGACTTACCACTACCAGATTCGCCTTTTTGTGCTCTGACGCCCAGCCTTCCCATATTATCACGAGCGAGGGGCATAACAGCTTCAAAGCCGTCTTCTGCGAATATTCCGCCCTTTGCAAAGCCGTGGAGGGTCTGAAAGGCGAAGCTCTTGGGCGTGTTCTGGACCGTGTTGACATATTGGTGCAGGGAAGGTGATCCAGAGAAGACATTACCTTTGGCGTTGTCAATGAAACTACTCGCCAAATTGGCAAAGTCTGAGTTGCTGAAACCGCCACCGCTAGCACCAGCACCAAACATGCCAAGTATGCTGCTAATGATACCACCAAAACCACCAAATCCAGCGGTAGCTTTAACAGCCAGCGCCCTGATTTCGATCTTGGCAAGATCCAGAATCACGGACTTGGCAAAGTCAGCGAAGTTGAGTTTGCCAGTGGTCAGGAACTCGGTCAGACCCCTGTCCATGGCAGTAGACATGATCGCAAACGAGTCTGATGCCTGCTTTGCAGCATCGGTGGCGCTATCTGCCCAGTCTTTGTAGCTTTTCTTCCATCCACCAACGTATGACTGGCGATATTCCTCGTCTTCTTTCTGTGCCTTGGCGCGCAGCTCGATAGAAGACCGCGTAGCTGCCTCCTCTCCAGGCTCGATCTGCTTGCGGGACACCTTGCGGTCTAGGTCCTCAGTAGCTCGTAGAGCCTCACGCTCAATGCGCAAATTGGCAACCTGAGCCGCTGTCATGTCGAGCGCAGCACGCTCAAACTCAAGGTCCTGAATGTATCGTAACGTAGCAATGCCAATGTCCTGGATCGCGTTCGATTCAGCAGTGTACGCCTTGGTGTTGTCAAGAATCGCCTGCTGTTTTTGTTTCTGCAACTTGATCGTGTTTTCTTCAAGGTCGTTCTCAAACTTCTTGATGGACACTTTGTCAGCAGCAGCTTTAGCTGCTGCCAAAGAAGCCTCAATCAATAGACGCTCGGCTCGTATCGAGTCCTCGGTCGCCTGATTCTTCTGGCGAATGGCATCGGCCGTAGTGATGGCCTGTGCCGCGACCTGCGTCTCGATGCCAAGCAACTCACGAGCGAGTTGCACCTGCTCCTGCTTGAGTCCAGAAGCCAGGTTATCGTTCATGATGCTGCGACTATCCTTGAGTTCTCCACGATGTTCCTTAATACCTCCACGACCGGAGCCAGTTTTTGTGCCCCCTTCTGCAGGAACGAAGTTGTTTTTGCCAGTCTTTAGTCTGCTCTCAAGCTCTTGTTGGGCCAAAAGCTCCTTCACTAGAACCTTGGCAGTGTTCTTCCTTATTTCATCTTCATAACCTTCAGCAACCTTGAGATCCAACTCAGCCTGAAAAATCTTCTTGGCTAGTGCCGTGCGATTTACTCGCGCCTCAACGAGGAACGCCTGCTTCTTGCGATACTCCTCGTCCGTGCTAAACACTGATCGCACCATGTCACCGAGAACGGTCGTGGAACCAGATCGCTTACTCTCCGCATCCTCTTTCAAAGCCGAGTCATATTCAGCCAGTCGTACCTTACTGGAGTCAATGCTTCGTCTTACAGCCGACACCTCTACTGACGCATTAGTGGATTCAAGCCCGATCTTCTTGCGTAACTCATCGTTGACCTGTTTCAATCGAGTGATTTGAGTACTAAGCGTAGCATTCACAGAGTTAATGCTGCTGATGGTATCCGGCGTCTTGGAGTTGAACAGCACATAGGCAGCGGTGAGCGCCCCGACCGCGATGTACAGGGGGCTCAGTGGTGACAGTGCGGCCAGACCTGCCGCACCAAGAGCGGACAGACTTGTGGCAGCGGTAGCAAGCCGGGACACAAGCGATGCCAAGGCAAGCGTGGTGCCGCCAGCAGCAACGGCCATACCAATAAAAGTTCCCGTACCTTGGGGCAGCGTATTCGCAACGCTGACAACAGCAGAAGCAACGGAAAGCAAGCCTGACGCCATATTGCCCAAAAGCGCGACAGCAGAGGTTATCCCATTTCTGAACTCCTCAGAAGAGAACATGGTCTTCAACCTAATGGCCATGTCCTTCATCGGACCCTCGGTCTTGCTGAATGTATCTACAAAGCCTACTTTCAAGGCATTCATCGCTTGCTGGAACGAACCCTTGGTGGTCGCCTCAAGTTCTGCAGAAACTTCACGTATGAAACCTCTGGATTGAGAAATCTTGGCGTTGAGTTTGTCCCAACTGTCACGTGTCTCGGCGAGCATGGCGATAGCCTCTTTGGCACCACGTTCACCGAACAACCTTTGAAGTATATTGACCTGAGAGGTCTTATTGTACTTCTCAAGGATAGTCCTAAGTTCAAAAATGATGTCAGGGAAACTCTTCAGGTTTCCGCTCGCATCGGCCGTCTTCAGCCCAAGTTGTGCAAAGGTATCAGCAGCCTGCTTGGTTGGTGTATACAGCTCCTTCAACATGTTGCGCAACGAAGTGCCAGCAGCAGTGCCTGTGATATTGACCTTCGCCAGAAGTGTCAGGGCTGTGGCCGTGTCTTCCAACGAAGCTCCATATTGCTCACCAACAACAGAGGCAGTCTTCATTGACTCGGTCATCGCCTGCACACTGGTCTGTGACAATGCCGCAGCCTTGGCAAAGACATCGCCCACATGACCGGCACTTGTTACGGTCAGGTTAAATGCCTTCATCACCCCAACGAGAGTGGTTCCGGCCTGCGCCATGTCCATCTCGCCGGTAACGGCCAGGTCAAGCACACTGGACATGGTAAGGATTGCGTCAGAACCTTGGATGCCTGCCTGAGCAAGAACCCTGAAACCACTCGCCAACTCGACAGGTCCCTGCAAGCTGTTCTGCCCAAGAGACTTGGCCGCATCGCTGAGACGTTCGACAGTTTCACTAGTCTCGCCGCCAAGGGCCTTGACGAAGGTCAGTTGATAGGCAAACTCAGAGCCGGCGACAGCAGTCTGTTTGAATGCCGCCCCCAGTGCCGCACCAGTAAGCAGCGGAACTAGTGATCCGTAAGTGATCCACAACGTGCCAAGCGAGCCAGACAGGCCCCGCACAGCAGAGTGACCCTCGTGCGCAACCTTGTTCCAGTTGATTTGACTTTCTGCAGCTTCCCTAATGGCTGGAGGAAGCCTCCTGTGAGCAGACTCAAGCGCCCTGACTGCAGCCAGTGCGGCTTCAGGACTACCGAGTCCAGTGGCAGCCGACACAGCCTCTGGAGCAAACTTAGCAGTGGAGTAGCCGCGATCCAGTGCGATGCTGGCTCTAAGATTCTGAGACGCCTGTTGGCGCGGAGTCGAAGCCAGATAGGCCACTGACCGCTCGTTCGCCAAAGCAACGTCCCGAAGCCTTTTAGCTGCACGCTCTGCATCAGCAAGCAGGGCGTCGCTCTCGATCTTGAGTTGCGCCCGAGTTCTAGCCTTCAGATTGAGCAGGTTCTGCGCGGCCCGTTGCTCCGCTACGTACTCATCAGAATATAGGCTATTGCGAGCATTCACCGCCCGGCGAGCATTCTCTATCGTTGCAGACTCAAAGGCGCGGTTAAGGCTCGGTGTAGACACACGAGCCAGCTCCTTCTCTGCAGCCAGCACCTTGGCACGAGCCGCGTCATTGGTCCCCTTCGCGTTCAGCTCATTGAGTTTTGCCTGCGCCCGTGCGCGCTGCTCATCCCCCCTGAGCAACTCGGCATAGACGGCCGCCTGGTCAGACTGCAATTGACGCGATCCTGCTGCCTGTATGGCCTGCTGTCTCGTCAGTTCCTTGGCAACAGCCAAATCACGCAGGCGGGATTCCGCCAGTCGTTCCGCGTCACCACCAACAAGGTAGTCGCCAAACTGGTTTTTTGCCGTCTCTGGACCAAACTCCTTCAGTGCTCTTTGTGCGTCCCTTGACAGTCTAATGATGGTATTCAGGGAGGACTCTGTGTTCTTGGCAAACGCCGAGAGCACCTGATTGGTCTTGGAAAAGTTAGAACTGGTGATGCCGGACTCAAGTGCCTTAGCAGCTTCTATGCCTACAGTCTTGAGTCTGGAGTTGAAGGTAGCGATCTGGCTCTCATTGAGGGCGAGCATGCCAGATAAAGAACCGCCACCAGCAGCAATGCTGGTGCGCAAAGATGCGAGGTCCCTTGCAGCCTCTTTTGCACCACTGGACAGTGCATTGCCAAATCTCCCACCAGCCCGAACGATGTCGTCGAGGGCCTTGTTAACGCTCAGGACGCCTGCTCCAACGGCGCTCAACGATGCCTGCAGATCCTTGATCTGATTGCCGACCGTGCCGACTTTCAGGTCGGAGCCGAGTTCCTGCCTGAGTTGGCGATACTCTGCCCGAAGCTCGCCAATGTCCTTCTTGGCTTTGTCGGTGTCGATCCTAAGAGATAGGGTTGCCGCTGCGTCTACACCACTCATATCTATCCCCAGATCAAGACTTCCACATCTGCTTCAGAGCCGACGACTCCATCAGCCGTATTGAACGAAGCAGGTCAACCCTCTTCTTCCTACCCTGGACCTTGAACAGGTCCATGACCCTGAACACCACATTCAGGTCCAGCCCGACCGGCCCCCCCGGACCCATGCGCCATTGTGTGGCTACCTCGCAAAAGATCGTGTACGACAGCCAGTTTTCCGGCCACACATCGAAATCAGACGTGTCCAGCACATCTTCACGCCTGATCCCTATCGCATTAAGTTCCTCATCTGACGGTCCCGAGTCGTACATCCGGGACGCCAGCTCTACGAGTTTTTTTGCCTTCCCTCGAACAGGCCCTTGTTGTATGCCTCGAAGATGTTCTTTGCCGCAGATGGGTAATTGTCCAGGAGCGTGTCCAGGGCTTCGATGCTGAACTCGGTATCGACACCCTCCCAGCCGGCGACCAATTCGCCAATGGCTTCCGTGTCGGTGCGGGCCTTCTCGCCCTCACCAAGCGAGTCATAGAATGCTCGCAGAGCCTTGCGCCCCTTGTGCTTGAAAAGGAAGGTAACCTCCACAGAGCCGTCCACGGTCTGGATAGTGGCGGGGAATTTGAAAATCGGATTCGGTCTCAGAGCAAACATGGTTTCGCCTCATGCAAATGTTTCGCCTCGTGGGTTGTGCCACTGGCCTGTCCGTGAGGCGGAACGGACCCAGCACGGAGTCTGGTGGCCAGCGGGTTCTGTAATCAGCACACTGCATACAGCGTGCGGATATGGCTTGTTACGTCGAGTAGCGCACCGGCTCTGCCGCATAGGTCAGGTCGATTTTGCTCATCAACGCTTCATTGGTTGCCATCGTCGGCACCTTCATGATGGCCCAGTAGGCGTTCGCGACCAGCTTCGAGCCGTTCGGGAAGGCCATCAGCAGGCCGTAAGGCGAACGCGCCGTATCGGCCACCAGAACATCCGCGTACCACGACAGGGTCGGGTCATCGAACACGTCGATCACCATGTTCACGGCATCCGTCACGGTCGGAATCTGACGCTTGACCGTGTCCGTGATCGAGGTGATGTCAGCGAACTGCTGTGCACCACCGGATGCGCTGACGCCTTTGACCTGCGACAGGGCCGTCCACGCGGTGATCTTCTTGAACGTGCCCGCGCCGCCGGTCGCGCCGCCGGGGTACTTGGCCGTGTCCGACGTGTCGATGCCTTCGAGAGTGAAAGTGCTGCCGGTAGCGGCGGAAACCCGCACAATGCGCTGGTCCAGCAGGCCCCAGCCGGACGAGATCAGGACGTAATCGCCTGTGGCCAGGGTATTGGTCGCCGATGCGACTGCCGGTTTGGCATTGGTGATCTGGGTGACGGTGGTGCCGGCAACGTTGTAGGCCGGGACATAGGTCTTGGCCACACTGATGGTTGCGCCAGTCGAGAGGGTAATAGCCATGTTTCAATCCTTTTGGCGTATGCCACAATTGATGAATAACCTTGCGGCCAGGATCGAGAGCGATATTTTGGCCTATCGTTATTCTAGCACGATAATGGACAACTACTGGTGTGCTACTGAATAAAATAAAACGGCACGATCAGATCCTGACTGGTCCATCCGTTACGACTCTGCTTCCGTCCCGGCCTCGGGCAATCCAGCCTGATTTCCCCACCCCCAGAAACAGGTAGGTCCTGGTAGGCCATCAGGCCCCGCAAATAGCTGAGTTTCGTCAGGCTGTCTCTCGTGCCCTGCCCGTCTTTCGAAAACAACTGGAGGATGACTTCTCCGTAGCATGCAGTGAGCGGGATTTGATCGATACCCTGCCGCACGCTATCGGTGAAGTCAATTTGGACACGCAAGAAACTGCTTCCAACGGCATCGAGGTCAACCTTTACCGTGTTCTCATAGAAAATATTGACCGTTGGGTGGGTCACTTGCCACGCCGGGTTAAAATAGGCCACGATGGTGTCGCGGGCCTGCACTTCGGTGGTCATACTCCGAGGCTCCTGAGAAAGGTGAACTCAGACTGTCCAATGTGCTTAAACCGCCTCTCTGTGAAGAGAACTCCACGTTCCACGACCCTGTCCGCGTTCGGGTTAACTGGGCGGAAATCTATCTGCCCTGACTCGATCTTCCACGCATAAGGCTCATCATGGACAGCCGAGTTGGACAGGTAAATGGATGTGCCCAGGGGCTGTGCGGCGGCCGCTATGAGCCTAGGTTCGCCCTTGCCAAGGGCGTAGTCTATGGCCAGGTCATCGCCCTTCTGATAGGGCTCCGCAGCTCCGGCATCAATGTCCTTGCTCTTGACGAAGCGGGGCGGCCTCCAGATGAGCGGCGGGGTGTTAAATCCCACCTCCCAGCCACCAACAAAGTCCCCCGTGTACTGTGGAGACTCTTCCAAAATCCGAGTCAGCGCAACCTGCCCCAAACCGGCCGCAGACTGCTGCGCAGCGACCTCCACGGCGTCAAACCAAGCGTCCACCACAGAGTCAAACTTATCAAGCCCTTCGAGCATGACAACTCCACGTGGTGCCCTCGTCCTGAGACGAGAGAACACGCCACACACCATCGGATAATGTCAAGGTATCTGGCGGGTCCGGGGTGACTGACTTCAGCATGATCACGGTCAGGTCCCCGCGCTCGTACTGTTCCGTGGCCTTGCTGAGGTACTTGAAGTGCTCCGACCACTTGATTCGGAACACTGGGACGCTTGTTGGCGTGTCCGTGTAAGCGTCCGTGACCGGGTTGTAGACTCGGGAAGCGAAAGTGGCGGTTTCAAACGACGGGCTTTCCACCACATTAGCCAGCGCAACCAGTAGTCCAGAGTCCGAGATGTAGGACTGCTTGACCAGATACCATACGGAATTCAACTGCACCAGCGAGTCAGCAGGTGCGGCTTCACTTCCGGCAAGGAAGATTTGGTATTGCGGCGGATAGCGGGACGAGTCCTCTGCGTCAGGGAGATATTTAGCAAACGTGACTGCAGCATAGGCCGTGACCGGGGTCATGCCTGCAAGTGCCTCCCCGATTGTGGTCAGGTCTGCCAAACCGTCCGCGCCCTGAATCACGTAGTTCAGCCGTATGACCGATCCTCTCCAGAAATCTGGCGAACCATGTCCGACCAGATAGGGCTGCCCCTCTATGGTTACAACACTTCGAGCAGGCACAACCACATCAGGTGCGGTACTTATCTGGCGTTTTTTTACTGCTACCCCATCGATCTTGGAATAGGATAGCACTTCGAACTGACAATGAAAGGTGTCAACCCCGTAGGAATCGGTGGCCAGCGTGTCGTCTGCCATTCTGGCTGCGTTGTACAGTTTCATTACAGACCAGTGACCGGGTCGTAACTCGGAGAAATGACCGCGAAATAGGTCTTGCTCACGACAGTGGTAGTGCTCGAATTCAGCACTGCAAATGCGCTCGCCAGTCGCGCCCTTGCCGCCTCGTACTGCCCGATCACCTGCGTGATCACGTCCTTGTACGGGTTGTCGAACCTGCTGACCTGCGCCTTTCCGTCCGTCATCTGACGGGCTGCAAACAGCGGCAGGGACGCGGTCAACTGCTTGGCCACAGCGTAGGTAGCGAACATGTCACAGGCCGAAAGAAAGCGGGTTTCCTCAGCCGTTGGCGATACCAGGGCTTTGGTCGTAGCATAAAGCGCTTCAACGCTCAGGTCCACGCCCTCGAACTCCTGCGTCAGCACGCCTTCGTAGAGAGAAAGCGAGAGCACGGAATCGGGTAGGTCATCGTCGCTCACACCCAATGCGGCGCGAATGTTGTCGTAGCTTGTGTAATCGATCAGCATTGGGGACTCCTTATTATCGACATTTTACCACGGGATGGACGGCCGTTATAAAAGTTGATTTTTGACTAAAGCGGTGTATAATACCTATAGTTATATCTACCAAAGATTCTTACATGCCAACAAAAATAACCCAGGCGGGGTTCAATGCCAAGATGCTGGAGAACTACGGGGACACTCTGGACACATCGAAGTTCGTCTACACGCGATACAACGGACGAGGAGTGGTGACGTGCCCTGTACATGGGGAGTACGAAGTATCTGCTCAAAACCTGCTCAAGGGTATGGGCTGCTCAAAGTGCTACCATGCGTCACAAACAGGGAAGTACAAATCGAACATCGCAGAGTTCATTGCACAAGCCAGAAAGGTTCATGGAAACAAGTACAACTATGAGAGCGCAACATATCGCGGAGCGAAACGCAAACTGTCTATTGTCTGCCCCAAGCACGGGGTATTTGAACAGGAAGCATGGTCGCACCTATCTGGCAAGGGCTGCTCGCTCTGTGCCGATGAAAGAGTTAGCGACATCAGTCGCTTGAGCGATTCTGAATTCATAAGCAGGGTTGTAGAAGTGCATGGGGACACCTACGACGTTGGTCAGATCAAATACAGCGGAATGAGCAAAAAAATAGAAGTAGTATGTAAGACCCACGGTTCATTCTCAGTGCAGGCGAGTAATTTCATATACAGAAAGAGCGGGTGTCCAAAGTGTAAAAACCTAAAAACATCTGAGAGGTCACGTAGAACCCTACAATCTTACGCCGAAGAGGGGGCTATAAAACATAACGGGAAATTCACATACACCGGGATCTCCTATGAGGGGCACGCCGCATATCTAACAATTGTATGCCCACAACATGGCGAGTTTAGGCAATTGGCACAGAGTCACATGAGAGTTGTGGGTTGCGTCAAGTGTAGTAAGCCTGTATTTGACAATGAATCATTTGTAGGTGCCGCCTCTGCAATACATGGTGTAAGATACGATTACAGCAAAGCGGAGTACAGCAGTAGTTTGAGCAAAGTGCCAATTATTTGCCAAAAGCACGGGGAATTCCTTCAGACCCCGAACTGCCACATCAACATGAGAAACGGCTGCCCACGTTGTGCCGGCATTGGCCCATCATCAGGGCAAATGGAAATCTTTGAGTTCTTGAAAACAAAGGTGGACACTGTTGTCGAGTTCGCATTGCCTGGCTCAACAAAAAGGCTCGACATATTCATACCTTCTAGAAACCTTGCCGTCGAATATCATGGATTGATTTGGCACAGCACGGCATTTTCCACGGACCCGCTAAAGGACAACGTCAAACACAAGGAGGCTGCTTCCAATGGAATCAGGGTCATCCATGTTTATCAGGATGAGTGGTTAAACCAGCGCGCAATAGTTGAACGCACGCTCATGTCAGCTTTGGGGCAACTGCCGAGGGTTGCTGCCAGGAAAACAACCATAGGCATGCTAGATGGTAGGGTTGCGAACGAGTTTTACAAAGAAAATCATCTCCAGGGTGCGACCAATCCTTCTGTGTCTATTGGACTTTACCATGACAACACCTTGGTTGCTGCAATGTCTTTTGCAGTGTGCAGAAGCGTTAGAACGAACACGGACAAAGGGCTTTGGGAACTTCAGAGGTATGCAGCCTCAATGACAGTTGTCGGCGGTGCAGGGAAGCTTCTTAAGCATTTTCTATCCATTAACAAGTGTCACACAATTGTCTCTTACAGCGACAATCGTTTGTTCACAGGCGACATGTACAGGAAGATTGGCTTCACCCTTGCACACGAAACTGACCCAGACTATTGCTATGTCTCAAACTCGATCAAGGACGGGAGAATTCACAAGTCGAAGTTCCAAAGAAAATACCTTCCCAGTAAACTGAAGAACTTCGACCCTGACAAAACAGAGGTGGAGAACTGCTTCAGCAACGGTTGGTATCAACTGTTCGACTGTGGAAAGAAGAAGTGGGTTTTATACAGATAAAACAAACCCCGGCACAAGGCCGGGGTTGCATACGCCACTCACTGCTTAGGCGTAGGTCAGAGCATCGCATGCGTCGAGGAACAGGCGGCGCGTGATTTGGCCGAAGTCGAAGCGCATTGCCGAGCCACGACGGAGTGCGAACTCTTCAACCGCCGAATAGCTCGCGTTCGTGCTCGTCACACGATGCAGGGCGGAACGGCTGTCGATGCCGAGGACAGTCTTCGACGGCCAGCCAACACCAGGATCGGCGATGAAGATCGGCAGTTCTGGTGCCCAGGTCGGATTCGACACATAGACGTTGCTGTTGATGCGCTTGCTGCCCGGATTATCCTGCTGGACGGTCGGACGGCCCGTGCGGTTCTCGATGGCCAGAGCGCCATCGATGTCCGTGACCAGGTGCGTGATGCGGCGCTTCTTCGAGTTCGCATAGAGCCACTTCATCCACGCGAGCTGCGTGATGCCGGAGGTAGCAGCACCGTCCAGAGACAGAGCCGTGACTGACTTGCCGAGGGACGACAGCGAAGCCTGACCCATGTCCGCGTCACCGCTCACGACCGCGACCAGGTTCTCGTTGGCGCGGGCATTGCGCTCATTGGCGACCTGACGGGTGACAGCCAAGGTGATCAGATCGAGGTTGACATACTTCGTCACCTGATCGGACCACTCGATGCCCAGCGAGTAGGTCGGGATGCGGACCTGCTTCTCGGAAGTCGTCACGGACAGCATGGCTGCCGGCTTCGCCAGTTGGCCGATGACCTGCGAGCGGGCGGCTTCCGGGTTGGCATAGTTGATTTCCGGCCAGAGCAGCCACTCATCCGCGATGGTTTCATCCAGGGCGATCATGGCGTCGAAAGCATTGGCGTTCATGTCCAGATCGGAGAGCAGCTTGTCTTCGATCAGGGCACCGATTGCCGGCATCAAGAGCACGCGGGCCTGCGAGCTGGGTTGGCGAACGACCGCGCCCGCTTCGAGAATCGTGCGACCTTCGAGCACTGCGCTCAGGCGCTGCGGACGAATGCCATGCTTCCGGTTCGGGACTAGGACGATGCCCTCGCTTTCGCAAAGCTGCGAGAAGGCATCGCCATAGTTGTCCGCGTCGGTCGCGTAGTTGGCGTTGACATAGTCACGGAACGACATGCCGGACTGCGAAGCGTCCCGGACCATGTCCAGGCCAACTTCGAGTTGCTGGGTCGCACCTTGTGCGTCGATAAAAGCAGCCATATTCCCTACTCCTTAAACGTTGGCGCGTTCAATGACGCCGAAATCACCGACAGCACCCGCGCTATCGAAAGAGACCAGCCGCCACGCGAAGACCGCGTTCACGGCTTGCTGACCAGCAGCCGTCAGGTCGGCTGGAACCGCACCGGGCTGGTTGGTAGCTTTGCGCACTTTCGGCGGCGTAGTCAGGGTGAGGGCCGTATCCTTGGCAACCGGGGTGCCGCAGACGACATAATCGCCGATGGCAATCGAGCCGGTACCAGCAGCCTGCGAACCGTCGAGCAGTACCCGCTTGCGGCCATTCTTCGAAACGGTGCCGATGCTGAAGTCGTCAGCCGTGTAGGTTTCCACCGAGGTGATAAAGCCCTGGATCGGGTCGCCGACAGCACACAACACATGTGCGTCGGTGCCACTCAGCTTCACGAACTTGCCGATCTCCTTGTCCGTATAGGCGTTTGCCGGGGTGCTGTTGACAGAACCGACGCCGAGTCGCGTAGTGACCCGCGCCGCACTGTCAATGTTCTGAGTCATCTTGAACTTGGGCATGCTATGTTACTCCTTACTTTTGGAAACGAACCGCGTTGACGCGGGCTTTTTGACGCGGGTCAATTTGAGTCTTCGTAGGCGTGTCCTGTGCCGAAACTGCAGCGACACCACCAACAGGGAACTTGGAGAACTCCTTTGACAACCTTGCATGCTCCGCGATCAGGTCGGCTGTCTGCATGTCGGCAAACTGGCGCTCGTGGCCGCCAAGGCTGATGTGCATGATGTTCGCGCTGCGGCCAACGATGGCCTTCAGCGGCTGGATCGTGGCCTCGTACTGGTCCTTGAACTCCTGCAGCTTGGCCAGCTTGATGTTGGCCTGGATCAGGGCATCGTCCTTGTCCTTGAGTTGAGCGCTAAGCAACTGCACAGTAGCATCGGTTGTGGCAACTTGCGCGGCGGCTGCCCGTGCAGCTTCAGCGGTCACTTCTTCGGTCTTGTCCGCCTCTTGGGCTTGCACGCCATCTTCATTCTCCTTCGATTCGGGTTCATGCTGCGCCTCAGCGCCCAAGGTTGCGCCAGCCGCCAGGGCGACGATATCTGCTTCAGTCAAGGCTTTCTTGCCCATGGGTACTTCTCCGGATGTTACGGGCACTGCACTGCCCGATAGCTTGAATCTATTCCTGACGCCATTATCGTTAGTTTTCGATAATGATGCAAGAGCCTTCTTCTTCAATCCACCAACAACCGCATCAAATGTGGTAACGCCATCAGCCAGCCCCACATCAACGGCTGCCTGCCCAATGAACTCCTGCCCGTCTGCCATCGTCTTGTCTGCGTACTCATAGGTCTTGGCCCTCATTTCCGCAACGTGATCGACAAAGACCCCATACGTGGCATCGCACAGGGCCTGGATTTGGTCCCTGCCCTCTTTCGGGAGCGGTTCGTTCTGATCGGCCAGCGCCTTGTATTTGCCTGCGCGAATGACCGTTACCGTGACCCCTTCCATTTCGTTCCGCTTAGAATATTCACGAAAGGTGGCCTTGACGCCGATGCTACCAACCAGCGCAACCTTTCCGCAATACACCTTGGATGCGGAGCACGCCAACCAATAGGCCGCGCTCGCCATCGTGTCGCCATAAGCGGTAACAGGCTTGATCTTGCTCGCAGAGCGAATCAGCATTGCGGTATCGGCACAGCCCGATACTGCCCCTCCACCAGAATCAACATCGAGCAGAATCTGCTTCACTTCCGCATCGTTCAAAGCGTGCACTATGGCTTCCCGAATCTCGGGGTATCCTGTTACGCCGTAATAACGTAGGTACGGGCTGTCGATGTTAACCAGAGGACCCTTGATCGTGATCGTGGCCAGTCCATCTTCAACGCTCAGGAGCCTTGGAGTTCCGTCGTCAGGTTCTTCATCATCGAGGCGTCCTGCCGCGATCTGTGTCTCGGCTTCCAGTGCTGCCTGGTAATTTGCCTCTGACCCGGCCCAGACTCTTTCTTCTTTAATACTCATAGTTTGGTACCTCGAATTTGTATATCAGGACAGCATCGGTCTCTGAATTCGCGCAGCGCAGCCGGCTTGTCGATCAGCGTCGCCTCGCTGCCATTGTACGAGATGGGCGAGTTGTACGGCAGATGGCTGTTGTAGGGGATGGACATGTCAGGCGATCAACTGCGCCGGCCGATCTGGGGCGAGCAGGCCCTTGCTGACGAGGTATGCGAGCGTCTGCGCGACGTGCGAATCGGTTTTGTCGATCATACTATCCTGCTGCGTGGTCAGCAGCCACACCGCTTGCGCAATCACGACATCTCCCGCTAGTTGAGCGGCGAGAATCGCTCGCGTTTCCTCGGCTGTGAGACGGTCGCGGAATTGTTGCAGGGGGATCAACGTAGAGGGCGTGGTCGGAGTCTGGACGGTAATCGTGTGCGAAAACGGATCGATACACAGGTTCTGCTCTCCACGATCGTCGATTGCCTGTTGCAACTGCGATAGAGGGTAGATGGTAGTCATGGTATATACACCTGAGTAAGCTCGGAAGCCATTATTACTTGACACCCCGTGTTTGCGAGAATCTGCATGCTTATCGTTATCGACTTGTCTACGGAGGTATCTATTGTTCCGTAGTTGGCTGACAGTCCGGAAGTGCTCGTCCCCACTCCAAGGGATTGCCTACTATACGTTTGCGCATTTTTGCTTCCGGCGTTTCGCATCGTAAATAGCCGCTCGTCCACCGGGTTTGTTGTCGCATAGGACGCCACTGTCGAAAGCCCTCCCAATTTAACCCGCATATATTTCCCTGTTGCTGACGCATCTCCTGCCATTTGCAACTTGGACGCGAGAAATCCATTGTTCCCCAGAGAGTTTCCAGTCAGGGTAAATCCAGATATTGCAACAATCTCTGCAACAGTTTGTGTTATCCGTCCCGATGGACTGCCGGCAAATGTCGTCGGCGATCCGACAAGAGCAGGAACCCCCCCTGTGTATTGGTCGTTGTAAATCGTCCCTGTCGTCGCCCCGGACGGGACGCAGTAATACCATCCGGCTGCGCACCCGCTGCCACCTGCGTTGGCCGGAAGGTAGGCATAGCAGCCGCGCCCAGACAGACCAGAAAACAAACCGGACAGCGGCTCTGCGCTCAGAGTGTAGGCGCCTCCGCCGCCGCCGTTGAAGCTCAGCCCTGCGGCGGCGCCGTCTCCTGGAAACAAGATGAACGGAATCGCTGTCGCGAAAATGGTTTTTGGATGCCCGGCCAGAGCAATCGCGCTCAGAATCCACGCCCTCAGATCGCTGAATTGCTCCCGCACCAATAGGCCACTAACGCTATCCCTATAACCCAGTTCGTCGGCGTCGAGCGGCGTCGCCTTTGTCGCGGCGCCGTGAATCAGTGCGCCGTGCGTTGTCGCGGTGCTGTCGCCGGTATTCGTGCCGGTTGATGTACCGCTTCCTGATGGCGCGCCGACCATCGCGGACGTGATTCCTCCAACGGTGCCGGTGAATGTCGGGGATGCAATCGGCGCTTTAAGGGCGTTAGAGGAGATTACCTGCGCGAGCTTGTAGTCTATTGATGTATTGTCAGCACTGCTAGTAATGCCAACTCGGGCTGCAATCGCCTCGATCTCATCGGAAATCTCGTTTACGATTGTGTGCCCCTCTTTTCCAGGGGCATTCATTTGATCAGTGGCTACGAGGCGTGTCAGCGAAGGTAGAATTGTTGGAAAATCTGCTGGCATTTTAATTACTCACTTTTGCAAAAACTGTTTGCATTGTACCACCATAATACCCACGAGCACCGAGCGGCTGCATACCCCAACTATACTGGTTTGACCACGCAAACGGTTTATTCCATTCAATTGAAACAATAGATATAAAACCAAACCTGTTATACGGATTCGACCAATTATACGAATTACTCCATGCAAGTGAAATCGAACCAATTGGAACAGCATAAATGCGCGCAAGAACCACTTCGGTCGGAACAACCGCAAACACAGATTGTTCAGAATATCCGCTCATGTCGAGGTCGTGATTTCCGGCAGGATGATCAATTTGGAATTAGCAGAGCACGCGGCAACCACATCGCCAGAAGCCTTGATCAACTCAATGTCAAAGAATCGTGTGGCAGCGGACAACACAGCAGTAACGGCTGTCGGCAGAATCAACCACAGCACGTTCGCAATGGCGTCCAACTGCAACGTGCCTACACCTGTATTGAAGTAAACTATTGGGGCGGAATTTGGGCTGCTTTTCACATCCATCCTGGCTGATGTGAATTGTGACAGATCAAGTGGAGTACGGTAAGCCAACTGGCCACCGCCCGTATAGGCCCTGAAACCACTGGAATTCACATCGGGGAATTCCACATTGTTCGCGTCAAGTACGCTGACTCGGTATGCAGCAGATTCCTTCAGATTGTTCCAAGATGAATTCAGTTCGGTCATACCTCCGGCATTCATCACCCATGCCCGCCAACCCTCTGACAATCCGTGTGCCTCAGCAGTTATTTGCAGTGGTGCAGTCCGTTTCATCACCGTGATATTGGCGAACGACAGATTCTCGGTTTCGATCCGAATCGGAACCTGCGCCGACGCACCGCGCCGGATAGTGATTGTCAGATCGGTCAGCATGTACTGTTGTGTTCCGTGATCTTCTGCTTGCCAACAAGTCCTATGTTGTTCACACCCCAACCTGCGTACTGGCTTCCTCTCTCTGAAGCCAGCCTCCCTCTTATTGTAGCTTCCCCAAATCGAACTACAGAACCAAGTATTCCACGGGAGTAATCTAGAATGCTAAAGTTGATACTCGGGTCATCAACATAAACCTTTCCGTCCATAGCAATCTCCAAAAAGTATGTCAGGCGCGGTCCACCTTCTTGTCCAACTTATCTTCGATCTTGTCCAACTTTGCGAACAGAGCCTTGATAATGCCATCCAATTCGTCTTTCTTGACGTAATTACCGGCAACCAATAACTGCATATCGGCCACTTTGGCAGTTAACTCTACATCAGCCTTTTGTAACTCTCTTAACCCCTCCCAAACCACTCGCAGTATGAATGCCACGCCAGCACTAAAGCCACCTATAAGCGCATTGATAAGAGTTTGACTATCCACAGGGGCCTCACATCATTTCTATAAGGGCTAGGATTTCGTCCATGCCCAATGTTAATTGTGTTCCATTATAGCGTGAAACCCTCAGCGAAGTTGCAACGAATTTAGAATGACTATTCGCGCATGGATTGCGTTTCGGCAGTGCAACCAACACAGATTTGGTACAGGGACGGCGCGAAGCACCAACCACGACAGTTCCACCACTCGATTTGGCCCGCATCGTGCGGGCCGCTGACGATACGTAAGTCTTACTTGACGGGCGCGCTACATATTGAGTACTGACCCCGATTCTGACAACTTTGCGCACCTTGACCCAGGCGCGGTCTTTCCATACGTAACCTGTTCCGCCTTCGTCCAGTGCAGAACCGACGCCTTGTTCAGGCGTGGCTTGCTCAGAAACCAGGTTGGACGGTTGCTGCCCGGTCCAAGTATACGGGTTAGACCACGGGTTAGGATTACACCATGAGCCGGGTGGTGGTTGCCCTGTCCAAGTATACAGAGTAGACCAAGTATTGGAGTTGCCCCATAACACAGCCATGTCGACCCGTGTTAGCCAATCCGGGCCACGCCCTCGTCGGGCATTCTGTACTCAAACAAACCACCGTACACACCAACCACTCGTTCCAATTGTGTCAAGTTCAGGGCGTAGCCCGTGGTCGCGTCATAGATCAGGATCGTGCGTGCCTTTATGTCTGCGTCCAGCCACTCGACAGTATTGAAGCGCAGAACCGCATCGCCGTCTTCCACAGTGATGCGATACCCTGAAAGCACCGCCCCTCCTGCCTCGTAACCATACCCAGACCACTCACCCTCTGGTGTGTAGGAATCCAATTCGACCGCGTCCGGGTACACAGCCACTTTGTAGACATGGTCTGCAGGGCACAGGGCCTGCATAGCCCGTAGGGCGATACTCATTTCTCCACCCGCTCAACAATCAGGTCGCCGTCTGCGTTGCGCTTCATCCGCATGACTGTTGCGCTTTGCTGTGTGTTGTCGATATTGACTGTGATATCTGGACTGACGAGTGAGGGCTTCTGTGCCTCAACCACCGGTGCGGCCTTGGCCTTTTTGTTCTGTCCACGTCCAATACTCGGAGTGCTCGGCTTCAGTTTCTGGTTCAAGGTGCTGCCGCTGTTCGATTGATTGGGCGTGTCGACTGCCTGTCCGCTATTACGTCTGAACATGGTCCCGGACAAGGGCTTCATGCCGGGAGGTGCCAACGACCCGGTCAATTGTAGGCACGCCTCGTCGTCCGTGATCAGGCCGAGACTCAACTGCTCCAGGACCATCATCTGCTTAGTCTGCTTGAATGCCAACAGCTCGTTATCAGGACGCAGGTCGATTGGCTCGAACACGAACTCGACCACCACGTCATAACCGTAAAGTCTTGCCGACAGCGTCAGCACGCGACTCCAGAACTCCTCAACAGGCCCCTTGATCGCCCCAGTGCAGGAGCGCATGAACAGCATGATTTCGCTAGAAGCGATATTGTTCGACCCGGATGCAAAGCCCAACACTGTGCCATTGGTCTTGCTACCTGTGCTGAGGCGGGCGTTGGCCATGTCCTGGAGTACCGTGTACTCCGCAGACAGTCCGGCGTTGCTCGCATTCTCTACCTCGAATTCCAGCGAATCGAGATAGACCAGGGCCTCTTCCGGGGCGAGGGAGTTGACCTTGTCCTCAATGGAAGCTATGATTTCGTTGAGTTCTTTTACCGCCTGCGCGTTGTCGACCTGTGCCTCGGGGCTCAGAAACTTCCTGACCTGCTCCTCAGAGATGCGGACCTTCTGGCGCGGATGGATCACCTTGCTGACAATTCGCGTGATATCGTTCGCGAACTGCTCCGAATAGATGACCGGCTTGATCGAGCTTTCAATCGGGCTCGCGCTGTATGGCTCAAGCAGGTCCTGGTCCAGCGAGATGTAAATGAACGTCGGATAGTCCAACTTGATCTTCGAGTCGCCGATGTACTGCCATGGAATCAGGGTCTTGTCCTTGTCGGCGACGAACTTGATCTGTGTAGTGCTGATTAGCTGGACTCGTTTCGGGAACCTGTCCTTGCCAAGCACCACCTCACCACCACAACTGCCGTACATCATCAGCTCTCTTGCCACGGATTCGCTCGTGGCCCTGACTGATTGCGGCCCCGTGAAGCCGTCCGTGGCGTAGTCCGGGAGCAGGTTGAAGCGCGTGAGCAGTTGCTGCACCAGCATGGTTGCTTCACGGTTGAAGGTATTGTCCGGGTTCTTGGCCACCGACGTGTATTTCTGCGGCAGACCAAGGCGGACATAGGCCCAGACTGCCGCCGAGAGGTCCGGGGATGCGGCAACGAAGTCGCGAATGATCGCCCACGTATTGGCTCCGTTGCGCAGCGTGGTCGTGTCCACGCTAGCCAGCCTACGATCGGCCTGCGGCAGGACGCTATCGGACGTTTTCGTGGTCTTCAGGTAGCTCGGAAAGGTCAACATGCCGGGCTTCACCTTTGGAAGGGCGACAGGCGCTATCTGCGTTGCCGCAAAGAAGTCTACCAGTGATTCCGTGCTGTCGAACATTGCATACAACCCCGCATTGTGTCCAGGCGGCGATAATGCGCAAACACCCGTGATTTCAAGCATTCTACGCTATCAGGATGCAGACAGCAATAGCGATAAGCTATTTCGACACACATTACACAGTGTCGCCACCAGTTTTAGCAAATGTTACACACTGATTACTCGGCGCTATCCAAATCGCAACCACAGTGGCACTGCGTAGTCCCCGCAGTTGACGTAGCGCGACTGCGGATGAAACCAGTGTAGCGCACCATGATCACGCCAGCCTACCAAGCTCAGGGCGCAGCAACACCCTGAAGCTGGACACTAGCGGGAGCATACCGCCACCTTCTCCCGTTGTCGTCCCAATTATGAACTTGGCCAAATAAGCGAACTGCAGGGCGAACCAGAAATGGTCATTCCCATCTTCAGACTTGACCCACTTGAACTCCATGGCCTGCATTCTCAGGTTCCAGTCACGCATCCTGCGCATGTCCGTGCAATGCTCCACGAAGTCATCATCCAACGGGCATGATACCTTTGAGAAGTCCCCAGAGCGCACGAAATCCATCAGCGAGTCGAACGCCCTGTCCCTTGCCACGTTCAACTGCCTTTGTGTCCCCTTCTCGACATTTTCCTCATCCGGCTTCTCCCTGATGGTATAGAGATGGACCCCTTTCGATTGCGTGTACACGCACGCCCACAGGTTCTGGTCTTGCGCTTGCAGGCCCAGGACTAGGTCCGTGTAAGGGAGTGAGTCAATCACCGATGAGCGTACCCGGAACTCGGCCCGCAACTGATGGTAGCGTGTCCTCAGATTGCCCAGGGATACTGTCTCGATACGAACAACTTGCATGGCCCCATCAAAGAAGCACTTGGCCACGACAATGTGACAGGTCTTGCCCAGGTCCACGCCCATGACGTGAAATCCAGATCCTTCAAACTTGTTGGGAATGATCGTGCCACGGACCTCGTCCGGTGACAGGATACTCTCCCGCGAGAAGAACGGCAGGCCAAGGTTGAAGTTCACGAACTCGGCCACGTTCGTGTAGGCTGTACTGGCCTCGATTAAGTAGCTTGGGGTGATGATGTTCGGGGCATCAAACGGACTGACCTGGAAACCTTCCGCGATGTGGTTGTCGTCCGGGTTTTCGCACACCCATTCGCGATGTGCAGGTCCTAGATTTGGCTTCTTCCCGCAGTGCGGACACGCCACATACGCGTCCTCGTACTGGAGCGTGTGCAGGGTCTTCTTGTTGATGTCCATGAGTTCCCCTCTATAATGGGGAATTCTCACGTGCTCATAGTAATGTGGTATGAAGCGATGCCCACAATGGTCGCACTTGACGAAATTGAAATGCCTCCTCGACCTTTGAAACTCGTGATCAATGCCCTTACCCGGAAGAGTCGGCGTAGACAGCTTCAGCTTCATTTTGTAGGCTGAATGCGTCAGGCGCGATTGGTACTGGCTGATAACAAACGGGTCACTGAAGTCCAGTTCATCATGAATCAGAAAATCGGCCGGAATACTGATCGGGGCGTTACTCGACGCCGCCCCCTTCAAATATAGGAAGGAGGTGTCGAATTGCTTGACCTCAATTGAGTCCGTACCCGTGATCTGCGCGCTTAGATATGGTGACTCATTGATTACCGGATTGACCCTGGTCTTTGCCAAAATGCTGGCAAGTGCTGCGGTGGGGAGTGTGTAGATCGTGGTGAAATTTTTAATCATCCCGCAAAGTGCCAACGCCTTGCGCACAGCTATTTCCGAAATGCCGGCCTGGCTGCATTTTCTGACCACTGTCTCCCTAGCGGTACTATCCAGAATCCTTGTTTGATACTCGTGATGCTTGTACGAGTAGTGCCGTCCCGCTAGAAAGGTGTTTTCCGTAATCCAACGCGAAACCTCGTCCAAGGCCGTGGCCTGAGACGCTCCCGCCCTCAGCCTGATTAGGTGGTTCTTGAACATTGTTTGTTGTTTTTCTGTGATCACTGTTAGTTACCAGAGGTTAGTTGATCAAGCCTGCCTTTTTGGCCCGACGCTCGTACTCCTCAAAGAACTCGTCCTTCAACTCCTTTGGTAACCCCTTGATGGTGTCGATCAGGGCCTGCTCCATGATCTTCAACGTCTGCTGCATTCGCAGGTCTTCTTGCAGTTTCACCAGTTGCCCGAGTGTGTTGACAACCGAATTGGCCACCTGCGCCTTCTGGTTCGGGGAAGTTTCACAGTCGTCGATGCAGTCATCCATCAGTGACTTGGTCTTCTCGTACTGCTGCATCAGCTCATCTTCCAGGTCCAGGTCCTTGACCCTCTGCGATGGAAGCAAGCTGTCGACCATGTTCTTGAGCCTGCGCAGGTCCTTTTTCGGCAGGTTGCTCAGGACCCCTTCCAGGTCCTGTGGCAATTCGGTGGGCTTGTTCAGCGCCCGCATCTTGGATTCGTCAATCATTCCGTCCACTCCTCGATTTCCACAGTGAGTGATCCCGATTGATCAGGTCCCACGTCCTGTACTTAACTGCTTCCCGTTTCTTGTGCAACTGCTCAGTCTCGGTCTTGTTGCAGACCATGATGATGAGGTTCAAACCTGCACTCCCACCAACGCACGAACTCTCTCTTCACGCTGACACAGTACGTCTCTGGCAACAAACATCTTAACTGCACACCTATTGGCCAAAACCCTAAGCCTTGACAACATTGCTGGCCATGTAGGATTCAGTTCCCAGTCCCCGAACAGGTACACGACCAGGTCCTCTTCCAGTAACTGGTACGGGTAGTTGACCGGCTCCACCAGCGTAGTGCCAACAAAAAAACGGCTCTTCTCTGTCGTATATTTGTGAGTAGGCTACTTTTCTCATAACCTAATAACCCCCCGCTTCCTATCAAGCATCGCCAAAAGCAGGTCTGCCAGTGCAAGCTGGTGTTTCGATGACATCCCCTGCACCTGCTCAAGCGTCAAACCCAATGGGCGCAGGTCACTCGTGAACAACTGTGCCAAAATCTCGACATCAGCACCTCTCGAATCCGCTATTTCCTCAAGCAAGGCTTCTCCAAGCAAATAGCCCGCCAGCATGCGTTTCAAAGGTACAGAACGCCAATTTTCTGGTGTTTTTTGGTACTTTGGTGATTTATTGACGAATAATTGGTTTGCCCTGCCAAATTGCAGCCATTTTTCAGCAAATTTTGGCAAATCACACTCAATTTCCTCGGCATAAGCCTCCCTATAGACAACCGGCCACACGGCCAAATCACTCATTTTCAGGTTAGAAATCTCGCTGATTGCTCGAAATATCGTGCGCTCGGACAGCTTGTAGTCATAGGCCGCGTCGTGGACCGTGAATTTTCCCGAAATGCAGGCAATGGCAATCTCTCTCGACCTGCTCTTGCGCGCAGGCAGGGTCGATTCCGGCCGCGTGCGCTTCATATAGCCAGGTGCGTAGCCGTATTTCCTGCGAATGCCGTGCATTGTGGACTTTGCCACGTTCAAGCGCCTGCACGCCTCATTGAGATTGATGCGCTTCTGATCCAATTGCTCCAACGTCGTGTACAGTGTCGGTAACTCGTCCCCCCAATGAGTCATGATCAGCTTCAGGGAAATTTTTGACTGTCCAGTGATGGTCATAGCTTCCGCAAGCGTGATCTCACCCCTGAAGACGCGCATGAGCGTCTTCAAAGTCGTTCGCGATTTCAGGGACAGCCGTACTTCATTGCTCTTGTCTGATCCCGTTAGCGGTAGTAGGTCCCTGGGGTCTACGTCGTAGAAGTTCGCGACCTTGATGATGTCGTTTCCAGGAATCCTGTTGACCTTGATCCATCGATAGATCGCGTTCGTGGTCAACTTCAGGTGCCTTGCCAAGTCCGTTACTGACGTGACTAGCGAGCGTACCGAGTCTAGATTGGGCTGGCGGGCGTCCTGCTTGGCATCTGGTCTTTCTTCTGCAGGCAGTAACGCAAGTGTTATAGTTTCCTCATGTCGTTGCATGGCACTTCTCTGAGAATGTGTCTTGTCTTGTCTTTTCAGTGTAGCACCATGCAGTTTGGGTTGTCAATTGTGCGCGGTGTGTTCGGCCTTGTGTTTGTTTCTAGGGGCTGTCCGTGTGCATCCAAACCTATGTCCGTTCCCGGTTCAGCGCCCAATCTTGTTCTTCAGGCCCCTTGTGTACTGCCTTGGCGGTGGGTCATCCTCATCTCCCGCTAGTGCAGTTTGGTGTAAGGTGTCTTCTTCCATTAGCCTTTGCCTACGCAGGCGCAGGACTTCGTCCTGGGTCAGGACTCTGTTCTGTCTTTGTTGTATGCCCTCTTGTGTTTCTGTGATGGCGCTTATTCGTGCCATCAGTGTTTGGGCATTAGCCAGCAAATCTCTCAGGGTTGTTCTAAAGACCTCCTCCAGCGGCACTCCCGATCTTTTTGACAGATCTTTCAAGGCTTCTTCCTGCTCTCTTGGTATGTCGAATGACATTGCCGTCATCGGGCTAGTTCGACCAACTGGCAATCTCACTTCACCATCTAGCGTTCTCCCTATACCGTACCGCACTAGATCTGACAGCGTCTTCCCGCTCTTTTCCGATAGGTTCTGCAGTGCTTCGAAGTCGCTCTGTTGTATCCGAAATTTCATGGTTGCCTCCGTGACGTAGTAGGGTGCTCAGTTTAGTCCTCGGTTGTTTGGTTGTCAATAATTCGGGGTGTGTGTAGGTTAAAATTTCAAAATGCGTGCGCGATTTTTTGGGGAGGTGGACAACCCTCTAACCAGCTGATCGGCGCAAAAAGCTATGCCGTCTAGCGGTCGCGGTCGCGGTCGGACAGCGCGGTCACGGTCACGGGATCGACCGCGGTCGTGGCCGCGGTCACGGCCAAGGTGCATCATCTACATCTACATCTACATCTACATCTACATCTACGTACTCTGGCCGTGCTGCAAACGTGGTTGACATGTGCGCTTGGTAGTGGGCAGGGCGAAGCGGAAAGCCACGTCGCGCACAGGGAACCTGTGCGCAGTAGAAGCTCTACATTTGATCGATCTCCCACTGCGCTGTCCGAGACCGCGACCACGATCGCGGTCGATCTTGTGACCGCGACCACGATCGCGGTCGATCTTGTGACCGCGACCACGACCGCGGTCGATCTTGTGACCATCCGTGCGCGCCCCTAGCGCATTAAATCCACAATAATG
>ERZ761603.552-NODE-552-length-31040-cov-66.517831_pt1 | contig 31040 bp, 30 predicted proteins | sample MGYA00511879_ERZ761603 | MGnify/ENA primary metagenome ERZ761603 (study PRJEB28899, sample SAMN02850040) | bioreactor sludge metagenome | biome: EBPR Sludge; feature: EBPR Bioreactor; material: flocular biomat | place: Australia: Thorneside Wastwater Treatment... | reverse complement strand
AATTTTCGTGCCCGAATTTTCGGCCGCGCCAGATTTCGGCGGTTTTTGGCCGCCACTAACATCAGTCAAGTGAGCAAGCCGTTGTCGAATCACCTCCTCAGTGGTGACGCCACTCGTCTTGGCCTGTGCCTTTGCCTGCGCGACGAATCTCTCGACGACGCCGGCCAAGGCGCCGCCCTCAGGTTTGGTGCGGATAGCAAGACTCTTGGCGAGTTCAGCATAGAGCGAGCGTGCCTGGCCGCCAGTCGCGTGCAGTCGTCGGTCGGGATTGAGATCTGCGTGCACGGTAACCAGCTTCTTCTCGAGTGCAATGGCACGAACGAGGTTCAGGAAGAAAGTCTTACCGGAGCCATACTCGCCGATGACGACGCGGAATCCGGAGCCGCTGTCAGCGATGCGCTCGACATCCTTCATCAAAGCTTGCAGCTCTCTGACTCGACCGACCTGAATCAAATGTTGGCCCGTGCGCGGCACGACACCGGCCCGCAACGATTGGATGACCGCATCACGTTCTTTGGCGCGGATGGTGCTCATAGCGGGAGTTTCTCCAGAAGCTCTTGGTTGATTTCGATCGGGTCGTCGCCTTCGGCGAGGGGCGCCTCGAACGTATCCAAAATGATCTCATTGATGTGTTGCAGCGCACCGTCCAACATCAGTTCCCTATCCGCCGCCACATCGGCCAACTCGCTTCTCGGCCACGTGTGCCGGCCAATCAATCGGCGCAGGAAAGCGGAATGGTCCTGATCCAAGCCCAAGATGCTGGATTGAGCGCCGAGCAATGCCTCCGCGGACGCCGCTTCAACTGCCGCTTCGGCGGGAACCTCTTCCGCGAAGACCTGCGCCAACAGCGCGGATACGGCCTCGGTTTCCTTCTGCAACTCGGCAATACGCTCAGCGTCGAGGGCGAAACTGGCAGACTCGTCCCTTGGTCGTGTCGAGACGCCAATCGCCGGAGTGGCGGCGGGCGCACCAGTTACAGCATGCACGTGCAAGTCCGAATAGACCTGTTGCGCTTCGATCCCCAGCATCCTGCAGACGCGTTCGAGAAACTTCACCTCGTCTGAAGTCACCTTGCCATCGGCCTGTGTAAGATGCGCCAAGAAGCGGACGATGGAGCGCTTGGCGTCTTCCGGCAAAGGCTCCAGCTTCTTCTTGAGGGACGCCAGTGTGGCTGGCTGGTCGACCCCAAGCCGAAGATGAGCCTTGAGGCGCTTTCGATGCGCTTGGCTCAGATGGTTCCAGGACTCTATCTGCCGCGCAAGGTGCAGCAGTTCGTGGGCTGACGCCTCGCCATCGGCCAGCGCCGCCACGCAGGCCAGATCGAGCGTCACCGCTGCCGCCGAATAGGCCGGCCCGGAACGTACCGCCCCGTCCTCGGGATTGGTGGCAAACAAGGCGATTTTGTCCGTCGCCTTCGGCGTCTTCGCGCCCGCCAAGACGTCGGGCTCAAACCCGAGCTGAAGGTGCTCCAGGGCTCGGGCAAGGCCCAGCACTTTGTCGCGCGTCAGGTCGCCAGCGCTCTTCAAACGCCCAGACAATTCGCCGAAGCTCATGAGAATCATGCCGCGACCGACTCGCTTCTTGAGGTCATCAAGCTCCGCCTTGACAGGCGCCGGCCAGAGTTCGGCGGGCAGCTGCAGCAGTCCCTCCAGGGCGTCCGCCTTGTCAGGATAGCGACCGATATACCGGCTATACGGATCGAGCGCTGCCACGCATTCGTTCACCAACTCCTGCAATTTGATGACCGGCGTCTTGGTTGCTGAGACGTCAGGTAGATCGCCGATCGAGCGGGTGAAATCGAACGAGCGGAGAGCTGCCGAGGCTGGCGTATAACTTACCTTGAGCTTGGTGCGATTAAGCCTGAGGACAAGACCCTCGCCATGGACTTCAGCATATTTCTGTTTGAACAAGCGGGCAAAGAGCTCAGCGCAGCGGGTCACCGCTGTCCGGCGTGAGATATTCGGGTCGGCCAGGGCCCACGCCAAAGCCCAGTCGGCGGGTACAGGCTTCTGGTCGACCGCCAGCCATCCGAGCCCAACGCGTAGCGGTAAGGGAAGAGCAACAGCGCATTCCGCGACAAATGGCGGCGGTCGGAGATACGACTTCTCGCTGACTGGGTCGGAAGCGATATAGCTCAGAAATTGGCTGGCGTAGTTCTCGAACGACTTGTTGCTGCCGTAGATATCCAACAAGCGTCGAACCTCGGCTGTGATGGCCGATATATCCGCCTGGCTAGCAGGTTCTGTCGGAAAATCCACGAGGACTCGGCGTTCCAATCCATAGAAGAAGAGGAAAACATAGCCAATGTCGGCCTGCGGCGCCTTCCGTCCGCTTGAATGCCACTGCAGGTAGCTTTTTCGAGCATCCGGCGACATGGTCGAGTAGCTTGGCCAGTAACTGGTCAACGGCAGACCGATGTCGCCATCAGCGGTGGAGACCTTGAGGCTCGGGTTGATCAGGGCTGGATCGACATCGCTATGGCCCGTCTTCAGGTCCGTACCGAGATAGATCATTCCGCCTGGAAGCACGACTCCGGCGACGGTGACGGGTTCACCTGGCGGGATCCAGCGCCCATCTGGCTGGCCGCTGGCTTGCGGCTCAGCGATCCGGTATTCATTGCTGCCAAGCGCCCGGCCAACGGTGACGGAGGCAAATCCCTCAGCTTGCCTGGCGCTGTTGCTGGAAGCCGCACCTTGGGCTGCGAGCGATCGTGTTGTCGCGACTGTCGTCCGGCCTTGAACGGGTGCTGGCTTTTGCAGAGCAACGGCGTCCTGCCTGGGTTCTTTCACTTTCCTGAGTTTCAGAACGATTGCGACACCTATCGCCAGGACGATGAGGCCAACCGACACCTCTTTGGGTATCGCGGCCAGCAGCCCGATGATCAGGGCTGCCCCGATAATCAATCCACTGCTGGCAGAGTTCTTCTTCGCCACGATACCCCTGTGCTCCCCTCTGGTGCGTCGTTACCTGCCTAGGCATGATCGTAAGTCGGTTGGCATGACGAGGCAACGATAGATTCTTCAGGGCTGTGGATTTTGGCCATAGCACGCGTCAACGCGTTGAGCGCTGTGCCGGCGCGTTGGACACCCCGGCCGGCGAGTCGCTGCGTGCGCGTCGCGACTGCATCGGCTGACGCGCGATACGGCTAGCTCTGTATCCTTTCAAGCGCGCAGCCAACCGGCCGGCGTCCGCGTAGCGCGCGGCCACAGCGCCGATTGGTTGGTCCGCGGTTTGCAAGTCAAGCCGCAGAACAAGAGCGGCGCGCCGGCCCCATCGTTTGGCGAGAGGACCGGTGCGCCGCTTGCCTTGCGAGCGACTCGCAGCCTACACGCTGACCGTTTCCGCGACTTCGCTGAACTCTTTGATCTGGTCGAAATTCATGTAGCGATAGACATCGGACGCCTTGGCGTTGACCGCCTGCACCTCTTCAAGGTATTCGCTCGGCGTTGGTATCCGGCCGAGCAAGGCGCAGACGGCGGCGAGTTCGGCGGACCCCAGGTAGACGCGCGTGTCGATGCCGAGGCGATTCGGGAAATTGCGCGTCGAGGTCGACATCGCCGTACTTCCCTTGCGAATCTGCGCCTGGTTCCCCATGCACAGCGAGCAGCCGGGCATTTCCATGCGCGCACCGGACTTGCCGAGCACGGCATAGTAGCCCTCCTCGTTGAGGATCATTGCGTCCATCTTGGTCGGTGGTGCGATCCACAGGCGGGTCGGGATGTCCGTCTTCCCTTCGAGAACCTTGCCGGCTGCGCGGAAATGACCGATGTTGGTCATGCACGAACCAATGAAGACTTCGTCGATCTTGTCGCCGGCGACGGTCGATAGCAGTTTCACGTCATCCGGATCGTTCGGGCACGCGACGAGGGGCTCGTTGACGTCGGCCAGGTCGATCTCGATCACTGCCGCATAATCGGCGTCGGCGTCGGCCTGCAACAGATCCGGCTGCGCAATCCATGCTTCCATCGCTTTGATTCGCCGCGCGAGCGTGCGTGCATCCTGATAGCCGTTGGCGATCATCCACTTCATCAGTGTGATGTTTGAACGCATGTACTCGATGATCGGCTCCTTGTTGAGCGCGACGGTACAGGCGGCTGCCGAGCGTTCGGCAGCGGCGTCGGAGAGCTCGAACGCCTGTTCGACCTTGAGGTCCGGCAGACCTTCGATCTCCAGGATGCGACCAGAGAAGATGTTCTTCTTGCCCTTCTTCTCGACCGTCAGCAAGCCGGCCTGGATGGCGTAATAGGGAATTGCGTTGACCAGGTCGCGCAGCGTGACCCCACGCTTGCCTGCTTCAGCCAGCGAGCCCTTGAAGCGGACGAGAACCGACTCCGGCATATCCAGCGGCATGACGCCAGTCGCAGCGGCAAAAGCGACCAAGCCCGAACCGGCGGGGAACGAAATGCCAATCGGGAAGCGTGTATGCGAATCGCCGCCGGTACCAACGGTGTCCGGCAGCAGCAAGCGGTTGAGCCAGGAATGGATGACACCGTCCCCTGGCCGCAGAGCGACGCCTCCGCGCGTGCTGATGAAGCCCGGAAGCTCGCGGTGCATGCGCACGTCGACGAGTTTCGGATAAGCCGCCGTGTGGCAGAACGACTGCATCACCATGTCGGCCGAGAAACCCAGGCAGGCCAGATCCTTCAACTCGTCGCGGGTCATCGGACCGGTGGTGTCCTGCGAGCCGACGGTCGTCATGCGCGGCTCGCAATACGTTCCAGGCAGAACGCCCTTCCCTTCCGGCAAACCGCAGGCGCGTCCGACCATCTTTTGCGCCAGAGAATAGCCCTTCCCAGGATCGGCCGGGTTCTGCGGCAGTTTGAACAATGTTGACGGCGGCAGGCCAAGGGCTTCGCGCGCCTTGGTCGTCAGGCCGCGACCGATGATCAGCGGTATGCGGCCGCCAGCGCGGACTTCGTCGAGAATGACCGGCGTCTTGAGTTGCGCTTCAGCAATCACGTTGCCGTCCTTCAGCGCGGTCACCCGGGCGGTGGCCGCGTCGATCAGCAATTCGATCTCGTCACCCATGTCCATCTGGCCGACATCGATTTCAACCGGCAAAGCGCCTGCATCTTCCATCGTATTGAAGAAGATCGGTGCAATCTTCGAACCGAGGCAGACGCCGCCGAAACGCTTGTTCGGAACAAACGGAATGTCCTCACCGGTGAACCAGAGCACGGAATTGGTGGCCGACTTGCGCGACGAACCGGTTCCGACGACGTCGCCAACATAGGCAATCAGGTTGCCCTTCTTGCCAAGCGCTTCGAGTTGCATGATCGGGCCGCGCTCGCCCGGCTTGTCGGCCTCGATTCCCGGCCTCGGGTTCTTCAGCATGGCCAGCGCGTGCAGTGGGATGTCCGGCCGCGACCAGGCATCGGGGGCTGGCGACAGGTCGTCGGTGTTCGTTTCACCGGTCACCTTGAAGACGGTCAGCTTCTGTTTCGCCGGAACCTCCGGGCGCGAGGTGAACCACTCGCCGTCAGCCCAGCTCTGCAGGACTGCCTTGGCGTTGTCGTTCCCCTGGTCGGCGAGCTCCTTGACATCGTGAAAGTAGTCAAAGACGAGCAGCGTCTTCTTCAGTCCTTCGGCTGCGATCGCGCCGTTCGCGCCGACCAGCAGATCGATCAAGGGTTTGACGTTATAGCCGCCGAGCATCGTGCCGAGCAGTTCGGTCGCTTTCGCCTGCGAGATCAGCGCGCACGTCTCGTCTCCCTTGGCGACGCGCGCCAGGAACTCCGCCTTGACCTTGGCCGCGTCGTCAACGCCTGCCGGAACCCGATAGGTGATGAGATCAACCAGATTCTTCTCTTCACCCAGCGGCGGGCTTTTCAACAGTCCGACAAGCTCCTCGGTCTGCCTGGCGGTCAGCGGCAAAGGCGGGATGCCAAGCGCAGCACGCTCGGCAACATGGGCACGATAGGATTCGAGCACGGCGACGTCCTTTCTAAAAGGTGGTAAGGCGGGGAAAACACGTCAATTGTACTGCAACACCCGGCTGACAGCCGTAGCCCGCAGCGACTGTCGACCAGCAGACAGATGTCTTATGTGTTCTATAAGACAACATGAACGACTAGAAAATTCCGTTCTGTTGGATACACTTGGCAACAGGTCCGCGCCGACCTCGACCACGGTGCGGGAATCGCTTCCGGCGTTAGACGCCGACTTGCACAGGCCTCAGCCAGGCTCGTGCTCAGCGTGAATCCCGTGCTCGACCAGAACCTGGCTCACCTGCTGAACCCGTGGCAGGCTGCGGAGGGCGAGAAACAGTTCGCCAGCCGCCGGGAAATTGCGCTGCAAGGCGCGCAGCCAGAGTTTCAGCCGACCAGGCGCGCGCGCCGGCGATACCTTGCCGAGCGTCTGCCGCCAGTAGAGGGCGAGGAGCAGCTGCAGGCGGGGCCAGTCCGCTGCCCGGTCGGCCGCCCTGTCGACCACCCGATGCGCACCTGCTTCGTGCAGCGAATCGCTGGCGCTGGCCAGCGCACGGAGGCGCTCGGCGAGAAACGGGTCGGCCACGGCGCCACGTCCAAGCATTACGTCGGGGACACCGCTCAGCGAACGGCAGCGGGTGTAATCCTCTACGCTCCATACTTCGCCGTTGGCGACGACGGGGATTTGAACGACATCGGCGATGCGCGCAATCCACTCCCAGTGCGCGGGCGGTCGATAGCCTTCAAGCCGGGTGCGCGCGTGCACGACCAGCGACACGACGCCACCGGCTGCAAGTGCCCGGGCACAATCCAGGGTCAACGCGGTATCCTTGATGCCGAGCCGCATTTTTGCGGTCAAGGGAATGCTCTCCGGCACGACGCGGCGGACAGCCGCTGCGATGTGCCAAAGCCGTTCCGGGTTGGCGAGGAGCATGGCGCCGCCGCCGTGGCGATTGACTCGGGGTGCCGGACAGCCGAAGTTGAGATCGATTCCGGCCGGCTGCAGCGCAACGAGTTGCGCCGCGTTTTCAGCCAGGCAGTGTTCGTCGCTACCGAGCAGTTGCACGGCGACCGGCGTGCCGCATCGCGTCCGGCTGGCGCGCGCGAGTTCCGGGCAACTGCGGAGAAAGGCACGCAGCGGCAGCAAGCTGCCGGAAACCCGGACAAATTCGGTCACCGCGAGATCGTATCTGGCGGCGCGCGTCAGCACATCGCGTAGCACGTCGTCGACCAGACCTTCCATTGGTGCAAGCAGCAGCCGTCGCCCCATTTCTCACCCGTAATCGCGCTGCCCAGCGGGCGTCGCTTGCTGTCCGTCGTCGCGCAGAACGCCGACGGATCCTGTGTTATGTGCGCCCTACAGTTTGATCGCTTCGACGGCAATGGAAAGGTTGATTTCATCGCTGACGTGCGGTGTCAGCTTGCTTGCCTTGAAGTCGGAACGTTTGATGCGGGCCACGGCGTTGGCGCCGATGGCGTCTTTCTTCAGAATCGGATGCGGCATCGCATGAAACGAGGTCACGGTCAAGGAAACCGCTTTGGTAATTCCCTTGATCGTCAGCAGCCCTTCGACGACAGCCGGCTTATCGCCTTCAAACCTGACCGCAGTCGACTTGTAGGTGATCGTTGGATAGCGTGCGGTATCGAAGAACTCCTCTCCCTGCAGGTGCTCGTTGAACACCGCATAGCCTGAATCGATCGAGCGGGCGTCGATACTGATGTCCACCGCGCCGGTCCTCGCTGCACGGTCGAGCATGATGATCCCGGTTGTCTTGTTGAAGCGATGGATCTGGGTCGACAAGCCGAAATGACTGTATTCAAACCGGGGATATGTATGGCTCGGTTCCACCGCGTACGTCTCGGGCGCAGCCAGCACCCGACCGGTGGAGAGCAGAGCAAGGGGAACAAGCAAGAGCGAGTTTCTCATGGGCGATCTTTCTCGGGTCTGGTTACTTGCTCGACGCTGCCGGCGCAGCGACGAAACGGAACTTGATCTGGACTTCATTGGCAACGACACTGACCTCAGACCAGGCGCCCTCGCCGATCAGGAAATCCAGACGCCGCAGCGGAAAAGTGCCCTCGAAGATGCCATGGCCGCGCTCCTGGCGAAAGGTGAAAGGCGCGCTCAGCTCTTGCGTTCTACCCTTGATGGTCAGTTTTCCGATCAGTTCGAAGCGCTCCCCAGCGAGTGGGCGAATCGCCGAAGAAACGAAGCTCGCGGTGGGAAACGCCTTGACGTTGAACCACGCCTTGCCGATGAGCTCGTCGTCAGCCTCGCGCGATCCCGCGTCGACGCTGGCCAGATCAAGCGTGAGGCGCGCCTGCGCAGCGGCCGGCCGCGCCGGATCGAAACTCAGGGCAGCGGAGAACGTCCTGAATCTGCCTTCGACCGGAACACCCATCTGTCGGGATACGAAGCTGAGCGAACTCTTGTCGACGAGCACCTGGTTGAATTCGGCGGCAAACAGCGCACTGCTGCCAAAAGCGGCAAGGAGGACAGGAAAGAGGCGAAAGCATGCAGGCATGGGCAGGCTCCACGTGAGGCGTCAACGCTTGCCAGCGCGAGACGGGAGCATACGCCGAAACACCTGGTCGCGGTCAAGCAGTTGGTGCTTGAGGACGGCCGCAACGTGCACGACGACCAGCGCCGCTAGGCAGAGATTCAGCGTAGAGTGCAGGGTCTGCAACAGCTCTCCGAGTTCCCTGTTCTTGTGCACGACGTCGGGCAGCGGCAGGATGCCGAAGTAGATCGTCTGAAAGCCCTTGGCGGAACTCATCAGCCAGCCGGAGAGCGGGATGGCGATCATCAGGAGATAGAGCAGGAGATGCAGTGCTCGCGCAAGCGCTTCCTGCCAGTGCGGCATGTCGCCCGGCCAGGCTGGCGGTCGATGGGCGATCAGCCAGGCGAGACGAGCGAGCACGAGAAGAAAGGCGCTGACGCCGGCCCACTTGTGCCAGGTGTAGAGCCTCAGCTTCTGTGGCGATAGCGGCAGCTCGTGCATGTAGATGCCGAGACAGAAGAGCCCGACCAGAACGACGACCATCAGCCAATGCAGGGCAATCGCCGTACGCGTATAGCCTGCATGACGCATGGCTTCAGCAGCCTCAGGCGTGACCCGCCAATGGCGGAAGACCGGGCGGCAGGCTTACCGCCGGAATGGCAGCCGGGTTCGCCGCCCGCCCCGGCCACCTGGCGCTGCCCGCCCGACTCGTGCCACCCGCTGACATCGCATCGTGCGCACATGCCGCCGTCAGGCGCACCGGGCCGACCGGCTGATTGGCGCGCTGAGCGGACACCAGACACTGCGGAGATCCGACCAGGATCGTGTCAGCAGCGCCGTGTGCACTGCCGGCAAGGTCAATGCTGCGACTCATCGAGGTTTGAGCAGCCTGCCGGCCACTCGGGCACGCCACGACCGGCAGCTCGACCAAGGCTCAACCGCCAGTCATCGACATGAAACGGACCAGGTGCGGAGCATCCAGGCGGTGGCCGAACTCGTGTCCTTTCGGCTTGAAGCCCATGCCTTGTGCAATCGCCGCGCGCACTGGCGCGTCGTCCGCCGGGTGAGCACGCAGCAGGGGCAGCAGGTGCACAGCGTCATTACTTCCCAGGCAGGGAAACAGTTCGCCGCGCGCACTCACCCGGACGCGGTTGCACGCGGCGCAGAAGTTGTGGCTGTGCGGCGCGATGAAACCGACGCGTGTCGCCTGCCCGGGGATTCGCCAGTAACGTGCCGGGCCGCCGGTCGATTCCGCCGACGGGACGAGAACGAAATCCGCCCGCAGCAAGGCAAGTGCTTCGTCGCTGCTGAGAAAGCTCGCCCGACGCGACTGACCAAGCTCGCCGAAGGGCATCTGCTCGATGAAAGCGATATCGACTTCCTGGGCAACGGCAAAGCGAACAAGGTCGCAGATCTCGTCGTCATTCACGCCGCGCAGCAGCACCGTGTTGATTTTCAGCCGTTCGAAACCGGCCGTACGCGCGGCTGAGATGCCTGCCAGAACGCGCGACAGATCGCCGACCCGGGTGATTCGCCGAAATCGCTCGGCGCGCAGCGTATCCAGACTGATGTTGATCCGCCTGACGCCGGCTGCCCGCAGTGCCGGAGCAAAGCGTGCAAGCTGCGAACCGTTCGTTGTCATGACCAGTTCGCGCAGGCCAGGCAGATGCGTCAGGCGTTCAAGCAGCCAGATGGCGTTTCTTCGGACGAGCGGCTCGCCACCGGTGATCCGCAGCTTGCTGACTCCAAGCTCGACAAAGGCGCTTGCCAGGCGCAAGCACTCTTCCAGCGTCAGGACCTGCGCGCGCGGCAGAAACTCCATTTCCTCCGCCATGCAGTAGCGGCAGCGAAAGTCGCAGCGATCGGTGATCGACAAGCGCAGGTAGGTCACCTGCCGCCCGTACTTGTCGATCAGCACGGCATCTGCCGGCCGCGCCGCGCCGCTCGTCGGCAGCGCTGAGCCGGGAGGCGAATCAGGCGAGTGATGCGCACCGGGCGCGTCGTTTGGCATCGGCAACGGTCTCTGGCAAGCGCAAGCGGTGAACCTTGACGGAGCGGGGGTGTGGCCGTCGATTATAGCCGACTTCAAGCTTCGCCGAAGCGTCGGCTGCCTGCCAGATGGAACGCCGGAACCGAAGGCCCGTCGGTTCCGGCGGCGTCTACGACGAGCGCTGTGTCAGCGCGCGTTTTGCAGCGCGGCGATACGCTCCTCGATCGGCGGGTGGCTCGAGAACAGCGCCATCCACCCGGCGCGCCCAGCGATCCCCGCCGTCGCGACATTCTGCGGCAAGGCTCCGGCTTCGATACCGCCCAGTCTCTGCAGGGCAGCGACCATCGGCTGTGGCGTCCCAAGCAACTGGGCGGCACCTGCGTCGGCACGGAATTCGCGCACCCGCGAGAAGTACATCACGATAATGCTGGCCAGGATACCGAAGACGATATCGCAGATGACGACCGTGATCGTGTAGCCGATTCCCGGGCCGGCCGACTCGTCGCTGCCACGGCGCATGGCGGAATCGACGAACCAGCCGACGACGCGCGCCAGGAAGATGACGAAGGTGTTGACGACGCCCTGAATCAAGGTCAGCGTCACCATGTCGCCATTCGCGATATGCGCCACCTCGTGCGCGATGACGGCTTCTGCCTCCGAGCGCGTCATGCTCTGCAACAGTCCGGTGGATACGGCAACCATCGAGCTGTTGCGAGTGGCGCCGGTGGCAAAGGCATTCGGCTCGCCCTCGTAGATGGCGACCTCCGGCATCGGCAAGCCTGCCTTTTCCGAGAAGCGGCGAACCGTATCGACCAGCCAGAATTCGGTCGAGTTGGCCGGCGACTCGATGACCTGAGCGCCGGTACTCCATTTGGCGATGGTCTTCGACATCCAGAGCGAAATGAACGAACCGCCAAAGCCCATGATCAGGGCAAAGAACAGCAGCTTGCCCAAATCCAGACCTGTTCCCGAAAAGAACCGGTGCGCACCGGTAAGCGTGCTAACGATACCGAGCACGAGCATGATCGCCAGGTTTGTGGCGATGAGCAGAAAAACGCGTTTCATCGTTTGCCTCCAGAAAAGATGCCTGATCGCTGATGCCTGGCCGCCGGCCAAGCGTGCTCAGCGAGAAAGGCTGGCCAAGGCGCCGCTGTCGTGCCGGTATTGCCGCTGGCGCGCCAGCCGGCGGGCCAAGGTCCGTCCGGCACGATCGGCGGCGCGGTCTACCGCAACATGGAGGTCGGCCTGCGTATCTTCAACCACCAGGTCGAACGTTTCGTTGCCGATGACGCGAATCCGGCATCGCTTGTCGTTGCCTCCGCGCGGCCCGTTGATGTCGGAAAGGACGACGCTGACGTTGGCAATGGCGTAACTTGCCCAATCGAATGCGAAGCGCAGACGGCGGTCGACGTGTTCGCGCAAGTCGGCGGTAAGATCGATACCTCTGGCCTGAATGACGATCTGCATGGAAGGACTCCTCGGAAGAGATTGGAGCGGAGAAACGAGGCGAAACGGCGCTAGTCTAGGCGATGCAAAAGCATCCGACAAATCGAATATACTGAACTGATGGTTCCATTTTTCCGAGGTAAGCGTGCATGCCCACGCTGAACTACAAGCATCTGCGCTATTTCTGGATGGTCGCCAAATCGGGAACCATCGCGCGCGCCTGCAAGCAACTGCACCTGACGCCACAGGCGATCAGCGGCCAGTTGCGCGAGCTCGAGCAGACGCTGGGTGTGGAACTGTTCCATCGTGTTGGCCGCGGGTTGGAAGTCACCGATGCCGGGCGGCGGATTCTCAGTTATGCCGACGAGATCTTCGCTCTCGGCGACGAGTTGCTCGATATCGCACGCGACCAGACGACCCGGCGAAGCCTGCCGTTTGCCGTCGGAATCGCCGATTCAGTGGCGAAGATGGTCGCTCATCGTCTGATCGAACCGGTCTTGAGTCTGCCTGAAGCGGTACGCCTGATTTGCCGCGAAGGACGATTGACGCCGCTGCTCGGCGAACTCGCCGTACATCGGCTGGATATCGTGATCGCCGACCAGCCGATGCCGGCCAACCTCAACGTGCGCGGATTCAGCCACCTGTTGACGGAAAGCGAACTCACCGTCTTCGGTGCCGATACGCTGCTCGCCAAGCTCTCTGGCGACTTCCCTGCCCTGCTGCAAGCTGCGCCCTTTCTTCTTCCGGGCGACGATGTGGCGATCCGCACACGCCTCGAGGAATGGTTTGTCAGTCAGCGTCTGCATCCGCGGATCGTCGGTGAGTTTGACGACAGCGCCCTGCTCAAGGCTTTCGCCCAGGGCGGTGCGGGTCTGTTCGTCGCACCGACTGCGATCGCCCGGCATCTGGCCGAGCAGTATCGCGTCCGCGCCGTCGGCCGCATCGATTCGATCAGCGAACAGGTTTATGCGATCACCACCGAGCGCCGATCGACTCACCCGGCAACCGTGGCAATCATCGAACAGGCGCGCGCATCGACCATCGGCAGCAGCAGACGCGGCCGGCGAACGGCATCCGAGGCTGGGCTTGCGCCGCCCGACGAGGCCGTCGTTCGTTCGCTGCGATCGATTTCCCCAGACGACGGCGCAGAATCATGAGGGGACGAGTGTGCCCACACCGCAAGGGGAAACCGCGAGAGGCCGCCGCGGAACCTTCGATACTACGAAAATTTCGAAGTATCATTACAAATTATTCTGCTTTTCGTTCGACAGAGCGCTCTTTATCCTAGCTCGCGTTGCACCCCTGAACCCCTTACAGGAGATAACCATGAAATTCTTTACGATGCTGGCTGCCGTTCTAGCGCTCGGCTTGGCGGTGGTGGCCGGCGACGCTGATGCGGCAAAGCGCTTCGGAGGCGGCAAGTCCTCCGGTATGCAGCGTGAGTCAGTCAGTGCCGACCGCTCGCCGTCGTCGGCACCCTCCTCTGCTGCAGCAACGACTGGCGCGCGGCCGCCGATGGCTGGGGCGGCAGCGCCGGCACAGCCGAAACGATCGTGGATGGGACCGCTGGCCGGCTTGGCAGCGGGCCTTGGATTGGCCGCGCTCGCCGCTCATTTTGGCTTCGGTGAAGAACTCGCCTCGATGCTGATGATCGGCCTGCTGGTCATGGCGGGCCTTGCCCTGGTCGCGTTCATCATGCGGCGCAGGGCGGCATCGCAGGCAGCGGCTGGCGGCGGTCTTCAGTACGCAGCGGCAGGCGGACCTGCGGCGTACCCGGAGCACCGCTCCAGCGAGCCGGCAATGCTCTCTTCCGGCGCTGCGCAACCCCTTGCCGACGACAGCCACCCGACCGGGCATATTCCGGCTGACTTTGACGAAGCGGGATTCGTGCGCAACGCCAAGGTCAATTTCATCCGCCTGCAAGCGGCCAACGATGCCGGCAACCTTGACGACATCCGGGAGTTCACGACGCCCGAAATGTTTGCCGAGATCAAGATGAGTATCAGCGAACGCGGTAACGCCAAGCAGGAAACCGATGTGCTCGAGATCGACGCGCAGGTGCTCGACGTGACCGAAGAGAGCAGCCGTTACATCGTCAGCGTACGCTTTACCGGCTTGATCCGCGAAGAAAAGGATGCGGCGGCCGAGCGGGTGGATGAGGTCTGGCACATGGTCAAACCGCGCGATGGCCGTACGGGCTGGGTGCTGGCCGGTATTCAGCAAATGCAGTAGGCGCGTTGCAAGCGCCGGCGACGGCGTACGATGCAAGCATCGGGCGACGGCTCAGGCAGCGACTAGAAAATCGCGGCTGATGCCGTCGCCCAGATGATATATTCTGTCCATGAAGTCGGCTAGGTAGGCGTGCAGGCCGCCGGCCAGCACGTCATCAATGCGGGCAAAGTGCAGGCGAGCATGGAGCACGCCTGCCTGCCGCTCGGTTTCCGCCGAAACGCGGTTGGCAATCAACTGCAGCATCCGCACGATTCCGTCGGCACACGCGTGCAGCGAGCGCGGCATGTCCATGCGCAGGATCAGAAGTTCGGCGACGCGTGCCGGCGTGATCGCCTCGCTATACACCTTGCGATAGACCTGAAAAGCCGACACCGAACGCAGCAGCGCACTCCAGCGGTAGAAGTCGGTCGCCGCTTCATCGCCGTTCTGGTGCAGGACGTGGTACTGCATGTCGAGGATGCGCGCCGTGTTGTCGCCGCGCTCCAGGAGTCCGCCAAGGCGAATGAAATGCAAGGCGTCGTCCCTGAGCATCGTGCCGAAGGTCACGCCGCGGATGAGCGCCGAACGCAACTTTACCCAGTCGAAGAACTCGCTGATGCCGCGCGCGAGAATCTGGTCGAAGTGCTGCTGGCGCAATTCGAGCCAGGTTGCGTTGACGCTTTCCCACATCTCGGCGGTCAGCGTACCGCGCACAGCGTGTGCGTTCTCGCGCGCCGCGCGCAGGCAACTGTGGATAGAGGACGGGTTGGCCGGATCGGAAACCATGAAGTGGAGGACATTCTCGACGTTGACCTCGGCGTACACCTGGGCAAAAGCGTCTTCCAGGCTGTTCAACGCCAGGATGGCGCGCCAGTTCTCGTTCTGTGAGGCAACCGACTGCGGCAGCAGCGACATCTGGTAGGAGACATCGAGCAGGCGAGCAAGATTTTCCGCCCGCTCGGTGTAGCGGGCCAGCCAATAGAGGTGATCGGCAGTACGACTAAGCATTTTCGCTCTCCAGTACCCAGGTGTCTTTCGTCCCGCCACCCTGCGATGAATTGACGACCAGCGATCCGGCGCGCAAGGCGACCCGCGTCAAGCCGCCGGGCACCGTGCCGATGCCCTTGCCGGAAAGGACGAACGGCCGCAGGTCCACGTGGCGCGGTGCGATACCAGTGTCGACGAAGGTCGGGCAGTTCGACAAGGCGAGCGTTGGCTGCGCGATGTACTTGTCGGGTGCGGCAAGTATGCGGGCGCGGAAGTTCTCGATCTCGGACTTGCTTGCCGCGGGCCCGACGAGCATGCCGTAGCCGCCGGCGCCGTGCACCTCCTTGACGACCAGTTCCGGCAAATGCGCCAGGACATAGGCGAGGTCCTCAGGGCGGCGCAGAATCCACGTCGGCACGTTGTTCAGCAGCGCCGTTTCGCCGAGATAGAAGCGAATCATCTCCGGAACATACGGATAGATCGACTTGTCATCGGCAACGCCAGTCCCGATCGCATTAGCCAGTGTGACGTTACCGGCCCGGTAGGCCGAGAGCAGACCGGGAACGCCCAGCATCGAGTCCTTCTTGAACGCCAGCGGATCAAGAAAATCGTCGTCGAGCCGCCGATAAATCACGTCTACGCGCTGTGGGCCTTGTGTCGTGCGCATGTAGACGGTGTCGTCACGCACGAAAAGATCGCGCCCTTCGACCAGTTCGACGCCCATCTGTTGGGCCAGAAAGGTATGTTCAAAGTACGCGCTGTTGTACGCACCGGGCGTCAGCAGAACGACCGTCGGGTCGCTTACCCCCTGCGGGGCAACTGTTCGCAGGTTTTCCAGGAGCATGTCGGGGTAGTGCTGGACGGGCGCGATCTTGTGGCGCGAAAAGAGCTCGGGGAAAAGCCGCATCATCATCTTGCGGTCCTCGATCATGTAGGACACGCCCGACGGAACGCGCAGGTTGTCTTCCAGCACGTACGACTCGCCGGCCCCGGCACGCACGATATCGACGCCGGCAACGTGCGCGTAGATTCCGCTGGCTACGTCCACACCGATCATCTCGGGCCGGAACTGCGGGTTGCGCAGCACCTGTTCGGGTGGAATCAAGCCGGCGCGGAGAATTTCCTGCGCGTGATAGATGTCGTTCAGGAAAGCATTCAGCGCCGTGACCCGCTGCCAGAGTCCGGCCTGCAAGGCTTGCCACTCGCCGGCTGGAATGATGCGCGGAATGATGTCGAAAGGAATCAGTCGCTCGGTTCCGGCCTCCTCGCCATAGACGGCAAAAGTAATCCCGACCCGGTGAAAGGCGGTGTCCGCCTCAGCCCGCTTGCGCGCCAGCCGTTCGGCCGGCGTGCTCGCCAGCCAGTCGGCAAACGCGCGATAGTGCGCTCTGAGCTTGCCCTCGTCGTCTACCATCTCATTGTAGAAGTTCGCTGTCATCGCATTCGCCTTCAGCACCTGTTCCGGGATGAAAAGCAAATCGTATGCCAGGCGCTAGGCGACGTTGGCGAGCAGGAACCCGGCGACCGGCGGGAATCCGCGCGCCGGCTGTTGGTGCATGGAGACCCGCGATGCACTGCGCTGGTGCCCGGCGAGTTTGCCGCAGGCAGCCTGTGGTGCTGCGCTACGGTGACCGCAATCGGCGTGGCGCGTCAGACGCGCAGAAAATGCTTGCGGTAATACTTCAGTTCGGCAATCGACTCGCGAATGTCGGCCAGCGCGGTATGTTCCCCACGCTTGATCAAGCCTTGGGCCAGATCGGGCCGCCAGCGCCGACACAACTCCTTCAGCGTGCTGACATCAAGGTTGCGGTAGTGAAACCACGCTTCCAGGCGCGGCATGTATTTGTAGAGGAAGCGCCGATCCTGGCCGATCGAGTTGCCGCACAGCGGACTGGTCGATGGCGGAACATGTGCCTGGACGAAGGCAAGCGCTGCCGCTTCGACGCTGGCTTCGTCGAGTCGCGACGCGCGGACGCGCTCGATCAGGCCCGAACGGGTATGCGTTGTGCGATTCCACTCGTCCATCGCTTCCAGGCAGGCATTATCCTGATGCACCACCCAGACCGGCGACTCGCTGATCGTCGTCAGGCTTGTGTCGGTCACCACGATCGCCAGTTCGATGATGCGCTCGCGCTCCGGATCGAGACCGGTCATCTCCATGTCCAGCCAGACGAGGGAAGTCGCAGCCTGTGTCATATAATCCGCCTGAACCCGTACAAAGCCGCCATTCTGTCACAGCCCCATGCCCAACGCGTTTTCTTTCGTCTTTCTGGCTGCCTGCCTGCTCACCGCCAGCACACGCCTGTGGCTGGCCCGCCGGCAGATGGCGCACGTCGCCGCGCACCGGGCGCAGGTCCCCGCCGACTTCAGCGCGCGGATCGAGCTTGCCGCGCACCAGAAGGCGGCTGACTACACATTGGCGCGGACCTCGCTCGGCCGCGTCAGCCTGGCGCTCGATCTGGCGTTCCTGCTCGCCTTGACGCTTGGCGGCGGACTGCAGCGATTGCACGAACTATGGTTGGCGGAGCTGCCTGGAATAGCCTACGGCGTGGCGCTGACTTTCAGCGTGCTTGCGCTGGGCGCGCTACTCGATCTGCCGCTGGCGCTGTATCGTCAGTTCGTGATCGAAGAGCGCTTCGGCTTCAACCGGATGAGCGTGCGGCTCTTCTTCGCCGACCAGGCAAAAGCCGCGCTCCTCGCCGTGCTTATCGGCGTGCCGGTACTCGGGATTGTCCTCTGGTTGATGGAGGCGATGGGCGCCAACTGGTGGTGGTCGGTCTGGCTCTTCTGGTGCACCTTCAATCTGCTCGTCGTTTTCGTCTACCCGAGCTGGATTGCCCCGCTGTTCAACAAGTTCACTCCACTCGACGACGATTCGCTGCGCCAGCGCGTCGAGGCCTTGCTGGCGCGCAGCGGTTTTGCCAGTTCGGGTCTCTTTGTCATGGACGGATCGCGGCGCTCGAGCCACGGCAATGCCTACTTTACCGGCTACGGGCGGAACAAGCGCATCGTCTTCTTCGACACCCTGCTCAATCGTCTGCAGCCGACCGAGGTCGAAGCGGTGCTGGCGCACGAGCTGGGCCATTTCAAGCATCGCCATGTCCTCAAACGGGTCGTGCTCCATTTCGCCGGCGCACTCGCTTTGCTCGCCCTGCTTGGCCAACTGATCGACGAGCGTTGGTTCTACCTCGGTCTCGGCGTCACCACGATGAACACGGCGATTGGCCTGCAGCTTTTCCTTCTCGTCTGCCCAGTGTTCACCTTCATGCTCACGCCATTGTTCAGCCTGGCGGCGCGGCGCGACGAATTCGCGGCGGATCGCTATGCGGCCGAGCAGGTTTCGGCAAGCGAACTGATCAGTGCGCTGGTCAAGCTGTACGAGGACAACGCGGCGACGCTTACTCCCGATCCCTTGCACTCGCTGTTCTACGATTCTCACCCGCCGGCCGGTTTGCGCATCGCACGCCTGCAGGAGAGCCTTTGAAACTCGCCGGCCTTGTCGTCGCAGCGCATGGACGCCAGTACAGGGTCGAACTTGCTGACGGTACCACGCTCGTCTGCCTGCCCCGGGGCAAGAAGAGCGAAGTCGTGTGTGGCGACCGGGTCGTCGTCGAGCAAGTCAGCCCTGGACAAGGCGTGATTGGCGCGCTCACGCCCCGACAGACGCTGCTCTATCGTTCGGACCGCTGGAAGCAGAAACTGATCGCGGCAAACGTGACGCAAATCGTCATCGTCGTCGCGACCGAGCCGTCGTTTTCCGATGAACTGGTCACCCGCTGCATCGTCGCTGCCGAAAGCCAGGGAATCGAGGTTCTCATCGTGCTCAACAAGTGTGACCTGCTTGAGCGGCTGGCTGAGGCCAGGGCGATGCTTGCGCCGTATCGCGAACTCGGCTATCGCGTGCTTGAACTGGCCGCACGTATCGACGCGACGAGCATCGTGCCCTGCCTGGCCAGGCATACCAGCCTGCTCATCGGGCAATCCGGGATGGGCAAGTCAACCCTGACGAACGCGCTGATTCCTCAGGCGCAGGCGACGATTCGCCCCGTTTCGCAGGCGCTCAAGGCAGGCCGGCACACGACCACGCACGCCAGTCTGTACCATTTCGGTGAGAATGCGGCATTGATCGACTCGCCCGGCCTGATGGCCTTCGGCCTGCGGCATCTTTCGCTGGCGTGCATCGCCGAAGCTTTCCGCGAGTTGCGCCCGCTGCTCGGTCAGTGCCGATTCCGCGATTGCCTGCACGAGCGCGAACCCGACTGCCGCGTTCTCGCTGCGCTGCGGGCGGGCAAGATAAGCCCGCGCCGCTACGCGGCTTTTCGTTCACTCTGCGCAGAGCTGGCGTAACTGCGAAGGACCCGCGACATGAGCGACATCATCATCCGCCGCCCGCATGGCAAGACCCATGCCGAGGCACGCGCTGCCGCCGAGCACATGGCGGCCGAACTGAAAGAGGAGTTCGCGCTGAACTACGCCTGGCACGGCGACGTCCTGCACTTCAAGCGAACTGGCCTGAGCGGCCAACTGACGCTCGACAGTCGCGAGGTTGCGCTCGATATTCGGCTCGGCTTCCTGCTCTCGGCGCTCAAGTCAACGATCGAGCGCGAAATTCACCGCTTTTTCGACGAGAACTTCCCGACCGGTAGCGGCTGATCAGTCGGCAATTTCCGCTTTCGCCGCCTCAACGTCGAGTCGCTCCATGGCGTCCATCGGCCGACACGCCGCCGCCTCCTGATAGAGCCGTTCGGCCTCCTTCATCTTCGCCTTGCCGTACATCATGACCAAGGCGTTGGCGAACTCGATCCGGCCGATCGCCGAGTCCGGATTGAGTTGCAGCGCCTTCTCGAGCAGTTCGTGGCCAGTGCTTTTCTTCGCCCCATAGGTCATGCCACCGACCAGCGCCCCCACCTTGTCGATCACCTCGGCATGGTAGGCACCGAGGGCGATATGCGCATCGGCGTGGCGCGGCTGCAACTCGATCGCACGCGTCAGGCTGTGCTTGATCTTGCCGCCCAGCCCCTGGGCCAATGCCTTGGCCACCGAAATGCTCTGGCTGTATCGACCGAGCGCGTAAGCGTGCAGATACCAGCCATTGGCATCGGCCGGAGTCCTCGACTGGAGTTCTTCGCAGCGCTTGGCGACCTCGAGCAAGAGGTCGCACTTGCGCCGATCGTCGGTCTCCAGATAGTTGGCATAGATGGCCGCCGCCTTGTTCGCCGCGTTATAGCCGGCCAGACCACACGCGACGCCGCTCTCGACGGCCTGCCCGAAGTCGCCCGCGTGATAGCTGCGCCACGCCTCCTGCACTGCCGGATCGTCGGGAAATGGCTCGCAATCACCCCGGTGCAGGCGTTGCCAGTGATCGGCGAGGGCCGATCCGGCATAGCGATACTGCGCTTCGGTATAGGGAAATTTTGTCCACGCCATTGTTCTTCCTCCAGAGTGGTGAGATGTATTCGGGCTCGCTACGGCGCCACGTACTCGCGCGCCAGCCTGTCGAACAGCCCTTTCGCGTCGCCGATGAGAAAAGGCGAAAGCATCGCCATCACCTGATAGACGCCGCGCCCGAGGCGGTCGGTCTCGGCCTTGCCGCGCGGGTCACGCGCATACTCGAACGACAGCCAGTAAGTCGCCAGCACCGCCACGTTGGTTGCCAACGCACGCCGCTCCGGCGCGGTCGCGCGCATCGCTCCGCTCGACACCAGACCATCACACAGTGTCTGCGCGGTGCGCACCTTGTGCGCCAGAATTCGACAGAAATGGATTTCGAGCAAACGGTTGCGCGTCAGCAAGTCGTTCAGATCGCGGTAGAAAAAGCGATAAGCCCAGATTTCCTCAAAAAGCAGATGCAGGAAAAGCCAGATGTCCTCGACGTTGGCCAAACGCCGCGTCGGTGCGGCGAGCGTTTCCTCGATCTGGCGCTCGAAGACCGAGAAGATCGCCTCGATGATTTCGTCCTTGTTATGGAAGTGATAGTACAGATTACCCGGGCTGATGTTCATTTCATCGGCGATCACCGTCGTCGTGACGTTCGGCTCTCCGAACTCGTTGAACAGGCGCAGGCTCGTTTCAATGATCCGCTCGCGCGTTCGTCGCTTGGGTTTTCTTTCCATTCGCCGCCCGCCCTGCCCTGCTTCGATGTTTGACGAACGGTCAGCATAGCATTCGCAGCGAGCGCAGGGAACCCCGGCTTTCCGGGCACTGCGGATCAGCGTTGCGGGTCAGCGCTGGCGTGCCTGCAACCAGATCTCGAGATCATGCAGCGACGATTCCAGCGCCGCCGCACTCGTCGCCAGGTCGGGCCGCCGCTTGTGCGAGAGCAGAGAACGACTGTGGTCCTTGAGCACGCCGAGATTGAGGCCGATGCCGTGGCGCTCGAGGATCGGGCGCAGTTCGTGCCGCCGCCGGTACAACTCGCTGCGCGTGCGCTGATACGCGTGTTCGCACAGACGGCGGCGGCCGCGATAGCTGAACACGTTGGTGAAGAACATGTCGACGTCGTCGCGGGTTGGTTCGAAGAGGACGACATCCTTGCCCTTGAACTCCAGCCGATAGCGCTCCATGCCGGTACGCATGCGCGAATGAATGATGGCACGAAAGGTCTGCGCCAGAACGACTGGCAGTCCACCCTCGACCAGATGGTCGGGGGCCAGTGCCAGGTTGCCCTGCGGCGGCGTGCGGCGGGCTGCCAGGCGCGAGTCGAAAGGCACCAGCGGGTTGATGCACAGGACAAGATCGGCGCCTTCCTGCAAGGCGACCGAGGCATGCAGCGTCTTGATCAGCGCGCCGTCGACGAAATAGCGCTCACCAATCAAGACCGGCGGGAAAAGCCCAGGCAATGCCGCACTGGCCTGCACGGCAACCGAAATCGGAATGTCGTCGTAGCCCGGAGCACCAAAAGGAATCGATTCGCCCGTGTCGAGGTCGGTGGCAACAATGAACAGCCGGTGGTCGAGTTGGCGAAAGTCATTGCTCCGTCCGCCACTGGAGAAGAGTCGCCGGAGCAGCTGATCGATCCCTGCGTTGTTGAAGACGCCGGTCGGAATCGCGTGGCTCAAGCCCTGGAAAGCCTCGATCAGGCGCAAGTGCCACGGATCCGACAGGTACTGGCGAAGCGCCGTCCAGAACAGGACTGGAACCGACAGCGCGCGCCGGAAATACTCGCCCAATGCTGGTCTGAGCAGCATCTCGGGGTCGAAGACCTCCTCCGTATCGTCTTCCACCAGCATACGCGCCAAGCTGCCAGGAGCAAGCCGATTGGCCACCGCGGCTGCGATGAAGGCTCCCGAACTGACACCGACATAGATGTCGAACTCGTTGAAGTCGAGCCCGTCGAGCGCTTCGGCCAGCGCCGCCATTGCCCCCACCTCGTAGATGCCGCCTACCGGACCGCCACCGGCCAGTGCCAGTCCGATCGTCGAACGACTCGTTGTCGTAGCCATAGCCTAAGCCTCTCAATCCGGGAAGACTGCGCGAGCGCCGCGCGAAACGACGGCTGCAGGCGATTTCCCGCGTGCCTGCTGCCAGGCAGACGACTTGCCGCAGCCCCCCGGGAGCGCGGCGGCAGCGACGGCCGTCACACCTCCGGAAGACTGATCATCATCGGCAGGCAGCAAGCGCCAGCACAAGCGGCGCACCAAAGCCCGCCGACGCAGCACTGCCTACTCGCCAGCCTTTTGCGGAATCGTGTTCAGCACGTCAGCCGGCGTCACCGGCGGAACCGGTTTGGCGGCGGCCGCCCTTGGTTTTGCTGCAGCGGGTTTCGCCACCACCGGCGGACTGGCTACCGCGACCGCCTCGGCAGCTTCCTTGGCGGCCGGTTTGGCTGCGCTGCGCGCTGGCGCCCTGGCCGCCGGCTTGCCTTCGGTCAGCGCCTGCACGGCGGCACTCAACTCGACGACGCGTTTCGACAGCTTGTCGATATCCTGCTTGGTCGGCACGCCCAGGCTGCCGAGCGCGCGCGCGACCCGGTCCTCGAAGACCTGCTCGAGCCGATCCCACGTCCCCGCCGCCTTGCCGGCGACCTGAGCCACCTTCTCGTCGGTCATCTTGCGCGTCCTGGCCTGGATGCTCTCGCCTTCCTTGACCAGCGCGTCGAACACCTTGCCGCCCTCTTCCTGTGCTTTGGCAAAGGCACCGAGGCCCGCCAGCCAAATTTGCTGCGCCGATTCCTTGACCGTCAAAGCCAGTTGATTTTCCCCCAGGCCACCCGCCAGATCACGCAATTTCTTACCCATCATCATCTCCTTAACGTCGTTATCGAAAGGTCAACAAGTTTTTTGCTTGCCCTCAGGAGCTAGTCTAGTGACAATATCTAGAGGACGCACACTAAAGACCAGCGAAGTTGCCCGCCGAGCGTGTGCGTCCAGTCACGGCAGGCTTCGCACGACGACCATGTATGCAGGGAGACCCGTATGAATTACTTCGTAACCGGCGCCACCGGTTTCATTGGCAAACGCCTGGTTGCCAAACTCCTGGCGCGCCCGGAGGCCACCGTGTACTTCCTGACACGCGCCATCGAGCTGCCGCGGCTGGCCGAGTTGTACGCTTACTGGCAGACGAGCGAAGCGCGCGTCATCCCGATCGTCGGCGACCTGACGCAGGCGCAGCTTGGCGTTTCGGAGGCTGACCTGAGCCGATTGAGCGGCCGCATCGACCACTTCTTTCACCTGGCCGCGATCTACGATCTGAAAGCGAGCGCCACCGATCAGCAGCAAGCCAACGTCGAGGGTACGCGCAACACGGTACGTCTGGCGGAAGCGATTGGCAGCCGGCATTTTCATCTGGTCAGTTCGATCGCTGCCGCCGGACTCTTCGAAGGACTCTTCCGCGAGGACATGTTCGAGGAAGCTGAAAACCTCGATAACCCCTACTTCCGTACCAAGCACGATTCGGAGGCGATCGTTCGCAAGGAGTGTTCGCTGCCATGGCGCGTCTTCCGCCCGGCAATCGTCGTCGGCGATTCACGTACCGGTGAAATGGATAAGGTCGATGGGCCGTACTACTTCTTCAAGCTCATCCAGAAGATGCGCAAGCTGTTTCCGGCGTGGATGCCGACCATCGGCATCGAGGGCGGCCGCATCAACGTCGTGCCGGTGGATTTCGTCGTCGCGGCAATGGATCATATTGCTCACCTGGACGGTGAGGACGGTCATTGTTTCCATCTGACCGATCCAACGCCGATGCGCGTTGGCGATCTGCTCAACACCTTCGCGCGTGCCGCGCACGCGCCGGAGATGGCCATGCGGGTCAATGCTGCATTGCTCGGCTTCATCCCGCGTTCGGTGCGCAAGGCGATGTTTGCCCTGACTCCGGTGCGACGAATCCGCAGTGCGGTGATGAAGGACCTCGGCCTGCCCGATGACATTCTCGAATTCATCAACTACCCGACGCGTTTCGACTGCCGCGAAACGCAACGCGCGCTGCGCGGCAGCGGCATTGCCGTGCCGCCGCTCGACACCTATGCCTGGCGGCTATGGGATTATTGGGAACGCCACCTCGACCCGGACCTCTTTATCGACCGGACGCTGCGCGGCCAGATCGAGGGCAAGCTTGTCCTCGTCACCGGCGGATCTTCCGGCATTGGCAAGGCCACCGTTCGCAAGATGGCCGAAGCGGGAGCCATCGCGGTGACCATTGCGCGCGATGCGCAGGCGCTGGAAGAAACCCGGCGCGAGTTCGAGGCTGCCGGCCTGAAGCTGATCACCTACGCGGTCGACGTCGCGAACCCCGAACAGTGCGCCGCCTTCGTCGAGGAAATCAGCCGCCTTTACGGGGGCGTCGACATTCTGGTCAACAACGCGGGGCGCTCGATTCGCCGCGGAATCGAAAGCTCGTTCGACCGCTTTCACGATTTCGAGCGAACGATGGAGGTCAACTACTTCGGTGCCTTGCGGCTCACGATGGGCTTTCTGCCCGGCATGATCGCCAAACGCAAGGGCCACGTGATCAACATCTCGTCGATCGGCGTGCTGACCAACGCACCGCGTTTCTCGGCTTACGTGGCATCAAAGGCCGCGATGGACGCGTGGGCGCGTTGCGCGGCTTCGGAATTTGCCGATCGTGGAATCGAATTCACCACGATCAACATGCCGCTGGTCAAGACGCCGATGATCGCGCCGACCAAGCTTTACGACCAGGTGCCAACGCTCAGCCCGGACGATGCCGCGGAAATGGTCGTCGAGGCGATCATTCACAAGCCGGTACGAATCGCCACCCGCCTCGGGATTTTCGGTGCGCTGCTTCACTCGCTGACGCCGAAAGTCGCCCAGATCGTGATGAACACCAGTTTCCGCATGTTCCCCGATTCGAGCGCCGCGTCGCACGCCAGCGCCGAAGCGAAACAGCAGACCGCCGACCAGATCGCTTTTTCGCAGATCATGCGCGGGATTCATTTCTGACCCGGCGGCACGACGAGCGATGACTACCCCGAACTCTGGCAGTCCCCACAGCGCCAACGCGCGCCAGCTCTTGCAGGACTTGCAGGACAAATTCCCGGTCATGCGTGACTGTCGTCCGCTGGCCATAGGGATAGACAAACAACTGTTGGCGCGCCTTCCCGACGTGGACCGCAAGCACTTGCGCATCGCGCTCGGCATCCACACCCACTCGCTGCGCTATCTGAAAGCGCTGGAGAAGGCGCAAGTTCGGCTCGATCTGGAAGGCAATCCGGCCGGCGAGGTGACGCCTGAACAACGCGTCTACGCTGGCGGACTGGTCAAGGAGAGGTTGGAAAGGCAGGCGGCACAGCGCCGGGCGCAGCGCGAAGCAGACGCGCTGGCGCGGCAACATGCGGAAAAGCTTGGCCGTCTGGTTGAGAAGTTCGGTCGCCTCAAATAGGCAATGGTGCAGCGCGGGCGGCGCGGCTCGCGCCTGATTGATCGAATGGATACGCCGCATGAAGCACCTCTTGCGAGACAGCGCACCGATCGAGCTCTATGCCTGGCTCGACGCCGACGACGAACTGCCGGGCTGGGACATCCTGCTCGGCAATCCTTTCAGCAAGTCCTTGCCGGAGGATCAGTTCACCACGGTGCAGAACTACTTTGCCGAGTACCATCTGGAGTACTTCCGGCAGCGCCAATATCAGCACTTTCCCAGTCGCCTGCATGCCCTGCTGCTCTTTGCCACGCGCGTCGACGCCGAAACCTTTCGCCGCAAGCATCCGGCGCGCGTCTTCGGCAAGCTGCTCGTGTGCGCGCGCAGCAAAGGGACGTACAGGTGTTCATTTCACGATTCAAGCTGGCTTGATTACCTGCGCCTGCCGCATAGCCTCAATCTTGCCATGCTCGACGAAGTCGCCCGCCACTATTGGAGCGGTGCGCTGGTCGAAGAAGTTGGCCTGACCTTCATGAACGAACGCTGGCACGAGCCGCCGGTGATCGAAGCGCTCTTCCAGGGCATGCTCGAGCCCCTCAACAACGCGCCAGACAGCGGCTGGTTGCCCGGCTTCGCCTGAGCCGGCCAGTGATGCCCTCGCCTTCCGGCTGGTGCTCGCCGCACACCCGCAGGTGGGCCGAGCGTCGGCTGTCCCGCCGGTGAGCCGCCCGCTGATCAGCGGAGTGGTGCTGGCAGGCGGACTCGCCCGCCGCATGGGCGGCGCCGACAAAGGATTGCAGTTGCTCGCCGGCAAGCCGCTCGTGCAATGGGTCGTCGAGCGCCTGCGGCCGCAAGTCGACGAATTGCTGATCAACGCCAATCGTGAACTCGCCGTTTACGCGGGTCTGGGTTACCCGGTAATCGGCGACCGCATCCCGGGTTTCGCCGGTCCGCTGGCCGGTTTGCACGCGGCTTTGGCCAGCGCGGCGAATCCGCTGGTCGCCTGCGTTCCGTGTGACTCGCCGCTGCTCCCCGCCGATCTGGTCGAGCGCCTCTACCACGCGCTGGCCAGCGAGGGGTGCGACCTCGCACACGCTCGAACCCTGGCGCAGCGTCAACCGATATTCTGCCTTTGCCGGCGCGCCCTGCTGCCGCATCTGACCACCTTCCTGCAAGACGGCGGCCGACAGCCCGGCCTCTGGTACCGCACGGTAAGCGCGTGCGAAGTCGCCTTTGACGACCAGGCCGAGGCTTTCTGCAACGTCAATACCTTCGACGATCTCGCTTGCTTGGCGAGTGGCGTGGCTGGGCAGGACGGCGTCGATGCCGCCGCTGCGGATCAGCTTCAGCCTTTCGCTGCGCGCCACACGCACTCGAGATAGGCGACGGCGTCGATTGTCGTGCGCTCCCTTTGCGCGCGCCAGAGGGCTTCGCCCAGGCATTCGAGGATGCGGTGTTCTGCCGCGTGCGGGTCAAGGCGCGCGGCCAGGGCCTGAAACGCGGCGCGGATTCCCGGCGGCTGGTCGATGCTCAATTGTTCGGCAATCGCCAGATGCAGCGACAAATGAAGAAACGGGTTGAGCTGTCCGCCCTCGGGAAGGTATTCCTGTGCGGCGGCCAGTTCCGGGTCGGCGAGCAGCGCATGGTACTCGGGATGGCGGATGATCACGTCGACCGCAGTCGCCTCGGCGCCTTCGAGCAGCGAGCGCTCGCGGTGTTTCCTCCACGCCGCGCAGAAGAACTCGCGCACCTGCGCTCGCGTTGGATTAAACATCTGACGACACGAGCGTTTGGCCGGCCGCAGCGTACTCCGCGCAGAGATCGGCAAGACAACAGCGCGCACATTCCGGCCGGCGCGCCTTACAGACGTAGCGCCCATGCAGGATCAGCCAATGGTGCGCGGAACGGCGGAACTCCTCGGGAACACGCTGCAGCAACTCGAGTTCGACCGCCAGCGGCGTCTTTCCGCTGGCCAGACCGATCCGCCGGGCAACACGAAAAATGTGCGTGTCGACGGCGATCGTCGCTTCGCCAAAAGCGACGTTGAGAACGACATTCGCCGTTTTCCGTCCGACGCCGGGCAAGGCTTCAAGCGCTTCCCGCGTAGCCGGGACCTCGCCGGCGTGCTTCTCGAGCAGTTGCCGACAGCTTGCGATGACGTTCTTCGCTTTGCTTCGAAAGAGTCCGATCCGATTGATATAGGGCAGCAAACCAGCTTCGCCAAGAGCCAGCATGGCGGCTGGTGTCGGGGCCGCGGCAAAGAGCGTGCGCGTCGCCTGGTTGACGCTCTTGTCGGTCGCCTGCGCCGACAAGATGACCGCGATCAGCAATTGAAAGGGCGTTGCGAATTCGAGTTCGGTCTCCGGTTGCTCGTTTTCCGCGCGCAAGCGGGCAAAGACCCGGCCGATGTCGGCCGCACTCAGGCAGGGCGAATCGACCATCTCAGGCACCCCCCGCCAGGTTGCTCAGCGTTGTTGCCGGCTGGCCTCGGCTGCGCCGCGCCGCCGCCCGCGCTTCGACCCAGTTCTTCCAGGCAATCAAGCAGCCCAGCACGATGAAAGCCCCAGGCGGCAGGATGGCAAGCAGGAAACCAGGATAATCCTCCGGCAGGATCTGCCACGGACGGAGTGCCGGAATGACCATGTCGATACCCGCGAACAGCGTACCGCCGGCGATGAATTCGCGCAGGCCGCCGAGCAGCGCCAGCGTCCACAGCATCCCGACACCCATGAACACCCCGTCGAAGGCCGCCTGCAGCGGTGGATTCCGATTGGCAAAAGCCTCGACGCGCGCGAGTACGATGCAGTTCGTGACAATCAACGGAATGAAGATGCCGAGCACCTGGTACAGCTCATGAAACTGAGCGTTGAACACCAGGTCGACAACGGTCACCAAGGCAGCGACGATCAGGATGAAAACCGGAATGCGGATCTCGTGCGGAATCAGATTGCGCAAGGCGGCAACCGCAACGTTGGCAATCGCCATGACCAGTATCGTTGCCAGCGAGAGCATGACGCCGTTGACCATGTTGCTGGTCACCGCGAGCAACGGGCAGAGGCCGAGGATCTGCACCAGGCTGGTGTTCTGGTGCCAGACGCCGTTATTCCGGATTTCCTTGAACTCAGCGCGGCTGATCATCGCTCTTCTCCTGTCGGGTGCCGTCGGCAAACCACTCCGCGCGGCGTTTCGCAACGTGCTGCAAGGCCTTGTGCACGGCGCGGATGACGGCACGTGGCGTGATCGTCGCTCCGGCGAGCGAGTCGAAGCGCCCGCCATCCTTCTTGACGCGCCAGTCGCGCTCGCCCAGGGCGGCCAGCGACAGGCCGTCGAATTGTCGAATCCATGGACGTTCCTTGTTCTTATCCTTGCGCGGCTCGATGTAATCGCCCAGACCGGGCGTTTCCTTGTGCTGGGTGACGCGTACGCCGAGCAGCCGGCCATCAGCAGTCACGGCGATCAGCAGGCGGATCTTGCCTGAGTAGCCGTCCGGGGCAACGGCCTCGAACACCAGCGCCGTGATCGCGCCCTGCCGGCGTGCCCGATAGGCCGTCGATTCCTGCTCCAGGCCAAGCTCCGGCGTCGGCGCCAGTGTCAGGACATCCCTGAGAAAGTCATTGTCATAGAGCTCGGGGGGAAGCACCTCGCCGATCAGTTTCATCTTCTCCGCCGCCGCCGCCGCCTCGACGGCGGGTCGCGTCCACTGATAGGCAGCTGCCAGCAGCCCGGTGAACGCGGTGACGAAGAGAAACAGGATGAGCGCCGTGCGCACGGCCATCCTGAGCGGCGTCGGCGTCTTCGCCGGCGATGTCACCTCTTTTCCTTCATGCCGAAGATCGGTGGCTGGGTGTACATGTCGATCAAGGGTACACACAGGTTCATCAACAGAACCGCGAAAGCGACGCCATCCGGATAACCGGCAAAGACGCGGATGACGTAAGCGAGAACCCCCGCGGCAAAGCCGAAAACAAGCTTCCCGCGGGCGGTCGTACAACCCGATACCGGATCGGTAACGATGAAGAAGGCACCCAGCATCGCGCCGCCGGAAAAGAGATGGAACAAGGGATTGGCGAAATGCTCCGGACGCCAGGCCCAGAGGGCGGCGGCGAGCAGCGACAGGCCGGCAATGAAAGCAAGTGGTGTTTGCCAGCCGATCACCTTGCGCTGCCATAGCCAGAGGCCACCAAGCAGGTAGCCGGTAGTCACCCATTCCCACCCGCGCCCGGCAAAGTTGCCAAAGACCTCCTGCGTGGCGAGCAGCGTCGGCACATCGATGTTTCCCTCGCTCATTTTCAGCGCTGTCTTGATCGCATCGAGCGGCGTCGCGCCGCTCATCACGTCGATGCGTGGCGCCAATCCGGCAACCAGCTCGAACTGTTCGCGTAGCGAGAGTTGCAGGCCGAGCACCGGCCATTGCGACATCAGGGCCGGAAACGAGACGATGCACGCGGCGAAAGCAACCATTGCTGGATTGAACGGGTTCTGGCCCAGTCCGCCGTACAGGTGCTTGGCAATCACAATGGCGAACAGGGTGCCGACGACGACCAACCACCATGGCGCCATCGGCGGAAAGGTCAGCGCGACCAGCCAGGCGGTGACTACCGCGCTACCGTCGGTGAGAAAGAGCGCCATCGGTCGGCTGCGCAGGCGAAGCATCACGGCTTCGCCGCACAGCGCCGCGGCCGTTGCCAGCAATAACTGGAACAGGATGATCGGCCCGATCAGCCAGACGTAGGCAGCGATTCCCGGGAGCAGGCCGATCAGCACCTGCAGCATGATCCGCCGCACGCTGGTACGCTCAAGCAGGAGGTATGGGGGAGTCGAAAAATCCATCGCTCAATCGCCTGATGCGGCCTTATCCAGCGGGCTTTCCGGTGGCGCAGGCGGGGCGCCGGTGGCGCTTGCCAGGCGTGCCCGTCGCGCGTCGACGGCTGCGATTTCCTTTGCCTGCGCTGGTGTGAGCGAGTCGATATTCCTCGCCGCCTGTTCCGCGCGCTGGGCGCGGGCACGTTCCATCGCGGCCTGGATGGTCGCCCTTTTCAGCGCTTCAGCGTCAAGCGTGCCGGCGCTGCCGGCAGCATCGACGGTAGCCGGCGGCGTGTCGTGTGCGCCGCGCGCGCGCGGGCTGAGATCGGAAGAGCACACGTCTGCACTCCCGTCACC
>ERZ761603.550-NODE-550-length-31119-cov-39.258853_pt1 | contig 31119 bp, 26 predicted proteins | sample MGYA00511879_ERZ761603 | MGnify/ENA primary metagenome ERZ761603 (study PRJEB28899, sample SAMN02850040) | bioreactor sludge metagenome | biome: EBPR Sludge; feature: EBPR Bioreactor; material: flocular biomat | place: Australia: Thorneside Wastwater Treatment... | reverse complement strand
ACTCTCCGCGTCGTTCAACCCAACATCGGGCACGCGCAGCGACGACGCCCGCAGCGCCACGCTCCGCGTCCGCCGTGCCGGCGGCAGCGTGTCCGCCTCCTCTTCCGCCAACGGCTCGCCCCCCGGCGGGCAGGGCGCCACCGCCAACCCCGGAGCCTTCGCCGATGCCACAGAGCACAACGGCTCGGGCCTCGAAACCCCGGACAGCCAGACGCCTTTCTTCTCTACGCAAGGCTCGTCTCCGCCCGGCGGCGTCGTCACGCTCACCGTCACCTACGACCGCCCCGTCGTTGTGCGAACGATCCGCTTCATCGAGGGTGAACACTTCACCGCGCCAAGCCAGTCCGGCGGCTGGTTCACCACCCTCGAAGCCCAGGTACGCGTCAACGGCGTCTGGACCACGCCCGCCGTTGTCTCGCAGACCACCCTCGACCCCAACATCCCCTTCCAGATCATCGATATGACGCTCGCCCAGGACGCGATTGTGACAGGGATTCGCGTGCAGGGGCTCGCCGGCGGCGGCAACACGTTCGTCACCGCGTCGGAGCTCGACGCCTTCGCCGACGCACCCACGCTCGCGTTCCCCACGTACGACCTCAACGCCGACGGCCGAATCGACGAAGAGGACGCCATCGCCTGGCACCGCTCGCCGAGGGACCTTGATGCCGACGGCGACGCCGACCGCGAAGACGCCGACGCACTCGAACGGGCCGCCCGTTGGCGTGAGCTCGAACGGCTCTGGATCAATTGGTGAGTCGATTCGTCCGCGGCGTGGGCGTCGGTCGTCGCTATGATCCGCCCAATCAGAAAGGTCCCACCATGAGCAACGGATCGAGCCTCTCGCGCTCCCGCCGATACATCGCCGACATGAAGCCCTCCGAGCGCGTCGCCGGCATCTTCTCGATCGCCAACCTCCAGATGGGACGCACCCGCAACGACAAGCCCTACCTGCGCTGCATCGTCGGCGACCGCTCGGGTGAGATCACCTCCCGCATGTGGTCCGTCGACGAGTCCGCTGTCGCCTCGCTCCCCGCCGACGGGTTTGTCTACCTCGAAGGCGAAACGCAGAAGTACCAGGGCGACCTGCAGCTCATCATCCAGCACATCGAGGCTGCCGACCCCACGCCCGAAGAGATGCGAGATCTGCTCCCCTGCTCCGCAAGGCCCGCCGAGGAGATGCTCGCCGAGCTTCGCGCCCTGCTCGACACCCTCCAGCATCCCGCGATGAAGGCCTTGGCGCAGGTCTACCTCAACGATTCGTTCCTCATGGAGCAGTTCGCCCGCTGCCCCGCCGCCAAGAGCGCCCACCACGCCTATCTCGGCGGCCTGCTCGAGCACACACTCTCGCTCGTCAAGCTCGCCGACCGCGTCTGCCCGCTCTACCCCGCGCTCAACCGCGATCTGGTCGTCATGGGGCTTTTCCTGCACGATCTGGGCAAGACCCGCGAACTCACCTACGACCGCACCTTCGCCTACTCCGACCGCGGTGAACTCGTCGGGCACATCGTCGAGGGCGCGATCATGCTCCACGACAAGGCCCAGCAGGTCATGCGCGAGACCGGGCAGAGGCTCCCCGCCAACGCCGTCATGGTCCTCCAGCACATCATCCTGAGCCACCACGGCGAACCCGAGTACGGCGCCGCCCGCGTCCCCATGACCCCCGAGGCGATCCTCGTCCACCTGCTCGACAACATCGACGCCAAGATGACCATGTCCCTCGCCGCCGCCCGCGGCCCGCGCGCGGCGATGGACCTCGGCGGCAACTTCACCGACAAGCTCTGGGCGCTCAACACCAAGCTCTTCAAGCCCGACCCGCTCTCCTGACGCCGGCCCGCTCAGTCCGCGAACCACGCCCCCTTGAGGTCAAGCAGATCCGCGCCCTTGGCCGTGCCACCCTGCCACAGACGCAGGTAGTTGTTCTTCCGCGTCAACGCCCCGGGCGTCGCCAGGCTGTCCGCGTCCGCCGTGCGAAGGTCGTCGTCCTCGCTCACGAACAGATTGTCCAGCCGAACCTTGTTGGGGCCGGCCAAATCCTTAAAGGTCCAGGGATTTCGGGCTGGATCCGGTTGACCTTGGTATTCAACGTGGTTGTCGTTGAACACGACATTGCCCTCCCACGCGGTGCGCTTCCCGTGGATCAGCAGCGTGTGCGATGCGGTTGCAGAGAACACCGTCCCCTCGTACGCCAGCGCGTCCGCCGGCTTTCCCTCCGAAAGCCGCCACGCGTCACCTACGAGCTCGTACCAAGGTCCGCGGTTTCCGATCATCGCCTCGGATGCGATGAAGGTGTACGACCATGCCTTCCGCCTCGCCCCGATGAACACGCTCATCGCGTAGCTCAGGTTCCCCTTCTCCTCGTCGCGTGCGCCCTGCCCCGCCGGCCCGGGCGGGCCTTTGTACGACGGATCCCACAGGGCCTTCTTCGGGTCCTTCGCCGACTTGGGCTCGCTGTACGAATAGTCCGAATCGACCACGATGTCGGCGTTGCTCTCGGCCGCGCTCACCGTGAGCCTCGGCTCGAAGAAGCCGTTGTAGATCAGCAGCGACACGACGTTCTTCGGATTGTCCTTCAGGCCCGTTTCCGAGCCCACGTCCACCGTCGCGTTGTTCTTGTCCAGCACGCTCGGCAGCGGGTACAAGTCGTTGTTTTTCTGCGAGAACATGATCAGACTCTGATGTATTCCCCGAATGTACGCTCCGTCCTTGATCGACCTTTCCAGCGCCCGCGCCCTGCCCCACGAAGGCAACAGCACCCCTCCGAACAGCCCCAGAATCAGCAGCAGAAACAACAACTCGATCAACGTGAACGCGCGAGCCTTCATGGTTGTCTCCGGGTTTCCAGGCATCTTACCTGAATGGGGATCCGCCGGTTTCGTTCCCTGTATACTCCACCCATGTCTGAGGAGACCACCATCTCCGTCAACTTCGGGCGGCCCATGCCGCTCTTCCCGCTCGACACCGTCCTGCTCCTCCCCCAGCAGGTCCAGCCCCTGCACATCTTCGAGCCCCGCTACCGCCAGATGATCGACCGAGCCCTCGACGGTGCCGGCCAGTTCGCCTCCGCCGTCTTCAAGGGCGCCCGCTGGAAGCTCGAGTACCACGGCCGACCCCCGCTCAAGCCCGCCGTCTGCGTCGCCCAGATCGTGCAGCACGAGCGCCTTCCCGACGGTCGATACAACGTCCTGGTCCAAGGCGTGTGCAGGGCACGCATCGTCAGCGAGATGCCCCCCGACGAAGAGACCCTCTACCGCCAGGCGATGCTCGAACCCATCGGCGTCTCGCCCGCCGACTCCCCCGAGGACGACGAGCGCCTCTCCGCCATGCGGGCCCACGTCGAGGCCTCCCTCGCCGACGGGCCGCTCCGCCGTCTCCGCGTCGCCGAGACCCTCCGCGAACTCGCCCAGCGCGAGCACTTTCCCACCGCCGCTCTCCTCGAACTGCTCACGATGTCCGTCATCGACGATCAGCAGATCCGCTACCAGCTCCTTGCCGAGGGCGACCCCGGTGCCCGCGCCGAGATCCTCGGCGACGAGATCACCCAGCTCGAACGGCTCATCGCCAAAGCCGAACGCCAGCGGCGTGACGATCTGCCCAAGGGATGTCACTGGAACTAGGGATAGACTCCGAGCCTTTCGCGAGACCTGCCCACGCCCAGAAACGGTGATTTTGTGCCACTCGGCCCGAAAATCGACTCCAAAAATGAGATCGGACCGCTGAAGCTGAAACGCCGCGGGAACCGAAGTGCTTCATGTTGGTAGTATCTACTAACTCGAACGCTCGCCGTTGGCCGGCGGGCGCCAGCAGCAAGGGGTTGTCACCATGAACACCACCGTTCGTCGTCGCAAGCTTCTCGCGGTTCTCGGGATTCTCTCGTCCGCCGCCGTCCTGGGCGGGTGCAACAACGCGGGCGAGGGCGCCCTTTCCGGCGGCGCGCTGGGCGCACTGGCGGGCATGGGAATCGGCAGCGTCTTCGGCGACATGGGCAAGGGCGCGGCGATCGGCGCCATCGGCGGCGCGATCGGCGGCGCGGTTCTGGGCGACCAGAACGCGCGCAACAACCGCTCCTACTGATCGCCTTCGATCAGCCGTTCTCAAAGGCCGCCACGAACGCGTCGAAGTCGAAGAAGTCCACGAACCCGTCCCCGTCGAAGTCCGCCGACTTCCCGGGGGGGCAGGTTCCGCCTTCGAAGCACTGCACGTACGCGTCAAAGTCGAAGAAGTCGACGAACCCGTCGCCGTCGAAGTCCGCCGGATTGCTGGCGCATCCTCGAATCTCGACGCGCACATCGTCGACCGCCGCTTCGACAACCGCGCCCGTCAGGTCCCGCGCCTGGAACCGCAGGCGGACCTGCGCCCCGGGCGTGACAAAGTCCGCCACGCGGAACTCTCGGTAGACCCACGCGTTGGCCGAGCTTGAGATCGTCTCGAGCGCCCGCCACGTCGTCCCGTTGTCGCCCGAGATGAGCACCGGCATGCTGTTGGTGTTCGGGTTGGCGCCCTGATTGTTGGTGTACCACACCCAGTACGACACGTACGCATCGCCCACGAAGCCAGCCGGGGTGCGTGCGTCCATCGCGGGAGAGGTCAGCGTCGTGGTGCCGCCGTCGATGTCGTAGGTCCCCACGCCGCCACCGGCCCGCCCGTCGGTCACCCAGCAGCGCGTCCCGCCGGGCGAGCGGTCATTCTCGGGCTGCGCCGCCGTCCCCTGCGGGTCCATGTTGCCCCAGACGCCCGACGTTGCGTTGTCACCGGCCGCGCCCACGACCCAGCCGCCCACCGCCTCGCACGGATCGTCGAACTGCACCACCGCGGGGCTCGACGCCGTCGCATTGAGCACGCCCAGCGACGGGAAGTGGGTCACACGCCCGGTCGTGGTCCGTCCACGCACCGAGTACTCGATCGTCCGCCCGCACGCCGCCGCGGGCAGCGTCGCCCGATACACCCGCCCGCTCACCAGCGTCATCGGGATGATGTTCTGCGAGCCGCCGGGGAGCACGCGCACCACCAGCTCGGGCGAGACCACGTCCAGCGAGCCCGCGCCGTCAGCGAATGTAAAGTCGATCGTCGTCGTCTCGCCCGCCGGGACGCTCGTCGGCAGCGAACCGACCGGCGCGATCCGCAGCCCCGTCGAGGCGATCTCCGCGAACCGCAGCGCGAGCGCCGTGTTCTCAGTCGCCGTCGGGATGATCTGATCCGCCGGCAGCACGAACCCGAACTGCCCTTCATCGCGCAGTTCCACCGCGTAGCCCAGCGCGCCCAGCTGCCCGTAACTCCAGTCGTTCGAACCGCCGCTTGCAATGTAGATCGTCGTCGCCGTCGGGCCCGCCGTGTAGTTGAACCCGTTGACACCCTCGACAACCGCCTCCAGCTCCGCGTTGATCGAGTCGAACAGCGCGGCGTCCGGCGGCAGTTGCGTCGTGTACCCCCAGGGCGACAGGATCAACTGGCTGTAACTGTGAAAGTCGATGTGCCCTTCCACGCGTCCCAGCGCCGTCATGTAGTTCCGAAGCCCCGCCGTCTCGGGCTCGCTGAAGGGCGCGGTGCCGCGATACGTGTCGCTCGAGGTGTTCCCGCTCGACCCGTCGTTCCCGCCCCAGCCCACACCCCAGTTGCGGTTCAGGTCGACCCCGAAGGTCCCGTTCCCGTTGTTCCGCCGGTTCTTTCGCCACAGCCGCTGCGTCGACCACGAGTACAGATACCCGTCCGGGTTGACCACGGGGATCACCACGATCTCGGCCTGCTCGAGCAACGCGGCGATCCGCGGATCCTCGGCCTGATACCCCGCGACAAGCTGATCCGCGATGTACACCAATGTCATCGGGCTGACCCATTCTCGCGCGTGCTGCCCGCCGTTGAAGACCACCTGCGGCCGCGACGACCGCGGATTGCCCGGCAGGTCCGGCGCCGAAATCCGCAGAGCCCGGATCTCCCGCCCTTCGATCGACGTCGCGCAGACTTCCCACGTCGCGACCGCCGCCCCGGCCGAGGTCGCCAGCCCGGACATGTACGCGTTGATCTCGGGCAGCGTGCGATACGTGGCGAACCACGAGCCGCGCACGCCGCGCGACGCCTCGATCTGCGCACGCTCCGCGTCGATGAGCGCCTGCAGATCCTCGATCAACACCCGCGGCTCAAGCCCGACCGCACGCAGCACCTCGATCGCCTCCCGCCGAACCTGCACGTCCTGATCCCCGAGCCCGATCCGATGCGACCAGAACGACTCCGCCACCCCGCTCAGCCTCATGAGCTGTGCCGGCGTGCTCACGCGGACGCGAACCACCTGCTGCCCGTCATACCGTACGACCGGCTCCGCGCCTTCCCCGCCCACAGCCCCGGGCTGCGCTCCCCACGCGGACAACGCGGGAATCGTCGCCAGCGAGACGGACAGGAACGTGATCGTGCGAGTGCTCATGCGTGACTTCATCGGTCGGCTCCAACAGCCCCGCACGCCGTACGAGTTCCGGGCGGGGACCATTCAGCATACCGGACGGCGGGCATCCCTCCAACCCCCACATGACGCGCCGCCCCACCCGACGCTGTAGTCTGCGGCCATGCGCGTACCGGCCTGTCTTGTTCTCGCGGCGTGTCTCGGCGCTTGCTCCCCATCGTCGCCCAGCGACCCCCCACGCCAGTCCCCCTCGTTCGCAGCGTCCTTCTCCCGTGAGGCCGTCGCCGCCGACCATCCGCTCGCCTCCGCCGCCGGTGCCGAGATCCTCGCCAAGGGAGGCAACGCCGTCGACGCCGCCGTCGCCACCAGCTTCGCCCTCTCGGTCGTGCGCCCGTTCTCCTGCGGCATCGGCGGTGGGGGGTTCATGATCATCGCCCTGCGCAACGACCCCTCCCGAGGCACCCTCACCACTGCGATCAACTACCGCGAGACCGCTCCCGCCGGCATCCGCCCGAACACCTACGCCGACCTCGACGCCAAAGGCGTCACGCCCGACCCCAGCCGATTCGGCGGTGCCGCCGTCGCCACTCCGGGAACCGTCCGAGGTCTGCTCCACGCGCTCGAGCGTTACGGCTCGATGTCCCGGCGCGAGGTGCTCGCCCCCGCCATCCGTCTCGCCGAGCAAGGCTTCGCCGCCGACAGTGCCTTCGTCCGCGCCGCAAAGGACGATGTTCTTCCCGAATTCGTCAAAAATCCCGCTCTCAAGGCCCGTTTTCCGCTCGTGTGGGATCGCTTCACCAAGCAGGGACGCGTCGCCGTGGGCGATGTCATCCGCCTCCCCGAGCAGGCTCGCGCCCTTCGCCTGATCGCCGACCTGGGCGACGACGCCTTCTACACCGGCGACATCGCACACGCCATCGTTCGCGCCGTTGCCGCCGACGGCGGGGTGCTCACCCTCGAAGACCTGCGTGACTACTCGGTGCGTGAGTCGCCGCCGATCGCTGTCGCGTTTCGCGGCAAGCGCCTCTACACCATGCCACCACCCTCCTCCGGAGGCGTCGTCGTCGCGCAGGTGCTCGGCACGCTCGACGCCCGGCCCGATCTCCTCGGCCCGACCTTCGACAACCCGCGCACCATCCACGCCCTTGCCGAAGTCTGGAAACACAGCTTCGCCGATCGCGCGAGGTTCCTCGCCGATCCCGCCTTTGCCCCCGTGCCCCTGGATCGTCTCCTCGACCCACGCGAGTTCGCGCGAAGGGCGGCCCTTGTCAGGCCCGATGCCGTGCTTCCCCTCGATCAGTACGGGCTTGCCCTTCCCCGGGCCGCGGCATTCCTCCCCGACGACCACGGCACCAGCCACCTGAGCGTCATCGATCGCCACGGCTCGGCCGTCGCCTGCACCGAGACCATCAACCTCATCTACGGCTCCTGGCTCGACGTCCCGGAATTCGGCTTTGTCCTCAATAACGAGATGGACGACTTTCTCACCCGCCCCGGCGCTGCCAACGCCTTCGGGCTGACCCAGGCCGAAGTGAACCTCCCGGAACCGGGCAAGCGGCCACTCTCGAGCATGACGCCGTCGATCCTCACCGGTCCCGGTGACATCCCCGAGATCGTGGCGGGCGCTTCCGGCGGCCCCCGGATCATCTCGGGTACGTTGCAGTCCATCCTGAAAATGGTGGTCTGGAATCAGTCCGCCGCCGACGCCGTCGCCTCCCCCCGGTTTCATCACCAGTGGCAGCCGGACCGGCTGGATCTCGAACCGGGGCTGAACGATGACGTCGTCGTCGGACCCTTGCGGAGCTGGGGGCAGAACCCCGCAAAGACGGGCCAGGTCGGCGATGTCCAAGTCATTCGCCGTGATCTGAAAAAGGGTGTTCTCGAGGCCGCGTCCGACCCCCGAAAAGGCGGAATGCCAGCCGGACGGTAAAGCACTGCAGCAACTCAACTTCCTGGTGTCGCGGCCCGGTCCCGGGGCCTGACGGAAGCAGCGCGTCCTTGGGCCGTCTTTGGGGCGCGTCCGAGAAGGCCCGCGTTCGTGCGTTCGGAAGGCGACTTTTTGCAGGAATCCGTGCACTCAAGGTGGCACGACCGGCAAACGTGTGGCCTATTCGACTCGGCAGAGTGTTCGTTTGGACCTAGAGAGGGAGGTATTGAGTTATGCAGACCGGTTTCATTCGTATTGCTGCGGCCGCTGCGATGCTCGCGTCGGCTGGTTCCGCGATGGCTTTCGTGCCGTGGAGCAATCCCAACGGCTCCGGCACCAACTTCCAGTGGGCCAACGGTGGCTCGCGGAACGGCCTGTTCGGCAGCCCCACGCTGGTGAACGGCGACACGTTTGTGTTCTTCCCCAGCGGGTTCCGCGCTCAGAGCGTGGGCGGCGGGTCGAACCTTGTTGAAGACCGTCTCGAGTTCGAGCTGTACGCGGCTCCGGGCTTCAACATCACCAACATCCGCATCAGCGAGTTCGGTGACTACGGCGTGATCGGCGAGGGGAGCAGCGTCTCCGCCAGCGGGTCGCTGATCGTCACGAACCTCGACAACTTTGACGTGGCGACCAATGCCATCGTCACCCAGCCCGGCTCGCCCATCACCGAAGAGGGCTTCGGCAACTGGCGCGGCGACGCGGCCGTCGAGCTCGTCGGCTGGAGCCGTGTGAAGGTCATCGTCGACAACGACCTCGTTGCCATCTCCGGTCAGGGCGGAATCGCCTACATCGAGAAGAAGGTCTTCGGGTCGGGCATCTCGATCCAGATCGTCCCGGCCCCGGGCAGCCTCGCGCTGGTCGGCCTCGGCGGGATGATGATGCTCCGTCGCCGCCGCTGATCGGTCTCGACGAACTCAATGGACTCCCGAGGGGGCCGGTTCTGCCGGCCCCCTTCTTTCATTGGCCACCAATCATTATCGGGCGTTGCTCTGTTAAACCGGATGCTCCGGCTGGTTATTGGCATGCAGGATGGCGGCGAATTGAAGTCAACAGGGGTTTGGGGCGCAAAAAAATCCATCAAAATGCGATCTTTGGGTTGCGAGGGGCGGAAACAGAAGTACACTGCTGGCCTGAGAGAGAGTGGAGTTCTTCGCGGCCGAGGGTTGTTTTCCGCCAACCTTCGGCGCCCACGCGAAGAAGAACCGAGTAGTTCTGAGGGAGAGACAAGACATGGTTTCCAAAGTGATTGCTGCGTTCGCTGGTTTGGCCGTTGCCTCGCAGGCGATGGCGTTCATTCCGTGGGTTAACGCCAACGGGAGCGCGTCGTACTTCTCGTGGCAGAACGGCGGGTCCGACACGGGCCTGTTCGGCAGCCCGACGCTGGTGGGCGGGGACACGTTCGTGTTCTTCCCCTCCAACTTCCGCGCTGAGAGCATCAACGGCGTGGCCGGCTCGGCGTACGACCGCCTCGAGTTCGAGGTGATCGCCCACGCCGGGTTCTCGTTCACGGATATCCGCGTGACCGAGTTCGGTGACTACGGGATCGTTGGGACGGGTTCGGTGACGGCCGCGGGCACGCTGTTCGTGACCAACCTGGACACTGCCCAGGTTGAGATGAACGACCTGGTGACCACCCCCGGCAGCCCGATTACGAGCGGGTTCGGGAACTGGCAGGGTAACGCTGCTGTTGATGTTGGCACGCAGAATGCGACGCGTCTGCGGATCGTGCTGAACAACAACCTCGTGGCGATTACGGCGGCCGACGGGTCGGTCGCGTTCATCGAGAAGAAGGTCTTCGGATCGGCGGTCGGCATCCAGATCATCCCGTCGCCCGGCAGCCTTGGGCTGCTCGGTCTGGGCCTGATCGCGGCCGCTCGCCGTCGTCGGTAAGGAATATGTTCGGCGGTCCTCGAACTTAGAAATCGCGACGAAAGTAGCGGATTGAGGTTGTGTGCGGTGGACGCCGGGATATACTGACCAGAGAGGAACTGCAGGCGGATAAGGTGCGTAATGGTATGGCGGGGTGTCGCCAAGGCCGGAGCCGCCGGCAGTTGAGAGAACACTGAGAGATCGAAGGAGAGGATGAATATGAAGAAGACTGGAATGATTCTGGCCGCCGGCCTTGTGGCTGCTCTGGCGGGTTCTGCGAACGCGTTCGTGCCGTGGAGCAATCCGAACGGCGCGGGTTCGTTCTTCACGTGGTCGAACGGCGGCTCCGACAACGGGTTCTTCGGATCCCCGACGCTCGTGGGCGGCGACTCGTTCGTGTTCTTCCCCAGCAACTTCCGCGCTGATGCGAGCAACGGCGGGACGGCGACCAAGTCCGACCGTCTGTCGTTCACGCTCGACGCGAACGCCGGCTTTGAGTTCAGCCAGATCACGATCCGCGAGGTCGGTGACTACGGCAACACGGGCGGCGGCCGCGTGATCGCGAACATGGGTATGTTCGTGACCGACCTGAACACGTTCCGCGTGGTCTCGGACAACGCGACGTACGACAACTCCGTCGCGGGCTTCGGCAACTGGACGGCTCAGACGTCGGTGTCGAACCTCGAGAACCAGCCCCCGAAGTGGACGAAGATCCAGGTCGTCCTCAACAACAACCTGATCGCGATCGCTGGTCCCAACGGCGTCGCCTTCATCGAGAAGAAGGTCACGGGCGGCATCATCATCACCGTCCCGACCCCCGGCTCGCTCGCCCTCATGGGCATGGGTGGCCTGGTCGCCCTCCGTCGTCGCCGCTAATCCGGCTTCGGTTGAGAGAACAGCTCTGAACCACCGCGGACCTTCGGGTCCGCGGTGTTCTTTTTGCCGTTGTTCGATGGTGCAGTCGCGTGGCTCGGGCGCCTTGGGTTGTTCGCCCGGGAATCGGTCGCCGCTTCGGCGCCGACTGTGATCACCACAGCACGCGGACGCGGATCGTTTCAGGCACGGCACGCAGCCCTTGGAGGATCGGGTCGGCGTCGGTTGGATCCACATCGAGCACCACGTAGCCCAGGTCGTGCGTGGTGCGCAGGTACTCGGCGGAGATGTTGGCGCCGAGCGTCGCGATCAGGCCGTGCATCTTGGAGAGCACACCGGGCACGTTGCGGTGGAAGTGCAGGATGCGGTGGGCCCTTCGGTCGCCGGGCTGGTCGGGCAGCTCGACCTGCGGCGTGTTCACCGATCCCGTCGTTGATCCACGGTTGACGAATGTGAGGAGCTTTCGTGCGACGTCCTCGGCGATCGCCTGCTGCGCTTCGGCCGTTGAGCCGCCGATGTGCGGCGTGAGGATGACGTTGGGCAAGCCCAGCAGCTCGGAGCGGAAGGGCTCGTCCTTGCCGCTGGGTTCGTGGGGAAAGACGTCGAGGGCTGCGCCGGCGAGCTTGCCGGAGCGGAGGGCTTCGGCGAGCGCAGGGACATCGACGCACGAGCCTCGAGCATTGTTGATGAGGAACGCGCCCTTCTTCATCTGCTGGATCTGAGGCGTGGCGATGAGGTTCTCTGTTTCCGGCGTTGAAGGGACGTGGAGTGAGACAAAGTCAGACTGCGAGAGCAATTCGTTCAGCGAGCGGACCTGTCTGGCGTTGCCCAGGGGGAGCTTCGGGATGATGTCGTGGTAGAGGACGCGCAGCCCGAGCGACTCGGCGAGGACGGAGACCTGCGAGCCGATGTGCCCGTAGCCGATGAGCCCGAGCGTCTTGCCGCGAACTTCGTGGCAGCCGGCGGCGGATTTGTCCCAGGCGCCGGCGTGCATGGCGACGGACTTGGGGAGGAGCTGTCTGGAGAGAGCGATGATCTCGGCGATGGTGAGTTCTGCAACGGAACGGGTGTTGCAGAAGGGCGAGTTGAAGACGGGGATGCCGTGCGACGCGGCGGACTGCAGGTCGACCTGATCGGTGCCGATGCAGAAGCAACCGACGCAAAGGAGCTTGGGGGCCGCGGCAAGGAGATCGGCGGAGAGGGACGTCTTGGACCGGATGCCGAGCACGTGCGTGGACGCGAGCATGGAGCGGAGCTCGGCGTTGGAAGGGCTGGCGGGGAGAGAGCGGACGGAGAAGCCGTCGTCCTGAAAGGCGGAAGCGGCGGCGGGATGAATGGACTCAAGGAGCAGGACATTGATCTTGTCCTTGGGGAAGCTGGTGTCCATGTCGAGGTCTCAAGCCGAGGGGGCGATGGTGAGGAAACCCGAGGCCGCGAGAGCGGCGAGGAGGGCGGCGAGGAGGAGGCGATAGACGCCGAAGGCAACCAGGCCGTGGCGGTTGAGGAACGCGACGAGCCAGCGTACGGCGAAGGCGGCGGAGATGGCGGCAACGGCGATGCCGATGAGGGCGTTGGTGTAGCCGAGGTCTTCGAAGACGTTGGGGACGCCGTCGCGTTTGCTGTGGTGGAGATTCTTGGCGAGGTCGTAGAGGCAGGCGGCGCCAAGGGTTGGCAGGCCGAGCAGGAAGGAGAATTCGGCGGCGGCGGCGGGCCTGAGCCCGACGAGGACCCCGCCGGAGATGGTCATCATGGATCGGCTGGTGCCGGGCCACATGGCGACGCACTGGAGGAGGCCGATCTTGAGGGCGTCGAGCGGGGAGAGGTCGGTGATGTCCTTGGCGGCGTATGGGGCAAGGGCGAGTCGGCCCGTGCGGCGCAGGTCGAGGACGATCATGAAGACGCCGCCGAGCGCAAGGGCGAGCACGACGGGTGTCGGGTGGAAGAGGTGGGCCTTGATGTGCTTGTTGAGGAGCACGCCGAGAATCGCGGCGGGGAGGAAGGCGATGAAGAGGTTGACGAGGAGGGCGAAGCCCGCGGGGTCCTTGCCGAGCAGGCCGCGGATCATCTGAAGGACTCTGGGCCAGTAGAGCCCGAGCACGGCGAGGATGGCGCCGCCTTGGATGATGACGTTGAAGTCATCGACGGAGCGTTTGTGTTCCGGGGTATCGAGGCCGAGAAGTGCGGCCGTGAGGATGAGGTGCCCGGTCGAGGAGACGGGGAGGTACTCGGTGATACCTTCGACGAGCCCAAGAAGTACGGCGTGCCACCAGATCATCGAGAATCCTCCGCGTCCGTGCGAGGGCGGAGTGTACGGTGCTCGATGCAGTGGCGGGACGGGTGCTCAGGCCTGGAGGTCGAGCGTCCGCCCGGCGTGGATCGCGGTGGCGGCGGCGTTTCGGTCGGCGGGGTGGCGGTAGAAGGGCAGCGCGTGCGAGGGCTGCTGTGTCGGCGTCTCGTCGATCGCCGCGGCCGGGACGGTGGTGGCGACGAGTGAGCGTCTGGCGTTGTGGGCATGGGCGGGGGTGGCCTCGGCAAGGCGGAGGCGCGGGGCGGGAAGTCCGGTCTGGTTGCCGTTGATATTCATGGTCACTCTGAAGCGTGCCACATCGATCGGCGAGTCGCCAGCGCGGGGGTGAGGGGTCGAGAGGAAAGGCGTTCTCGGACCGGAACGCCCGGAGCGGGGCAAGTGCCGCAGAATCGAGGGGTCCGGATTACTTGGCGGACAGGAGCTCGGCGACGGCCTTGCCGGCGTCATCGCCGCGAAGGTTGGCCCAGTCGAGAGCGGTCTGGCCGTTAGCGTCCTTGAGGTCGGTGCGGGCGCCGGCGGCGAGCAGGAGGCGTGCGAGTTCGACGTTGCCACGGTCTGCGGCGCGCATGAGCGGGGTGACGCCGAAGGAATCGGCGCGGTTCACGTCGGCGCGGGCGGCGATGAGCATGGAGATGACGTCGGCCGGCGCGTCGGCCTCGGCGGCGGCGGTGAGGGCGGTGTGTCCGTCGTTGTCGGCGACGTTGAGGTCGGGGCTGGTGACGAGGATGGCGCGGAGCTTCTCGGGGTCGCCCGAGCGAGCGGCGAGGATGGTGGCGTTCTGGCCCCACTTGTTGCGGAAGGTGGTGTCCGCGCCCTTTGAGACCAGCGTCTGGACCGTGGCGGCCGAGCCCCGCGCGCAGGCGAGCATGAGGGCGGTCCAGCCTTCGAGCGATCGGGCGTTGATGGCGGCCCCGGAGTCGAGCAGCCGGGCGACGGTCGCGTCGCGTCCGGCGGAGGCGGCAAACATCAGAGCGGTCCAGCCGTCGCGAGTGGTGGCGTCGACCTTGGCGTTGGCGGCGAGCAGGGCCTCGGCGGCGGGAAGGTGGCCGAACTGGGCGGCGAGCATGAGCGGGGTGGTCCCTTGCTTCTCGCCGGGGACGCCTTCGAGGCGGCCGTCGACCGCGCCGCCGGCCTTGAGTGAAGTCTCGATCGCGGGGACCGAGCCGGTGCGGGCGGCTTCGTGGAGCGAGGTTGGAGGAGCGGTGGGGGTGCCCAAAGCGACGGCGCTATTGAGTGTGTTGACCCACCAGAACAATCCGGCGGCCAAGCCGACCAGGCAGAGCATCAGCAGGACGAGCGGGAACGGGGAACGGCCGCTGGACATGGGAACCTCGCGTGCGAAGAGGGTTGGCGAGCACTGCACCGTCATGTGATCGCGACAGTGTACCGAGATCAGGCGGTGGCGGGCTGCCCGCACTCCGGGCAGACCCCGGCGGGGACGCCGCTGCGTTGGTAGCCGCAGGCGTGACAGAGCCCCAGACGGCGAGCCCTGCGGCGGGATAGGGCGCGGGAGAGCTGCAGGGGTAATCCGACCAGCAAAGTCCAGAATGCGAGATTCAGGAGGACCGGGCCGATCGAGAGGCTCAGAGGCAGCAGGGGCGGCCAAGCGCCGGGGACTCGCTGGTTGGTGGGCAAGAGGATGCCCCCGTCGGGCGGCAGGGTGCGGGCACCGGACGCGTCGTGGACTTCTGTGATCGAGGCCTGCACCGCACGGAAGGGGAACCCGGCGCGGTGGAGATGGACGATCAGCCCCGGGCGTGCGAGGGTGTCGCCGGTCTGCGGGCCGAGGGTTTCGGCGTCGATCTGGAGAAGGAGATCGGCGAGGGCAAGGAGGCTTGGGTCGGTGGTGGAGGGCGCAAAGACCATGACCGCGCGGAGCGGAGAGATTTCAAGCCGCTCGTAGCCAAACCAGGCGAGGTACCCCGAGGCATCGCGGAGGTCGATGTTGGTGTTGCGTGCGGCGAACAGGCCCGGGCCGGCGATGGGGGCGCTGGCGGGTCGGACCCAGGCGACGAGCGAAGGCCCCCAAAGCCCGAACGCTGTGAGCAGGGAGCCGAGCATGACGGCGCGGCCCCAGAGAGCGGTGTGGCTGCGTTGGGGCGTCGTGCGCGGCTTCATGGCCTGTGGAGCGGGGCTCGAACGAAAAACGTTCACGCCAAGTTTGGGCGTGAACGTCTGCAGAAGTGGGGGCTCAATCCTCGTGGGGATGGGGCTTGTAGGCGGCGATCACAGCGGCCTGAACCTGTGGCGGCGTCGGCTCGTCGTGGCTGTAGTCCATGGTGAAGGTCCCGGCTCCGCCGGTCATGCTCTTGAGTTCGTTGGTGTAGTTCTGCAGTTCGGCGAGGGGAGCGGTCGCCTTGACGAGGCAGACGTCACCCGCGACAACCTGGCTGTCCTGCACTCGGCCGCGCTTGGTCGAGAGGTGTCCTGCGATATCACCCATGTATCGTGCCGGGGCATTGACCTCGATGGTCACGAAGGGTTCGAGCAGCTTGGGCTTGGCTTTCAGGACGGCGTCGATGAAGGCGCGGCGGCCCGCGGTGATGAAGGCGATTTCCTTGCTGTCCACATCGTGATACTTGCCGTCGTACAGGGCGCAGCGCACGCCTGACATCGGGTAGCCGGCGAAGGCACCATCCTGCAGCACCTGGCGGATGCCCTTCTCGACGGCGGGCCAGTACTGGCGCGGGACCGTGCCGCCGACGACTTCGGAGACGAACTCAAAGCCCTCAGGGTGATCGGCGGGCAGGGGCTCGATGCGGAGGTAGACCTCGCCGAATTGGCCCGAGCCGCCGGTCTGCTTCTTGTGGCGGTGATGCCCGTCGGCCTTGGTGGAGATGGTTTCCTTGTACGCGACCTTGGGCGTGCTCGTGGTCAGATCGATCCCGGCGTGCCTGAACTTCTCGAGCACCACGCGGAGGTGAAGCTCGCCAAGCCCGCGGAGCACCGTCTGCCCGGTGGCGGCGATGCGTTCGACCGCCAGGCACGGATCCTCGAGCGTGAGCCGATGGGCGAGCGTGGAGAACTTGGTCTCGTCGGCGTGGTTCTTCAGCTCGATCGCCAGGCCGAAGAGGGGCTTGGGGAGCGGCAGCGGGTCGAGGTGCACGCTGTCGTAGTCGTGGCTGTCGTGCAGCACGCAGTCAAAGTGCAGGTCGTCGACCTTGCTGACAGCGGCGATCTCGCCGGGTCCGACCTCGTGAACCTCAACGTGTTCCTTGCCCTGGAGCTTGAAGAGGTGCGAGATGCGGACGGGCTTCTTGTTCTCGTCGATGAGCACGTCCTGCTTGGCCTTGAGCGTGCCCTGGTGGACGCGGAAGACGCCGAGCTTGCCGACGAAGGGGTCGGTCATGACCTTGAAGACGTGGGCGATCAGCGGGGCGGCGGGGTCGGGCTTGGCGTGCCACTCGACCTCGGGCCCGTCGGCGGTCTCTCGGCGGACGAACTCGGGCGGATTGACCTCCAGCGGGCTTGGGCAGAGGCTCGCGAACACGTGGAGCAGATCGTCGATGCCCGCCCCGGACTTGGCGGAGCAGAAGCAGATCGGGACGAGGTGGGCCTCTTCGAGTGCCTTCTCGAAGGCGGCATGGAGCTTGGCCGGGTCGAAGCCCGCGCCCTCTCCCTTCTCGAGGTACTCCATCGTCAGTTCGTCGTCGACTTCGATCACCTGTTCCACGATCTGCTTGTGCGCCTCGTGGACGGAAGAGAAGTCGGTCGTGTCGCCGGCCGCATCGTTGCCGTCGTGCTCAAAGACGTTGATCACCTTCGTCCCGCCGGCGGTGGGGAGGTTGATCGGGAGGCAGATGTTGCCGAAGGACTCGCGGAGGGCGGCGACCAGTCCCGGGAGGTCGGCGTTGGGATCGTCGATCTTGTTGACCACGAGCATGCGAGGGATCTTGCGCTGCTCGGCGACGGCCATGAGCTTCCGCGTCACCGAGTCGATCCCTTTCACCGCGTCGACCGCGACCACGATCGTCTCGGCGGCGGGGAAGCATGCGATGGCGTGCCCGATGAAGTCGATCAGCCCGGGCGTATCGATCAGGTGGACGTCGTGCCCTTCGTGGTCGAAGTGGACGAACGCGGGCTGCAGCGAGTGCTTGTGATGGCGTTCCTCCTCGGTGTAGTCCGCGGTGGTGTTGCCTTCGGCGATCGTGCCAAGACGCTTGATGGCGCCCGCGGCGAAGAGAAGACGCTCGGTCATCGAGGTCTTGCCGGATCCACCGCCGCCGCAGAGACAGATGTTGCGAACGTTCGCGGGGTTTTGTACGGGCATCGGACACCGACTCCTTCCTGGCGCGGGCGGCCGCGCGTGGGTGCGTGTTGAGCCCGGGCCGGGCGGCCCCGCTGGGTCGTGCGCCCGGGCTCCCGATGCAGTCTACAGGGATGCGATCAAGGATTCCAAGGGAGTCAACAAGTGATCCCCCGAGAAGGGCATCATTCGCCGCGTGCAGCGTTCGACACGCGCAGGGGCTGCCAACGGGCGTAGGTCCAACTGCGCCAGAGCCACTCCATCGGGCCGAACTTGAATCGTGCCAGCCACAGCGGGCTCCAGACGAGCAGCACGATCCAGACGCCGAGCACGAACCAGTACATCTCAGCCCGTTCGAAGCGGGCAAAGAGCCCGAGCCCCCACCCGGAGAAGCACGCCATCATGAGCACGGAGGTCAGCAGGTAGTTGGTCAGCGCCATGCGACCCGCGGCGGCGAGCGCGTGCTGGAGCGGTCGTGCGATGCCGAATCGGCACGCGAGCATGACGACCGAGGCGTGCGCGAGCGCAACGGGGAGGCTGAAGATGTAGTTGATCTGCCCCTCAAACCCAAAGACGGCGGAGATGGCGAAGTTGCGATCGATGAGCCAGCCCGCGCCGAGCACGATCACGGGCATCCCGATCGAGTACCCCAGCAGCGCGATGATGGCGTACGAGCGGGTGGACCAGGTCGCGCTGAACATCCCGAGCTTCATGAGCCCCATGCCGATGAGCATCAGCCCGAGCCCGCGCCAGAGCGTCCAGATGGGGAACAGGAAGATCTGCAGAAAGACGGCGTTCTCGAGGTTGTATCGCAGGCTGCCGAGAACACCGGAGCGAACGCCATCGACGGTCTGCGTGATCGTCGCGACGTCGGGATTCATGTTGGCCTGCGCGTCGGTCCAGCCCTTGAGGACCTGCTCCTGCTCGTTGGTGAGGGTTTGGCCGGCGTCCCGAGCGGCCTGGGCCTCGGCGGCGGCACGCTCGAAGACGCCCATCACCGCGCCGAACCCGATGCCGATCACCACCGCGACAAGGAAGACGGCCAGCCCGATGGTCAGCAGCCACACCGGTCGGAGCCGGCGAAGGGGATAGAGCACCAGCCCGCAGAGGGCGTAGGACATGAGAATGTCGCCGTACCAGATCGCAAAGGCGTGGACGAAGCCGACGGCGAAGAGAAAGGCCAGGCGGCGGTAGTAGAGGGCGGCGAAGGGGACGGGGCGTCCGTGCTCGTCGGTTCGACGTTCGCCCATGAGCGCAAGACCAGCCCCAAAGAGCATCGAAAAGATCGCCATCATTTTCTGCTCGGCCAGAAGATGGCAGAGGAACCAGGCGATCTTGTTCGCGCCCTCGAAGGGGCCGGCGAAGGGGGCGGCGCCCGGCATCAAGGGGTTGGTGTAGCTCGCGCTGGGCAGTGCGAAGGCCGAGATGTTCATGACGAGGATGCCCAGCAGCGCGACGCCCCGAAGGACGTCGACCGAATCGTGCCGGGAGGACCCCAGGGCGGGCGAAGGGGGATTGGTCGGGGCGGCGGGAATGGACATGCGTGTCTCCTGAGGCGGCACAGCGTAGCGATGACTGGGATTCCGCTGCCCGGGGTTTCGGCGGCCTGGGTTCCTACCCTGTGCGTCTATGACGACCCAGAGCCCTCAGCATGCATCCACGGGCGGCCTCTCGCAAGGCGTGGTGACCCGGTTTGCGCCAAGCCCGACCGGGCACCTGCACATCGGCGGGGCGCGAACTGCCTTGTTCTGCTGGGCCTTTGCGCGGCGGCACGGCGGAAAGTTCATGATCCGCATCGAGGACACCGACGCGGCCCGGAGCAGCCTGGAGTCCGCCCGCGGGATTCTGTCCGATCTGGCGTGGCTCGGGATCGAGAACGACCTTGGGCCTTATCTCACGCCGGAAGGCACGATCGCCGAGCGGGACTGGCCCGACGGCCGGGTGGGGACATACTTCCAGGCCCGCCGGGTTGAGATCTACAACCAGTACATCGAGAGGCTGGTGCGACAGGGACGGGCGTACCCGGCCTTTGAGAGCAACGAGGAAATCGAGTCGCAGCGGAAGGCGGCGATGGCGGCCAAGCAGACCTATCGCTACCCGAGACCCGCTGAGGTTCGCCCGGGCCTGTTCGATGACGCGATGGCGTCGCGCTGGGCGCGGGCGTGCGCGGGCGAAAGGCACGTCATTCGCTTTGTCGCGCCACCCGGCGAGATCATCGTGCCCGATCAGGTCCTGGGCGACGTGCGCATCGCGCCCGGCGAACTCGACGACTTCGTCATCCGCAAGGCGGACGGCTTCCCCACGTACCACTTCGCAGTGGTGATCGACGACGAGCTGATGGGCGTCACGCACGTTCTCCGGGCGCAGGAGCATCTGGCGAACACGCCGCGGCACGTCGCGCTGCAGCAGGCGCTGGGCTTCCGCACGCCGATCTACGGGCACATGCCGCTGATCTTCAACACCGACGGGACGAAGATGAGCAAGCGGGACAAAGCCAAGGCCGCCCGCAAGGCCGCGAAGGACGCGGTCGCCAAGAATGCCGGTGCGCTGGCGGCCGTCGAGCCCGGGGCGCTCGCGTCGTTCCTTGCTGGCGAGAACGACAGCGTCGAAACCGCGGAGACGATCGCCGGTGCGCTCAAGATCGTGCTGCCGGAGATCGAGGTGTGGGATTTCCGCCGCAACGGGTACCTGCCCGAGGCGATCAACAACTTCGTCTCGCTGCTGGGATGGAATCCCGGGATGAAGCAGGCGGACGGGAAGGACCTCGAAAAGTTCGACACAGCGTTTCTGTGCCAGCATTTCGGGATCGACCGTATCGGGAAGACCAACAGCAAGTTCGACCGGGCGAAGCTCTTGAGCTTCAACGCGGACTTCATCGGGGCCATGACCGACGAGCAGTTCGCCGACCGGTGGCTGGGCTGGATGCGGGAGCACGAGCCGGAGGCCGCCGCGGTCATCGGCGCGATCCCGCGCGATCGGCTGCTGATCCTCGCCCGGGCGCTGCGTCCGCGGGCCAAGACGCTGCGCGACGCGCTGAGGCCGGCGGCGTTCGTGCTAACGGACGACGCGGGCTACGCGTTTGATCCCGCCGCGGTGGAGAAGAACCTGCTCGCGAGCGATCGTGCCGGCACGAAGCTGCTGGCGGAGTTCCGCCCGCGGCTTGGTGGGCTTGACCCATGGACGCCCGAGACGCTCACCGCGCTCGTCGACGCGTTCGCGAAGGAGAAGGGCATGCCCAACCCCGGCGGGATCGCCCAGCCGCTCCGTGTCGCGCTCACCGGCACGGGCGTCAGCCCGGGCCTTGGCGAGACGATGGCGGTGCTCGGCCGATCGAGCACGCTCGCCCGAATCGACCGCTGCCTTGACTCGCTCGCCTGATCCCGCGGGTATCCTGTTCACATGACGACTCTGCATCGACGCCGCGCAATCGGGATGCTGCTGGGCGCTGGCCTGCTCTGCGTTGCCGGCTGCGCCAGGACGATGCCCATGATCGGCCAGACCCGGGGCCTGCCGCCGAACATCGTGCTCATCATCACCGACGATCTGGGCGTGGGCGAGCTTGGGTGCTACGGGCAGACGAAGATCCGGACGCCCAACATCGACGCGCTCGCCGCCCGGGGCGTTCGCTTCACGGACGCCTACTCGGGCAGCCCCGTGTGTGCGCCGTCACGCTGCACCCTGCTCACGGGCCGCCACACGGGCCACGCCGCGATTCGCGACAACCGCGAGCTGCAGCCCGAGGGGCAGATGCCCCTGCCCGAGTCGGAGATCACGCTCGCCTCGGCGTTGCGGGCGAGAGGCTACGCGACGGCGGCGATCGGCAAGTGGGGGCTCGGGCCTCCCGGCAGCGTGGGCGATCCGTCGCGTCATGGCTTTGACTTCTTCTTCGGGTACATGTGCCAGCGCCATGCCCACAACCACTGCCCGCCGTATATCTACCGCAACAGCGAGAGACTCCCGCTCCCCGGAAATCTTGCCAAGTACACGTCGGGCGCGGACATGGGGGCGATCTACGCTCCCGATCTGTTCATCGATGAGTCGCTCCGATTCGTCGACCAGAACAAGGACGGGCCCTTCTTCCTGCTCTTCGCCACGCCGGTGCCGCACCTTGCGCTGCAGGTGCCGGAAGACTCGATTCGCGAGTACCGCGGCGCGTTCGAGGAGAAGCCTTACGACGGCTCGCGCGGGTACCTCGCGCACAACGAGCCCCGGGCGGCGTACGCGGCGATGGTCACACGCATGGACCGCGACGTCGGGCGGCTGATCGATGCGCTCCGAGCGATCCCGGGCGACCGTGACACGCTCATCATCTTCACGAGCGACAACGGACCGACCATCGATGTCGGGGGCGCCGACAGCACGTTCTTCAACAGCACGGGCGGTCTTCGCGGGCGAAAGATGGACCTCTACGAGGGCGGCATCCGCGTGCCGCTCATCGCCGCGTGGACCGGGCGATCGGTCGTCGGGGTTTCGCGGACCACAGCCGCCGCGTGGGACCTCTACCCAACGATCTCGCGGCTTGCCGGCGCTCAGCCGACGCAGGCCCTCGACGGGATCGATCTCTCCCCCGTGCTCCTGGGGCAGCCGCTCGGCCCGCGCGAAGGGGCGCTCTACTGGGAGTATCCGGCCGGGAAGGGTTCGCAGGCGGTGCGGATCGGGCCTTGGAAAGGCGTCCGCAGGAACATCCGCGGTCGGCCCGACACCCCCTTTGAGCTCTACAACCTCGAGCAGGACCCTGCGGAGACCACCGACGTGGCTGCCAGGCATCCCGAGATCGTCGCGGAGATGCAGGCAGTCGCCGCGCGACGGACACCCGCAGCCATTCCCGCCTGGAACTTCGACTAATGCTCGACCGTCACGAGTGCTACGAACTCTGCGTGCAGTCGCCACGGCACGTCGTTGCCCTGCTCCGCGGGATTCATGGCCATCTGCCCACGAGGCTCCACGAGGACTTCTGCGGCACGGCCGCCGTCAGCGTGCGATGGTGCCAGGAAGCCGCCGCACGAGGAGAGTCGGTCTCGGCCCTCGGGGTCGATCTCGACGCAATGTGCCTCGAACGTGCAAGGCGTCGGGCCCGCGAGGCGGGTGTCGACAGCGAGCTGACGCTCCGTTTGGCTGACGCCACCTCGCCCGACGCGGGAGACGAGCCGGCGGACGTTGTGTTTGTCGGCAACTTCTCCATCGGGTACATCCACGAGCGCAGCGATCTCGTCGCGTACCTCGCGCGTTGCCACGCACGGCTTCGCCGCGGGCGGGGCGGGTTCGGCGGGGGCGTCTTCGTCTGCGATCTCTACGGCGGAGCGTCGGCGTTCAAGATCGGCGGGCTGGAGCGGCGTCACCCGGGCCGTCGCGGCGAAACCATCCATTACGCCTGGTCGCACGACCGCGCCGACCCCATCACGGGCATGGTCGAGAACTCGATCTCCTTCCGCGTGGAGTTTGCCGGGGAGGTCGTCGCCGAGCATCCGCGCGCGTTCGTCTATCGGTGGAGGTTGTGGTCGTTGCCCGAGCTTCGAGACGCGATGATCGAGGCGGGATTCGCCCGCTGTGCTGTCTTCGCCGATCTCAATCTCGCGCCGGGCGTCGCCCCCGAGCCGGCCAAGACGTTGCCCGAGGACTACATCGTGGCCCTGGCGGCGTACACTGAGTCGTGATCGTATTCTGTTTGGTATTCTCGGGGCTGTTGGTCCGGTTTGTCTAGCATTCTGCGGTTCGTGGATGTGATCGCTGATCTCAGACTTCCCATTCAGGAGTTGAAAGCATGTTGAAGCGTGTGCTGGTTCCCGCTCTGATCGTGTCGCTGGCTGGTTTGGCCTGGGCCGAGCCGGAGAAGAACACTCCGAAGAAGGACAAGCCCGCGGTTCCCGCGACGCCGATCGTCAAGCCCAAGGACGCCGCCCCGCCCGCCGAGAAGGCCAAAAAGCCCGAGCCGACGCTGGTCGTCGGGAGCAAAGCCCCGGCGATCACGGCGACCGAGTGGATCAAGGGCAAGGAAGTCAAGTCATTCGAGAAGGGCAAGGTCTACGTCGTTGAGTTCTGGGCGACGTGGTGCGGCCCGTGCCTCAAGAGCATCCCCCACCTGACCGACCTGCAGCGCAAGCACAAGGACGTGACCTTCATCGGTATGGCCTCCTCGGAGCGCAAGCCCAAGGACGGCTCGGACACGCGGCTGGACACGCTCAAGAAGTTCGTGTCCGAACAGGGCGACAAGATGGACTACACCGTCGCCTACGACGCCGACCGCGCCATGTCCGAGGCGTGGATGAAGCCCGCCGGGCAGGGCGGGATTCCGTGCGCGTTTGTCGTCGACGGCGAGGGCAAGATCGCCTTCGTCGGGCACCCGATGGCCGAGGGCTTTGAGAAGACCATCGCCTCCCTCACGGGCGGGAAGCATGACGAAGGCAAGAAGGACGACCACGCCAAGGACAAGCCCGCCGACGGCAAGGGCAAGGACCAGCAACCGGCCAAGAAGAAGTAAGGCCCAGGGTCCCACCAGTCATCTCACGACGCCGGGTCCTTCGGGGCCCGGCGTTCTTGTTTCATGCGACTTACCATTGCCCCCGTCCCGGAGCAGCACCATGAGCGACCATCCCGCGGGCGACAAGCCCCTGAACTTCATCGAGCACATGATCGAGGCCGACATCGCCGCCGGGCGGTGGGGGGTCTGGTCCGGGGAGCAGGCGGGCACGCGTCCCTCTCGCGTCGGCAAGCCCCGCGTGCACACGCGCTTTCCTCCCGAGCCCAACGGCTACCTGCACATCGGGCACGCCAAGAGCATCTGCCTCAACTTCGGGCTCGCCCAGAAGTACGACGGGAAGTTCAACCTCCGCTTCGACGACACCAACCCCGCCAAGGAAGAGCAGGAGTACGTCGATTCCATCAAGGCCGACGTCAAGTGGCTCGGCGCCGACTTCGAAGGGCCCCACGGCGGGGGGCTGTTCTATGCCTCCGACCTCTTCGGCTCCATGTTCGCCTTCGCCGAGGAGCTCATCCGCAAGGGCAAGGCCTACGTCTGCGAGCTCTCCGCCGACGAGGTCTCCAAACGTCGCGGCACGCCCCAGATCCCGGCGACCAGCCCCTTCCGCGATCGCCCCGCCGAGGAGAGCCTGCGCCTGCTCCGCCAGATGAAGGAGGGCAAGCACCCCGACGGCTCGATGACCCTCCGCGCCCGCATCGACCTGGCGAGTCCGAACTTCAACCTCCGCGACCCGGTCCTGTACCGCATCGTCCACGCCGAGCACCACAACACCGGCGGCGAGTGGTGCATCTATCCGATGTACGACTGGGCCCACGGGTTCGAGGATTCGGCCGAGGGGATCACGCACTCGATCTGCACGCTCGAGTTTGAGAATCACCGCCCGCTCTACGACTGGTTCATCCGCACGGTGAACGAGGGACGCACGCCCGACGGCTCCGGCCCGTTCGGCGCGACGATCCACCATAGCCAGCAGATCGAGTTCGCACGCCTCAACCTCACCTACACCGTCATGAGCAAGCGGTTCCTGCTCAGGCTCGTGCAGGAAGGACGCGTCGAAGGATGGGATGATCCGCGCATGCCCACGATCAGCGGCATCCGCCGACGCGGCTTCACGCCCGAGTCCATCCGCAACTTCTGCGAGGAGATCGGCGTCACACGCATCGAGAGTGTGATCGACGTCGGACGCCTCGAGAACGCCTGCCGCGAGCATCTCAACAAGGTCACCCCAAGGCGGATGAGCGTGCTGCGCCCGCTCAAGGTCGTGATCGAGAACTACCCCGAGGGGCAGGTTGAAGAACTCGACTGCCAGAACAACCCGGAGGATCCCGGCGCGGGGAGCCGAAAGGTCCCCTTTTGTCGCGAGATCTTCATCGAGCGAGAGGACTTCATGGAGAACCCGCCCAAGGGGTTCTTCCGGCTCGCCCCGGGGACGGAGGTTCGTTTGCGCTGGGCTTACTTCATCACCTGCACCAGCGTGGTGAAGGACGCCTCGGGCAACATCGTCGAGGTCCGTGCGACCTATGACCCCGCAACCCGCGGCGGCGACGCGCCGCTCGGACCCGACGGCAAGCCGACCAAGAAGGTCAAGGCGACGCTGCACTGGGTGTCGGCACCCCACGCCGTCAAAGCTCGCGTGCGTCTCTTCGATCGTCTCTTCAAGGCCGAACGACCGGGCGAGGCGACGGGCGAGATGCTCGACGATCTCAACGCCCAGTCATTGGAGATGCTCGAGGATTGCCGGCTCGAGCCGAGCCTGGGCGTGGTCTCTCCGGACGAGCCGCGCTTCCCCGACGGCATCCGCCGCTTCCAGTTCGAGCGGCTGGGCTACTTCTGCATCGATCCCAAGTCTTCGTCGGCCTCGGGCGTGCTCACGTTCAACCGCACCGTCACCCTCAAGGACACCTGGGCCAAAGTGGCCGCGAAGGCCTGATATCCAAGGGAATCGCCCGCGGGTCGGGCTATCCTTGGGCATGAGCCTTCTTGTCACCGGAACCATCGGGATCGACGACATTGTGACGCCCAGCGGGCACGCCTCGCGCGTGCTCGGCGGGTCGTGCATGTACTTCTCGGCCGCCGCCTCCTTCTACTCGCCCGTTCGCCTCGTCGCGGTCGTGGGCGATGACTTTCCCGATTCCTTCCGCGAGGTCTTCGCCCGCTTCCCCGGGATCGACCTCGCCGGGCTCGAGGTCCGCAAGGGCGGGAAGACCTTCCGCTGGGGCGGGAAGTACCTCAAGGACATGAACAGCCGCGAAACCCTCTTCACCGAGCTCGGCGTCGTCGCCGAGGCCCCGCCCAAGGTCCCTGATTCCTACCGCGATTCCTCGATCCTTTTCCTCGCCAACAGCCATCCCGGGGTCCAGCTCGGCATGATCGAGCAGACGCCCCAGCGCAAGCTCACCGTCGCCGACACGATGGACCTGTGGATCAACATCGCCAAGGACCAGTTGCTCGTGCTGCTCCGCAAGGTCGACGGGCTCGTCCTGAACTACGACGAGGCCGAGCTGCTCACCGGACGCCCCAACAGCGTCTCCGCCGGGCGGCACATTCTCGAAATGGGCCCCCGATTCGTCGTCATCAAGAAGGGTGAGCACGGCTGCCTCCTCGTCCACCGCGACGGCATCTGCTCCCTCCCCGCCTATCCCACCGACGCGATCGTCGACCCCACAGGCTGCGGCGACACCTTCGCCGGGGGCATGATGGGCTCCATCGCCAGCGCCACCCCCGCCGACCCCGGCTCCTTCGCCTCCATCCGCCGGGCCCTTGTGCACGGCACCGTCGTCGCCAGCTACACCATCGAGGCCTTCAGCCTCGACCGCCTCCGCCAGATCTCCCGAAACGACCTCGAAGCCCGGTTCGACGAGTACGCCAGCATGGTCCGCATCTGACGGCACACCCCCGCGGGGCCTACGCTCGGGCATGGCGATCATCATTCTCCAGCACGCCGCCCATTGCGGCCCCGGCCGGCTCGGGCTCTGCCTCCGCGACCACGGCTTTGCCCTCGATATCCGCAGGCTCGACCTCCCCGCCGACCACGTCTACCACCGCGGCCGCGTGCAGGGCATCCCGCGCGACCTCGACAACGTTCACGGCGTCATCTCGCTCGGCGGGCCCATGAACGTCGGTGACAACCTCCCCTGGATGGCCGACGAGATCGCCTTCCTCAAGAAGGCCCATGACGCGCAGCTCCCCATCGTCGGCATCTGCCTCGGTCACCAGCTCATCGCCCACGCCCTGGGCGGGCAGGTCGGCCCGATGGACAAGCCCGAGCAGGGCTTCCACCACGTCAAGCTCAACCCCGCCGGCCAGACCGACACCCTCCTCGCCGGGCTCGCTTGGACCAGCCCCCAGTACCAAAGCCACGGGCAGGAGGTCAAGCAACTCCCCCCGGGAGCCGCACTCCTCGCTTCCAGCGACATGTGCAAGACGCAAATCTTCCGCGCCGGTCTGCGGACCTACGGCTTCCAGTTCCACTTCGAGGCCGATCAGGCCATGATCACCGAACTCGAACGCTGCGAGGCCGGTGTCTCCGAATGGAAGCACAAGTCGCAGGCCCCCGCCGGGCTCGACCCTGCCGCCAGCATCGAGATGTTCTCACGCCTCGCCGATCGCCTCTGCGTCAACATCGCCACGTTCCTCTTCCCGATGAAAGCAAAGCTCAGCGCCTGAATCACACTCCGCGGCTGAACCGAGGCGGGCCATGCCCAAGTCCCTTTCGCTCCGCGTCCCCGCCGACTTTGATCTCGCCAGAGATTGCTGCTCCTACGGCTACTTCCTTCTCCGCCCGAACCACTGGAACGTCCGCGAGCAGTCGCTCGAACGCGACTTTGAGATCGACCGCGTCCCCTTCCGCGTCGCCGTGAAGCAGGCCGGTGTCGGTGCCCCGCTGCGGGTGACGCCATCGCGCACGCTCGCCGCATCGTCCCGGGCGCTCGTTGAGCGGGCGCTCGTCCGCATGCTCCGCCTCGATGAATCCACCGAGCAGATCGCCGAGTTCCATCGCGTCGATCCGCGCTGGAGAGCCGCCGGCCGCGGCAGGCTCTTTCGCAGCCCCTCCATGTTCGAGGACGTCGTGAAGACGGTCACGAGCTGCAACGTCACCTGGCCGGGCACGGTGCAGATGAACCGTCGCCTCTGCGAGGTGCTCGGTGCGGTCGATGCCTCGGGCATCGCGCCCTTCCCCTCCGACAGAAGGCTTGCCGCCGCACGCCCGCAGACCCTCCGGGCCCGCTGCCGCACCGGCTATCGCGACGTCCGCCTGATCGAGTTGGCCCGCCTCTTCCGATCAGGCGAGATCAAGCCCGACTGGTTCGAGCATCCCTCGACGCCCGACGACGCCGTGCGAGAAGCCCTTCTCGAACTGCCCGGCGTCGGTCCCTACGCCGCCGCCAACATCATGCAGCTTCTCGGGCGATACGCCCACCTGCCCCTGGATACCGAGAGCGTCCGTCATGGCCGCACGGTTCTGGGCATGACAGGCACCCCCGCGCAGATCATGCGCCGCGTCCGAGATCACTTCGCCCCCTTCGGTGCGCACGCCTTCCGCAGCTACTGGTTCGAGCTCTGGTCGTTCTACGAGTCCACGCACGGCCCCGCGCGGACCTGGGAGCGAGATTCCACCGGCAAACTCTTCACCGCCGCCGCCCTCGCCAAGGCCAAACCCACACGCAAGCCCGCGACAAAGCCCTGATCGCCGCACGATCCGTCCGAGAATGATCCGGCGGCAACATCTGCGCCGATTGTGCCGTGCGCTCACCCGGTGATCGACTCCCCGACGAGAGCCGCGGGCCAAGCCTCTTCTCCGCCCGGCCGATCACTGGTCCGGACTCCGGGCCTGCCGCCCGGGCGTCGCAGTGGAGTACGCGAGCCATGTCGAGCGAGGAAGCGGGCAAGCCCGCGGCGGAGCCGGCGGCGGCACCCAAGAAGTCGTCCAAGGTCGTGGCGGTTGTCGGCGCTCTCATGGTCGCCGAGGCCGCCGCCGTCTGGATGCTCGTCAGCATGGTGAACAAGAAGCCCGCCGCCGCCGAGGCGACGACCCTCCACCACGGCGAGGAAACCAGCAAGGAAGCGACCGTCGAGATTCCCATCGCCGAAGACCACTTCCAGAACCTCCAGACCGGACGGGTTTGGATTTGGGACGCCGCGATCGCCGTGCGGGTGAAGAAGAGCTTCGAGGAGAAGGTCAACAAGAAGCTCGAAGAGCGAGAGGCCGAGATCAAGGAGGGCATCTCCACGATCTTCCGCCGGGCCACCGCCGCCCAGCTCAAGGAGCCGGGCCTCGAAACCGTCAACCGCCAGATCCTGGCCTACCTCGACAGCGTGCTCGGCAAGGAAACCGTCGACAACGAGACGGTCAGCTACATCGACCGGGTGCTGATCCCGCGCTGCCGCGGCTTCCCGGCTGACTAAGCCCCAAAGATCCACCTACAAAGGGTGCTATCGAGTTACAGGACCTTTTTCGCGTCATCTCCGCGCGTTCGCGGAGGGTCGAATTCTCCCATCGTCGGCGGTTCTTGCCCGATCTGCCTGCCTGTCGCCCCTCAGGGCGCACAAGGGAGGCCGCCGATGGCCGACGAGACGAATCCGAATTCCGGCAATCCTCAATCAGGTGAACCTCAGCCCGACGCCATGGCGGAAGCAGCCTTGAAGGCCGCTCAGCAGGCGATCGCGGGCCTGGCCGACGGGCTGGGCATCGCGTCGTCGGCCACGGCGTCGCCGGCGGCGGTGGCGCCTTCGATGTCTCCCCCGGCCGCCGCGGTCCCTGCCGGCGCGAAGGCTCCGGAGTTGCCCAACTTCGCGGGTGAACTCTCCGAGCAGCAGCAGCGGACGATCGAGCTGCTGTCGGACGTGACGCTCAACGTGAAGATCGAATTGGGCCGCACCCGCATGCTGATCGAGGACGTCCTCAAGCTCGCCGAGGGCGCGGTGGTGGAGCTCGACAAGCTCGCGGGCGATCCGGTGGACATCTATGTGAATGACCGCCCGATCGCGCGTGGCGAGGTGCTGGTGCTCAATGACAACTTCTGCGTGCGTGTGAACGAGATTCTCGCGACGACCGCCGAGCCCGTCGGCAAGACCGCCAAGCCCGCCTGATGCGGGACGGTCACGGTGGGCGGAGCCCGCCGAGAACCCAAGAGGCCAGGAGGGCCTATGCGACTCAATGCACTCGCGATTCTGACGATGAGCCTGGCGAATGTCTCGGCGGCGCAACCCGAGATGATCGGCCCGCCCGCGCCCGCGGTCGTCGTCGAGAAGCCCGCGCAGCCGGTTACACTCCGGAGCGAACCGCAGACTCCGCCCCGCGTCAATCCCGACGTTCAGAGCCCATCTCGCTCGAGCGAACTGGCGTTCTCCGGCGTTCGCGAGGCGACCAAGCCCCCGCAGGAGAGCCGACCGATCGCTCCCGCGGGCGCACCAGCCGCCAAGCCCGCCGCCGAGCCGCTCGTTCAAGCATCCCCAACCCAGTCGGGCGTGTCGATGACCCGCATGATCATCTCGCTGAGCGTGGTGCTCGCGTTGATCGTGCTCATCGCGGGGATCGTCAAGAAGGTCTCTCGCAGCAGCGGCTCGCTCGCCGCGTCGATCGGCGCCGGCGGGCGGGCACCCTCGGGTGTGCTCCAAGTCCTTGGGCGCTACCCCGTCGGCGGCGGGTGCACCATCGTCCTGCTCAAGGTCGACCGTCGCGTGCTGGTCGTCTCGCAGACGCGCGTGCCCGGGCTGACTCGACTCAGCGGCGGTGCGATGCAGTGGACCACCCTCAGCGAGATCACCGATCCCGCCGATGTCGCTTCGCTGGTGGGCAAGACCATCGAGAGCGAGCGAGCGAACCCCTCCGCCTGTTTCGAGGCCGCCATGGAGCAGGCGCAGGCCCAGGAAACCCCGCGTCCGGCTCAGCCCGCGCCAGTCCGCCGGGCTCTGGAGACCATCGCCGGTCTGACGCCCGCGCGTCGATCCGCCGCGGAGACTCCGCGGGCGGCCGCACAGATCGGAAGAGCGCACGTCTGAACTCCAGTCACCTTGTAATCTCGTATGC
>ERZ761603.548-NODE-548-length-31194-cov-17.230579_pt1 | contig 31194 bp, 26 predicted proteins | sample MGYA00511879_ERZ761603 | MGnify/ENA primary metagenome ERZ761603 (study PRJEB28899, sample SAMN02850040) | bioreactor sludge metagenome | biome: EBPR Sludge; feature: EBPR Bioreactor; material: flocular biomat | place: Australia: Thorneside Wastwater Treatment... | reverse complement strand
GTTTCCCGCGGCGAGTTCATGGTCAGCTTTTCCATGCAGTTGACGAAGATCAGGCCTTCGCCCCGCTTCGCCTCCATGGTCTTGCCGACGTGCATTCGGGTCGCCTCGGCGAGCTGGTCGAGATCGAAACGGACGACCGACTTGTCGGAATTGGCGACGTTGAATTTGTACTGCTTGAGTTTGTCCTTGACGAACTTGGCGTTGAAGCGTCGATCGGCAACGGTATTCACCATCGCATCGGAAATATGTCCCACCCCACCCAGGCGAGCCGCTTCAAGCGCCAGCTCGGCCGTCGAAATGTCGACCCCCATGCCGCCGATCATGATCGGCACCAGTTCCTTGTCGCCAAACTTCAGACGGAAATCATCAACGCACTTCATGCATGTCCTTCCCAACTCGGCCCAGCGTCCTCGGCCTGCCCGACAGGTGATCACAGCCGCTTCCACGAACTCGTCATTATCGCTCATCCAGGCCCGCCATGGCTTGCTGGATGCAAGGAAATCGCAATCCGCCGGCACTCTGCGAAACGAATTGGCAGCAGGCGGCAGAGGAGGAGCCGCAGCGAAGCGGCAGCCAAACAATCGCGCGTGTATCATGCCCACTCCCGGAGACGCCAAACGGAGCCTCGCCATGTCCGACTGCAGCAGCCACGATCAGGCAATCCCGCTCGCCACCGACATCGGTATCGCGCGCCAGGGCACTTTCGACGCCGCCGCTTTCGAGCGCGCCATCGCCGATCTGCTCGGCGCCTGCGGCCTTGACGCCGCTGGCCCGCACATGGGCCGAACCCCGCAGCGCGTGCGCGAACTCTGGCAGCGCCGCCTGCTCGGCGGTTACGACCTCGACCCGGCGGAAGCGCTCGGCGAAGGCTTTGCCGATCCGCGTGGCGACATGGTCGTGGTGCGCGGTATCGCCGTGCACGGCGTCTGTCCGCACCATCTGGTCCCCTTTCGCGGTCTGGCGCACGTCGCCTACCTGCCCGGCGGCCGGCTGCACGGCTTTGGTCGCATTGCCCGCCTGGTCGACGCCATTGGCCACCGCTTCACCTATCAGGAATGGATGACTCGCGACATCGCCGAAGCCCTGATGCGGCACGGCAAGGCGCGCGGCGCCGCCTGTGTCGTCGAAGCCGAACAGCTGTGCCTGCTGCTCGGCGAAGATCGGCGCGGTGACGAACGGGTGATCACCCAGGCGTTCACCGGCGAGTTCCAACACTCCGAACACTCAGAACACGCCGCGCAGGCGCGCAACGAATTCCTGCGCGCTATCGCCAGCGGCCGCCGCGAGTAAGGAAACGCGAACGCCAGCGCAGCTGTCCAGCGTCGTCGCGACCTGTCACCGCCGATGGTGCCGACGACACAAGAGGCTGCCATGGCGCCATTGCCGATTGCGGTGCCGACGCCATCATCAACACCTTCACCGATCCGGGCATCCAGTAATCCAGGTGGACAACTTGCACCTGCGCCATGAAGCAGGACGGGAACAAGGGCGTTCGCGCAGAAACCCTTGGAAATTGCCCTGTTGCTGTTAGAAGATGCTGATAGTGCACCAACACCCCCGTCAACTACAATTGATTGTCAGCCAAGCTATTCCAAATCGATGGCAAAAGCGAATATCAAACAGATCGCCGGGCGAAGAATATTCGTTTCATACTGTCACGCCGACTACTCTGCCGCCTGCAGACTGAACGAAGTTCTCGAGGCAATGTGTCGGCGGCTAGGGGACTCGGCGGTGTTCCTCGATTGCAAAGGGGACAATCGGCTGATGGCCGGAGACGAATGGAAGGCCAAGATCATGGCCGCGGTTAATTCTGCCAACGTTTTTGTCATCCTGATGAGCACGTCTTTTCATGCTTCACCGTTTTGCCGTGACGTCGAATTGAAGCGCATGCTGGAACGTCGGAGGCTCGAGCCACATGTAAAAGTGATCGGGATCGCGCTGCACAAGGTCAATCTGAAGGACTTCTCGGTGGAGGTTGACGGCCAGGCGGTCGCATTGGAGGAGTTACAGTGTCTCCCGCAAGAGTTAACTACGACGGCAGCGGGTCAACGGCCGGGCTTGAAACCAATCAACCGCTGGCGCTTCGCCAGCGACGCTTGGGTCACGGTCGGCGAGCAGATCGAAGAGACCCTTCTCGCCGACAACCACCCGGTTTTTTCTGCACGCGAGACTATGCAGCTTATCGAACCCGCGCTTTCCGCCCCCAAGCCCATTGCCATCCAAGCCAGCCATCTTCCTTACCTTTGCGACCGGGGCGAACAGCACGACGCGCTGATCGCCACGCTGCTGGCATGGCGCAAGACGAACTTCGTTCGTCCGCTCGTGCTGGTAACCGAAGGACGTACCGACGACTGTCTGGGCAAGTGGGTGGAGCGCATGGGACGGCAAGAGATCGTCAAGTCTCTGGGCTTCGAGGAAATGGGCCTGTCGTTCGGCCATTTCAAGCCCTTTCGGTGGCCGGCAGCGACAGCCGGCTTATCCTCCGTCGAGCAGGCGCGGCAGCGCTTCGTTCGCCAGCTGGCCGATGTGCTTTGTCCGCATCCGCTGGCGTCGGAGGAGGAGGCGTTCGAGGCACATCTCACCCGTGCGCATCCCACCATGCTGTGGGTCGACTGTTCCGATACTTGCCAGGCGGAACACGCACACTGCTCGCTTGAAGGGTTACTGGCCGTTTTGAGCGCCTGTCCGTCGCTGGGCCAGAGAACAATGCTCGTAGTCGCAATCAACCTTATTCGCGAAGCCGCTGCACCGGCAGATGCCCGCGCGCGGCTGGCGACGGAGTTTCAGTCCGTGATCGATCAGGCCGTTGCAACGGGGGGCGTCCAGGCGGCAATGCTCGGTTCACTGCCCGAGTTGGTCGAACCCGACATCAGCTACTGGTCGTTTCACGATGATGTAAACGGCAAGCTGGTCGACGACATCGAAATGCTTACCAAGGCGCTACCCACCGGCCGCAGTTCCTGGCCCATGCGTACCTTTGCCGAAGTCGCACGCCAGTGGTTCCATCACCACTAAGCCAATCAACAAGGAGTAACCGCCGATGTCATGCAACTGGTTTCAAGGTCGGCCAGACGTCATGGCGCCGGCACAGCCTGTCGAAATCGAGTCCATTGATCGCGACCGTTTCTTCGGCCCGGAGAACTACGAGGCGGAGGATGGCCTACGCGATGCCGTCAATGCCGCCCTGCTGCTCGACCAACCGCTGCTGCTCACCGGCGAGCCGGGCACCGGAAAGACGCAGTTGGCCGAGAAGCTGGCGCTTGAACTCGCGTTCCCGCTCTTCAAGTTCGAGACGAAGTCCACCAGCGTTGCGCAGGATCTGTTCTACACCTTCGACCATGTGGGGCGCTTTCAAACCGCACAGGTCAGCAAGGACGCAGCCGCCCTGCATGCATCGAACTTCATCGACTTCGGCGCGCTCGGCAAGGCCGTTGTGCAAAGTCTTCAGGCCGCCGAGGCAAGAGCGCTTTTTCCGGCCGGCAATCTCCCCGCTTGGTATAGCGGTCCCGGCCGTGCCGTCGTGCTGATCGACGAAATCGACAAGGCCCCGAGCGATCTACCCAACGACGCGCTCAACGAAATCGAGCGCCATTACTTCCGCATACGCGAGCTGCAAGGGGGGCTTGAGGTCAAGGCTGCCGCCCGGCAGCGGCCGGTGCTTGTCATCACCAGCAACTCGGAAAAGCAGCTGCCCGATGCCTTCCTGCGCCGCTGCATCTTCTACCACCTGCAGCCGATCGGCCACGAGCGCTTGCGCCGGATTGCGCTGCGCCGGTTGGCGGCCCTGCAGGTGCAGTCCGGCCCGCTGCTTGAAGACGCACTGCAACTGTTCTTCGATCTGCGCAAGCCCGAATACGACCTGCGCAAGCGGCCTTCAACCGCTGAATTCCTGAGCTTCGTTGCCGCCTTGTCGCGCGAGCCCGGGGCTTTACCGGAGCAAGCGCTGCAGCCGGCGCACGCCCGGCGGGTGCTGGCAACGCTGGTCAAGGCACCCGAAGACCAGACGGTCGCCGCGCGCCATTCGATGATTGCCGCAGCCTCGCGCTGATCGGCGATGCAATCCGTCGCGCCGGACTGGCTCGATCCCCTGCGCGAGCAATTGCTGCCCGAGCTGCACGCGGCAGGGCTGGATCTCGACCTTCGCTCACGGCTCAACATCGAAGCGTGGATCGACGCCGCCCACGATCGCCGGCTCCTCAGCGACGACCCGCGTTGCGCGCAGGGCGCGCTGCGTGCCATGGTCAGCAAGAGCGCACGCGACCAGCAACTGTTCGATCAGGTGTTTGATGCTTGGCGACAGCGCTGGGAGCACGGTGTCGAATTGCTGGGTAGCACAAATGCCGCCGAGCCCTCGCCGGCGAAGCCGCCCTCTGATCAGCCGGGTGGGGCCTCGCCGCTACGCTTGTCTCTGCGATTTTGGCTGACATTGTTCCTCGTGTTCGCCGTGTCAGGGCTCGCGGTCGATTATGCATACAAGAACTGGCCGACACCTCAACCCCAGGGCCAGCCCCAGGTCGTCCAAGCCGAAAAACCGCCGCCTGCCCCCGAAACGGCCATCGATGTGCCTACTTTCACGAATATCAAGTCGGTCGCCGGCCAGATGGAAGTCCAGGCTTCGCCCTGGTTGTTCGGCGCGCATCCGGCGGTCTATGCGGCTTTGATCCTGGCGCTCGCTTCGGCCGGCTTGTTTGTCCGGCGCACCCGCAAGGCGCAGATCGCGCGCATCCCCACGGGCGAACACCTGCGCGAGCAGCAGGTGTTCGCCCGCCAGCTTCTCCCTGTTTCCGGCGAACGACGTGCCGCCCTGCGGGTCGCGGCACGCCGCCTGCGCAAGCCGCGGCCGACCGAGCGCCGACACCTCGACATCGATGCCAGCACGCGCGCCACGGCATCACGAGGCGGCGTGTTCACCCCGGTGCATCGCCAGACCACAGCCATGCCCGAATACCTGTTACTCGTCGATCGCGCTGGCCGCAACGACCAGCAAGCGCACTGGGCAGCCGAAATGGCGCGCGACCTCGCCGCTGAAGGCGTCACGCTTGCCTTGTACGAGTTCGACCGCGACCCGCGCTGGGTGGCGCCGCTGCACACTCATCACCGCATGGGTTTGGGCGCGATGCAGACGTTTCTGCCCCTGGCTTTTCTCGGCGCCCGGCATGCCGGCCAAGGTCTGATCGTGCTGGGCGATGGCCACAGCTTCATCGAACCGGCCTCCGGCGAACTGCACGACTGGCTGCCAGGCGCGCTGGCGCCGTGGCCGCGGCGGGTGCTGATGACGCCGCGGCCGCCCACGAGTTGGGGTCTTGCCGAAGACATCATCGCCGGCGAAGGCCAGCCGGCGCATGTAGACAGCTTCCTCGTGCTGCCGGCGCAGATCGAAATGCTGTCGGCGGCAGCGCGCTGGTTCGATGAGCGCAAGGTTCCGGAAGTCGACCTGCTGCCTGGCGCACCGGCGCAGCTGCCCGCGATGCTCGAGGACGACATCGGCCGCTGGGTCGGTCGCGAAGCGCCGGCCACGACCGAGCTGGTCGCGCTCGTTGAACAACTGCGCAGCTTCCTCGGCCCGACGGCCTACACCTGGCTGGCGGCCAGCGCGGCCTACCCCTATCTGTCCGCCGATCTTACGGCTTACCTCGCCCACCAGCTCAGCGAGGCGCCGCCATCCGCTGCCAGGAGCGGCGCCGCATCGTCGGATGCGCGTCTGCTCGAAGCGCGCCTGGTCGGCATCGCGCAACTTCCCTGGTGCCGCCTGGGGCTGATGCCCGATTGGCTCCGTCGCGCGCTGTTCCTGAGTCTCGCGCCGGCGACACGTGAGCGGGTGCGGGCGGTGCTCGCCAGGCTGTTCCGCGCCGCCGGCCAGGACGACATCGCCCTCGGCGTATCGCTGGGCGCCGTCGCCAGCGGCGGACCCGCGCCAACGCGACGACAGGCGCATTCCCTGCTGCGCAGTTTCGCCCGCCGCATCGGTCTCGCCGGCGTGGTCGCCAACGAGCCGCCCGACAGCCCCTTGCGCGACGTGATCTACCTCGGCGTCCTGCGCGGCGACTTCGACGCCGAGCTCACCCTCGACGCCGGGGAAGACTTCGCCCGCGCAGTGCGTTCCGAGACGGGCCCGCGGCTGACCCGCAACCCCTTGCGCTGGCTGGCGGTTCTCGTCGTCGCGGAGCTCTACCCGGTGATCTGGCTGAAATGGTGGGCCAGTGGACCGCTGCCCCGCGCGGTGACAGGGCTGGGCCGGGGATTCGTGCACGCGTGGCGATCGGCCTATGCCGACGTCGAAGGATTCTACGCCGTCATTGGCAAATGGTTCGTGCGCGTTGGCACACGCCTGTTTGGCGCGGAACCGGTCGCGCCGCCGGCCGAACAACACGGTGCGCCGCCAAGCGAGCAATCCGGCGCGCTGGTCTACCTGAGCTACCGTCGAAACGAGGCCGCTTCTGCCGCGCGTGCCTTACGCGAGCGGCTGGTGGAAAAGCTCGGTTATGCCAGCGTCTGGGACGACCGTGAAGTGAGTGTCGGTGCCAGCTGGCAGGACGAGATGCAGCGTGCGCTGGATCGTTGCAAGATCCTCGTCGTATTGATTAGCAGCAATCCGTTTGCTGATGATTCGACCTGGCAGGTCGGGGAGATCGCGCACGCCCTCGCAGCAGGCAAGCCGATCATTCCGGTGCTGCTCGACGGCGCCACGCTGCCGGGCTCGGCCGCTCTTCCGCCCTCGATTCGCCAGTTGAACAAATACCACGCGTTTCCCTTGCACGCCGATCGTCTCGACGCCGACCTCGACCGCCTGACCGATGCCATCGTCCGCTCCGTGGGCGAAAGGACGAACGCCAAGTGAGCATGCCTGATCCGCAAGAGCTGGATCGCCCCGCCGCGCGGCCGCCGGACCGGACGCCAGCGCGAGCCTACCGTGCGCCGGCTCCGCGCCTGCGCGACCGTATTCTGCCGCTGCTCTACCCGCTGCCTGGCGGCGAGTCGGCGGCGGCGCGCTCACTGCTCGGGGTCGCCTTCGGGCTGGCGCTGGTGTTGCTCGCCTTGGCCGGCGTCGTCGCCCCGTTTGTCGTCCCGGACGCTGTGCGGCAGTGGTCACCCGCTTCGGCGCAGTCGGTCACCGACGCTGGGCAGCTTTCCCCTGGCACCCTCTTCCGCGACTGCAGGGACACGTCCTGCCCCTGGCTGGTCGTCGTCCCACCCGGCCGCTTTGCCATGGGCTCTCCCGCCAGCGAAGCGGATCGGAAACCCGACGAAGGCCGGCAACACGAGGTCGTCATCGCCGCGAAGATCGCGGTGATGCAACTCGAAGTCACCCGTGGCCAGTTTGCCGCGTTCGTCAACGAAACGAAATACCAGACCGAAGCCGGTTGCTACGCGTGGAATGGCAAGGAAATCGCAAATGATCCTAAAGGCGTCTGGAACAGTGTCGGCTTCACCGAGACCGACCAGCATCCGGTGGTCTGCGTCAGCTGGAACGATGCCCGGGCCTACGCGCAATGGCTGAGCCAGCGCACTGGCCGCAACTACCGCCTGCTCAGTGAAGCCGAATGGGAATACGCGGCCCGCGCCGGCAGCCAGACACCCTATGCCTTCGGCGATCGCGCGAATGAAATCTGCAGCTACGGCAATGTTGCCGACCGTAGCCTGAAGGACGCGCTGAAGGACCTGGCGAAAGGATGGAACTTTGCCGACTGTTCGGACGGTTATGTATATACGGCACCCGTCAAGTCATTCAAGGCGAACGCCTTTGGCTTGTACGATATGCTCGGCAATGCCTGGGAATGGACGGAGGACTGTTACCATGCCAACTACAGCAATGCACCCGAGGATGGTAGCGCATGGGTCGACGGAAACTGTTCGCTGCGTATCCTGCGCGGCGGGTGTTGGGGCGATGATCCGCGCGTCGCGCGGTCGGCCCTCCGCGGCGGGGACGCCCCCGGCAAGCGCGGCGACAACGTGGGTTTCCGCCTGGCCAGGACGCTGCCGTAGCGTAGCGAAGGGAGTTTGCCCCTTGTGTGTTCTTGGGGTCACCCATCTGGAGATGCGGCGGAGAGAGCTGCAGGAATGAGCCGCGGCGATCTAGTGATCATGCGGTAGGCAAGGCTCACGGAGAGTGGACAAGGCTCTTTTATCCTGCCTATACTCTCCGCGCAAACCATAGCCAACTTCCGGAGACAACGAGATGTTCAAGAACTACAAGGGTATCTTCAAGGACCTGCGCAATATGCAGGACAGGATGTGGCGGGAGTGCTCCCCGGGTTTCGTGTTGCCATCTGCGATGAACGAGTGGCAGCAACAGACCCTGGAGAATACGAACAAGCTGTTGGAACAGGCGGTCAGGCAGTCGCTGGATCTCCAGCGGGAATGGCTGGATCAGTGGTCTGAGCGCGCCGGTGATCGAAAACTCAAGCCCAAGATGTTCGCCGAACTGAGTGGCGATGCAAGAAATTCCATGCACAGCTGGCTCGACAACCAGAATCGGCTGTGGGACCAGTGGCTCCGGGTTCTCAGGGGCGGCGGCGAATCAGCCGATGTGCCGGATTTGGGGGAATGGGAAAAAGCCGTCCGCGCGTCTATCGAGCAGCAAATGGCCCTTTTGAATGACTGGTCCGAAATGGCGGACTTCAAGAAGCTTTCCACCGGGGAAGTGACGAAACTGTCCAGCCAGATCGAAAAGTCCCTGCTGAAGTCGATCAAGACCCAGCAACGGCTGTGGAGTCATTGGTTCAAACTCGGCGCCCTGGGGGAAAGCGCGGCAGTCGAGCAGAAAGCGGTTGGCGCCGAGAGCGGCAAAGAGAAGACAAGCAATGGCGCCAGTGCCAAACAGATCGCAGCTGAACCGGTCGCGTCGGAGGATGACCTCCAGAAGATCTCCGGGATCGGTCCGGGCCTGGAAAAGAAACTCAAGGATGCCGGTATTACCACCCTGAAAGACATAGCGGAACTCAGTGACGAGGATATCGCGCGCCTCGAGGACCAGGTCATCCGCTTCTCAGGGCGCATCAAGCGGGAACAGTGGGTGGATCAGGCAAAGGCTCTTATTTCCTGAGCACGAACGGAGGCGCCGCGACCCTTGGCATGCGCAAGGATGTCCTGTTTCAGGTGGCTGGCGCCTCCCGTCGCTGCGAGCCACGACAGCGACGGGAATTCAGCGCACAGCCCGAGGTGCTCGCCATCCTCGGCACAACAATCAAACTCCGGTCAAGGTCATCAGCAGTGGCGTACTCAGCGCCGCCAGGGCCGTCGACAACACCAGGCTGCTGGCCACCGGCCCTTCGAGGGTCTTGAACTGGCGCGACATCAGATAGACGTTGGCGCCGACAGCCAGTGAAGCGAGCAGCACCACGACCTGCGTTTCCATTGCCGGCAGACCGATGAGCCGCGCCAGCGACCAGACCACCAGCGGCTGCACGATCAACTTGAGGACGCAGATGGCGACGCTGATTCGCCAGCCGGCGCGCACCCCGTATTCAGCCAGCCCCATGCCGAGAACGATCAGCGCCAGCGGCGCAGCCGCCTGCGCCAGCATTGCCAGCGGCTGCGCGAGCAGCATCGGCAAGGGCCAGCCGCTGAGCCCGAACAAGGCGCCAGAAAGTATGCCGGCGACGATCGGATTGCTCAGCACGCCGCGCGCCGTCTTGGCGAAACCGCGCACCGAGAAATTGCCATGCTGCGCCCACTCGACCGACACGCTGAGCAGCGTCCACAGGATCAGGGCGTTGAACACCAGCACCAGAGCCACCGACGGAACCGCCGCCTCGCCGAGGGCGACCTTGGCCAGCGGCAGGCCAAGCAGCACATTGTTCGAGAAGACGCCGCCAAGCGCGAAAACCGACTGCCCGACGCCGTCAAGCGCGAACAGCCGCCAGGCGAGCAGACGGCCGATCACGAAGACGATCAGGCAGCCGCCGAAAAAAGCCAGCAGCAGGCGGGCATCGACCGGCGGCAGCTTCGAGAAGTCGCTCATCATGCGGAACAGCATCGCCGGCAGGGCCACCGAGAAAACGAAACGCGAGAGATTCTCGGACATCGACTGCGGCCACTTGCAGGCGCGCATCAGCAGATAGCCGGCGAGCACCAGGACGAACAGGGGTGTGGCCAGCCCGACGTGGTGGAGGAAAGTATTCACTGCGCCCAAATGAATGGACCGCGCTCGCCCCTCAATCGCCGAAACTGGGTGGGCGCTTGTCGCGCATGGCGGTCATCGCTTCCTGGAGATCAGTCGAGGTCAGCATCGACGCATTCCACGTGGCCACGTAGTTCAAGCCGTCGGCCACCGAATGATCGCGCCCGTAGTTGAGCATTTCCTTGCTGCCGCGGATGGCCAGCGGCGATTTCGCGGCAATCGTCCGGGCAATCTGACGAACTCCGTCGAGCAGCATCTCGGGGGTCTCGAATAGCTGATTGATCAGGCCAATCAGCTTGGCCTCGAAACCATCGACCTTGCGCCCGGTATAGGCCATCTCGCGCGCGATTCCGTCAGGCACCAGGCGCGGCAAGCGCTGCAGTGTGCCGACGTCGGCGGCCATGCCGACATCGATTTCGCGCACCGCGAACTGCACGTCGGCGGCCGCATAGCGCATGTCGCAACAGGTCACCAAATCAATCGCGCCACCGATGCAGGCGCCGTGGATCGCTGCCAATACTGGTTTGCGACAACGTTCGACGCTCGACAGGCAATCCTGCAAGTCGAGGATCACCCGGCGCAGCGCCTCGCGTCCGCGCGCCGGGTCGCGATGGGCAACGGTCTCGGCAATCCCCGCCAGCATCGCCAGATCGATGCCGGCACAAAAATTCCGGCCGGCGCCGCTGAGCATCACCACCCGCACCTCATCGCTCTCGTCAGCCCAGCAAAAGGCCATGCGCAGTTCCTGCCACATGGCCTGATTGATCGCGTTCGACCGCTCCGGGCGGTTCAGCGTGATCTCGGCAAGGCCCTCGTTCAGTTCGATGGCCATCGTCGTCAACTCTGGAATGGCAGTACTCAAGCTGTTCTCCTGGAGGTGGGTTTTCTTTGCTGGAAGCGCTCCTGGCGGCGCGCGGCAGTGCCCGTGCAGTGTAATGGATTTGTCGGCTCGTGCCCTTGGCAGGCAATTGGCGCGACAATGGCTCCCCCTTCATCCCGTTCAAACATTGACTTGCCCCCGACCGCCGCGCGCATGCCTTCCCCCTCAACCGCCCTCTCTTCCAGCGCTGCCACCTCTTCCAACGCCTCCACCGCCGGCGCTCCCGAGCTGCCCCACGGCGCGCCAGAAATCCTCTACGCCGACGCGACCCTGCTGGTGGTCAACAAACCGGCCGGCCTGCTCTCGGTGCCCGGTCGCGGCGAGGACAAACAGGACTGCCTGAGCGGACGCCTGCAGGGCGAATTCCGCGATGCCTTGATCGTCCATCGTCTCGACATGCACACCTCCGGGATCCTGGTGTTGGCACGAGGAAAGGAGATGCAGCGGCGCCTGAGCATTCAGTTCGCCGAGCGACAGGTCGACAAGCGCTATGTCGCGCTCGTCGCCGGCCGACTGCCGACGAGCAGCGGCGAAATCGACCTGCCGCTGAGTGCCGACTGGCCGCGACGGCCGCGCCAGAAAGTCGACCCGCTCGCCGGCAAGCCCTCGCTCACCCGCTACCAGGTGCTCAGCCATGACCCAGCCACAAAGCACTCGCGCCTGCTGCTCCTCCCCCTGACCGGGCGCACGCACCAGTTGCGCGTGCACCTGCAAGCCCTCGGCCACCCGATCATCGGCGACGCGCTTTACGGCAACGCCGAACCCGCGGCGCAGGGCACACGTCTCATGCTGCACGCCGAGGCGCTGGCCTTCGCCCATCCCGAGAGCGGCCAGCCGCTGCGCTTTTTGTGCCCGGCACCGTTCTAGATCAAAGCCAGGCGCTGTCCGCTACGCGAGAATCCTGGCTGACGAGCTGCCCAGCTGACAAGCTCACAACTTTGCAACGCGCCCGCAGCAGACGGCCCGGCGCCTCTCCCGCTAACGGTCATGACCGCCGAGACGCCCCAGATCATGAAAGTCATGACCGTTTCCCTCTTCCCCAGACCCTTCTCCCGCAAGGGGAGACGGGAGTTTCGTGAGTCGCATCCGCGACTTTGACATTAACCCCTCATCGAGCCCCCGGAACATGCGCTTCTCCGAACAACCTCTATGGCTGGTTGGCTTCAGACCCTTCTTTTCCCTCGCCTGCCTTTCCGGACTCGCCTTGCCGCTTCTCTGGGCGCTGCTCTTCTCGGGAACGCTGGCCGCGCCGCCGGCGCCGTTTTCGTCGGTCCAGTGGCACGCGCACGAAATGTTCTTCGGTTTCGGCTGGGCGGTCATGGGTGGCTTCCTGCTGACCTCGACCAAGAACTGGGTCAAGATTCGCGGCTACCATGGCACGGCGCTGATCCTGCTGGTTGGCGCCTGGCTGCTCGAACGCGTTGCAATGTGGTACGCCGGTGCGCTGCCAGCGCTCGTCTTCGGTGTCGCCAGCAATCTTTTTCTGGCGTCGATCGTGGCCATGCTGCTGTGGTCGCTGATCCGGCACCGCGAGAGCGACACCTTCCGCGACAACTACTTCTTCCTGATCATCCTGCCGCTGTTCCTGGTCGCCAAGAACCTGCTGCTCAGCGACGCGTATTTTCAGGCCGGCGCGAGCATGACCCTGGGGCTTTTCCGCGTCGCCTTCCTGGTGATGCTCGAAAGAACGCTGACCCAGTTCATGAAGAACGCGCTGCAGGCCGAAATCCTGCGCAACGCTGTGCTCGACAACGGCATCAAGATGCTCGCCGTGCTGCTGGTCTTTGCCAGCCTGCTGCCGGCACCCGTTTCGGCGTGGACCGGTCTCCTGCTGGCGCTGCTGCTGCTCGCCCGCTTCGCCTTCTGGAAGCCGCAACTGGCGCTGCGCCGACTGGACATCGGCATCATGTATCTCGGTTACCTGGCGATCGTCGCGCAGCTGCTGCTGGAATTCGTGGCGCTGCTCGCGCAGCCGGCCTGGGTCGGCTCGCTGCCGATGCACGTCTTCACCTTCGGCGCCATGGGCCTGGTTATCCCGGCGATGTTGATCCGCATCGTCAACGGCCACACCGGCAGAAAAGTCGTTTTCGATCGCCTCGACAAGGCCGTGCTGTGGATCATGATCGCCGCCTTCGTGATCCGCATCGTCCTCCCGCAGATCGACCCGGCCGGCTACCTGCGCTGGATCGACCTCGCCGCAGCCTGCTGGTTTGCCTGCTTCGCGATTCTGGGATGGCGCTATATCCCGTACCTGCTTCGGCCGCGCGTCGACGGCAAGGAACACTGATTGCCGCGCGGGCGGCGAGGGCTGCGTACCACCGCCTAGCGCATGCGGCGCACGATCACCGCGACCACACACCACAAGGCCACCGGCAGCCAGTCGAGCAGCTGCGCACCAAGCGCCGCTGCACCACCGGACGCCGCCAGCCCGATGCGTGAAAACGCCGCCACGGCCAGTGTCGCCATCAAGGCGCCGGTATGGCGACCGGTGTGCAGCGGATTGCCGCTCTCGGCAGCCAGACCGATCGAAGCGCAGAGAATCGAGGCCCAGAAGATCCCGGCGATGAACTGACTCAGGAGCAGCGCCGCCAGCGAAACGGAAAGCGCCGCACCGGCCAGCGCCAGCGCGCCGAGCGGACAGGCCACCTGCAGCACCTGCAAGGGACCCCGCGCATGCACCAGGCGACCGACGCCGAGCAGGCCGAAGCTGAAGCCGATCCAGAAGACCGGCATCAGCCAGGGCAGCAGCGCCGGATCCGCCAGGCGCTTGAAGTGCGCTGCCGAGTTGATCAGCGAGTGCACCTGTTGTCCGAAGGCGAGCAGCAGAGCAAGTAGCAGCAGCAAGGCCCACGAGGCCTTGCTCCCAGAAGCGCCCGCCGCCGGCGAACCTCCGCCAGCCGACGACATCGGCGCAGCAGCCGGCAAGCGCCGCTCGACATAAACCAGCGCCAGAGCTGAAGCGGCCACTGCCAGGGCGCTGAGCAGGAACGGCAGCGCCGGATCCACGCCCTTGAGAACGATCGCCAAGTAAGGCGCCAGCGCCGACGCCACCGCCAGCCCGAGCAGCTGGATGCCAGCCAGCCGCGGCAGCGTCGCCCGCCCCGCGTAGCGCGAAAGCAGCACGTACGGTGGAGCCCGCAAGGCCGACGACGTCGCCACCCAGACGCTGACGGCCAACAGGAAGAGCAGCGGCGTCGCGGCCAGCCAGGGCATCAGCAGCATGACCAGCGCCGAAACCGCCGACAGCAGCACCAGCATCGGCCCGATCCTGCGCAGCGCCGCCCGCGCCCGATCGACGGCGACCCCCATCCACCAGTCGGCCAGCGCAAAGATCAACTGGTCAGCGGCAATGATCCACGGCAGATAGCGCCTGTCGATGCCCCCACGCGCCAGCAGCTCGGGAAGAAAGATGACATAGACCACCCAACTCAGCGCGAAGAAGAACTCCACCCCTGCCAACAACCAGGCTGCGCGGGTATCGCCAAGGGGGGATGCGGTAGTCATGGCGGCAATCGTGCCACGAAATCAGTGCCAAGCAAAGAAACGCGGAGGCGTGCCGGTCGAGTTTCGATCCGTTGCGCTCAAGCGCTGGCTCTGGAAAGCTGCCCCTTCCGATAGCGGCGCCTGGAAAGCAACGTGGCCGCAACGATAGCGATACAGGCGAGCGCGTTGCCGAAAAAAATCACCGCCATGACCAGGTCGCCCAGACAAACGAGCGCATAGGCAATGGTCGTCAGACGCGACAGCAGAACGCTGCGAGCATTGCGCCGAGCTCTCAGCCTTTCTGGCCGACCCCGTCCGTCAGCTCTGGCTTTTCAAAGCCGCGCAAACGTACCGCAGCCATGTCGAGAACTCGATTCGCAATCATGGCTGCGACGTGGACTGCGAAACCCGGCGCCAGGGGAGTCCACATGGTCTGCTATGCACCAAGAATTAGGCCAGCTACGAGCGGCGGCGAACGCAGCGCCAGCGGGATCTCGCAGCACAGGCTCGCCTGAGCAGTGCGCCGCTCGGAGGCTGAAGCGCTCTCCCTTTTTCCCTGCCCTGCCCGGCCGGATCAGCGCCGGATCAGCGCCGGATCAACGCGGCCGCAGCGGGTCGAGCAGGCCGGAGAGACCATTGTGGTCGAGTTCGTGCATCAGCGCCAGGAGCTGGCCGAGCTTGCCGGGCGGGAATCCTTCGCGGGCAAACCAGTTCAGGTAATTGCCCGGCAGGTCGGCGATCAAACGACCCTTGTACTTGCCGTAGGGCATGCTCCAGGTCAGCAGCAGTTGCAGGTCGTCGGGATTCACTTGCCGATCACCTCATGGACTCTTCACGTCGTCAAGCCATCGACTCGGCGACGCAGACGCGCGCCATTCGTCGCCCGAGCTGCCGGCGCCGATAGCCGTCAAAATTGCCGTCAGCAGTTGCCAGGCCCGTCCCACGGAGGCAATCTCGACCCGCTCACCGGGCGCGTGCGCGCCGCGGATGGTCGGCCCGAAGGAAACCATCTCCAGGCCCGGGTAGCGAGCGGCGATGAGGCCGCACTCGAGGCCGGCGTGAATCACCTGCACCGTCGATGCAGCGCCGAACTGCTGTCGGTAGACCGACTGGCAAAGCGCCAGCAGCGGTGACGCCGGATTCGGCGTCCAGCCCGGATAGTGGCCGGCTTTCTCGGTGGCGGTCCCCGACAGGGCGAAAAGCGCCACGATCTCGTCGGCGAGGGCGGTGCTGCCGCTCTCGATCAGCGAGCGGACCATGAAATTGCAGCCGCCGCCGCTCGCCGCGATGCCGACCATGCCGAGGTTGTTCGAGGTCTCGACCACTCCCGGGACACTCAGGCTGCGGCGGCGCACACCGTGCGGCGCGGCAGCGAGCGACGCCAGCCAGATGAATTGATCGTCCGGCGACATCACGTCCGCTACCGAGGCCGGCAAGAGATCGATTGCCAGCGCCTCGTCGACGCCCTGCAACTCCTGGCGCAGCAGTGACTGCCAGGAAGCCAGGCTCGCCGCCAGAGCCTCCACATCCGCCGCCGGCAAAGCCAGCGTCGCCGACGCTTCCCTGGGCAGCGCGTTACGGGCCGAGCCCCCGTGCAGTTCCGCCAGACGCATCGGGAAGCGGCTTTCCAGATCACGCAGCACGCGCACCAGCAGCTTGATCGCGTTGCCGCGCTCGGCGTCGATATCGATGCCGGAATGCCCGCCGCGCAAACCGCGCAAATCGATGCGCCAAGCCGCCCAGCCGTCCGGCAGCGCTTCTGCCCTGCCCTCCCGGTGAACATTGACGTCCAGTCCACCCGCGCAGCCCAGGTAAAACTCGCCCCACTCCTCGGTATCCAGGTTTACCAGCAGCCGACCCTGCAGCAGCCCGGGCTGCAGGCCGTGCGCCCCGCCCATGCCGGCTTCCTCGTCGACGGTCAACAGCGCTTCGAGCGGGCCGTGCAGCAGCGAGTGGTCCTCGAGGACCGCCAGGATCAGGGCCACGCCAATACCGTTGTCGGCGCCCAGCGTCGTGTCCTCGGCCAGCAGCCAGCCATCGCGGCACAGCGGTCGAATCGGATCGCAGGCGAAGTCGTGCGCAGTGCCTGCATTCTTCTGGCAGACCATGTCCAGATGCGCCTGCAGAACCACGCCAGGGGCCTCCTCCATGCCACGGCTGGCCGCCTTGCAGAGCAGAAGATTGCCGGCCGAATCGACGGTCGCCGACAGTCCCCTGGCCAGCGCCCAACGCTGAATCTCGCCGCGCAATCCCGCTTCCGCCTTGGACTGCCGGGGAATACGGCAGAGCATGGCAAAATGCGCCCATACGGCTGCCGGCTCGAGCGTGGCGAAAACGGGGTCGATACTTGCTGGCAAGGTGTTGTCCATGTCGATGGGTCGCTGGCTGACGATCGGAAATGCGAGGCCTGCAGGATACGCGCTACGGGCCTACGCTTCCAGAAGGCTTAATCTTGATTCCCGACTCCTGGCCCCCGGCGCCTGACTCATGACTCCCGACTCACGGCCGCTTCCCCCGAGAAGCGCGCAGATGCACGACGCGGCCCCGCCGAAGCCGTAGAATTGGCGACCTGCAACACGCATAGGAGCAAGGCTTGAACGACAGCACGCGGTCTCCAGATCGCCACGCGAAAGCAACCGTGATCCTGGTGCATGGCCTGTGGACGCCAGCCGCCGTGTTCAGCCTGCACAGTCATTGGCTCAAACGGCGCGGTTACCGCACGCGGCGTTTCGGCTACCCCAGCGTGCGCGCCACACTGTCGCAGAACGCGCAAGCGCTGCAGCGCTTTATCGCGGCGACCAGCGCCAGCGAGATCCACCTCGTCGGCCACAGCATGGGCGGTCTGATCATCCTCGACCTCCTCGCACATGCACCCGATCCGCGCCTGCGCCGGGCCGTCTTTCTCGGCACGCCCAGCCTCGACAGTCACTGCGCACGACGGCTGGCCAGGGTTGCCGGCATGCCAACGCTGCTCGGCCGCTCGATCATGGAATGGTTGTCGCGGCCAACGACGTCACAGGTCTTGCCGCAGTCGGCGGTCCCGGTCGGCGTGCTTGCCGGCACCCGCAGCGTCGGCCTGGGGCGCATCGTGCCCAGCCTGCCACAGCCCAATGATGGCGTCGTCAGCGTGTCGGAAACGCGCCTGCCCGGTGCGGCCGACTTCATCACCCTGCCGGTCGCGCATTCGGAGATGCTCGCCTCACGCGCCTGTGCGGCCGAGATCGTTTCTTTTCTGGAGACGGGTCGCTTTCGGCATGATTGAGAGAAAGAGACGGTTTGGAAACTCGCTCTTGCTGCCACTACTCGTAGCCTTGCTGGTCGGCTGCGGCAACGCCGGCTACTACGCGCAGGCGGTCGGCGGGCACCTGGCCGTGATGCGTGCGGCCACGCCGATCGACGAGCTGTTGCGCGACCCGGACAGCGATCCGCGGCTGAAGGCGAAACTGCACGAGGTGCAGGCGATACGCGACTTCGCCAGCCGCGAACTGGCACTGCCCGAGAACGGCAGCTATCGCAGCTACGCCGACCTCGGTCGCCCCTACGTCGTGTGGAACGTGTTCGCCGCGCCCGAGCTGTCACTCAAGGCCAAGAACTGGTGCCTGCTGATGGTCGGCTGCGTAAGCTACCGCGGCTACTACGACCAGCGCGAAGCGGAACAACTCGCCGCCGAACTGCGCCAGCAGGGTTACGACACCTATGTCGCCGGCGTCCCCGCCTACTCCACACTCGGCTATTTCGACGACCCGCTGCTCAACACTTTCCTGCGCTTCGGCACGCCAGAAGTGGCACGCATCGTCTTTCACGAACTGGCGCACCAGCAGCTCTTCGTGAAGGACGACTCGCTTTTCAACGAATCCTTCGCCACCGCTCTTGAGAATGAAGGTATGCGCCGCTGGCTGGCGGCCAACGCGGCACCGGAGCAGCGCACCGCTTTCGAGACGCAGCGGGCACGCAAGGCGGCCTTTGCGGCGTTGATGCAGGCCTATCGCGAAGAATTTCGCGCGCTCTATGACGTTGACGACAGTCGCTCGGTCGACCAGCAACGCGTAGCCAAGGCAGCACTGTTCGCCGCCCTGCGGCGCGACTACGCCGAACTGAAGACGAGCTGGGGCGGCTACGCCGGCTATGACCCGTTCTTTGCCAGCGATCTGAACAACGCCAAATTGGCGTCGCTTGCCCTCTACAACGAGCTGGTACCGGCCTTCGAAGCCCTGCTCGCGCAGCAGAACTTCGACCTGCCGCAGTTCTACCGCAGCGTCGCCGAGCTGGCAGCGCTCGACAAGAGCGCGCGACGCAAGGCACTGACGCAGCTGCAGCCGGCAACGGATGTCCGCCAGCTAGTTGAGGACAGCGTCACGCTCAGCGCGGCGGAGATCCGCTGATGCCTTCCAATAGCCGAGGCAACCACAAGTCTCGCGCTCACCACCGACGTGGTCATTGGATCAGGTCTTCAGCCGATACCCGGTCTTGAAAATCCACGCCACGACCGCCAGAAACACCGCCAGAAACGATAGCGTCATGAACAGGCTGATGCCGACGGCGACGTCGGCGACGCCATAGAAGCTCCAGCGGAAGCCGCTGACCAGGTAAACCACCGGGTTGAACAGAGTAATCGTCTGCCACACCGGTGGCAGCATGTTGATCGAGTAGAAGCTGCCGCCGAGGAAGGTCAGCGGGGTGATGATCAACAGCGGCACGAGCTGCAATTTCTCAAAATTGTCGGCCCAGATGCCGATGATGAAACCGAAGAGGCTGAAAGTCACCGCCGTCAGCACCAGGAAGAGCAGCATCCAGACCGGATGCGCCACCTGCAGCGGCACGAACAGCCCGGCCGTCGCCAGGATGATCAGGCCGAGGATGATCGACTTGCTCGCCGCGGCGCCGACGTAGGCGGCCGCGATTTCGATGTACGAGACCGGTGCCGACAGCAGCTCGTAGATGGTGCCGGTGAATTTCGGGAAATAGATGCCGAACGAAGCGTTGGCCACGCTCTGCGTCAGCAGCGACAACATGATCAGCCCGGGGACGATGAAAGCGCCATAGCTGATGCCTTCGACCTCGTCGATGCGCGAACCGATCGCTGCGCCGAAAACAACGAAGTACAGGGAGGTCGAAATCACCGGCGAAATGACGCTCTGCAACAGCGTGCGGCGGGTACGTGCCATCTCGAAGAGGTAAATCGCGCGCATGGCGTGCCAGTTCATTTCTCTTCCTTCACCAGACTAACGAAGATATCTTCCAGCGAGCTTTGCGTGGTGTGCAGGTCCTTGAAAACGATGGCCGCGTCGTTGAGCCCCTTGAGCAGAGCGACGATGCCGGTTCGCTCGCGCTGGGCGTCGAAGGTATAGATCAGCTCGTTGCCATCGCTGGCAAGTTCCAGCTGGTAAGCGGCGAGCGCGGGCGGGATATGCTCCAGAGGGCTCTGCAGATGCAGGGTCATCTGCTTCTTGCCCAGCTTGCGCATCAGCTCGGCCTTGTCGTCGACCAGAATGATCTCGCCCTTGCTGATCACCCCGATGCGGTCGGCCATCTCTTCGGCCTCGTCGATGTAATGGGTAGTCAGGATGATGGTCACCCCGCTGGCCTGCAGCGAGCGCACCAGTTGCCACATGTCACGCCGCAAATTGACATCGACCCCCGCCGTCGGCTCGTCGAGAAACAGGATCTCCGGCTCGTGCGACAGCGCCTTGGCGATCAGCAGGCGGCGCTTCATACCGCCCGACAGGGTGATGATCTTGTTGTCTTTTTTCTCCCACAGCGACAGGTCGCGCAGCACCTTTTCGATGTATTCGGGATTCGCCGGCTTGCCGAACAGGCCACGGCTGAACGACACCGTCGCCCACACGGATTCAAAGGCATCGGTGGTCAACTCCTGCGGCACCAGACCGATCATTGCGCGCGCCGCGCGGTAGTCGGTGACGATGTCGTGGCCATCCACGCGAACCTTGCCCTCGCTGGCCTTGACGATGCCGCAGATGATGCTGATCAGCGTCGTTTTTCCCGCGCCGTTGGGACCCAGCAAGGCGAAGATTTCGCCACGGCGGATGTCCAGATCGATGCACTTGAGCGCCTGGAAGCGCGAATCGTAGGTCTTGGAAAGCCCGGATACGGAGATGATTGTCTGCATCGGTGGGAACATAACAGATCGCGGCGATTCGTCCAAAATATGCGGCCGGGCTTGCCTCAGGCTCGCCGCCCTTGCATCAGCCGGTGCACCAACCACGAGCCGCCAAGCGCGCCGACCAGCAGGAGCAAGGCCACGCGCAAGTCATTGAGTGCCGCCGGCGCGACCAGCAGCAGTATGCCCAGCCCCAGCATCATGTTTCCGGAGACCAGCTTGAGAAGCCGCCCTTCGCTCTCCGACAACTTGCGGGAACCGAGCGAGCAGGTAAAAACCAGGGTAATGATCATCAGCGGGATGATATAGACGATGTTGTAGAGCAGCAGATAGGCGTAATGCTGCCACGGTGCCAAGTCCGACAGCGTCAGCAAGCGCGTATAGACCATTGGAAAGCCGGCGGTACACAACAGCTCATACGAATTCGCCGCTACCGCTAGGGCCACCGTGCCCAGCGTCAGCGCCGGCAGGCTGTCAGCGCGCAGCAGCCCGCGCACGCGCTGGTAGAGACCGGGCTTGGCGGCATCGGAGATGCTCAGCGAAATCCCTTTCCTGAACCAGAAATAGTCCTTGATGTTGATCAGTGCGATGACTATCGCCAGCCCCCCGGCCGCGGTCGTGACCAGCGCGATCTCGCCCAGCCAGCGGAAGGCATTGAGCCAGGCGGCCATGAAGACGAAGTAGATCAGGCCGGAGAAAAACAGGAAGACGCCGCCGATGAACAGCATGCGAGCGCGGCTGCCGGCATGGATGAGCAGCGACAGTAGGAACAGAAGAACGAAGAAGGCGCAGGGATTGAAAGCGTCGAGTCCGGCGATGACCAGGGTAAACACCGGCAGCGACAACTGCTCGGGCGTCATTCTGCCAAGCAGCGGCAAATCGACCCCGGGAGGAGCCTGCAGCACTTGCGCGGCAGAGCCTTCGGCGACGTCGATGCCGGCGTCGTGACACGACTGCAGCGCGTCCTCCAGTGCCCGCCCGCTGACTTCCGGGCGGTCGAAACCGACTTCCATGCGACCACAGAACAGGAAGGCGGGAACGCTGCTCGCCTCCTGCCCCAGCGACGCTGCCATGGCGACATAGGCCTTGACAGCCTCCTGTTCGCTGCTGAGGTCTCGACTGTGTAGCTGCAGCCAGGGATAACGCGCAGGCAGCGCCTCTACGAACGGCCTGGCCGCCTGACAATGTGGACAGCTTTGCGTCCAGAAGAAGTACAAATGCAGCCGCCGCTCGCCAGCCGCATCGTGGTCGAGCCAGAGCGGCGCGTCGGCCACGGCTGGCAAGGACGAAATGGCGGCCAGGGTGAGCAGGCAGATCAGGCGCAAGGCCCAAGCCACGGCAGGAAGTTGTTGTCTCATCGCGCTTTGATGCGGATGCCGACCATGAACGGATGCACCAGCCGGCAACTCGTGCTGTTTACCTATCATCGCGCCGATAGGCGATTCGAACAAGAAAGCGGCAGCAAGGGTCCTGACACGAAGGGACACCCCAAATCACGACACTCATGACCGCTCTCCTCTTCTCCCGGCCCTTCCCCGCAGCAGGGAGTCAGTCAGGCAGCCAATGGCAAGCGAAGCTCTGTCCCGATTTCCTGCGATGAGTCGAGCCTAGTTTCTTGCGAGGTTGCTCTTGCGCGCATGTTTGTCCCGCAGGTCTTCGGCATCACGCTTGATCTCGGCCAGGTCCAGCAGCATTGCGCTCCAGCCGTACCACAAGGCGTAATCCGGATTGGAGTGAAAGGCACCCTGGAAGGCACGCATGCGATGCTTGAGATGCATGACGAACAGCTTGTGCTCGATTGGCGTCGGCGCATCATGGAAAGCGAGCAGGTCCGGGAAATCATAGGCGTAGTTGGCGGGTTTGCTCAGCACGCCATCCGCATACAGCCCGGCAACGATGCGGATCGCCTCGGCCAGCTGGTGGTCCGCCTGGCGAATGATCTGATCGCCTTTGTCCAACTCGCCGCGGGCGAAGTTCTCCGAGTGGCACTGGCTACAGGTCTTGATCATCTTCTGCCGCTCCTTGTCGAAGCTGGCTTGATCCAGCCGCGCGACGTCGGCCGCCTTGACGGCCTCGAGACGGGCGGTCGGATTACCCTGCGGGTCGAGGACGCCAAGCGCCTGCAGGATGGTGATCTGGTCAGCCTTCCAGGTCGGGTCCTCGGGTAGCGGCAGGCGTACGGCGAGGAAGCCCCAGGCGGTCCGCACCTCGTGATTGCCGTCCTGCATGTGACAGGTCTGGCAAGTCGGTGCGGCAGCAGTTTCCGGCAGGATCCCGTTTTGCTTGAGCAGCGCGCGCACCCCATGTTTGGACGAGGAATACATCTCCCACTGCGGGTGATCGAAGCCCATGTGGCAGGTCTGGCATGCCTGCGGCGCTTGCGCTTCCTTCTTGCTGAAGAGGTGACGCGTATGGCAGGCATCACAGGAAGCATTGCCGTGCTCGATACCCTGGGACCTGAGCGCTTTGACCTCCTCCTCGGACTTGACGCCCAGCTTGTGACAACCACCGCAACCCTTCATGCCGGCGGCGAGTTGCATGGGCAGCATATGGGTCGTCGGCATGGCCTTCATGACGGTCCACGCCAGCGCATGCTTGCCGTCCCTGAACTGGCCTTCCTGCTGAGCGTGGCAGGAACCGCAGGTGGCCGCCGTGGGCATCGTGGCCAGCTTGGCATCTTCCATGTCCTTGTGCTCCTTGCCGTGACATGTCGCGCAGGTCGCCCGATCTTCTTTCTTGACCGTGGCGTGCTTGCTCGTCTCCCAGTCCTTGACCACGCCAGGCGACATTTTCCGATGACACTTGACGCATTCATCGGCGAAGGTGGGCATTGAAAACAGGATCGCGACCAGGAAGGCGAACGCAGATGTCCCATACATGATGAATTCCCCCTTGGAGTTGTTTGCAGGTGCAATTTCACTCTAGACCGTCAAGCGGCAAAAAACCATGTGCGCGAACATGTTTCTTCCGTTTGCCGCCCGTGCGGCTGCCAAGCTGCCAACGGCGAGCGTGTATAATCCCGCCCGATGGCAGCGCATGTCGCGCGGATTCCCCGCCCCTCTCGCAGACCACAGGCCCACCCCATGAAACCTCGCCCCGACGACGACTGCGGTCGCTACCTGCCGGCCGCTTGCGGCGCAGACGAGGCGCGTCCGGCGAGATGAAAAAGGCATGAACAGAAGTCTGATCGGGATCCTGTGGATCGCCTTGGTGGCGGTCTGGTTCGGCACGCTCGACCAGCGCGCGCTGGTCCGCCCGGACGAGGGGCGCTATGCGGAAATCCCGCGCGAAATGGCGGCCAGCGGTGATTGGGTGACGCCCCGCCTCAACGAATTCAAATACTTCGAGAAGCCGGCTCTGCAGTACTGGGCGACGGCTACCGGCTACAAGCTTTTCGGCGAGAGCGAATGGACAGCGCGACTCTGGCCGGCACTGACCGGCTTTCTGAGCGTGCTGCTCGCCTGGTGGACCGGACGGCGATTGTGGGGACCGCTGGCGGGTCATCTGGCGGCGGCGATCCTGGCCAGTTCGCTGCTGTTCGTCGTTCTCGGGCACCTGATCACCCTGGACATGGGCTTGTCGTTCTTTCTGCAGCTGGCGTGGACCGCGTTCCTCTTTGCGCAGAACGATGAGCGCAGCATCAGCCGGCGCTGGATGCTGCTGGCCTGGGGCGCGGTGGCCTTGGCGGTGCTCTCCAAGGGCCTGGTCGCGCTGGTGCTGGTCGGCGCCGCGCTGCTCGGCTACACGCTGCTCAACCGCGACCTCTCGCCATGGAAACGGCTGTCGCCGCTGAGCGGGCTGGCGCTGTTCCTGCTCATCGCCGCGCCGTGGTTCGTGGCGGTATCGCTGGCCAATCCCGAATTTCCGCAGTTCTTCTTCATCCACGAGCACTTCGAGCGCTTTCTATCGACGGTGCACCGCCGCGACGAGCCGGGCTGGTATTTTCTTGCCGTGTATGCACTGGGCGCATTACCGTGGTCGCTGTTGCTGGTGCATACCCTGCTCAAGTCGTGGAGTGGGGGAACGGCGGGACGTTTCAGCGCCGACCGCTTCCTGCTGGTGTGGATCGCCACCACCTTCGCCTTCTTCAGTATCTCCAGCTCGAAGATGGCGCCCTACATCCTGCCGGTCTTCCCGGCCCTGGCGCTGCTCGGCGGCCGCCATATGGCCCGCCTGTCGCGGCGCGCCTGGCTGATCCATCTGGCACTCCTCGCGACGCTGGCGGTGGTGGCCCTGGCGGTGACGCCACGGGTGTTGCGTCTGGCCGGCGACTCGTACTCGCTGGAAATGCTGCAAGGGGTCAGATCCTGGCTGACCGGCGCGGCAGTAGTATCGCTGGCCAGCTTCGTGACAGCGATGTTTCTGGTATGGAGGCAGCGCAACGGCGCCGCGGTGGCGATCCTGGCCATCGGCGGTCTGCTGAGTACTAGCGCCGGCTTGCTCGGCCATGATCACCTGGCGCCCTACAGTTCCACGCGTGGCCTGGCCGCGCAGGCGCTGCCCAGGCTAAAGCCCGACGTGCCCTTCTACAGCGTCGACTACTATGAGCAGACCTTGCCGTTCTACATCAAGCGCACACTGACCATGGTCCAGACGCAGAATGAGCTGTCCTTCGGCATCGAGCAGGAGCCACACAAGTGGATTCGCACGATCGACGAGTTCGTGCTGCGCTGGCGTCACGACCGCGAGGCCTTCGCGATCATGACGCACGACGTTTTCGAGCGCCTGGCGGCCGCCAGCCTGCCGATGCGCGAGATCGCCCGCAACCGGCGCTACGTGATCGTCGAGAAACCCGCCGCTGCGCTCCCGCCCGGCACAACGACAGAGGGATGAACTGAGATGACCCTGGTCGCTTTTGCCCTGGTGCTCACCGGCGTGCTGCTCAACGCTGCCGCTCAACTGTTGCTCAAGGCTGGCACCAATGCCATCGGCCATTTCGATTTCGCCTTCGCCAACATCATCCCGATCGGCCTCAAGGTCGCCGGTCAACCGACGATCGTCGCCGGCCTGGCGTGCTACGTGGTCAGCGTCGTGGTCTGGATCATGGCCCTGTCGCGGGTCCCGGTGAGCATCGCCTATCCGATGCTGTCGATCGGCTATGTGATCAACGCCTTGATCGCGCACTACTGGTTCGGCGAGATCCTAGTGATGCAAAAAGCGCTGGGCATCGGTTTCATCATCATCGGGGTGATCCTGGTGGCCAACTCATGAGTACCTCGATACCAATGACTCCGCCAAAACCCCCCATGCTGCCGATCACCCGCCCGTCGATCGACGAAGAGACCATCGCCGCGGTCTGCGAAGTGCTGCGCTCGGGCTGGATCACCAGCGGCCCGAAAGTGCAGGCTTTCGAAGCGGCGCTCTCGGCGATCTGCGGCGGCCGCCCGGTGCGCGCCTTCAACTCCGGTACCGCGACCCTCGAGGTGGCGCTGCGCCTGGCCGGCGTCGGCCCCGGCGACGAGGTGGTCAGCACGCCGCTGACCTGGGTGGCGACGGCCAACGTGATCCTCGAAGTCGGCGCCACGCCGGTACTGGTAGACATCGACCCGCTGACGCGCAACATCGACCTCGAACAGATCGAAGCGGCAATCACGCCACGCACGAAGGCGCTGCTTCCGGTCGACCTGGCCGGCCTGCCGGTGGACCGCGACCGGCTGTACGCGATTGCCGACCGCCACCACCTGCGCGTCGTCGAGGATGCCGCGCAATCCTTCGGCGCAGCATGGAAGGGGCAGGCGATCGGCAGCATCGGCGACTTCGTCTCGTTCAGCTTTCATGCCAACAAGAACCTGACCACCTGCGAGGGCGGCGCCCTGGTACTACCCGGCGACATCGACATTGGCCTCTGCGAGCGGCGCCGGCTGCAGGGTGTCATGCGCGCGGCCGACGGGACGATGGACGTGGACGTCCTGGGCGGCAAGTTCAACCTCACCGACGTCGCCGCCGCGGTCGGTCTTGGCCAGCTCCGGCACCTGCAGGAATTCACCAAGCGCCGTCGCGTCCTGGCCAAGCGCTACTTCGAGAAAATCGACCGGGCGCTTGGCCTGACGCTGCCACTCGAGGATTTCAGCAGCTGCAACTGGCACATGTTTCAGCCGCTGCTGCCGACCGGCAGCGACCGCGGCGCCTTCATCGCGGTGATGAAGGAAGAGGGCATCGGCGTCGGCGTGCATTACCCGCCACTGCACCTCTTTAGCCTGTACCGGCAACTTGGGTTTCGCGCCGGGCAGTTCCCGCGGGCCGAAGATGTCGGCGCCAGGACCGTTACCCTGCCACTTTTTCCGGCCATGAGCGATGCCGATGTGGACCGCGTCTGCGCCGCACTCAGCCGCAGCTTGAAGATCAAGAACTAACGCTCATGACAATCGACATACCCCAGATGATGAAAGTCATGACCGTCACCCTCTCCTGAGCACGCCATGATCCCGCCAGAAATCTCCGTCATCATTCCCGTCTATAACGAAGAGGATGGTCTGCCGACCCTGTTCGCCCGCCTGTACCCGGCGCTCGACCGACTGGAAACTCCTTACGAGGTGGTGTTCATCAATGATGGCAGCCGTGATCGTTCGGCGGCACTGCTCCGCGAACAGTACCAGCGGCGCCCGGATGTCACCCGTGCCATACTGCTTGCCGCCAACGCCGGCCAGCACATGGCGATCATGGCCGGCTTCGAACACGCGCGCGGACAGATCATCGTCACCCTCGACGCCGACCTGCAGAATCCGCCCGAGGAAATCGGCAAGGTCATCGACAAGATGCGCGAAGGCCACGACTACGTCGGCAGCATTCGCCGCAAGCGCCACGACAATCTCTTCCGCAGCGGCGCATCGAAAGCGATGAATTACCTGCGCGAGAAAATCACCCGCATCCGCATCACCGACCAGGGCAACATGCTGCGCGCCTATTCGCGGACGGTGGTAAACGCCATCAACTCGTGCAAGGAAGTCAGCACCTTCATCCCGGCCCTGGCCTACACCTTCGCCCGCCACCCGGCGGAAGTGATCGTCGAGCACGAGGAGCGCGCCGCCGGCGAATCCAAGTACTCGATCTACAGCCTGATCCGCCTCAACTTCGACCTCATGACCGGCTTCTCGCTGGTGCCGCTGCAGTGGTTTTCGATGCTCGGCATCGTCGTCTCGCTCGGCTCGGCGGCACTGTTCGTGCTGCTGATCGTTCGCCGGCTGGTCGTTGGTCCAGAGGCCGAAGGCCTGTTCACCCTCTTTGCATTGATGTTCTTCCTGATCGGCCTGGCGCTGTTCGGCATTGGCCTGCTCGGCGAATACGTCGGCCGTGTCTACCAGCAGGTACGCCATCGCCCACGCTATCTGATCGAAGCGATCCTTGAAGGAGAGCAATGAGCGGCGGTCCACAAGCGGTGCCGGCAGTGCGGGCGGTCGTCTTTGCCTACCACAATGTCGGCGCCCGCTGCCTGCGCGTATTGAGGGCGCACGGCGTCGAAGTTGCGCTGGTGGTGACACACGCGGACAACCCAGCCGAGAATATCTGGTTCGAGCGGGTGGCGGACCTGGCGCACGACTACGACATCCCGGTGGCCACCCCTGATGACCCCAACACGCCCGATTTCGCAGCCCGCCTGCGCGCGCTGCAGCCCGATTTCTTCTTCTCCTTCTACTACCGGCTGATGCTCAAGCCGGCGCTGCTGGCGATCCCGGCGCGCGGCGCCTACAACATGCACGGCTCGCTACTCCCCAGCTACCGCGGCCGTGTACCGGTGAACTGGGCGCTGATCCATGGCGAGCGCGAAACCGGCGCCACGCTGCACCGCATGGTGGAGAAGCCCGACGCCGGCGAGATCGTCGCTCAGCAGGCAGTACCGATCCTCCCCGACGACACCGCCGGTGAAGTCTTCGGCAAGGTGAGCGTGGCCGCCGAGCTGGCGCTGGACCAGGCGCTGCCGGCGCTGCTCGCCGGCACGGCGGCTCACCGGCAGCCCGATCTGAGCATCGGCAGCTATTTCGGCGGCCGCAAGCCCGAGGATGGGCGCATCGATTGGCAACAACCGGCGACGGCGGTGCACAACCTGATTCGCGCCGTCGCGCCGCCCTACCCCGGCGCCTTTTTCGACTTTCGCGCGCAGCGCGTCGTCATCACCCGCAGCCTGGCTTGGCCCGCTGCCAACGGCCCAAGCGGACGGCCCGAGCTCTATCGCGACGGCTCTTGCCTGTTTGCCCGCTGCGGCGACGGCGGTGTGCTCAAGATCCTGTCGCTTGAAGTGGACGGCGAGGCCATCGCGCCCGCAGCCCTGCCCACCCACCTGGCCCAAAACCCTATCCCTCTGATCTGACGCTCATGAAAAAAATTCTCATCCTCGGCATCAATGGCTTCATCGGCCACCACCTCTCGCAACGCATCCTGGCCGCCACCGACTGGGAGGTTTACGGGATGGACGTCAACCGTGAGCGCGTCGCCGACCTGCTCGACAACCCGCGCTTTCATTTCTTCGAAGGCGACATCATGATTAGCAAGGAGTGGATCGAGTATCACGTCCGCAAGTGTGATGTCGTCCTGCCGCTGGTCGCCATCGCCACCCCGGCAACCTACGTCACCGAGCCGCTGCGTGTCTTCGAACTCGACTTCGAGGCCAACCTGCCGATCATCCGGCACGCGGTCAAGTACAAGAAGCGGGTCGTCTTCCCGTCCACTTCCGAGGTCTATGGCATGAGCCAGGACCCCGAGTTCGATCCCGAGAGCTCGCCACTGATCTACGGCCCAATCAACAAGCCGCGCTGGATCTACGCCTGCGCGAAGCAAATGATGGACCGCGTGATCCATGCCTACGGCCAACAGGAAGGCCTGCAGTACACCCTTTTCCGCCCGTTCAACTGGATTGGCCCCGGCCTGGATTCGATCCACACCCCCAAGGAAGGCTCGTCGCGGGTGATCACCCAGTTCCTCGGCCACATCGTTCGCGGCGAAGCCATCAAGCTGGTCGATGGTGGCGCGCAGAAGCGTTCCTTCACCTACGTCAGCGACGGTATCGACGCGCTGATGAAGATCATCGACAACAAGAATGGCGTTGCCGACAGCAAGATCTACAACATCGGTAACCCGCAAAACAACTACTCGATCCGTGAGCTGGCGGCCTTGATGCTCGACCTGGCCAAGCACTACCCGGAATACGCCGACTCGGCCGCAAAGGTCAAGGTTCTCGAAACGACCTCGGCCGAGTACTACGGCCAGGGCTACCAGGACACCCAGCATCGCGTGCCGAAGATCGCCAATACCATGGCTGACCTCGACTGGGCGCCGCAGGTGACCTTCGAGGACGCGCTGCACGGCATTTTCGAGGCCTACCGCAGCGACGTCGCTGGCGCGCGCCAACTGATGGACTGACGGGCGCCCGAGCCCGATATCCACATGCCCTCACTCGTCCTCAAGATCGACGTCGACACCTACCGCGGCACGCTGATCGGCGTGCCGCGCCTGGTCGAACTCCTGCTCCGCCACCGCGCCAACGCCACCTTCCTGTTCTCGCTCGGTCCCGACCATACCGGCCGCGCGATCAAGCGCGTCTTTCGTCCTGGCTTCATGAAAAAAGTGTCGCGGACCTCGGTACTCTCCCATTACTGCTTCAAGACGCTGATGTACGGTACGCTGCTGCCGGGTCCGGATATCGGTCGCTGCTGCGCCGGCATCCTGCGTAGCGTCAGAGAGGCCGGCTTCGAGACCGGCATCCACTGCTGGGACCATATCCGCTGGCAGGACGGCGTCCGCCACGCCGACGCGCGCTGGACCCAGCGCGAGTTCGAGCTCGCCGCGAAGCGCTACACAGAAATCTTCGCGGAGAGAGCGTCGGTACACGGTGCCGCCGGCTGGCAGATGAATCCGCAGGCCCTGCGCCTGACGCAGCGCCTGGGCTTCAGCCATAGTTCCGACTGCCGCGGCAAGCACCCCTTCATGCCGGTATGGAACGCCGAAATCGTCAATTGCCCGCAACTGCCGACCACGCTGCCAACCCTCGATGAACTTATCGGCGTCGACGGCCTTGACGAGAACAATGTCCATGAACGTCTCCTGGCGCTGACCCGCGATGCCCCGGCCAACGGCCATGTGTTCACCCTGCACGCCGAACTTGAAGGAATGAAACTCCTGCCGGCCTTCGAAAAGCTGCTACTTGGCTGGCAGGAACAGGGCTACCAACTGAGCACCCTGCGCGAGCTTGCCGCCGGTCTCGACCCCGACCAATTGCCCAGACACGAAATCCTCTGGGGAAGCGTCCCCGGCCGATCCGGGGAACTGCTTCTCCAGGGCGAGGAATTCCTCAGCGAGATTTCCAGCTGAGAACAACTGGCCGTATCGTCGTCAATTCGCCGCCGCCGGGCCCGCCGCCCATACCGTGAACGTCGCGCAGGCGACTCACGAAACTGCCCTCTCGCCGCTGCGGGAGGGCGGAAGGAAGGCGGTGCGACAGGAATTCTAGGCGCAGGCCGCCCAGCCCCTCGAGCGCTTCCGCCGTACAAGCCGCAAGGTGCATTTGAAGAATGGTTCGTGCGCCGCAGAGGCGCCGTTCAGATTCACGAAGCCGTAAACGGACAAAGCCCCCGACGTTTTTGTCGGGGGCTTTGTGGATGG
>ERZ761603.547-NODE-547-length-31273-cov-40.697514_pt1 | contig 31273 bp, 30 predicted proteins | sample MGYA00511879_ERZ761603 | MGnify/ENA primary metagenome ERZ761603 (study PRJEB28899, sample SAMN02850040) | bioreactor sludge metagenome | biome: EBPR Sludge; feature: EBPR Bioreactor; material: flocular biomat | place: Australia: Thorneside Wastwater Treatment... | reverse complement strand
CTCGGCAACGCCTTTCCAGCTCGAAGGAAATTTACAGAAAGTATGTTGCACTAACCCCGAGAAATTAGAATAGAGGCAACCGAAACCTGAGGGAAATCGAGCGAATTGCAGATGGCTACCGATGACTTTTTCCGCTCCCGGCTGGATCAGATGATTGACCTTCGGCACCCATTGGCGGCACTGGCAGAGCGAATCCCGTGGTCACAACTTGAAGTGACCCTGGCCCCCCCTTCGCCCGCCGGAGCCTCGAAGGCAAGGTGATCGAAAGCGACGACCTGTTTGGGTCGGCACGGCAAGTGGCCGGCGGTGGTACCAGTTCAGCCGGCCGTCCCCGCCTGCCGATTCGGCTCATGGCCGCACTGCTCTACCTCAAACACGCCTTCAACCTCAGTGACGAAGAACTCGTTGCCCGCTGGTCCGAGAATGTCGTCTGGCAATACTTCAGCGGTCTGGACTACTACACCCCGAAGCTGCCGTGCGATGCCACCCAGATCGGTCGCTTTCGTACCGCCATCGGCGAAGCCGGCGTCGAAGAACTGCTCAAGGCGACCATCGACACCGCCGTCCAGACCAAGGCCGTGCGCCCAGCCGAGTTCGAGCGGGTCATCGTGGATACGACCGTGCAAGAAAAGGCGAGCGCGCCTCCGGTCGACAGCCGCTTGCTGGAGATCGCCCGGGCCAAGGTCGTGCAAGGTGCCAAGCAGGTGGGCCTCACTCTGAAACAGACCTTCGTCAAGGAAGGTCGGGAATTGCGCCGCAAGGCCAGCGGCTCTGCGCACGCCAGGCAGTTCCTTCGCCTGCGGCGTACCGTCAAACGGCAGCGCACCATCCTCGGCATCGTCCTGCGCGAAGTCCGGCGCAAGCTGACGACCGTCAGCAGCGACTGCGCCACGGCCATCACCCGTCTGAACACGCTGCTCGAACGCGCCGAACGCCTCCGCACGCAACAGACCCACGACAAGAACAAGCTCTACGCCCTGCCTGCCCCCGAAGTCGAGTGCATCAGCAAAGGCACAGCCCGCAAGCGCTACGAGTTCGGCGTCAAGGCCAGTATCCTCGTCACCCACAAGAGCGGTCTGGTGGTCGGCGCCCGCAGTTTCCCCGGCAATCCTTACGACGGGCACATTCTCGCGGCGCAAATGGAGCAGACCCACCTCCTGCTTGAAGACACTGGCAAATCACCCAGGCAGGTCTTCGTCGATCTGGGATACCGCGGGGTAGATCGCGACAATCCGAGCGTTGAAATCATTCACCGCGGCAAGTACCGATCGCTGACCCGACAGCAGCGCCGCTGTCTCAGGCGCCGACCAGCCGTCGAGCCGATCATTGGGCATTTGAAGTCGGACCACCGGATGGATCGCTGTTGGTTGCCAGGCCAACTCGGCGATACTCTGCACACGGTGCTGTGTGCCACCGGCTATAACCTGCGCTGGTTGTTGCGGGCGATGGTTCGCCTGGGACTGAAGGCGGCCTTTTTGCGCCTGCTGTGGCTCGCGCTGTGGGCGGTGATTTCAGGGGATGAACCTCGTCGGGCGTTGCGTCACGCGCCGGGCCTCGCGTTCCTGGGCTGGTAGGCGAATTTTGCAGGGCCGACTCTGTACAGGGCTTCAAAACATGCTCAGATCAAATGCCTTGGAGGCAATTTCCCTGACAACATATTCAGGGAAACTCTCTGCCACGGACTCTATCAACATTGATGACGTGATTGATAGTCAGGTTGTGTTGAATCCACCTGCCAACATTCCGGGGAGGGAAGGTGTCCCGGAACTAGTTCCTCATACACAACTTCGCAGGCGTTCAATGGCTACCGTCGAGGGGCGAGCCACATTGATTCATGCCTTGGCGCACATCGAACTGAATGCCATTAATCTTGGCTTGGATATCGTTTGGCGGTTTCCGGGAATGCCTGACCAGTTTTACCGTGACTGGATCAGAATTGCGAAGGAAGAGGCCTATCACTTTCGGCTGCTGAGCGAGCACCTTAACGAGTTAGGGAATAGCTATGGTGATTTTCCTGCGCACAATGGCCTTTGGGAGATGGCAGAGAAAACCCGAGATGATCTATTGGCACGACTGGCATTGGTTCCTCGGACTTTGGAGGCACGGGGGCTAGATGCCTCAGTACCGATCCGAGACAAGCTAAAGCAGGTTGGTGATGCCAAAGCGGCGGCCATTCTCGACATCATTTTGCGGGATGAGATCGGGCATGTGGCAGTTGGGAATCATTGGTACAAATATCTCTGCTCGCAACGTGGCCTAGACCCGGTATCGACGTATTCCATGTTGGCAGAGCAATACGGTGCCCCCAAATTGCGTGGCCCGTTTAATCTTGAAGCACGTAGAGCAGCAGGTTTTGATGACGCTGAACTCGCTGCACTGCAGATGCCTGGCTAAGCGACGAGCTTAAAAAATCTATCGTTACATTCATTAAATCCGAACTTGATCGCGTTGAGCTCGATATGGGCGAGCGAATGACAAAGTGCCGCACGTCCCTGGTGGCTGGTGACCGAGCGCGGCGCAAGTTGTGTCGGCGGTACCAGCAGCGGCCGGGAACTGCGGCCGGGCAGGGTTTCGGCGCACAGTCGGTGCACATCCGGGCTGGCCAGCGGGTCGTCACCTGTCGTGTGCGGGATGGCCGCGACGGCAGCGGACTTCTCGTCGGGGTCACCGATCAGCAGGGCGTCGAGAGCGAGTTGGCGCAGGTTCATGGCAGCTCTCCCGGCGCGGCGGCTTGCGGTGAGGCGACGAAACCGTAACGCCGTGCCACTTCGCTGCGACAGATGGATCGCACCGGCAGACGGGCGCTCCTCCAGGCGAGAGTCAGGGCACTGGCCTGCTTGATTCCTGGTGCCATGGCGGCGAGCACGTGGGCATCGTCGGCCGGTGTGTCGTCAGGCAGCCGGAGGCGGCCGCGCAGGGCGGGAAGATCCTGGTCGCAGAGCAGCGCCACGCCGTCGGGTATTTCGAGCAGCAGATTGCCCTCGTCGTCGAGGGCGGCAGCCAGCAGTTCGCTGATCGCTTCTCCGACGTGCGTCTCGAATTGATCCTCGCCAGTCAGGCGGATCACCCACGGGGTGTATTCGAGTTCGACAAAGACGCGCTGCGGGCCATTCTGAACGAAATAATTGCCCGCCTGGTCATGGCCGTACTGCCGGCTCAGGAAATCGTTCAGTCCACGATGAGTGACCACGTCGCCGCGCAAACGCCAGCGGCCGCGGCGGTCGAGTGACAGCCAGCCGTAGCAGGCGGGCACGTCCGGCCAGCGCAGCATGGCGCTGAGGTCAGGCGTCAGCATCGGGTTGCGCGAGCGGTGTGGGCAGCGACGAGGGCAGCGACGAGGGCAGCGACGAGGGCAGCGACGAGGGCAGCGGGCGCCGGAGGGTGCTGAGAGAGGCGATCAGAGTAGTGCCTCGATGTCGCGTTCGATGCGGTCCGGGGCGGTTGCCGGCGCATAACGCTGGATCACTTCGCCCCTGCGGTCGACCAGGAATTTGGTGAAGTTCCATTTGATTCCCGCGCTGCCGAGCAGTCCCGGGGCTGCCTGTTTCAGGTGTTGGTAGAGCGGATGGGTGTGCTCCCCGTTGACCTCGATCTTGGCAAACATCGGAAAGCTGACGCCATAGTTCTTCTGGCAGAAGCTGGCGATTTCCCCGGCGTCGCCGGGTTCCTGCGCACCGAACTGGTTGCACGGGAAGCCGAGAATCACCAGGCCACGCTCGCGGTAGCGCCGATACAGGTCTTCCAGACCGGCGTACTGTGGCGTGAAGCCACAGTTGCTCGCGGTGTTGACGATCAGCAGGACCTTGCCTGCGTAGTCGGCCAGCGACTGGCGGCTGCCGTCGAGGCGCTCGGCGGTGATCTGATGGATTGCTGTGTTCATGCTCTTGTCTCCGGGGGCGGGGTCGTGTGCGGGGCAGGCGGCAGTTTACTCAGAAACCACCGCGCCGGTTGGGATGGTCGTACCAGTTGGCGGGGTGTCGCCGGATCGATCATGTGCGACCAGCGTGCAACCCCGGCGCGCCGTGTGCTAAGGCACGTAGTCGTCGGCCGGGACGCAGGCACAGAACAGGTGACGATCGCCATAGACGTCGTCCACCCGGTTGACACTCGGCCAGAACTTGTTCTCCGCCACCCAGGGCAGCGGGAAGGCAGCCTGCCGGCGGCTGTAAGGCCGATTCCAGTTGTCGTCCGCGATATCCGCCTGGGTATGCGGCGCATGCTTGAGCGGATTGTCGTCGGCCGGCCATTGCCCGAGCTCGATCTGGCGGATCTCTTCGCGAATGCTGATCATCGCCGCGACGAAGCGGTCGAGCTCGTTCTTTGCCTCCGATTCGGTCGGCTCGACCATCATCGTTCCGGCGACCGGGAAGCTGACCGTCGGACTATGGAAACCGTAGTCCATCAGTCGCTTGGCGATGTCGATCTCGGAAATTCCGGTAGCCGCCTTGAGCGGACGGATGTCGAGGATGCATTCATGTGCGACCCGGCCATTCCGGCCGGTGTAGAGCACGGGGTAATGCGGTTGCAGGCGACGACCGAGGTAGTTTGCGTTGAGGATGGCAATTTCGGTGGCGCGTGTCAGTCCGCTGCCACCCAGCATGGCGATGTACATCCAGGAGATCGGCAGGATCGACGCCGAACCCCAGGGTGCCGCAGCGATTGCCCCTTGGCCGAGGTGCGGGCCGCTGACCGGCTGCACCCCGTGGTTGGCCATGAACGGCGCGAGATGCGCCTTGAGGCCGATGGGACCCATTCCCGGGCCGCCGCCGCCATGCGGAATGCAGAAGGTCTTGTGCAGGTTCATGTGGCTGACATCGGCGCCGATCACGGCGGGAGATGTCAGGCCGACCTGGGCGTTGAGATTGGCTCCGTCCATGTACACCTGGCCGCCGTGCTCATGAACGATGGCGCAAATGTCCCTGATCGACTCCTCGAAGACGCCATGCGTCGATGGATAGGTGACCATCAGGCAGGCGAGATTGGCCGCATGCTGCGCCGCCTTGGTTGTCAGGTCGGCGACGTCGATATTGCCGGAGTCGTCGCATTCGACCACCACCACGCGCATGCCGCACATTTGCGCAGTGGCGGGATTGGTGCCGTGCGCCGATTTCGGGATCAGACAAACGGTGCGCTGCGTCTCGCCGCGGCTGGCATGGTAGCGGGCGATGGCGACGAGACCGGCGTACTCGCCCTGTGCGCCCGAGTTGGGCTGCATGCAGACGGCGTCGAAGCCGGTGATCGCCTTGAGCCAGGTTTCCAGTTCGCTGATCATCTGCAGGTAACCCTGCGCCTGATCAAGCGGCGCAAAGGGGTGCATGTCGCTGAACTCCGGCCAGCTGATCGGGATCATTTCACTGCTGGCGTTGAGCTTCATGGTGCACGAACCGAGCGAGATCATCGAGTGATCGAGCGCCAGATCACGGTTCTGCAGCTTCTTGAGGTAGCGCAGCATCTGGTGCTCGGTATGGTGTGTGTTGAATACCGGATGGCCGAGGATCACATCCCGGCGCAGGAGGGCGGCTGGCAGGGTGGGGTCTTCCAGGCGCAATTGCTCATCGAGCGGGCCGAGGTCGGCATGAATGCCGGCGATCAGTTTGATCAGGGTACCGATGTCGGTACGGGTGGTCTTCTCGTTGACCGCGATGCCGAGCACGCCGGGGGAGACCTGGCGGAGATTGTAGCCTGCCTCGAGCGCCGCCTTGCCGGCGCTCAGTGCGTGGCCGCCGAGGTTAACCCGCAGGGTGTCGAAGAAATGCCGGGTGAGAACCTTGATGCCGGCCCGGCGCAAGCCTTCGGCCAGGATGGCGGCGAGGCGGTGGATGCGGCCGGCGATGCTGTGCAAGCCCCGGGGGCCATGGTAGACGGCGTACATGCCGGCCATGTTGGCGAGCAAGACCTGCGCGGTGCAGATATTCGAGTTGGCCTTCTCGCGGCGGATATGCTGTTCGCGGGTCTGCAGGGCCATGCGCAGGGCCCGATTGCCGCGGCTATCCACCGATACCCCGATGATGCGGCCGGGTACGGCACGCTTGTACTCATCGCGGGTGGCAAAAAAGGCAGCGTGCGGGCCGCCGAAGCCGAGCGGGATTCCGAAGCGTTGTGACGACCCGAGCGCGATGTCGGCTCCCATTTCTCCCGGTGAGCGGAGCAGGACCAGAGCCATCAGGTCGGTGGCTATCGCCACCACTCCGCCGCGCAGTTTGACCGCGGCGATCGGCCCGCTCAGGTCACTCACTTCGCCGTGGTCGTTCGGATACTGGAAAAGAGCACCGAAGACCTCCTGCTGCGCCGCTTCCTCCGGTGGGCCGAAGACCAGCTCGAAGCCAAAGAAGGCGGCGCGTGTGCGCACCACGTCCATGGTCTGCGGGAAGCAGGCGGCGTCCACATAGAAGCGTTGCGACTTCGACTTGCTGACGCGCCGGGCCATGGTCATTGCCTCGGCAGCGGCGGTGGCTTCGTCGAGCAGGGACGCGTTGGCGAGTTCGAGCCCGGTCAGGTCGATCACCATCTGCTGGTAATTGAGCAGTGCTTCAAGGCGTCCTTGCGCGACCTCGGCCTGATACGGCGTGTAGGCGGTGTACCAACCGGGGTTCTCGAGCACGTTGCGCAGCACGACCGCGGGTGTCACGCTGTCAGCGTAACCCATGCCGATCATCGAGTGCTGCAGGCGGTTGCGGCGGGCGATGGCGCGCAGCGCAGCCAGCGTTTCACCCTCGGGGCGAGGCTCGGCGAGGGCCAGCGGTGCAGACAGCCGGATCGCTGCGGGAACGGTCTGGGCAACCAGCTCCTCGAGGCTGGCGGCGCCTATCGTGGCCAGCATGGCGGCGATCTCACCGGCGTCGGGACCGATGTGGCGGCGGACGAAATCGTCGCGCTGTTCCAGTGCCGCCAGTGGCGGGGAGGGGGGGGTGGCATCCATGGTATCTTCCGGTGGCTTCCGTGCTATCTAGGCGGCGGCAACAATTTCTTGGTAGGCTGCGGCGTCGAGCAGGACGTCCAGGTCACTGGCGGCGGCCGGCCGCATGCGGAACAGCCACGCAGCGTAGGCGTCCTGGTTGACCATCTCGGGTGCGTCGGTCAGCGCCGAGTTGCCGTCTACCACGCTGCCAGCCAGCGGCGCGTATACGTCGGCCGCCGCCTTGACGGATTCGACGACGGCGGCTTCCTGCCCGGCCGCGAGTTCGCGGCCGATCTCCGGCAGTTCGACGAACACGAGGTCACCGAGCAGCTCCTGCGCATGATCGGTGATGCCGATGCTGACCGTACCGTCTGCTTCCAGGCGGGCCCATTCATGGCTTTTCGTGTACTTGAGGTCGGTGGGGATGTTCATTTCTTCTCCTGATGAATGGAATCAAATCTGACAAATGGCGGTTTGAAATCAAACGAGGCTGCTGCCGTTTCTGACAAAGCAGGGCTTGACCACGCGGGCGGCCAGGAGTTTGTCGCGCACCGCGACCTGGACGACCTCGCCGAGCGTTGTCGCCAGCGGCAACCGCGCCAGAGCGATCGCGCGCTGCAGGGTTGGAGAGAACGTTCCGCTGGTGGTTTCGCCGTCGCCGTGTGCCGTGTGTACCGACTGGTGGGCACGCAGCACTCCGCGGTCGATCAGCAGCAGGCCGAGAAACTGGTGTTGCTGCGGTCTGGCGAGGAGGGCAGCCTTGCCGACAAAGTCGCGCGGTGACCGCAGATCGATGGTCCAGGCCAGTCCGGCATCGAGCGGCGAGATCGTGGCGTCCATGTCCTGGCCGTAGAGGTTCATCCCCGCTTCGAGGCGCAGTGTGTCGCGGGCACCCAGACCGCAGGGCCGTACCCCGGCCTCGGCGAGCGCTCGCCACAAGCCTTCCGCGTGTGCAGCGGGCAAGGTGATCTCGTAGCCGTCTTCACCGGTGTAGCCGGTGCTGGCGATCAGGTATTCGCCGACCACCGCGGCAAAGAACGGTTTTAGCGCTTCGCACGCCGCGCGATATTCGGGCAACGCCTGCCAGACCCTGCCGCGCGCATGTGGGCCCTGTACGGCGATCATTGCCAGTGCGTCCTTACCTTCCCGGCGCGCGGTGATCGTTGCCGCCAGCTCCCACTCGCTCAGGCGGGCTGCCATCCACAACAGATCCGCAGCAGCCGTGGCAGCATTGACAACGACGCGAAAATTGCAGTCGTCAAGACAATAGACGATCAGGTCGTCGATCACGCCGCCGGCGTCGTTCAGCATGGTGCTGTAAAGCGCTTTGCCCGGCATCTGCAGCCGATCGACGTTGTTGGCCAGCAGGCGGCGCAGGAAGTCTCTGGCATCGCTGCCCCGGACATCGACGGCGCACATGTGCGAGACGTCGAACATGCCGGCATCGCGGCGCACCGCGTGGTGCTCCTCGATCTGCGAACCATAGTGGAGCGGCATTTCCCAGCCACCAAAATCCACCATTCGGGCCCCGCTCCGAAGGTGGCTGTCGTTCAGGACAGTTTTCTGCATCGTATCAATCCGTAAGGAGAACCTGTTGAAGTGGATTCCAGAAACGAAAAAGGGGCGAACCCGAATCGAGTTCACCCCTCTGTCCATGTACCTGAGAGATTCTCGGGCTGCCGGCCGGTGTCGCCTGCGCCCTGGCCCCATCGGTGGGCGCTTCGCCAAAGGCGAACGCCGCTCTCCAGAGTTCATTGCACGAACGGTCCTTTTGCCTGAGCGTTTCCGGGTGGATTGCGCCTTCGGCGGCGGACATGCCGCCCTCTCCCATTCGCGCCGCAACTATAGCGCGCAGCGAACGTTGCCCGCAAGGCAATCGTGCCGGCAGTGGGTGACCCCCTTGATGGACAAGCAGGGATGTCACCGATCCGGTCCGGGCGCCGCCGTGCATTGGCCCGGGTGGCGATGTGCCGGCAGGGTTCTGCTCGACGCTGGAGGGGAGGCGCTGATAGACCGAGCGGTTTGCCGGTTGCCGATCATCCAACAAGCCCATCGGTTTTGTAAGCCTGGAAGGAGTCTGGTTGGTTGTTCTCAGGGCTGGTGTCGGGTTTTTTTACACTTTGACCTGCGCTTGTCTGTGAGAAAATGCATAACTAGTTGATATGAATTGTAAAAAAATTTCTGGTATGTATCTTGCTTAACTAAGCTAGAGTCAGGTTTTGTTGAGGGGGCGGGGTGTTCCTGCCTGGGTCCCTGAAAACCAAGACTTGTGAAGCCCATTTAAACCCTCATCAACCGGTTTCCGAAAAGGGCTGGTGACCGAAGCAAAGGAGTTTTCGATGAATGTACACGGCAACAAATCACAAGTAGCCTTGGCCGTTGTGGCTCTGGTGGCCGCCGCCGGGGCGTCGGCTGCCCCGATGACCATCACCGGTATTTCGGGCAACTATCTGGTGTGGGATAACCCGCCGGCGCTGGTTGCGACGGCGAACGCCGGGATTGCTGCCGCCCAGGCGGTTCTCGTGGACGGCAGCGGCAACGCTGCAAACCCGGGGGGCAACGTCGAACTGAGCAAGTTTGGCGGGCCGGTGACGACCATGAGCGGCTTTGTCAATGGCAAACCGATCAGCTTGAGCAGCCTCGATCTGGCCGACTGGCAGAGTGGGCTTGATCAGCGGTATATTCAGGGCGCTGCCTCGTCCGCGGGTCTCGGCACTCTGAGCAACCTGCAAATGGCTGCCGCGCTTGCCCAGTTCTATGCGGCCAACGCCAATCTCGGCGGCAGAGCACCGTGGCAACTGGTCAGTGACCCCAATATCTCGTACGTCGATATCGGTGGTGATCATGTCGTGCACATTGGTCTGGCGGGTATTTTGAACGCGTCGCCCTTCCTGAGCGCCGTGTTCGGTGTAAGCCTGCCGAATGGCCTGGGTGCCAGCGAAGTGGTCGAGGTATCTGTTGGCGGTGTGACCGAGTATCTGTTCGGCTTCTCGCCCACCAACTCGGGCGTCTATGCCGCCAACCAAGGGGCACTCCCCTTCGATCTTCGTTCATATTCCGGCAATTACGATGTGAAGATTCCGGAGCCCGAGTCGCTGGCGTTGCTGGGGATTGGCTTGCTGGGGCTGTTCCTGGGGCGCCGCCGCCTCTGAGAAAACACCAGAGGGTGTTGTTTGGCGCGCCAGCGCCAGCGGGAGGTGCTGCAGAGCCCGAAAGGGCTCTGCGCGCTATGGACCCTGGAGACTCCGCCAGCAACCTTCCTGCAAGGTGTCGGCAAGTCGAGGTGACTGATATTGGAGGTGGCCTTGAAGTTCGCCGTGCTGTTTGGAGTTTGCGTGTTGATCTCGGGCGTTGCCATCCGCCTGAGCGTTGCGCTTGCGGCCCACTTCGGGATCATGGATCGGCCGGGTGGGCACAAGCAGCATGAAGCGAGCACTCCTTTCGTGGGAGGCTTTGGCCTGATTGCCGTCCTGATCGGCGCAGCGATGCTCAGCGACCGTTTTTTTGGTGATTCGCTATTGTTTCCGCTGCAGGCCCTCATTCTGGGAGGGGCGGTCATTTTCCTGACCGGTCTGGCAGACGATCTCTGGCATATCGGTTTCAAACCCCGCTTTCTCGTGCAGGCTGTCGTTGCCCTGTCGATGGTCTTCATCGGGGGCGTTGAGTTGCGTTCGCTTGGCGAACTGTTTCCCGGTGTGCAGATCGATCTCGGCTGGCTCGCCGTGCCGTTTACGGTCTTTGCCACGATCGGTTTGATCAACGCAGTGAACATGATCGATGGCATCGACGGTCTGTCCGGGTCGGTGAGTCTGGTCAGTCTGACCCTGACTGCCGTTGTTGCACTTGCCGCCAGCAATCCAGCTTACCTCTTTATCATCGTCGCGCTGTCGGGGGGGGTGGCCGGTTTCCTCTACTTCAATCTGCGTTACCCGGGCAATGGCCGTGCGCGCGTCTTTCTTGGCGACAACGGCAGCATGCTGCTTGGCTTTGTCTTTGCCTGGCTGTTCATCGCTTTGTCGCAGGGCGACGCGCCGGCGATGACCCCGGTCACCGCATTGTGGTTGTTCGCCTTGCCACTGATGGATACGGTCGGTGTCATGCTGCGCCGCATCTGGTTGGGCAAGTCGCCCTTCCGTGCTGATCGTTACCATCTCCATCACCTGTTCATACGGGCCGGGTTTCGCGTCTGCGATGTCGTTGTCTTTGCCGCAGGGATGCAGTTTCTCTTTGCCCTGATCGGCGTCTGCGGTCTCTTGCTCGCAGTTCCGGACTACCTGATGTTCTGGTCTTTCCTGGGTGTTTTCCTGGCATATTCTCTGGCGATTGCACGGCCGTGGCGCTTGGTGCCGTGGTTGCGTCGGATCAATTGCCGCATGGGTCTGCCGTCCGTACGGGTGCGCGGCATTTTCGTAGGCTACCTGCCCAGGGAAAACTGTTCTCACTTCATCGGCTTGATTTCGCAAGGACTCGGCAGCGGTTATGATTACCAGTTGAGCGTCTACCAGACGGACAGGTCGGACGGCGACGGGCGCAACGTCTATTGCGTCATCAACATTCCGAGCGCCGGGAACGAGCATCTGATCGGCAAGATCCGGCGCGACGCGTTGCGCATGAAGAAGCGGATCGCCAGGCAGCATGGACTTGAGGTCCGCTTGTTCATGTGCCGCGAAGGAGAGAACGATCTTCGTGGAACCTACGCGCCTTCTGCACTTGCCCAACGGAGCCGGATCGCTGATCGGCGTTGCCTGCGCAGCACCTTGGTCTATTCGATCGAACGTGGACAACGCGCAATCCAGGGTGACCACGCGGGTTTCGAGCTCAGCGTGCCGCCGCCGTGCCTGTGATTGGGTCATGTTCAGCAGAATCCTCACCGTCTGTACCGGGAACATTTGCCGTAGCCCGGCGGCCGAGTTCCTGCTTCGGCAGCATATTGAACGGGCAGGCAAGCGTGTTGACGCACGCTCGGCGGGTATCGGAGCGCTGGTCAACCATCCGGCCGAGGCGGCAACTACTGCCATGATGAATGCGCGCGGTGTAGACCTGAGTTCCCATCGTGCCAGCCAACTCACCCCCGAACGCCTGCGTTGGGCGGAACTGGTTCTGGTTATGGAACGGCACCATCGGGAAGCGGTGCTGGCAATGGACCCCACGGCCCGCGGTAAAACCTTCCTGCTCGGGCACTGGACCAAGACAGAGATTCCCGATCCCTATCAGCGAAGTGACGAAGCGCATGCCAAGGCCATTCAGCTGATCGAAGAGGCGCTTGATCCCTGGGTCAGCAAGCTTTGCTGAACGGGCAGACCAGTTGTGCGCAATGTTTCGCAGCGACGTGAAATAACGCACTGGTAGTTTCGGCAACTGGCGTTATTCTTCATTTCAATTGTAGCTGGAACGTCCCTACCGGGAAGCGCGAGGCGACCCTCATGTCAGGGAGTGTCGATGGTCTGGCGCTGGCGACCGTTTCGGCCTATCGCCTGAACGGCAGCGGGTAGCAGGGACTTTGCGGGATGATGTAAACTGCGCGACGCCAGTTGTCCAGGGTGGTCAGATAAGGAAATGAGGCAAATAAATGAAGGAGTTTGCTAGAAACCTGTTTTTCGGCCAGTCGGTCGGTCTTCGCCGGCTTCTGCTGTGCCTGCTTGCCGCCAGCACTCTTGCCGGCTGTACGATCATTCCAGGCAACCAGAGCTACAGCCATCGCGAGGAGTCTGACGTACGATTGCCGGTACAGCAGGGCGATCAACTCGTGCCGGCCAACCTGAAGATCAGGCCGATCAGCGCCGAGTTGATCATCGACCTGTTCAAGGCAGCGCGTCCGCCGATTGGCGACGGGACCAGTTCGGCCAGGACGGCGACCAGGGAAGATCCGCGCTATAACGGGGACAATCCTTCCTCTGTCCCCATTTACCGGCTCGGTCCGGGGGACATCATATCGATCATTGTCTGGGATCACCCGGAGCTGACCATCCCGGCCGGCAGCTTTCGTACGGCCGAACAGGCGGGCACGGTGGTGAACGAAGACGGAACGATTTTCTTCCCCTACGCCGGAGTGATCAAGGCAGCGGGCAAGACGACCAGTGAGGTACGGGCGATCCTCTCGGCCAAACTGGCCAAGTTCATCGAGAAGGTCCAGCTCGACGTGCGCATGGTCGCCTTCCGTAGCCAGCAGGTTTATGTTGTCGGCGAGGTAGCCAGGCCGGGTATCCAGCAGGTGACCGACATTCCGATGACCGTGCTTGATGCGGTCAATCGTGCTGGCGGGTTTACTCCGGAGGCCGATTTCAGCCGTGTGTTGCTGACGCGCCGCGGTACGACCTATCTGGTCGACATTCAGTCGATGTACGACTACGGGCGTACCGACAATAACCCCATGGTCGAGCAGGGCGATATCATCAACGTCGCCGATCGCAGTTATAACAAGATTTTCGTGCTTGGGGAGATTGCCAAGCCGGGCTCTCTGGTCATGAACAAGAAGCGCTCGACGCTTGCCGAGGCGCTCAGCGACGCTGGCTATATCAACCAGAGTTCGGCCGACCCGCGCTGGATATACGTCATGCGCGGCAATAGCGATACGCCGGAGCTGTTCCACCTTGATTCGCGCTTACCCGATGCCATGTTGCTGGCTGACCGGTTTCCGCTGCGGCCGCGCGATATCGTTTATGTCGATGCAGCACCCCTCGTTCGCTGGCAGCGGGTGATCAGTCTCATTCTGCCGACGATGACCATGCTCGATATCACCAGTCAGACCCAGTACCCACTCTTCGGCGGACGACAGCCCTGAAGCCGGTGCCGAGCCGGCGGCTTGGTCGCGCGCTGCATGCTGATCGGCCACGAGCAAGCTCTTTTCTTCCCGCTTGGCTACCGGCAAGCTGCCGGACGAAAATCACCACGGATCTCAAATGGATAACGACCAGTCAAAACTCTCTCCCGGTCCTGGCGGTATGGCCGGCATGACCAGCGCACTCCTTCCTCCAGTACAGCAGGCGGTGGCCGAAGAGGAGGAGGGCGTTGCACTCGGTGAAATCATTGCCGTACTCATGGACTACCGCTGGCTGATTGCTGCGATCAGCCTGCTGGCACTCGTGCTCGGTCTGGGCTGGGTGTTTGTCAGCAAGCCGGTCTACCGGGCGGATGGCCTGCTGCAGGTGGAAGAGAAAAAGGGTGCCGGAGGCATGTTCAAGGCACTGGAGCCCTTGCTGGGGGAGGATACCACCGTATCCGCAGAGGTCGAGATCCTCAGCTCGCGGATGGTCCTCGGGCGGGTGGTGTCCAAACTCAAGCTTGACCTGATTGCCTCACCCCGCACTCTGCCAGTGATTGGCGCTGCAGTCGCCAGGCGCTACGAGGGCGATGTACCGAATTCCCCGTGGCTCGGTTTGTCCGGCTTTGCCTGGGGTGGCGAGCGAATCCAGGTCGATTCGCTGGACGTTCCCGATTCCGCACTTGACCAGAACCTAACGCTGATTGCCGGCGAGGGCGGCGCCTTCGAGATCCTTGACGATGATGATCGGGTGGTTCTGAAAGGGAAGGTGGGGTCCAGAAGCACCGAACGCGGCTACTCGATTTTCATAGCAGAACTCAGGGCGAGGCCGGGTACGGAGTTTCAACTGATGAAGCGTTCTGCCGAGGTGGCAATCACCAATCTGCGCAACAGTTATTCGGTGAAGGAGCGCGGCAAGAAATCGGGGGTTCTCGAACTGAGCCTGCTCGGGCAGCGGCCGGAACAGATCGCCCTCGTGCTCGACGACATCATGACTACCTATGTTCGCCAGAATGTCGAGCGACGCTCCGCAGAGGCCGAGAAGACGCTGAAGTTCCTCGATACCCAGTTACCGGCACTCAAGACTCAGGTCGATACGGCCGAAGCCGCCTACAACAGCTACCGCCAGAGTCGGGGTTCGCTCGACCTGAGCCTGGAGACCCAGGGGATACTGAAAAACCTGGTTGATGTCGAGAACGCTGCCGTGCTGCTCAAGCAGGAGCGCGATGAATTGCGTCAGAACTTCACGCCGGAACACCCAAGGATTCAGGCGGTGGATAACAAGCTGGCGCGCCTCAACGAGCGTCGCAAACAGTTTGAGAGCGATGTCGCGCGTCTGCCCGACACCCAACAGACCGTCTTGCGCCTGGCACGTGATGTCGAAGTGTCCACTCGCCTCTACACCGAATTGCTCAACACTGCCCAGCAGTTGCGGGTCTCCAAGGCCGGGACTGTTGGTGATGTGCGAGTCATCGATCCGGCTGCCGTCGGCCGCGATCCGGTGGGCGCCAAGCCGATCGCCATTCTGGGTATTGCACTGCTGCTCGGCCTGATGGTCAGCATGATCGTGATCTGGGTGCTGCGCTCGCTACGCGTGGTCGTGGAGGACCCGGAAATCATTGAATCTCAGCTTGGCCTGCCGGTCTATGCCACGGTACCGCACAGCAAGATCGAGGTGGAGCTGCATCGCAAGGCGCAGGTGGGCAGCGGCGAACTGCTGGCGGTTGCCCATCCGCAGGAAGACGCAGTGGAAAGTCTGCGCGGCCTGCGCACCACCCTGCACTTCGCACTGCTCGACGCGCAGCGCAACTCGCTGCTGATCACCGGGTCGAGTCCGAGTCTCGGCAAGAGCTTCATTTCCAAGAACCTGGGTGCCGTTCTCGCGCAGGTCGACAAGCGTGTCGTGATCGTCGATGCCGACCTTCGCCGGGGACATCTGCACAAGGAATTCGGCATCGAGCGGGCGGTCGGCATTTCCGAGTATGTGGCCGGACAGGCGACGCTGGAAGACATTCTGAAGACCACCGTGGTGCCCAAGCTGTGGGTGGTCACGACCGGGCAGATTCCACCCAACCCGTCCGAACTCTTGATGCACGAGCGTTTCGCAATGATGCTCGGCGAGCTCGCGGCGCGCTTCGACACAGTCATCGTCGATGCTCCGCCAGTGCTCGCCGTTTCCGATGCAGCGATCATCGGCCGCCATGTCGGAGCGACGTTGATGGTCGCGCGGGCCGGCAAGCACCCGATTCGCGAGCTCGAGCAGGCGGTACGACGGATGAGTCAGGCCGGTGTCCAGGTCAAGGGCTTCGTCTTCAATGACCTCAACGTTAGCCGCCAGAGTTATCGCTACGGCTACAAGGGTTATGTCTACCGTTACTCGTACAAGACCTGACGCTTCCATGGCCGGCCCGGACAAACCAACCCGGTGGCCGAGCCGATTCACCTCCCGGCGCGCCGCCTCGCCTCATAGAGGCAGACGCCGGTGGCGACCGATACATTCAGACTGGCTACAGAGCCGAGCATCGGGATGTTCACCAGTTGATCGCAGGTCTCGCGAGTCAGGTGACGCAGTCCTTCCCCTTCTGCACCGAGGACCCAGGCGCAGGCGACCGGCCAGCGGGCGGTGTAGAGATCCTCTTTCGCCTTGCCATCGGCACCGACAACCCAGATGCCGCGTTCCTTCAGTTGGCGCAAGCTGCGCGCGAGGTTGGTGACGGTGATGTAGGGGACCGTCTCGGCAGCGCCGCTGGCCACCTTGACAGCCGTTTGCGTCAGGCCGACGGCGCGGTCCTTTGGGGCAATGATGGCGTGTGCTCCGACGGCATCGGCGACGCGCAGGCAAGCGCCAAGGTTGTGCGGATCCTGGATGCCGTCAAGGACCAGCAGGAAGGCCGGTTCGTCCAGCGTGTCGAGCACATCGTCCAGTGTCACATGACGTTGCGTCGCATCGACCGTGGCGATGACACCCTGGTGTCTGGCGCCCGGCGCCATGGCTTCGAGTCGTGTGTGCTCTACCGGCAGGACGCGTGCCCCGGCGAAGTCGGCATGGCTGCGCAGGTCGCGCATACGGCTGTCGCTGCGCATCACGTCGACGTAGATCTCGCGCACTGCGCCGGGATCGTGGCGCAATTTGGCGAGGATCGAATGGAACCCGAAGATCAGGCGTGAAGGCGAGGACATGAGCAAGGCCAGGAGAGGCTGCAGCGTGCAGGAGCGGAGGCGCAATTCTAACAGCTTCGTCCCGTGCCGGTGGCGCCCTGCGGTCTGTCACGGCAACCTGGCAGCCACGAGTGTTACCGGTCAGTCACGGTGCACGGCGATCGTCTCCAGGGCTCGGGAACGCCAATCGAGGACCGCCGTGCGAATGGTCATCTGTTCGCCAAGCTGCGGGAACTCAGCGCGGATGACCTCGGCGGCGAAGGTCGACAGAAAGCGCGATTTCAGTTCGGCCCGTGCCCGATCCACGCCAATCTCGTCGTAGGGCACCGAGGCGAGCAGGAGGAAGCCATCGTCCGGGATGCGTCCCGCCTGCATGTTGGCTTCGATGATCCCGGCTGCCCTGCGGATCGGCACGTCGAGGTTGGGGCTGTAAGGCCCGATGATCAGCGCGATGTTGGGCGTGTGCAGAAAATCGAAGCCGCGGCCGAGGCAGATCATCCACTCGCGGTGCTCGATGTCGAGCAGCCGCTCGCTGCGGCGAATCTGCGCGCGTACGTTCTCGATATGTTCGAGATTGCCGTAGAGCAGCGGCAGCAGGTCGGCGCGCATGCGAGCCGGCATGTCAGGCAACAGGGCGGCAAGGCGAAGTTCGAGCGTTGCCCGGTCGGTCGAAGTCAGCGTTGCCAGATCCAGCCGGTCGCCCGCCGTGCCATGGATGACCAGAGCGTCCTCGTCGGTTTCGAAGCCGCAGACCAGCGGATAGACGGTGCTGTGGTCGCTGCCGAAGATATGCTCGACTTGGTGGCGGATCTCGTAGGTATGGGCGATGGCCGCCGCCGTATCGTACTGGAAGCCGGCGCAGCCCCGCCGCGGCTCGCCCTGCGAATAATGGTAGGTGACCAGGAAGACGACGTTGCGACCGGCACTGACGACGCGCTGGACGTGATGTGCGAGTACTTCGCCAAGATGCGGCCAACCGAGATCGAAGATGCCGCCCAGGTTGCGGAAGGGCATCAGGATGCCGACCGGGGTGTTGGTGGCGACGGGAATGTTGATCCGGCCGTCCATGCATTTGAGCACCGCGATCGCGGTCGGGTGTTCGGCCAGATAGCGCTGGCGTGCCAGCCAGGCTTCCGGACTGCGGAAAATTGCGCTGTGGCGGTCGGCCAGGCCGAACAGCCATTCGATGCGTTGCTCGATGGGCTTGCCGTGGATATCCATGGTGAATGGAGCCTCCAGAGTGGGAAACACCTCCACATGCCGGCCGGAGGGCGACGCGGGGTGTGGGCGAAACAACACTAGTATCGGTGCGCTTGGGGTCGAGGTCAAACACACCGAGCCACCTGTTGCACCGCTCGGCGTTGGCCGCCGGAGCTGGCTCAGACGATCATGCCGGCGCCCACGGTGTTGTTCGACGACTCGTCGATGACAATGAACGCTCCGGTGCCCCGGCTTTCCGCGTAGGGGTCGGCGAAAATCGGTTGCGCTAGCTTGAAACTGACGCGCGCGATGTCGTTCATCACCAGCCGATCGGCGGGCTGCTGTTCCAGCGTGTTGATGTCGACCCGGAAGGCGATACCGGCGAGCATCGCCTTGCTGTCACGCGTCGTGTGGCGCAGGAGATACTTGCGGCGCGGATCGAGCGGTGACTCCGACAGCCAGCACAGCATGGCGTCGACCTGCTTGCTGATCTGCGGCAGTTCGCCACTCTTGACGATCATGTCGCCGCGCGAAATGTCGATCTCGTCCGCGAGCAGGAGGGTCACCGATTGCTCGGCCACCGCGTGCGGCAGCGACCGGCCAAGGATCCTGATGTCCTTGACGCGGCTTTCACGCCCGGAAGGCAGCACCGTGACGGCATCGCCGATCAGCAACTCCCCGGACTCGACGCGGCCCATGAAACCGCGATAATCGTGCAGCTCGGGGTTGGACGAATCCTGCGGTCGGCAGACGTATTGCACCGGAAAGCGGAACCTCTCGGCGTGTTCGGCGTGGATTGCCGGCACGTTTTCCAGGATCTCGAACAGCGTCGGGCCGTCGTACCAGTGCAGGTTTTTGCCGCGCTCGACGATCATGTCGCCGTGCAGCGCCGACATCGGGATGAAGCGCACGTCGGCGATGCCCAGTCGTCCAGCGAAATCGAGATAATCGGCCGTGATTCGTGCGAAGGCCTCTGACGAATAGTCGACCAGGTCCATCTTGTTCACCGCCACGACCACGTGCGGGATGCCGAGCAGGTGGGCGAGATAAGAGTGACGGCGCGTCTGGGTCAGCACGCCTTTGCGCGCGTCGATCAGGATGATCGCCAGGTCGGCGGTCGACGCCGCGGTCACCATGTTGCGGGTGTATTGCTCGTGACCCGGGGCATCGGCGATGATGTATTTGCGTGTCCCGGTAGTGAAGTAGCGATACGCAACGTCGATGGTGATTCCCTGTTCACGTTCGGCCTGCAGTCCGTCGGTCAGCAACGACAGGTCTACGATGTCCAGACCGCGTTTCGCCGAGGTGCGCTGAATGGCGTGCAGGGTGTCGGCGAGAATCGTCTTGCTGTCGAAAAGCAGACGGCCAATCAGGGTACTCTTGCCGTCATCGACGCTGCCGCAGGTGAGAAAGCGCAGCAGGCCGTTGTCCGGAATGGCTTCGGTGGGGAGCTTCTCGATTGCTGACATCAGAAATAGCCTTCTTTCTTTCGTTGTTCCATCGATGCGTCGGAGGTCTGGTCGTCGAGGCGGGTGGCGCCGCGCTCGGTGATCGTCGTCACCGCCGTTTCCGCGATGATCCGGGCGACGCTGTCGGCATCCGATTCGACCGGTGCGGTGCAGGTGATGTCGCCAACCGTACGGAAACGAACCATCAGCTCCTCGACCGTCTCGCCGGGTCTTGCCGGCGTCACTTCGGTGACCGGCAGCAGACCTCCGGCGCGGCGTACGATCGGCCGTCGGTGTGCGAAGTAGATCGACGGAAGCGCGAGGTTCTCGCGCTCGATGTATTGCCAGACGTCGAACTCGGTCCAGTTCGAGATCGGGAAGACGCGGATGTTTTCACCCTTGAAGCTGCGCGCGTTGTACAGATCCCAAAGCTCGGGTCGCTGGTTCTTCGGGTCCCACTGTCCGAATTCGTCGCGGAAGGAAAAGATGCGTTCCTTCGCCCGCGCCTTTTCCTCGTCACGGCGGGCGCCGCCGATGCACGCGTCGAAGCCGAATTCCTCGATGGCCTCGAGCAGCGTCACCGACTGGTGCTTGTTGCGTGGTTCGTCGGCGGTCTTGAGCACCACCGTGCCGCGCGCCATCGAGTCTTCAACCGAGCGTACGATCAGCCGTTCGCCGAGTTCCGTTGCCCGTCGGTCGCGGAAATCGGTGACTTCGCGGTAGTTGTGTCCGGTATCGACGTGCAGCAGCGGAAAGGGGAAGCGGCCGGGGCGGAAGGCCTTCTCGGCGATGCGCAGCATGCAGATCGAATCCTTGCCACCGGAGAACAGCAGCACCGGGTTGCTGCACTGCCCGGCAACCTCGCGCATGATGTGGATGGCCTCGGATTCGAGCCAGTCGAGATGAGAAAGGGTGACTTTCGAGAGCGTTGCAGTACTCATGCCTGACCTGTGAGTGTGGACTTCATGGGCGCCTGACGTGCAGGCCGCATTCCCTGGATTGCGGGTTTTCCCACCACCAGCGGCCGGCGCGGACGTCCTCGCCGGGGGTCACCGGCCGGGTGCACGGCGCGCAGCCGATGCTCGGGTAGAAGCAGTCGTGCAGTGCGTTGTAGGGCACTTTGTTCAGCTTGAGATAGGCCCATACTTCGTGTTCGCTCCATTCGGCGAGCGGGTTGAACTTTTGCAGGCCGCCGTTCGCCGTGTCCACACTGCGCAGCGGCAGCCCGTCACGGGTGGCTGCCTGTTGCGCGCGCATGCCGGTGACCCAGGCTTTTCGCCCGGTCAGGGCGCGCTGCAGCGGTTCGACCTTGCGCACGAAACAGCAGCCCTTGCGCAGCTCGACCGATTCGTAGAACGCATTGATCCCGTGTTCGTGCGTCCAGGCTTCGAGCAGATCGTGTCGCGGATAGTACAGGCGCAATGCCAGACCGTAGTGTTTGCGGACTTCGGCGATCAGGTCGTAGGTTTCGGGCGGCAGGCGGCCGGTGTCGAGCGAAAAGATCTCGATCGGCAAACGGTCACCGACGATCAGGTCGGTCAGCACCATGTCTTCGGCACCGAGACTGCTGGCGAAGCCGGCCGGCGAGAAGTCGCTGGCAATCTCGCGCAGCAGGCAGCGCGCTGCCTGGACCCGCGCGCTGAGGCGGTCGAGCAGTGCCGGTTCGGCGAGGTCGATCCTCATGCCGTCGCCTCTGTCAACCGCCGCAGGAACAGCGGCTGTGGCTGGTCGACGCCGGCCTGGTAGGTTTCGCTGAACACCGACAGCCCGGCCAGCGCCTGTTCGAGGTTCTTGTCGGGACGCAGCGCATAGGCGTCGATGCCGCAACGTCGCATGAAGAAAAGCTGGTCCTGCAGCACGTCACCGATTGCCCGGATCTCACCCGCATAGTGGTAACGCTCGCGCAGCAGGCGGGCGCTCGAGTAACCGCGGCCGTCGGTAAACTTGGGGAAATTGACGCCGATGACGGTCAGTCGAGCGATGTCGCCGGCCAGAGCTTCCGGGTCCTCGTCGCTGTCCAGCCAGACACCGGGCTGCTGGTAGCGGGCGAGGATTTCGTCCCGTCGCGCCAGCCAGACGGCCAGCGGGAGCAGCACCGGTGCGGCGGGCAGGGCAACCGTCCCGGGTGTTTCGCCGTCGGTCAGCGTGAGGATCTGCCAGGGATCGTCGACGATCTGATGGTGCTTGATGATTCTAGGCATTGACGAGCTCCCGGGTTTCGACCTTGGCGCTTCTGCGCCGGTCGCGGCCGACATAGGCACGGGCTTTGAAGGGATCGAGACCGATCCGCTGCAAGGTATCGATGAAGCGCTCGCCCGGCGTGCGCTGCTCGAGGTAGACGCTGATCAGCGCCTCGATGACCTCCGGCACTTCCTGCGCATAGAACGAAGGCCCGATCACCTTGCCTATGGTGGCCGTGTTGCCCTGCTGGCCGCCAACGGTGATCTGATACCACTCCTCGTCGTTCTTGTCGACGCCGAGGATGCCGATGTTGGCAACGTGGTGGTGGCCACAGGAGTTCATGCACCCGGAGATGTTCAGCGAGATGTCGCCGATGTCGTAGAGGTAGTCGAGATCGTCGAACTTCTCGTTTACTGCCGCGGCGATCGGTACCGAGCGGGCATTGGCCAGGGCGCAAAGATCGCCGCCGGGGCAGCAGATCATGTCGGTCAGCAGGCCGATGTTGGCGGTTGCCAGGCGCTGGCGGCGGGCGATCTGCCACACTTCGTGCAGGTCGCGCTGTCTGACGTCGGCGAGCACGATGTTCTGCTCGTGGGTGACGCGCAGTTCGCCAAAGCTGAAACGCTCGGCGAGGTCGGCGACGGCGATCATCTGTGCTTCCGTGATGTCGCCGGGAGCGGCCCCCGGCGCCTTCAGCGACAGCGTGACGGCGGCGTAGCCGGGCGTCCGGTGGGCGTGCACGCAGCGCCTGACCCAGTTGGCGAAAGCGCGGTCGTTCCTGAATCGCGCGGCGTGCAGTGCGTCCTCGGCGGGCAGCGTTTCCCGGGCCGGTGGGTCGAAGTGCCGCGCGATGCGTTCGAACTCTTCGTCGGGCACGGTGCTCGGGCCGTCCTGCTGGTATGACCATTCCTCCTCGATCTGGCGGCCGAAGTCTTCGATTCCCAGCGCCTGCACGAGAATCTTGATGCGTGCCTTGTACATGTTGTCGCGGCGGCCGTAACGGTTATAGACCCGCAGGATGGCTTCGAGGTAGGAGAGCATGTGACGGCGTGGCAGGAACTCGCGAACCATCTTGCCGAGAATCGGCGTTCGCCCGAGGCCGCCTCCGACGAAGACACGAAAACCGATTTCGCCGCTGTCGTCGCGGATCAGATCAAGGCCGATGTCGTGCGCGCGAATCACTGCGCGGTCCGCCGTTGCAGCATTGACCGCGATCTTGAACTTGCGCGGCAGGAAGGCGAATTCCGGATGGAAGGTCGACCACTGGCGCAGCAGTTCGCAGTAGGGGCGCGGGTCGGTCAGCTCGTCGGGCGCGACGCCGGCGAACTGGTCGGTGGTGATGTTGCGCACACAGTTGCCCGAAGTCTGCACGGCGTGCATCTCGACGCTCGCCAGTTCGGCCAGGATATCCGGTGTTTCCTCGAACTTGGGCCAGTTGAGCTGCATGTTCTGGCGCGTCGTGAAGTGGCCCACAGAGCGATCATAGCGACGCGAAATCTCGGCCAGCTTGCGCAGTTGCGTTGCCGAGAGCATGCCATAGGGGATGGCGATACGCAGCATCGGGCCGTGGCGCTGGATGTAGAGGCCATTCTGCAGGCGCAGTGGGCGCAGTTCGTCGGTGGACAGTTGGCCGGCCAGATGGCGGCGGATCTGGTCACGGTACTGGGCGACACGTTGGTCGATGATCTGTTGGTCGGTACGGTCGTAGCGATACATCGCTCGCTCCTTGGGTCAATGAGGTTCTGCCTGTTCGAGGTCGCGTCACAAGCCTACTGCGCGATGAGTTTGCCGCCGATGAGCAGCAGCATGCCGGCCAGGATGGGGCGCAGAATCCGGTCCGGAACCTTCGCCGAGGCGTGGCTGCCGAGCCAGATGCCGGGCAGTGAGCCGAGCAGCAGGCTGCCGAGCAGCGACCAGTCGACGCTGCCGATCAGCCAGTGCCCGAGGCCGGCAACCAGGGTCAGCGGCACGGCATGCGCCACATCGCTGCCGACGATGCGAATCGCTGGCAACCGGGGGTAAAGGTAGAACAGCACGGCGACGCCGAGGGCGCCGGCGCCGACCGAGGAAATGCTCACCAGGATTCCGAGCAGCGCGCCGACCGCAACGGTAATCGACCCGCGGTACTGCGTGTGCGCCGCATCGTCGGCGTGCGCCAAGGCCTGCTGCAGCAAGCGCTGGCGGAAGATGATCGCGGCGGCGGTGAGCAGTAGTGCGATGCCGAGTGACACCGAAATGATCTGCGAGACATGCGCACTCTGTTTGGGCAACATGGACAGCACCCAGATGGTCAGCATCGCTGCCGGGATGCTGCCGCCAGCCAGCAGGCGGGTGACTCGCCAATCGATGTGTCCCTTGCGGGCGTGCACGACTGTGCCGCCCGCCTTGGTGATCGCTGCATAGAGCAGGTCGGTACCGACCGCCGTTGCCGGATGGATGCCGAACAACAGAACCAGCAGCGGCGTCATCAGCGAACCGCCGCCAACCCCGGTGAGTCCGACGATGGCGCCGACGACGAATCCCGACAAGGTATACATCCAGTCCATGGCGCGCCGCAACATCAAGAAGAGCGCGCATGGTAGCAGTGCCGGAATTGATCGAAAAAGAATATTCGGTTAGATTGTTATAACCAATTGGACTGTTCCATGCATGAAGCTCCAGCAACTCCGTTATCTCGTCGAAGTGGCGCGCCGCGGTCTCAACGTCTCGGAAGCGGCCGAAGCCCTGTATACGTCGCAACCGGGAATTTCCAAGCAGATCAGGCTGCTCGAGGAAGAGCTCGGAGTGACCGTTTTCGAGCGAGGTGGCAAACGCCTGACCGCGATCACCGAGCCGGGCCGGGTGGTGCTCGAGATCGCCGAGCGCATTCTGCGCGACGCCGAGAACATCCGGCGGATTGGTGAGGAGTATTCCGGCGGTGATTCAGGCAGCCTGGTCATCGCGACGACGCATACCCAGGCACGCTATGCGCTGCCTGCCGTGGTCAAGAGCTTTGTCGATCGCCATCCGCTGGTGCGCTTGTCGCTGCATCAGGGACATCCGGCGCAAATTGCCGAATGGACACTGAAAGGCGAGGCCGACATCGCCATCGCCACCGAGGCGCTCGACCAGTACCCGCAACTGGTGATGCTGCCCTGTTACCAGTGGGTGCACTGCGTCATCGCTCCTGACGGGCATCCGATCCTCGACGAAAGGTCCCTGTCGCTCAACGCGCTGGCGCGCTGGCCCTTGATCACCTACGACCCGGCCTTCGCTGGTCGGTCGCGCATCAACAAGGCTTTCGACCTGGCGCAACTCAAGCCCAATGTCGTGCTCACCGCGATCGATGCCGACGTGATCAAGACCTACGTCGGGCTTGGCCTGGGCTTGGGGATCATCGCGCGCATGGCCTTCGACCCGCAACGCGATATCGGCCTGCAGGCGCTGCCCGCCGAGCATCTGTTCGGCTCGAACACGACGCGCATCGGTTTGCGGCGCGGCACGCACGTTCGGCGCTACGAGTACGATTTCATCGAGATCTTCGCGCCGCATCTGACCAGGAGAGCGGTCGACATGGCGCTGGCCGGTGCCCGGCCGGACGAGGAGTATCAACTTTGACGTGCCCGGCGCTTGGCCTGGTCATTGCTCTTCGCCAGTGGCGTTTGTCAGGCCGACGTGCCGGCTGCCGTGCAGGAGCACCATCTGCGCAATGCCACGTTGCGAGTTGAGCGGCATACATACAGTATCCGGTCGAGGAGGATGCCCGTCGGCTGTCCGGCTCCTCCGCCCGCCGGGCAAGACGCCGTGCGTGACAGCAGGAGCGGCCGGCGGCGCGGAAGCAGGCACAATCTGGCCTGGGTCGTACGACAGGTCGAGTGCTGGCTGCTGGCGGCGTCGGCCGGCGGAGTCGTATCCTTGCTGATGTCGGGCATTGCCTTTGCCCTGCTGGAACTGCTCTTTGGATGCCTGCAGCAGATTGTCCGGAAACAGTGCGCCAACGACTTGCCGGGGAGTACGGCCGTCGTAAAGACGACGGAGGGGGACGTTCACGGGGAACCCGAGCTCCTCCTGATGGTTTGTCATGCGCGCCAGGTCGGCTGAATGCTCGTTTGCCTGGCCGGGGCTATGCAGGTAGAATAGAAACGGTCGTTCGCGCCGAAACCGATGGCATCAACCCGCGATCAGGGAGGCCGGTTTAATTGGGGCGTCGAGGTGTTATCTTGTCTCATAACGAGTACTCGGGAGGATGGTTCATGGCAGAGCAGAAGCTCGGTAATCCGGCCGTTGTCGGTCTGGCAGGTTTTGGCCTGACCACAATGGTGCTGCAGTTTCACAACGTGGGGTGGATGGGATTGGGTCCGGTAGTCTGGCTCGGCCTGATCTTTGGTGGCTTGGCGCAGATGATCGCCGGGCTGCAGGAAATGAAAACCGGCAACAATTTTGGCTATTGTGCCTTTACCGGCTACGGTTGTTTCTGGATTGCCCTGACCTTGCTCCTGGTGGGCAATCACTACAACATCTACATCTCCAGCAAGACCGATGTGGGATGGTTCCTGGTCGCCTGGACGCTGTTTACGGTCATCCTGTGGGTTGGTGCGATGCGCGTCAGTAGCGCGTTGGCGATCACTTTCACGTTATTGCTGATTGGCTTCATCCTGCTCGATCTGGCGCACTTCGGCTATCCTGACCTGACGGTGGTGGCTGGCTACGAATTGATGGTGACAGCGGCAATGGCGTGGTACATCATGGCGCACATCATTTATGCTGATCTGTTCGGCCGGGACGTTCTGCCGGTCGGCAAGCCATGGATCGGCTAGGGCCTGTTGCCACAGCCGCTGGAAACGAAGGAGCAATGCCCAGGGCTGGTGTTCCCAATACCGCTGAACAGAAAAACGGGGAGAAGCGTGCGATGAAGCTTGCAAGAACGATTGGATGGGCAGGATTGGCGTTTGCCTGCGGCGCGGCCTTCGCCGCGATGCCCACGGAAACAGACGTGGCGAATGCCGAGGATGTGGTGAACAAGGTGCGCGCAGCAGCCAGGTATCTGCACGACAAAGGTGCTTCCGCCTATGCCGACTTCAACCAGAAGGATGGCAGGTGGGTGTGGAAGGACAGCTACGTGTTTGTCTACGATTGCCGGAAGGACCGCATGATCGCGCACCCGTTGCGGCCCGATCTGGTTGGCAAGCCGATCATGCAGATCACCGACAACTCGGGCAAGTATATCTTCAAGGATCTGTGCAAGGCCGGGAACGAACCGCGTGGCGGCTGGGTGGAGTATAGCTGGCCCAAGCCAGGCGCCGGACGACTGTCGCGCAAGGTTTCCTACGCAACGGCCGCGGACATCTCTTTCGCTGCGGGCATCCAGGTCAGCGCGGGGATCTACGATGAAGGGATTACCCTGCCCGAGTTGAGCAAGGTCCTCGAAAGACTGTCCGATCCGGCCAAGTATCCGGCTCTTTAGGTGTTTCAGAAGCACCCGGAGACCCCGGCAAACCGGGGTCTCTTCGGGCAGCGCAGGCCATCCAGCGAATCGCTTCCCGTTCCCCGGTATTCTTGTGTCGGCGCCGGACGACACCGAAGCACTGGTGGGGAACCCGAGAAGAGGGCATGTGCTGCTCCGACCTGGACTTGCTCACCCGGCGCGAACCGGAAAAAGGCCTGGTGAGGAACTCCGCCGGCGACTGCCGCTGCCGACAAGTGGCTGAACCCGGGCACCATCCGACCCCTAGGGGTCACCGCCTCCTGGTCGCCGAATGCATCGAAACCAAAACGATCACGGTCGCTCGTCGTGCGGTGAGTCAGCCAGTGAAACAACCTGAGTCATGGTGTGGACTTCTTCACGGCAGAGCGTTCAATGCGGTGTTAAGCTGTTTTTGGATCAGCGGGAAACGGGGGCAAGGGCGAGACAGACTTTCGTTTGCCGGAGCAGGTTGTAGGGCAGATCGAACGGCACCCGGAGCCGTAGGCAGCAAGGGTTGATGATCAATCGAGGGAGCAATTTCCAATGGCTTGACCCGGATCAAGAAGGAAACTAGAGGTAAATACTCACTTTTCCGAAGGACATCCGCTATAATCATGCTGCGCTGCAACAATGGCTTGGCTCATCAGATAGCAGCCGGTTGTGTGAAGCGCGTGGCATCCCCAGTATCTCAGGAGTACTTGCATGAAAGCACCGAAAATCTTGCCGTGGATCGCCCACAAGACGGGCATCAGCGAGGAGCTTGCGCTCAAGCTGTGGCGGCGCGCCGCCGGCGAAGCTGAAGTGATGGCTGGCTGCTGTGACAGTTCCGACTACTACCGCTTGGCGGTGGAGCGTTTCGTCGATTACGCCGAAGCGGAAGGTTGTCGTTCGGTGGTCCGTGAGACGACCGGCTCGAAAACCTGCGTCTCCTGGCTATGGCGTCACCAGAACCGCATCTCGAAGTTGAACCTGATCACTGCGCAAAATCTGGTCAGGCTGTGGCAGTCGAACTGGGAGAGTTTTTTGGGTCCACAGCGGCACGCTTTCTGATGGGTGACATAGCGTTGCCCGTGCCATCTTCATTCTCTTTTTCTTTGACTCACTGCCTCATCGCCACGGGCGGTGCAATCTGCAGCGACCGAGCCATTTGCACCGCCACGTTGGCAGCCTCGGCTTGCGAGGCCAACTGTCCGAGACGAATCGAGTAATCATAACCACCTCCCGCCCTGGCCACGGGTTTGATTCGGACCGGGTAGCCGGCGCCGCGGGCCCGGTCGTAGAGCGACAAGGCCGCTGCTTCGCTGTCGAGTGTGGCCAGTTCGATTGCCCAGCTTCCGCCACGTCGGACATAAGCGCTTGCCGCGGGGGTGACGGGGGAGCGGGAGGCGGTCGCCGGCATTGCCGTCAATGCGCTCCACCATGACAGTTGCCCGGCGCTGACCGTCTCGAGCGCAGGCGACCTGTCCCCCGGATCAGCCCTGTAGCAACTCGCGGCCTCAGCGATCTGCAGCGCCTCGGCGTTCGGGTGCAATACCGTGATGCTGCCCTCCAGCAGACAGATGCGGTCTCCCTCCGCGTCGGCCTGGCCCCACAGGTCGGTACCGCGAATGCTTGCAGTGATGCTGCCGACGCGCAGATTGACGGCGCGTTGCCGGATGGATCTGGCGAGAGCTTCGGTCGTGAAGCGCACGGCGCCCTGGGGGACATCGAGCGCTGCGGTAAAGACGTCCTGCGCACGTACGCTCAGGGCATTCAGTTCGAGGCGGGTGTCGGCCGCCAGATGTAGGTTACTGCCATCGCGCAGGCGAATCCGTACCCGAGCTGCGGTACCGGTGATCACACGATCGCGATTCTGCAGAACGAGTCCGGGTGCCAGTGTCTGCCGGGTACCTTGGCGCTCGATCCAGGCCGGGGGGAGGACGCCGTCCACCACCGCGTCGGCAGCCGGTGCGGCCCGCGCCAGGGGTGACCGGAGAAAGCCGGCCAGCAAGCAGCCGCCAAGGAAAACATGTAAGCAATGCCGATTCATGGACGGTCCCCTGCGCCAAGGATGAGACGATTCTAACATCGCGTGTACGGCATTCACCGCTGTCCGCACTACAAGCTTGCGTTTGCCCACGTACTCGCTAGACTGCTGGCATGCAGGCGGACTGGAGCGACGAACGACTGATGCTGGCCTACGGTGCTGGTGACGCTGATGCGTTCGCAATGCTCTACGATCGTTACCGCGGCTCGCTTTATCGCTACCTGCTGCGGCAGTGCGGCAACCCGGCTCTGGCCGAGGAACTGCATCAGGATGTCTGGTTCAGGGTAGTCAATGCCCGCACCGGCTACGAACCGCTGGCGCGCTTTTCGACCTGGCTGTTCCGCATTGCCCGCCATCGGCTGATCGACCACTATCGTAAGCACGCACCGCAGATACCGGCGCATTCCGTTCCCGACGCTGCCGACGATGACCTGGACGAGATCGGCGATCTGATCGAGCGGCTGCCCGCCGCCACGCACGAGATGCCGCACGTGCTGTACGAGCGACAGGATGCCGCCCAGCGGATCAGTCTGGCGCTGGCCGACTTGCCGCCACTGCAGCGTGAAGTCTTCCTGCTGACCGAAGAGGGTGGGCTGACACTGGAGGAAATCGCGCAGGCCACCGGCGTTGGCCGCGAGACCACCAAGAGCCGCCTGCGTTATGCGCTCGGCAAACTCCGGCACGCCTTGCGGGATCTGCTATGAATGAAGTGCACGAGGATTCACCGAAAGACCCGCAAGTCTCCGAATTCTATCGGAAGCATGCCACCGAGCAACCGTCGACAGCGGTCGATGAGCGCATCCTGGCTGCGGCGCGGGTTGCCGTTGCCGACCGAACGAGCAGGAAAGTGCCCGGCTGGTGGCAACGGTGGCGCACACCGCTGGCGCTGGGCACGACGCTCGTCCTGACACTGTCGCTCGCCCTGTTGCACGAGCGGCGGCCCGTCGTCCTGGCGCCGGAAGGAAGGGCAGCCTCGCAGAAAGCAGCCGTCGGGCGCGCCGCGCCAGCGGCTGCTACTTCCTCCGAGCAGGCTGCCGACAGTCGCCTCGCCGAGGCGGTCAAACGAGACTCTGGCGATGCTCAGCCATCGCTCCCGGTCGAGGTGCTGCGGCCGATGGTGCCACCGTCAGGCCGCGTGCCTGCTGAGCGCATCGCTCGGCTGCCGGCCAGCAACGCCGTTGGTGAGAGCAGCGAGGCTGCCCTGCCGGCCGCTGCCGTGCCTCACAACGGCACGGCGGGTGACTGGAGTTCAGACGTGTGCTCTCCCGATCTCTCACACCGGCACGGCGGGCGCTCCTGCCGCACCGGCTGCGCTCGGTACGGCTACCACCCGCCAGGATGCAGCTCCGCTCAAGCCGGCCCCCGCCGCAGCTGTGGCGCCACCGTCGGCCCTGACCAAGTCGCGCCCCGAGGAGGGGCGCGCGGCCAGCGACTGGCTCGATGAAATTCGTGCACTACGTCGTCAAGGCAATCCGGAAGAGGCCGAAAGCCAGTTACGCGAGTTCCGGCGGGTCTACCCGGACTATCCCTTGCCGGAAGAATTTCGTCCTTGATTTGACCCCTTTCGCCAGTGGCTGGCGTTTACACGGTTGTCCATTCACGCCAGGAGACCGTCATGAAAAAGCTCGCCACCCTGTTCGCCGTCCTGCCACTGGTTGCTTGCATCGGTTTCGCCGATGCCGGCGGGCTGGTCGACATCGGCATCGTCGATCGCAACACTGGTCAGCGACTGGAGGTGTACCGCCACCACGGGCGCCTCTATGTCGCCGGGACTCCCGGCAATCGTTACAGCGTCGTGCTGCACAACAAGACCGGCGGGCGCCTGCTGACCGTCGTCTCGGTTGACGGCGTCAACGCCCTGAATGGCCAGACGGCTGCCACCGCCCAGCCGGGTTACGTTCTGCCGGCCTGGCAGTCGGCCGAGGTTTCCGGCTGGCGCAAGAGCATGGATGAAGTTGCCGCGTTCTACTTCACCAGCGTTGCTGATAGCTACGCTGGTCGCACCGACCGCCCGCAGAACGTCGGAGTGATTGGCGTGGCCGTTTATCGGGAGGCTAGGCTGCCTTCTCCACCGTCGGCGCGCAGTAGCGACGCGCTCGGGGCGGTCGAGGGCGTCGCTACAGATCGGAAGAGCACACGTCTGAACTCCAGCCACCTT
>ERZ761603.546-NODE-546-length-31328-cov-42.030825_pt1 | contig 31328 bp, 24 predicted proteins | sample MGYA00511879_ERZ761603 | MGnify/ENA primary metagenome ERZ761603 (study PRJEB28899, sample SAMN02850040) | bioreactor sludge metagenome | biome: EBPR Sludge; feature: EBPR Bioreactor; material: flocular biomat | place: Australia: Thorneside Wastwater Treatment... | reverse complement strand
GGCACCTTGGGCGGCTCGCTGGGCGTGCCGGGCGCATCGCCGGGCTTGGGGGCCTCGGGAGTCGCGCCGTCCTGCGGCTTGGGATCGGTGCCGGTCTGGTTGATTTCGGGCGGGGCGGGGTCGGCCGGGGGCGTGATGCCTTCTTGGCCGTCCTGCCTCGGCGTTGCGTTGCGCTTGGCGTTGGAGGCCTGGGCCTGCTTGGGCCCGGCGAGCCCGCCTTCGGGAAGGAAGTTGGAGAGGAACGCCCCGCCGAGCCCGCCGACGACGACGCCGATGACGAGGCCGAAGGCCAGACCCTTGCCGAAGTTGTTCTTTGCGGGCATGCGGAAGACTCCAATGGTGCGGCCGGGGCCGCGGGAACGGGAGGATAGGAACGCCGTCGGGCGGTGGGCCCGAGAACCCGGCGGACTTAGCGCAGTCGCCTCATCCGGTAGACCCATCGTCCGTAGTCAAGAACGGACTTGAAGGTCTCCCAGCGGGAGGTCGGATAACCGCGGCCAAAGGCGGTGTGGAGTCGCCAGGTCCAGTAAGGACCGCGGAACCTGAACCCCGAGATGAGGCCCAGCCTGGCCAGCTCGTAGAACGCTCCGAAGAACTCCAGCAGGCGTGACATGGGTCAGATCCTGGCGAGAGCGGCCCGGTACCAGCGGACGGCTTCCTCGACCGCGTCTTCGAGGCGCCAGGCCGGCTCGTAGCCCAGAAGTCGCTTGGCGAGCGACGTGTCCGCGAGCGCATGGGGGACGTCGCCCTTGCGGGCTGGCTCGAACGTGGGCACGATGTGCGGCACGCCAGCGGCCTTGGCGATGATCGACGCGAGATCGCGAACCGACGTCGATCGCCCGGTGCCCAGATTGATGACCTCGCCCTTGCCCACGCTGGAGGATGATCCGGCGAGCAGCGTGCCGAGCACAGCGTCATCGACACAGGTGAAATCTCGTGAGGCCGAGCCATCGCCGAAAATCACCGGCGCTTCGCCCAGCAGCATTTTCTTGGCGAAGACGGGAACGACGGCGGCGTAGGCGCTGTCGGCGGGCTGGCGGGGGCCGAAGACGTTGAAGTAGCGCAGGCTCACGGTTTCGAGCCCGTAGCAGCGCGCCCAGACGGACAGAGCGGTTTCGCCTGCAAGCTTGCTGGCGGCGTAGGGGGAGAGCGGGGCCGGGGTCATCGTCTCGATGCGCGGCTGTCGCGGATCTTCGCCGTAGACCGAGGAACTCGACGCGAACACAATCCGCGAGGCCCGCACGGTTCGTGCGGCCTCCAGCACGCGGATCGTGCCCGTGGCGTTCACGGACCAGGCCCGTTGGGGGTAATCGATCGAGCGGGGGACGGACCCGAGCGCGGCCAGATGGAAGATGATGCTGGCGCCGTCGGCGGCCTCGATCAGGGCGTCGTCATCGAGCACGGAGCCCTGCGTGAAGCGAACTCGCTCGGGTTCGAGCTCGACCAGGCCGGCCAGATGCTCCAGGGTGCTGTTGGACAGGTCATCGAGCACGGTGACCGTGGCGCCAAGAGAGACGAGCGCATCGCACAGGTGCCCGCCGATAAAGCCCGCCCCGCCCGTGACGAGGACACGGCGGCCCTCATAGGCGGGGCGCAATCGGTTCACAGCTTCGGCCTGCAGTCTCATCACAGGACAAGGGTAGCCGATCGGCGCACGGACACGCCAGCGGACCCGACCATCGCCCTGCCCCTAGCACCCGAGTTCGAACTGCGCGACGAAATCGTCGAAATCAAAGAAGTCGGGGAAGCCGTCACCGTTGAAGTCCGCCGTGCGCCCGCGGGGGCACGGGCCCCCTTCGAAGCACGACACGAACTCGTCGAAGTCGAAGAAATCGGCAAAGCCATCGCCGTTGTAGTCCGCCCGGCACTCGCGGGGCCTGCTGACGTACTCAATCGCGTTGACGATCAGCGTCGACCCGTGGGTCGAGGTGTCCCAGCCTTGCAAGCTCGACGACCCTGGGAGCAGGTAGCTGTTGATCGCGACGGACTGCACCGGGCCGCGTTTGATCTCGGCAACCATCGGCAGAGGACGGTCATAGTCCGCGATGGTTTCCGCCTCGGGCGCGACCGCGGATGCATCGACCACCGCAGCCTCGCCCGCGCCGAACGACGCAACACCCGCGAGGACGGGATGCCCCGGCCTGCGGATGGTCCCGAGGAATGCGCCGGCCGCCGAGAACGTGCCCGATCCGAGCGAGAAGGGCGAGTAGCCGCCCGAGGCCCATCGGCCGCCGATCCCCAGCGGCGAACCCGCGTGCGCCCAGCCCATGGTGACCACGCCCCCGCCAGCATCGACAAAGTCCGCGAGCTGATCGCCGAGCAGTGACGCGTTTGCGGCGTTCCCAAGACCGATCAGAATCGTGTCGTATGCCGAGGCGCGACCGGAAGGCAGTGCGGAACCCGCCGAGATCGCCAGAACGTCAACTCGATCGGCGAGTCGGCCCGTGGCGACCAGCCGATCGCGAAGGTCGGCCAACCCTCCGGCCGGCACGGTGCCCGCGACGAGCACCGACGCGTCGCAGCGGGCGACATGGGCGATCGAGTTGGTGAGCAGCCGCAGGCCATCGCTCGCCGGATCCCACAAGCCCGTCTCGGCATCCGCGGAGGGGGGGAAGAAATTGAGCGAAACCACTCGCCCGAACCCGCGCGCGGAATGCTCCACCGCGAGCGGCAGGCCGTCGGACCACCGGGCGATCTCGGTTGTTCCCGAACGGGGCCAACCGATGACTCGCGGCGACTGGGCCCCGCCATCGAACTGCGCCACGAATCTGGCGACTGGGTGGTTTGGCAACTGAACGTCGCCAAGCGAGGACTCGCCGAGCCTGACGGACCCGCTGGAGATTCCCGAGTACGCGCCGGACGCCCACCGGCCGGCGATTCCCGTGGACGCGCCCGAGTAGACGGCGTCGACCACACCACCGCCGGCGTCGCTGTAATGAGCCAGAACGTCGCCGAGCGTGCCGGGCTCGGCCGGGGTGGCCGAGGGAAAGGCGAGCACCGCGTCAAACCGCGACAGGAACGCCAGAGCCGGAGCCGGGCCCGCCGTGCTGTACGTGCTCACGGTGCCGTTGATGCGACCGTCGGCGTTGATCTTGTTCACGACGTCGTTGGTGCGAGGATCGGCGAGATTCGCGAGAACGAGCAGATCCACGTCGTTTCGGGCGCTCCAGACAAGGGCATTGCCCAACAGCGCGCCGCCGTCGCTGGACGAAGGCCAGAAATCCGCGCGGGCGTTGCTCGATGGCGGATAGAAGTTGAGCGCGACGACTTTGCCGACCGATGGACGCGAAGTGGCGAGCAGGGGGCGACCATTCGACCATGAAACCACCAGCGTGGCCCCGCTGCGCAGGGAGCAGTCGACATGCAGGCCGCTCGAGCCGCTGGAGAACGACGCCACGCCTTCGAGAATCGGGTGTCCTGGCACGGCGATCGCGCCGAGCGTCAATGCCGTGCCGCTGGCCGAGGGACCTTGCGTCAGCGGCAGGTACCCGCCCTGCACCAGCCGCCCCGAGAGACCTGTGCCCGTGAAGTTGGCAAACGCCCCGACGACCACCCCGCCGCCGGCATCGACGTAGTCCGCGAGGCGATTGCCCAGCAGCGTCGGATCCTGCGGGGAGGCATCGGTAAAGACCAGAACGCTGTCGTAGCCTCGGAGTGTTTCCGCGGTCGGCGTGCCGGTCTGGATGTTGAGGATGTCGATGCGGCCGCTCACTCGCCCGAATCTCAGCAGCGTCTGCCGAACATCCGTCGTCCACACGGAGGTCGAGGGTGAGCCGAGCAGCAGCACATCCACCCGGCCGCCCGCGGCCCAAACGCAGGCGTTGGCCATCAGGCGAGCCCCGTCCGTGTTCTGATCCCAGAAGCCCGCCCCCACCGCGTTCGACGGGGGAAAGAAGTTCAGGCTCGCGATGCGGCCGTTCTTCCCGGGGACCGTCATCACCAGCGGGTTCCCGTCCGTCCAACTGGCGATGGTGTACACGCCGGCGTTGGGCGTGCCCCCGTTGCGGAACGTCCCGCTGAATGCTGACACGCCGGCGAGAATCGGGTGCGAAGGCACCGCCCGGCTGCCCAGCGATGAAGCCGAACTGAGCTGCGAGCTTGCCGACATTGCGCGGTAGCCGCCGAACGACCATCGACCCTGCACGCCGATCGATCCGGTCGAGTACGAGAACGACATCTCGACGACGTTGCCCCCCGCGTCGACGTAATCGGCGAGCACGTTGCCCAGCGCGACGCCATCGTCCAGCCCGGTATCCGTATACACCAACGCGACGTCGTACGTCTTGAGAAGCGCGAGCGAGGGCACGCCGCCCCCGTCATTGTTAAACGTGTCGACGGCATTCCCCGTGCCCGGAAGCCTCGAGAGCACCTTGTCACGCACGTCAGTGAGCCGCGCGGCGGTGCTGCCGTCTCCAACCACGAGCACCCGGACGCCCGCGACGACCTCCACGGCGATCGACATCGTGCAACAGAGCGCCAACCAGATTCGCCATGTCCACCGCATCGCAACCTCCCACCGGCTCAACACCTGCGCAGACCGGTACCGAAAGCGTACAACGGCGGGCCGCGGACCGATGGACGTGCTTTGAAACAAAGCGGCCCCGGGACACTCGCCCCGGGGCCGCGGAAAGTCAGAAGCTCAGTCGGCCCTTAGCAGCCGACCTCAAAGATGGAGACAAAAGCGTCGAAGTCGAAGAAGTCGACGAACCCGTCGCCGTCGAAGTCCGCGTTCTTCCCGGGCGGGCAGACGCCACCCTCGAAGCACTCGGCGAAGGCGTCGAAGTCGAAGAAGTCGACGAACCCGTCACCGTCGAAGTCCGCACGGCAGGGCGCCGCACTGGGAATCGGCAGGTTGACTGAAACGCTGTTGACATCGCCCGACGCGCCGGGCTTGAAGAGACCGATGGTCACCGCGCCGGTCTCGGGCGGGGTGTTCGCGACGAACTCGTAGGTGTACATCATGCCCCAACGCAGCGCGTTGGCGTTGACGTTCTGCGCGTGCGTCTGGTCCGTGCTCCAGCCGATGGTGTTGCCCGACGCGTTGAAGATCCAGTCGTTGCCGTTGTACGGCTCGTCGGGATGCGTGATCACGTCCTTGAAGTAGGGGTTCGTGGCCTGCACGCCGCTCGCCTTGGGCATCGAGAGAGACGCGCCCGAGCGGTCGGAGTTCATGTTGTGCACAGCGTACGTGTAGCGCCACGTGCCGTTGCCCAGGTCGGTGACCTTGGCGCCCACGTGGAACCGGGCCGTCTCGCCGCTGCCGACGTAGTCGGCGTTGACGATGGTGACCGAAGGATCGATTTCGCGCCAGGCGAAGATCGCCGCCTGCTGGCGACGGGTCGTCCCCGTCAGCGCCGGGGTGGAGTTGGTGCTGGCAATGGTGACCTCACGCCACGACGCGTTGTTGAGGCCGTTGCCCCATGTCGCGTCGTCCGCCGCGATGTAGTGACCTTCGACGAAGTAGCGGGCGCCCGCGTTGGCCACGTCGGTGGAAAGGACGCGGATACGGCGGCTGGTCGTGTCAACGATGCTGGGGTTGCCGGGCGGGTAGGGGAACGCGCCGGTGGTCGCGTTGATCTGCGAGCGTGGCCCGAGGCCGCCCTGCGAGCCGTTGAGGTTCGAGTCGTACGGATCGGAGCAGTTCACGCCGAGCTGCGAGCCGCCGCCCGGGGGCGACACGCACGTGCCGCAAAGGTTCTGGTTGAGTGAAGCAAAGCCGTGCTTGACCCACGACGCGCCGATCTGCTCGAAGCGGCCGTCCTTGAGACGGTACATGTTCTGCCCGATCACCGGGTGCTGGTTGTTCCCGCTGGTCCACTGCACCGGGGCGTCGCCCGCGTTGCAGGACGTGGTGCCGACGGAGTACGCCTGCACGCCGTTCACAGGGGCGAAGCGCGAGATGTTCGGCAGATCGCCGACGATGATGTCCGGGCCGTTGCTCGGGGGCGGCGGGGGATCCGTGAGGGTCGCCGTCAGCGTAAAGGTGCCCGTCGCGCCGTTGAAACCGGCCACACGGATGTAGATCGTCTGACCGGCCTCGATCACCGCCGAGACCGAGGACTTCAGGTCGCAGGCGTCATCGTTGCAGGTCAACTGATTCCCGCCGCACGCGTCAAAGAGCGCGAGGACCGTGTCGAAGCTCGCCGCGGCACACGTGGTGACCGTCAACTCCTTGCGCGTGGCGGAGGTGATCCGGTACCACACGTCGGGCGAATTCGCCGCCGAACCGCACGAAGCCGTGCCGTCACGCGTCGAGCCCACCGACGTCCCATTGTACGTTCCGGGGGTGATCAGCGTGGCGGTTGCGCAGCTATTGCTCGCCTGCCCCATCGCCTGCCCGGCCAACGCGGCCAAGGCCGCCACCCCTGCCAGACGCAGCACGTTCATCTTCATCATCACACTTCCCTCGTGCAATTCTCCGCCCCCGCGCGCGATCTCACGCCGACCTCGCCGGGAGCCACCTCAGATTACCCGGCTTCCCATCCGGCGAGTACCCCATTTTCGACCGTTTGGTACCCAATCTTCCCGTGACGATCCGCTTTCACCTCTTGTGGGGGAATGCTCTCTGAGTGGCACGTCTCTTGCGGTGTGCCCGCTCGCAAGGAGGTTTCCCATGAAGATCCCAACGCTCGCATCGCCCTCGGTCGCCTTTGCACAGCGCTCCTCGGGAGCCGGTCGTTCGACGGAGCGCGTCTCGGACCTCGTCAACGAGATGAACGCCCGTCTCGATAACGTGCTGAGGAACCAGAACGCCACGCCCGCGCAGCGCGAGAAGGTCGAGGCTCTCCGCCGGCAGTTCAATCAACAGATGATGCAGACCGACAGCCGCGCCGACTGGGGCAAGACGATGGAGACCTATCGCACGGCCCGCCGTGAACTCACCGACGCGCTGACGACGATCTTCGGCGGTCCTCGCCCCGGTTGATCAGCAACCGATCTCGAACGCGCCGACGAAGGCATCAAGATCGAAGTAGTCGACAAAGCCGTCGCCCGTGATGTCGGCGGAACGCCCGATGCCGCACGCGCCGGTCTCGAAGCACTCGACGAAGGCGTCGAGATCGAAGAAGTCGACGACGCCGTCGCTGTTGAAGTCGCCCGGCCCGCAGGGCGTGGGACAGCCCATCGACCCGCAGAAGAAGGGGATCCTGGCGACACCCGACGTTGCAACACCTCCGGGGGCGGCCGGGTCGTCCACGAACCACTGCGCGAAGAGAACCTGCCCCGGCGAAACATCGAGCGCCGTGAGGGGCCAGTGCTGCGTCGCGACACCTTCACCGGGGGCGCCCGGCTCAACCTGCAGCGCGTCGAACCAGCGCGTCGGGGTGATTCGCCCGGCCATGGGCGGCGTCGCCGACAAGCCGAGCCTGGCGGTCGCGCCCGGCAGCGCACGACCCAGCCCCAGCCGATACTCGCTGTTCCCGATCATGCTGGGGGACTGCGCGATGATGATCGGCACAAACCCGCCCGTGCCCGCGGTGCCCGGCGCCACGATCGTTGCCTGATCGTTCGCGCGGGCGGCAAAGAGCACCGGCGCGTCGAACGGCGGCAGCCCGTTGGCAACCCGCGGATCCGTCAGCCCGTTCTGCAACAGATCCTGGATCACCTGCGCCGCCTGCGGCGGCACGTTGACCTGGGCCATGATCGGGTCCTGATTGTCCGGGAACTGCGGCGCTGCCCCGGGCGCACGGGCGTAGAAGCGGATCACGTCCGTCAGCGTGGGAAACTGGCCGTTGTGCATGAACGAACGCTTCAGCCCGACGTTGCGAAGCCCGGGCACCTTGAACCGCCCGCGGTCCGCCGGGTTGTTCGTCACGTTCCGACGCCCCGGATCTTCGGCCGGCGGACGCAGCCCGATGTTGCGGAACGTAAAGTCCGTGAAGTGGTCGTTCGCCAGCGAGTGGCACGATGAACAACGCGACGCCTGGAAAGCCTGCAACCCCTGCTGCTGCTGCGGGGTCAGCGCGTTCTGCTCCCCGGCGACAAAGCGATCGTACGGCGTGCGGTCCGAGATCAGCGTCCGCTGATACGTCGCGATCGCCATCGAGATCCGGGCCGCGGTGATCGCCGGATCCCCGAACGCTCTCTCGAAGAGGTCGGCGTACATCGGGCGATCGGCGAGCGCCGCCGCGATATCCGGCGTGTGCTGCGTTGCCAGCGCCAGCGGCCGAACGGCGGAAAGCCGCTCTACAACGCCCGCGTAGTCGGTCCCGGCATGGGCCATCTCGATCGTGTTGATGATCGGCTGGGCCGCCTGACTCTCGAGCGCGCCGCCCGCGGCGATCACCACCTGCCCGGTCTGCGGATCGACGAATCGGCCCGACGCCCGGCCATCCCAGAACAAGAGCGGTGCGTACGCCGCATTGATCGGCGAGTTGGCCGAGCGATCGGTGATCTGCGGATTGACTCCAAACACGCTGTCGTGCTGGTAGTCGTTCTCCACGCCCGACCGAATGATCCCGGGCGAACCCAGAATGTCGTCTGGCGTGTTGAGCGCGCCGTCATCGCCCGGGTGCCGCGCCAGTCGCGGGTCGGCCCCGGCTCGCGGAAACACATGGCACGACGCGCACGCCACCACGTTCGCCGTCGACATCTGCTCGTCGAAGAACAGGATCTTGCCCAGCACACGCTTGGGTTCGCTGAAGGGGTTCTCGGACGGGAACGGCACGGGCGGCAACGCGGCGAACGACGCCACGGCCAGCACGCCCGCCACGCCGATGGGCAACCCAACCACGAACGACACCACGGCCACACGACCCGAGCGGGTCGAGCCCTTCCGGGGGCGACAACGATCCATGAGTTGATCTCCTGACCCGCCTCCACCGGCGAAACGCACCTCCCGGTCGCGTATTGCCGCCGCCCGCAACAACAAGGGATCCCCTGTGCCCGCGACGGCCCGTGCCTCAGCAGCCCGCCTCGAACCCGGCCGCGAACGCGTCGAAGTCGAAGAAGTCCACAAACCCGTCGCCGTCAAAGTCCGCGGTCGTGTCGGGCGGGCACGATCCGCCCTCGAAGCACCCGACGAACGCGTCAAAGTCGAAGAAGTCGACGAATCCGTCGCCGTCAAAGTCCGCCGGGCAGAGGACCACGAACTGCCGCATCATCTCGTGGTCCTCGTGCTCGAGGATGTGGCAGTGATAGGGGAACGCCCCGGTAAAGCCCTCGAACCGTGCGATCACGCGCGTGATCTGCCCGGGATGGGCCGCGACCGTGTCCTTCCATCCGCGTTCGCCCGGCTCGGGCATCACTCTCGGCCCCGTCGGCTCGCCCGTCACGACATCAAAGTCCTGCCGATCCAGAACCTGGAACGACACCAGGTGCATGTGCATCGGGTGCGTCATCGACGACCGGTTGACCCACGCCCAGACCTCGGTCGTCCCGAGCCTGGGGTACTCCGTGATGTCGTCCCAGCCCAGCCCGTTGATCATCCACATCCCGCCGTGGTGATCCGGGCAGTGCCCAGCCATGATCGCCAGCTCAAAGTCGCGCTGCCGGCGAGACTCAGCCTCGTCGATCGGCGGAACATCCGCCATGACGCCGGGCAGCGGGGCCGTGTGCCCAGCCTGAGACCCGACCACGAACTTCATGATCTGCGGGATCTCGCTCCCGGCCGGCCCGGAGGGGAAGGGCGCCCGCGCCGAATTCGTCAGGATGATCTCCGTCCCCGGCGCGTACCCGGCAAAGTCCACCACCACCTCCGCCCGCTCGCCGGGTGTCAGCGTGATCGAGTGCATCCCCACCGGCGCGGGAAGCAGCCCAAGATCCGTCCCGATCTGCCAGAACATCGCTCCATCCGACAGCGCGAGCGTGTACGCCCGGCTGTTGCTCCCGTTCAGCAGGCGGAACCGATACTTGCCCCGCTTCACGTCGAGATAAGGCCACACCTTCCCGTTCACCAGAGCCGTATCACCGTGGAAGTGCTCCATCCACATCATGTGATACCGCAACGAGCCGTCCGGATTGAACGACCGGTCCTGAATCGCCAGCGGCACCTCGAACTCGCCCCGCGGCAGATCCAGCGACTGCTCCACCGGGTCTCGAAGGATGTAGAACCCCGCCATGCCCATGTACACGTTCAGGCGCGTGATCCCCAACGCGTGATCGTGGTACCACACCGTCGCCGCCGGCTGGTTGTTCGGATACGTGTACAGCGGCGAGGATTGTCCGGGCGGGAACGCAAGATCAGGAGAACCGTCGCTCTCGGGTCCGACCCTCCCGCCGTGCAGGTGAACCACACCCACCGGCACCTTGCCCGTCATGTCCGGGCCGTGCAGGCACTCGTCCACCGGCAGCACGTGCTCCGTGCGCACTTGACCCGTCTCGGCGATGCGCAGGTCGTTGTGCCAGCGCACCGTCACCGGCTGCCCGCGGAACGCCTCGATCGTCGGGCCCGGGTACGACCCCGCGTACCCCCACACGCGTGTCGGGGGCAGGTCGCGGTGCAACTGCTGGAACTGCTCCGTCATCGCGATCTCGTAGTGCGCCGCGCCGCCCGACTGCCCGCTCGTCGGCACCGCCACGCCCGGGCGGGGCAGCGGATCGACGAATGGCGTCAGCACCACCGGACACTCCACCTGCCCGCAGTTGGTCCCGTTCCCGCGGAACGTCCCGCCGGCCAGCGCGCACTGCGTCGCCGTCAGCTCCTCGCACGCCCCGCTCGGCAGACAGCACGCCCCCACCGGCGCCGAGCGGTACTGCACCACCATCACCGGCGCCTCCGCCGGAACACCGGCCTGTCGGCTCGTGAACCGCTTCCCGTTCGCCGAGCTCACCTCATCGCCCACGATCGCCCAGCCGTGGTTCATCGCCCCGTCCGCCCACGCCTGCACGTCCGCGATCATGTCCGGCCCGACGAACGCGAAGTACGCTCCCGCGTTGGTCACCGTTGTCGTGGCGCTCGGCATGTGGTGCAGGTCGCCCCCCGGCATGCTCCACAGCGTCGACGGATAGAAACGGTGAATCCACGTCGCATCGTTGGTCGTCGGCGTCGTCCCGCTCGACTCGTTCCCCGATGGATTCGATGTCCCCTCGCCCCACGACGACATCAGGCTGTAGAGCGAGATCGGGAAAGGCGTGCCCTGCGACTGATTGCAGTACAGCTCAACCGACACGTCCAGGATCTCGATGTTCGCCGGCAGCGAAGAGAGGTCGAACTTCACCAGACCGCGGCGCTTCGCGCCCGTGCTCAGATTGCCGACGTAGATGTACTGGCCCGCACCATTCGCCGCCGAGCCGTCCACCGTCTCGTGCAGCACCGCGTCCTGCGAGGCCGAGAGCACGACCGTCACGGGCTGATTCCCGCACGGGTTGGGGTCGCACGTGGTGCCGATCCCGGCAAACTCGCCCCCCGCGGTCAGGCAGTCCGCTTCATCGAGGATCACGCACGAGCCGTTGGGAAGGCAGCACGCGCCGTTGCCCGGCGGGCGGACCGTGATCGTCCCCGCCATGCCCGACGCCGTCCCGTTCCCGTTGTCCACCCCGTGCGGGATGCAGTAGTAGGTGTACTTGCCGACGGTGTTGAACACGCGCTGGAAGACCGGTGACGACTGCGTGATCGACGCATTCCACGTCTCGGTGCTGCCCGAGACGGACGTGGTCGTGTGATTGCCGGACTGCCACGCCCAGCGGACCGTGTCGCCCGCCGTGACATACGCGTCGACAATCGGCCCGCCCTCCGGGTTCACGCTGAACTCGAAGTTAAAGACGTAGACCGTGCGCACATCCGCCCGGGCCGGGGCACCCATCCAACCCACGACGACGAGGAGCGACAGCCACAGCGCGCGAGCGAGAAATCGCATAGACACCTCCGGATATCCGGAGTATGACGTGTCCCGCCACGCTCATCAAGCCCAAATGTGGAGCGATCCACACGATCACTGGGACGGGGGAATTTCACCGGGACTCGTTGACCACCATGCGTGGTGCCTACCAGTACAGCCCTTCGTACCCCGCGCCGGTTTTCCGCAAATCGGGGATGTTCATCAGGTCCACCACGCGTTGGCCGGGCTTGAAAGACACGGCCGCCCACGTCGCGGGCTTCAGGCGGTGAGTCACGATCAGCGTGTCCGCCCACGAGACCACGTCCTGCAGGTTCTGCGTCATCAGCTCGGCCAGGTGCGGCACCATCTGGAACGCGAACGACCGGTTCGCCCCGACCAGCGCCTGCACCGACAGGTGCTCGTCATAAATCTTGACGGGGTGACCCTTGCCGGTGAGCTGCTGCACAACCTCGACGATCGGGCTTTCGCGGACGTCGTCGGTGCCTTCCTTGAATGCCAGACCGATGATGCCGACCTTCGGACGATGCTCCGAGACGATCCGCTTGAGCAGGGCCTTGATCTGCACCTCGTTGCTGTCGAGCGTGCCCGCCAGCATCGGGAGCTTGGTCGCCGTGTCGCGGGCGGCGTCGAGAATCCCGCGCAGGTCCTTGGGCAGGCACGAGCCGCCGAACGCAAAGCCCGGCTTCAGGTACTTCGCCGAGATGTTGAGCTTCGTGTCGGCGCAGAACACGTCCATGACCTTGTGGCTGTCCACACCCAGGGTCTTGCAGATCATCCCGATCTCGTTGCCGAACGTGCACTTGAGGGCGTGGAAGCAGTTGTCGGCGTACTTGACCATCGCCGCCTCTTCTGGCGAAAGGAAGAACGTCGGGCACGACTTGAGCCCGGGATGATTCGCCGTCGGGTACATCCCCTTGCACCACTCGGCGGTCTTCGCGTCCGTCGGGCCGAACACGATCTTGGGAGGGTTGTAGAAGTCGTACACGCTCACGCCTTCACGCAGGAACTCGGGATGGCAGCAGTACCCGATCCCCTCGCCCATCTTGCGCCCCGAGGCCTGCTCCAGAATGCTCATCAGCCGGCGGTGGATGTCCGGAAGGCTCGTGCTGCGGCTCAGCACGACGTAGTGCGTCTTGTTGTGCCGCGTCACCGCCTCACCGATCTGACGGCAGACGGTTTCGAGGTACACCGCGTTCACCCCGCCGCTGGGCGTGCTCGGGGTCCCCACGCAGACCAGAGCCGCGTCGGAGTTCTTGATCGCCTCGTCAGCGTCCAATGTCGCCGAGAGCAAGCCCTTCGACAGAGCCTTCTCCAGCAACTCGGGCAGCCCCTCTTCGACGATCGGGGGCTTGCCGGCCTTGATGAGATCGACCTTCGCCTTGCTGACGTCGCACCCGATGATCGTGTGCCCCAGATCCGCGAGACACCCGCAGGAGACCGCGCCGACGTATCCAAGACCAAAGACCGCGATTCGCATGGCTCTACCTCGCTCATCGTTCCCGGGCGGGAACGCTTTCCGGACGTGCTGACAGGCCCCCTGCTACGCGGGCCGGAACGGGGCGGTTCGCGCCCACGCTCTCTCCCTCCATCGGTCGCAACCGCCCCCCACTGCGATCCGGCGGACGATAGCGACGCTCCGGGGCATGTTCTCGGGCCAGCCCCCGCCCCTCCGCTCAGCCAGACCTACTTCCGCATCGCCATGGCCAGACGGATGCTCCGATCGATCGCCCCCACCATGTTGTCCAGCGTGACCGTGTCGCGCATCAACGCGGTTGCCCGCTGACAGACCGACTCGATCGCCGGACCACCCGCCAGGATCGTGCGCACACCCGAGACCATCGCGCCAAGGTCGCCGCGCGGATACCGCCACCCCGTCTGCTCGCCGGGACGATCGGACCCAACGAGAATCTCGCTGTCGGCCCCGATCTCGTCGGCGATCAGCGTCGGTCGGCCGAAGGCCAGGCTCTGGTTGATCGCCAGCCCCACCGCGCCGGGGTAGATGCAGATGTCGCTCGTGGCGATCCAGGCGTAGTCGTCGCCTTCGGGCACGCGCCCCGTCACGATGATCCGGTGCGGGTCGATCGCCGCCGCCTTTGCACGCACCTCTTCCAGCAGAGGCCCGCCGCTGATCAGCACCATCACCAGGTCCTTGTCGAGCTCGGCCAGCTTCGGCCAGGCGTCGAGCAGGTCTTGGTGCCGCTTGTCGGGGTCCATGCGACCGATACAGAGCAGCACCTTCTTGCCGACCAGGCCTCGCTCCTGACGGATCGCCTGCCCGCGTGCGCGCAGGGCGTCACCTTCGGTGAAGATCTTGCGCGTGTCGATCGTGTTGTTGGCGATGATCGCCCGATCACCCGGGAAGCCCAGCCCGACCAGCTCGTCGTAGCTCGACTGGCCGTAACAGATCATCCGATCGAACTTGCGGTAAAAAATGCGCTTGGGGACCGCCATGAGCGGAGCGACGCGGGAATAGCTGTGCACCTTGGACCACCCGATGGTGGGAATTCCCATCCGCCGGCACATGCCGAGCAGTTCCCAGCAGGTCAGGTTGCGGATGTTGGCCTCCATCACCAGGGCTGCGGGGCGTTCCTGCTGAAGGAGGCGGGGGGCGTCGACCCACCGGAAATGAAGGATCCCGAACTTTCGGAGGACCGAACGGGGGACGTGGCGGTAGTAGGGTCTCCCTTCGCCGCCGATGGCCTTGCCGTTGTTCATGCCGCCAAGGACTTCGAGCGTGAATCGGCCGTCGGCGAGACCCCGCTCCCGGACACCATCAAAAACGGGGGTTCTGTAATGATGAATGTCGGGCTGAAGAATCCAGACCTTGGGCGGGAGCGTTGCGGGTATGCTGGGGGAAACGTGGGTGTCGGCCATGGTGGAGGGGACCATAGGGGAGCATCGGCGAGTGATGGCCGGATCTTGAAGCGGGGGGAGGGCATGACGTTGTGTGTTCGCGTCGGGCAAGCAGTACGGAGGGAGAGGCGATGGTGATCCGGACGATGAAGTGGCTGAAGCGGATGGTGAGGCCGCCGGTGGTGGTCGGGAAGGTGAGTTACGACTGTCCGCGGCTACGTCTGGGGACGGAGTACGGGGGTTGGACGATCAATCCGGACCTGATCGGGCGGGATTCGGTGATTTACTCGGCGGGTATCGGCGAGGACGCCTCGTGGGACCTGGCGATGATCGAACGGTTCGGCGTGACGGTGCACGGATTTGATCCGACGCCCAGGTCGATCGCGTGGGTGAAGTCAAGCCGTATGCCGGCGGGGTTTGTGATGCACCCGTACGGGCTGTCGCCGTCCGACGGTGAGCTTGTGTTCCACGCGCCGGAGAATCCGTCGCACGTCTCAGTGTCGGTGCTGGAACGAGCGACGAAGACGGAGCGGATCGTGCTGCCCGTGCGAGAGATCGTGGGGATCATGCAGGAGCTGGGGCACGAGCAGATCGACGTGCTGAAAATGGACATCGAGGGGTCGGAGTACGAGGTGATCGAGGACCTGCTGGCGCGGAAGATCCCGGTGAGGCAGTTGCTGGTGGAGTATCACCACCGATTCCCGGGCGTGGGCAACCAGAAGACGCTGGCGTCGATCGAGTTGCTCGAGCGGCACGGGTACCGGCTGTTCAACATCTCACGGAGTGCGGAGGAGTACTCGTTCGTGAAGGTGTGAAGCGCCGGCTCAGGAGTTGGCGCGGTACCACTCGATGGTTCGTTTGAGGCCTTCCTCGAAGCCGACGGCGGCCCGGAAGCCCAGGAGTTTTTCCGCCCGCTCGGTGGAGAGGCATCGCCTGGGCTGGCCGTCGGGCTTGGTGGAATCCCAACGGATGCCGCCTTGGAAACCTGTGAGCTTGACGATGAGCTCGACGAGGTTCTTGATGGTGATTTCGAACCCCGCGCCGAGGTTGACGGGCGTGGGGTCGTTCATGGTTTCGGCGGCGCGGACGATGCCCTCGGCGGCGTCCTGCACGTAGAGGAATTCGCGGCTGGCCGAGCCGGTTCCCCAGCAGACGATTTCCTTGTCGCCCCTGCGCTGGGCCTCGACGCACTTGCGGATAAGTGCGGGGATGACGTGGGAGGAGTGGAGGTCGAAGTTGTCGTGCGGGCCGTAGAGGTTGACGGGGAGGACGTAGGCGCTGCGGAAGCCGTATTGGAGTTTGTAGGCGTCGAGCATCTGCCAGGCAGCCTTTTTGGCGACGCCGTAGGGTGCGTTGGTTTCTTCGGGGTAGCCGTTCCAGAGTTCATCTTCGTGGAAGGGGACGGGAGTGAACTTGGGGTAGGCGCAAATGGTGCCGACCTGAACGAAGGAGCCGCCGCGTTGATGGAGTCCGTCGAGGCGGGCCTGCTCGATGAGGTGGAGGGCCATGGCCATGTTGGCGAAGAAGTAGCGTCCCGGGTTGTCGCGATTGGCGCCGATGCCGCCGACTTCCGCGGCGAGGTGGATGATGAGGTCGCACTTTTCCTTGCCGAAGGCGTTTCGGACGAGCCGAGTGACATCCGTTTGATTGGTGAGATCGAACTGAGCCCTTCGTGGGACGAAGATGTTGTGCTGGGGGACGCCGCGGTCTCGGAGGGCCTGGCAGACGAATCGGCCGAGGAAACCGGCGCCGCCGGTGACGATGACGCGGCGTTCCTGGAGGGGTTTTTCGGACATGCGGGAGAACCTCCGAACAAAGCGGATGCGAAGAGGCGGGACGACCGACTATATCGGTCCGGGGTTGGGGATCCTGAGGCGAACGATCGGCGTTGGGCTTGGGAAAAGTTCGGAGACGCCGGGCGTGTCGAGCGCGGCAGGGTTCGCTAGCATGACGACCAGATGAGTGAAGTCCCCAGCCAACTGCCGAACGAACCGCGTTCGGGTGAGGAAGCGGCATCGAGCCAGCCGGGCCGGTTGGGCCGGCATGTTGGTTCGGGGGCGGCGTGGATGATGGCGGCGACGATCCTGGTGAAGATCGCGACGTTCGCGTCGCAGATCGTGCTGGGCAAGTTGCTGACGGACAAGGAGTTCGGGCTGTACGCGGCGGCGGTGGCCTCGGCGAAGCTGCTGAGCATCTGTCAGGACGCGGGCGTTCGGGACTTGCTGGTTCAGCGCGGGAGCGGGGAGTATCCGCGGTTGTCGGGCCCGATCTTCTGGTTCGCCGGGGCGTTCAACCTGAGCGTGGGGGCGTTGATCGCGGTGTTGGCGTGGCCGATCGCCCATTACTGGTATCAGGAGCCCAGGCTGGTGCCGATGCTGCTGGTGCTGGCGATGGCGATGCCGCTGGGCACGCCGTCGGCGATTCTGCAGGCGAAGCTCCGACTCGATCTGCGTTTTGCGGCGACGAGCTGGGTGATGATCGTCAACGGGCTGATCCGGCAGATCTCCACGGTCTGCCTGGCGCTGGCGGCGGTGGGCGAGATGAGCTTTGTCTACCCGGTGCTGATCTGTGCGCTGGTGGACAGTGTGCTGTCGTGGTGGCTGACGCGGGATCGCCCGTGGACGAGGCCACCGATGATCTCGTCGTGGCTCACGCTGTTCCGAGAGTCGAAGTGGTTGATTTTCGGGTCGGTGGCGAATTTGCTGATCGATCGGGGCCCGTATCTGGTGATGCAGCCGACGCTGGTGTTTTTGGGGACGTCGGTGGGGAAGGCGACATCGATCACGGGGGCGTACTTCTGGGCGTTTGAAATCACGGCCCAGCTCGGGGTGCTGCTGTCGTTCAACATGCAGCAGGTGCTGATGCCAATTCTGTCGCGTCTGAAGGACAATACCGAACGGCTGAGACGGGCCTCGCTGCGGGCGATGGCCGGGCTGATGATGATCGGGTCGGCGATGAGCCTCGGGATGGCGGTCACGATGGACCCCCTCGAGAAGCTCATTTTCGGTGGCAAGTGGGAGCACGCGACGGGTGCGGTGGCGATCTTCGGGCTGTTCTTCCCCTTCCGGATTCTCTACGGGCTGACGACGGCGGCGCAGGTGGCGACCGGGCGGTTCCGTCAGTGGTGCCTGTACTCGTTCATCGAGGGGCTGGCCTTCACCGCGTCGGGCGCGCTGGCGGCGTACATCGCGGCGGAAGGGATCTTCGGGCCGCGGTTCGGGGTGGACGCGACGTCGCTCGCGTGGATCACGGGCGGGACGCTGGCGGTGGCCCGCGTTCTGGTGACGATCCGCGTGATGAAGGAGATCGGGATTTCGCGACGGGAGACGTTTGTCGAATTGTTCTGGCCTTGGCTGCTCGCGGTGCTCAGCGCGGGCGTGGCCTGGAGCGTGGACGACTCGATGGGGATCGAGGGTCAGGTTGTTCGGCAGTGGGCGGTGATCGACGGCGTGCCTCAGATGGTCGAGCTGGCGGTCCGCGACGGCGAAGGGGTGGCCGGGCTTGTGGTGTCGCAGGTGAAATGGCTGTTCGCCGAGCCCGCGATGCAGGCGGCGGTGATCGAACTGATCCGGCTGATGGCGATCGGCGTCACGATGGTGGCGACGTTCGTGATTTCGGCGCGGATGCTGATGCCCGACGTGCTCCGGGAAGCCTGCGGCGTGGCTCCGCGACGGCTCGGTCTGCCCGCGGCCAGGCTGCTTCGGCTTGAGGAGCCCACGCGTGAGTGAGGCGTCGGGTAGGATCTTCGCGTGAGCCGGAGCCTTGAGGACATTCGGTCGGTGCGGCTGATTGTGGGGCTTGAGATCCACGTCGAGCTGGCGACGCGGAGCAAGATGTTCTCGCGTGCGCCGAGCCCGGCGTGCGCGGAGCACGAGCATGCCGAGCCGAACACGCTGACGGATGCGACGGTGCTGGCGTTGCCCGGGTCGCTGCCGGTGATGAACCGCGGGGCGGTCGAGATGGCGATGCGTGTGGGGCTGGCTCTGGGATGTCGTGTGGCGGGCGTAGCGAAGTGGGATCGGAAGAACTACTTCTATCCGGACATGCCCAAGGCGTACCAGATCAGCCAGTACGACCTGCCACTGTGCTTCGACGGCGCGGTGGATGTGCCGGGGGTTGACGAGCAGGGGTTGCCGGATCCGGATGGTTCGTGCGGGCGGATCGGGATCATCCGGGCGCATCTGGAGGAGGACGCGGGGAAGCTGTTGCATGAATCGCCCGGGGGCGGTGCGATCGACCATTCGATCGTGGATCTCAACCGCGCGGGGACGCCCCTGCTGGAGATCGTCACGCAGCCGGACTTCGTGTCGGCGGATCAGGTGGTGGCGTTTGCCCGGCAATTGCGGCAGACGTGCCGGGCGCTGGGCGTGACGCTCGGGGTGATGCAGAAGGGGCACATGCGGTTCGAGCCCAACATCAACGTGGCGTTGGTGCTGACTGATGGCCGCGAGGTGCGCACGCCGGTGGTGGAGGTGAAGAACCTCAATAGCTTCCGGAGCCTGCGCGGGGCGATCGAGCATGAACTTCGGGAGCAGCCCGGGCGCTGGGTGGCGGATGGGCTCGAGATGGGCCCGGGCCGGAAGACCACCCGCGGGTGGGACGACCAGCGGCAGGTGACGTACGTCCAACGTCAGAAGGAAGACGCGGACGACTACCGGTACTTCCCGGATCCGGATCTGCCGATCGTTGCGCCGGACGAAGCGTGGGTGGAGCGGCTTCGGGGCGGGCTGCCGGAATTGCCGCAGGCGAAGTATGCGCGGTTCATCCGGGAGTTTGATCTCTCGCGGAAGGAGGCGGCGGCGCTGATCGAGGAGCCGGAGCTGACCGGGCTGTACGAGTCGTCGATCGCGTGCATGCCGGGGGTCGAGCGTTCGCGTGCGGGGCGCGTGGCGGCGAATCTGCTGCTGCAGGCTGGGCTCAAGCGAGCGAACGAGCGGCAGGTGTCGATGACGGAACTGGGCATCGGCGCGGAGGCGATCGGCGCGATCGGAGCTCTGCGCGAGGCGGGGCGGATCTCGGCGGCCGGGGCGGATGAGCTATTCGGAGCCTTCTGCGATGGCGGGCCCGGGCGGAGCGTGGAGGAGGAAGCCGCATCACGCGGGCTGCTGATCGTGCGCGACGATGCGGCGCTGGAACGGTGGTGCGGCGAGGTGATCGCGGGGAATGCCAAGGCCGCGGAGGACGTTCGAGCGGGGAAGGTGCAGGCGGTGGGCCGGCTGGTGGGCGAGGTGATGAAGAAGGCCGGGGGGTCGGCCGACGCGAAGACGGTGCGAGAAGCACTTCTTCGCATGCTGGGTCAGGGCTGAGGGTTCGTGGGCGGGGAAGCCCAGGGGCGATAGCGCTGCGCGATGGGCATGCGCCGGCCCGAGCCGAAGGCGACGCTGGTCAGCTTGAGCCCGGTGGCGGCCTGTCTTCGCTTGTACTCGGAAAGATCGATCATGCGGCAGACGCGGCGGACGACGTCGGGAGCAAAGCCGGTGGCTCGCTCGATCTCGTCGGGGCTTGCGTGCTGCTCGACCGCGAGCTCGATGATCCGGTCGAGCACGTCGTAGGGTGGCAGGCTGTCCTGGTCGGTCTGGTTGGGGCGCAGCTCCGCGGAGGGAGGCTTGTCGATCGATCGCGGCGGAATGGGAAGGCCCGAAAGGCCGGTGATGCCGAGGCGATCCGGGTTGGCGTTGATCCAGCGGGAGAGGCGGTACACGAGGGCCTTGGTGACGTCGCTGAGCACGGCCAGCCCGCCGTTCATGTCGCCGTAGAGGGTGCAATAGCCGACGGCGGACTCGCTCTTGTTGCCGGTGGTCAGGACGATGGCTCCGGTGCGATTGGAAATCGCCATCAGCATCGTGCCGCGGAGTCGGGACTGGAGATTCTCTTCGGCCAGGTCTGGGGTGATCTGCCCGAGCGCTGGCTGATCGAGATGCCGGAGTACCCGATCGATCCCGGAGCCGGAGGATTCGAACGCGCCGGTGATCGGCATGACCTCGTGTCGGATCCCCAGCGCCCGCGCGGATTCGGCGGCATCGGCGAGCGAGTGGTCGGAGGAGAAGGGGCCGGGCATCGCAATGCCTGTGACATTGGCGGGTCCGAGGGCGGCCGCAGCGAGCACGGCGGTGAGTGCGGAGTCGATGCCGCCCGAGAGGCCGATGAGGGCCGCGCTGAACCCGGTCTTCCGGCAGTAGTCGCGGATGCCGAGCACGAGCGCTCGAAACGCCAGCTCTTCCTCCGAACCGGACAACAGCGGGTCGGGCACGGGGCGGGGCGTCGTCTGAACCGATAGATCGACGATCGTGACCGCTTCGGCAAAGCCCGGTCCTGCGCCGAGCAAGACACCCTGCGGACTGAGTACGGCAGCGTGCCCATCGAAAATCAGTTCGTCGTTTCCGCCGACCTGATTGACGGCAGCGACATAGACCCCATGGCGTACGGCGTGGTCTCGCAGGATGGCGCGATGGCGTGCCCCTTTGCCCAGCACGAACGGGCTGGCGGAGGGGTTCACGATGATCTCGGCGCCCGCGGCGACCAGATCGGGGACCGGATCGGCCACGCCCGCGTATCGAGCGGCAAAGCCGGCGTCCTGCCCCTTCCAGAGATCTTCGCAGATCGAGAGCCCCACCTTTCGCGTCTTGCCCGAACGGGTGGGAACCTCGACGATGGTGGGCCGGTTGCCGGGCGTGAAGTAGCGGTCCTCGTCGAAGACGTCGTAGGTCGGGAGAAGACGCTTGACGTAAAGGGTTCTCTCGCTGTCGCGGGTCGCGAGGAGTGCGTTGTGGATCGAGCCACCCTGTCCTCGGATGGGCAAACCGAACACCACAGTGATCGCCCGTGGGACCTGCTGAACGATTCGGTCGGCGTGGCGCTCGCAGGACTCCAGGAAGTCGCGGCGGAGCAGCAGGTCTCGTGGCGGGTACCCGCAAAGGGCCAACTCGGGGAACACCACCAGATCGGCGCCTTCACGGGCAGCCTGGGCTGTCCGCTCGAGGATCAGGTCGGCGTTGTACGCCAGGTCGCCGATGGTCGGATTGATCTGGGCGAGAGCCAAACGCATGTTACGGCGATGGTAGGGTGCCGCCGGTCGCCGGCCCCTGCGCCAGCCGATGAACCCGCAGTCTCCACGCGCCCCACGCGGCGGCGAGCACGAAGATGACCAGTTCCGAAAGGAGCATGAAGACAAGCACGACTTCGAACTTGTCGGCGGCGGCGGCCTGGCGCACGCGGGCGATCCAGGTCGTGCCGGCCTCCTGCGAGCCCATCGCGCCCGATGGCAGCAGCGTCGCGATGGCGAAACGGAACGCTCCATAGACGATCGATTCGCCGAACGTGACGCCCGCACCGGCAATCTTGGCGCACAGGGCCAGTCTGGCGGCGATCACGAGAAGATCCGCCGCCCGCAGCGCCATCTGAGCCGCCAGCCAGCCCGGGTGCGCGAGCATGTCAAACCCCGCATGAACTTTGGCGGCCAACGGACCGGTGACCGTCGGAACAAGTCGCTTCGGAGTCAGCTTCGCGAGCACGTTGCGAAAGCGCTCGAGCCCCGCCGGACCCGCGAAGATCCGCGCGAGCGAGCACACGACGACGTGCGAGGCGATCAGGCCGCCAAGAACGAACACGAACCACCACAGATCGATCGTGGGGTGAAAGAGCGAGGTGAAGAACACGGGATTGGTGGCGGCCGAGATGCCGATGGTGACGGCGACAAACCAGGCGCCGATGGTGAGGACGGGGACGCCGTCGCGGCGGTTGTGGACCAGCACGCGGAAGACGATGCTCAGCTTGAAGGGGAGATACGCAAGGGTTGTTGCGACGGCGTTGGTCGCGAGGACGTCTTTCCATCCGAGCCTGCGGACGGGGCGGAGGGTGGCCCAGAAGATCGAGCCATTGAGCACAAGCGTGAGCATCGTGAGCCCCGCGAGCATGGCGAGATCGGCGGCCGAGGCGTCCGCGATGCGCCGCCAGGCGTCGCGATTTCGCTCGGCGAAGGCCTGCGAGAGGACCCAGGCGAGCAGCCCGAGCCCCGCGGCGAAGAAGAACGTCTGCATCGCGATCCTGGCCCAGCGAGAGAAGCCCGCACGCGGTTGATCACTCATGGGCGGCTCCCGCGACGGCGGGCGCGGAGCCCGCGATGCTGAACAGCGCGGCCGAGGGCGCCTCGCGGTCCCCCCAGACACGCACGACGGCGCAGCGGCCGAAGAAAAGCTCGGCCACGCGGCCCGGGGTCAGCATCGGGTCGGCGTACCCGCTTCGTGCGAGCCGGGCGATCTCGGCGAAGTCGACGAGCACGTGGGTGATGCCCTGCTCGCGCAGCTCGGCGAGCCAGACCCCGCCAACGGCTTGCGGCTCGCCCGGTTCGCGACGCATCGCCTCCACGATGGGCCAGCGATCCCACGTCACGTTGTAGACGATCGACGATGTGTAGTAGAACGGGGTCGAGATGCCGAGCAGATAGGCCTTGGATCCCGGGGGGAGCCCGCCGAGATTGATGAGCAGTTGCGGCGGGATATCACCCATGAAGAACTCGAGTCGCCCGGGTCCCGAGGCCGGAACACGCAGCGTCGAGCCGCTGAAATCGCCGGGCCAGGCGGTCGCCGCTCGAGAGACACCCTCCCGGCCGCTGATCGCCACGGCCCAAGCGGCCTGGACGAGCAGAACTACGGCGGCCGCGGGGCGTGCCACGCCCGTGCGGATCGAGAACATTGAAGCCGCGATGATGGCCACGACGATGGGCATCAGCGGAATGAGGAACCGCGACTGGACATGCGTGAGCACAAGCCAGGCACCAAGGGCGAGCACGAGCCCCGCACACCACGGACGAAGCCGCGGCATCGTCCACGCCGCGTACACCCCCGCGACGGCGGCAAGAACCCAGAGGCCCCCCCACTGCGGATGAAGGAACCCGCGGGCCTGGTCGTCGGTCTCTCGGCGCACGAACGCGAAGGCGAGGCGTTCCAGGATGCCGGCGGCCTCGTGGTGAGCGGCCGAGAACCTCGCGACCTGCTCGGGCGTCCAGTGCGCCAAGCCGAACCACGCCGTCGCGAACGGGAAGACGGGATTGCCGCAGGCCAGCCAGTTTCGAAGGAGCCATGGCGCCATCACCGCGACGCCGATGGCCGAGCCCGTGAGAATCGCGCGGGCCCACTGTCGCGGCGGCATCGTCCACAGCAGCAAGCACCCGACGGGCAGGCCGACGAGAAAGAAGGCGGTGGGCTTGACGCTGGACGCGACGCCCACGAGCAGGCCCGCGATGAATCCTCGCATGGCGGGGGCGAGACGCGAATCCGTGGCGGCGGCGAGGGCCGGGCATGCCAGCGCGGTCACGGCGAGCTCGTTGTAAGCCAGAGTGCCGACCACAAGCGTCCAGGGGATGATGGCGGCCAACGCGAAGGCGAAGGAACCCGCACTGCGAGCGGTCGAGCCGCGTGGATCTTCGAAGAGGTTCGTCACGACGCGAGACACGCCCCAGGCGGTCCAGATCGCGAGCCCTGCGTGGAGCAACTGGGCCGAGAGGGTTCGCCAGCCGTCGCCCGCGAGCAGGCCCATGCCCTGCCCGGGCTGTGCGCGCTGGGGCGCGTTGGTCATCGCGGCAAGATGGAGGAACGCCGCTTCGAGGTACGAGGGAAGGTACGAGTAGACGTTGTGGTCGAGGGGCGCGAGTCTGCCGGCGGCGAACCACTCCTGCACGATCGGCAGGTGGTACGAGAGCGCGTCGAAGCCGCCGAACTCGGAGCGCCACAGGATGCCGGGGGGCGTGGTGGCGCCGATCGCGAGCATCGCGAGAGCGAACGAGACCGCGATGGACTCGGGCCACGTCAGTCGGAGGTTGTTGAGGGACTCCTCCAGCCGAGCACCCCGAGCCTGATGCACGAGCAAGGCCAGGCCGAGCACGATGGGAGCCCAGGCCGCCGCCACGCCGACCGGCCCGGCGACGAGACCAACCTGGCCCAGAATGTGCGAGACGACGAAGAGCAGAGCGAGCCCGACGCCCCCCTGCAGCAGGAGAGGGTCGGACGAGCTGCGGATGATGGGCCACGCGAGCCGACCCAAACCCAGCGCGGCAAAGAGGTAGAGCGCGGCCGGCCAGAACGCCGTCGCGAGCTTGGCGAGGACCGCAGCGGCGGCGAGCCCGAGATCTGCTGCACCGCCCGACGTGGGCGTGAGCGTCAGCAGCAGCCCCACCGCGCCCAGCCAGAGCACGGTCAGCCTCAGCAACAGTCGCCCGCCGCCGGGCTGATCGATGGTGGTCTGGCTCATGCGAAAGGGTTCCGGGAGCGACACTAGGATAGAGACATGGCGACCGCCCCGGGGCAGGCCCCGGACATGACCATCATCGAACCGCTGTGCGCCGTCTTTCGGCGGACGCTCAAGGCTGTGGGGCTCAAGTACACCCCGGAACGAGCGCAGATTCTCGACGTGATCGTGCGCAAGGAGGCGCTCTTCGAGGCCGACGCCCTGCTCCACGAACTCCGCGGCGGGGGGTTCCGCGTCAGCAAGGCGACGGTCTACCGCACGATCAAGCTGCTGCTCGACGCGGGGATCATCCGGCGCGTGCTCGTCTCGGGAGAGCAGGCGCACTACCAGCTCGTCTACGGGCGGCGGCCGGATGACCTCATCGTCGTCGTCGACACGGGCGAGATCATCTCGATCAGCGCGCCGGAGCTGGTCGAACTCCGCGAGCGGCTCTGCCGGCAGCACGGGCTTGTGCCGCAGGGGCACAGCCTCCAGATCTTCGCAACCCGCACACCCTAGCGCGGCGCGGGAAGACCGATCCGCGTGACGCCAGCTTTGACAAAGGCCTCGTGCACACGCACCACCGCGTCGTAGGGCGCCTCCGCGTCCGCATCGATCGCCACCACCAGGCGATCCGCGCCGAACTCCCTCGCCAGCGATGCGGCCTCCGACGCGACGCTCTCCACGCCGGCTTCGCGCCGTGCTTCGCCGACGCGCAGCACCACCCGGAAGGAACCGCCGACGACCTGCACGCTCGCCGAGACCGGCGTCACGTCCCCCGCGGCGGCCGATCCGACGGCCTTGGGCGAGGGAAGGGCGGTCCGAAGCAGCCATTCGGGACCCATGATCGCCGCGCTGGCCATGAAGAAGATCAGGATGACCATGACGATGTCGACCATGGGCGTCATGTTGGGCCCATGGGCCTGCTCGTGCATCACGCGGGCGCTGCGTGCTCGGAGCATCCCTCTCACCGTGTTGCCCCCTCGTTCCGCTCGGTCACCAGCTTGACCGACGACAGCCCGGCAGCTCGGCAGGCTTCGACCACGGGGCGGACATCACCCCACGCGAGGCGGCGATCGGCGCGAATCGCCACCTCGCCCGTCGGCGGATCGCCAAGCCGAAGCCGCAACGCTTCGCCCAGGCTCTCGAGGGTCAGGCTCGTGCCGGAGAGACTCAGCTCGATCGCGCCCGAGTCGCTCCGCGCGACATTGACCACAAGCCTCGGCATCGCGGCGGTGTCGCCCACGCCCGTCGCCGGGGGTGCGACCGCCTGCCCGTTCGTCGAGGCCAATCGCCCGACGATCAGGTAGAACACGATCAGGCACATCACCACGTCGATCAGCGGCGTGACGTTGATGTGCGAGCCCGAGGCCCCGCGATGAATCGCCAGACGCCTCATCCACCCACCGCCGCGGACTCGGCCTCACGCCCCGACCGCGCGGGCTTGGCATCCCCCTCCGAGGCCAGCCGTTCGATCGCCTGGGCCGCGACCATCATCGCCCTCGTGCAATGCCGATCAATCAGCCCGCGATACAGCCCGTGCGTCAGCAGGCACGGGATCGCAAGGCACAACCCCAGCAGCGTGTGGAAGAGCGCCTTGGAAATGCCCAGCGACAGATCCGTCGGACCCGCCTGCCCGCCGACCTCGCCCAGAGTCGTAAACGCCAGGATCATCCCCCAGACCGTCCCCGCCAGCCCGACGAGCGGCCCGAGATTCCCGATCACGTTCAGCGGCTCGATCCGCCTGAACCACGACGCCACCTCTTCACCCGCGGCCAGTTCGGCCAGTTCCCGCATCGACGCGGCATCCCGCGTGCTGCGCGACATCGCCGCCCGCAGAATCCGCGAGGGCATCGAATCGTCGCTCTGCACGAACCCACGCAACTCAGCGGCACGCCCGGCCTCGGACGCCTCGCTGATGACCTTGACCGCGCGATCAGGCACGATCGCCGACGCGCGGACCTCGATCAGCGTCCGGACCACCAGCGCCAACCCGATGACCGATCCGAGCACCAGCAGAACCGTGAAGAGGTCGAAGCTCTGCGTGAAAAGCCACCACAGGCCGCCGCTCGACGGGGACGCGAGAATCGAAGGAACGTGCATCATCGCCACGATCATACGGGCTTCTCTCCCCCGCTCTTCTCGCCCTCGTCAAGATCGTCCTCGCGGACCGAACGCGTCACCCGATACCGCTCGCCAAACCACGCCCCAAGGTCCGCAAGCCGCGCCCGCTCATCGGCGAAGGGGGACGAGCCCGAGGTCGGCGAGACCGCCCGCCCGGTGACGCGGCATGTCGTCGGCGGACGCGACTCCAGAAACGCCCATGCCGGACGAGCAGCCCACCTCGCTGGGACAGCCAGCCGCACCACTCTCGACCATTCACCCGTGGCGACCAGCTCGATCTGCGCGTGCGAGCCAGCCGGGCCCAGGGCGCCCGGCGCACGGTCGGGCCACTCGGCGACCACGATCGACCTCGGCCCCGTCAGTCGATCCCACCCCACCGCGTCCAGATCCTCCGCCGAAGTCAGCCTATAGAGGTCCGCGTGCACCAATTCCACGCCCGAGCCAAGCCTCGGCGATCGGCACGGGTACTGGTTCACCACGACGAACGTGGGGCTTGACACCATCGACTCGTCCGCGCCGAGCGTTCTGGACATGCCCCGCACGAACGTCGTCTTTCCCGCACCGAGCTCTCCCACCAGCGCCACTCGATCCCCGGGCTCAAGAAGATCGCCCACCGCCGCCGCGAGCGCCTCGGTCAGCTCAAGCGTGTCGCAGGCTCGCTCGATCCGTCTCAAGGCCGCCTCCCGTGCTCAAATCCGACCTGGGCCACATCCGCCTCGCCGCCGTTCCACACGAGGCGGCACCCCGACCCTTCAACGACCGTCCCGATTCTCGTGAGGCGCGTCCCGCCCGGTGTTGTCTCGGGCAGGCGATCCACCCCGCGCACACAGAACAAGAGCTCATAATCCTCGCCATCGCCGAGGGCGGCGGCCCAGCCGTTGGCGCCGGGCGCCACGGGCACCGCGTCGCGCTCGATGCGGATGCCAACCCCGGACGCCGACGCCAGCCGCCCCGCGTCCATGCCCAGCCCGTCCGAAACATCGAGCATCGCCGCGAGACTCGGCCCGAGCGTGTCAGCAAGCCAGCTCGCCTCCTCCACGCGGGGTTCAAAGGTCAAATGCCGACCCAGACCATCCGGCCCGAACGACCCGCCCAGCTCGCCGGTGACCCAGAGCGAATCGCCGGGTCTGGCGCTCGACCGCAGCACCGCACCACGCCGCGCGTGAGGAGTACCCAGCACGCTGATCGACAGCGAGAGAACAGGGGCCGACGTCGCGGAGATATCTCCCCCCACGAGCGGGCAGCCGAAACGTCTTGCCCACGCGGCGCACGCGTCGAAGAGAGCGTCCGCCTGCGCGAAGGACTCGGGGATCGACGCCGACGCCAACGCCGCCAGCGGTCGGCCGGCCATCGCCGCCACGTCGGAGACGGGTCTGGCGATCGCCTTTCTCGCGATCAGATCGATCGGGGTGCCCCGCACAAAGTGCCGCCCTTCGATCACCTGATCCACCTTGAGCAGGCTTTCCGTCGGCGTGCGCACGACCGCGCAGTCGTCGCCCGGGCCCACCACCACCTGCGCGAACGACCCTGACAGATCGGCCGAGCGCCGGTAGATGTGCGAGAGCAGTTCGTTCTCCCTCATCGCCGCGTCCCCACGTCAACCCCGCCCGAGATTCCATGCCCATTGCCGACGAACACCCTCCTCGAAAGGCGTTCGGGGCGCATAGCCCAGCTCCGCCGCCGAACGTGTCGGATCGGCCCACGTCCGCTCGACATCGCCCGGCTGCATCGGCCCGGGCGTCACCCTGGGCTCCTTGCCCACCACGCGACCGATCGTCGCGATCATCTCCCTCAGCGTGACCGGGGAGCTGCCGCCAAGATTCCAGATCCGGTATCCGTGCCGCGGAATCCGCTCGTACGCCGCGATCACCCCGTCCACGATGTCGTCAATGTAGGTGTAGTCGCGGCTTGTCGTGCCGTCGCCAAACATCCGGATCGCCTCGCCCCCGCTGATCCGACGCAGGAACGACTGGATCGCCAGGTCCGGGCGCTGCCTGGGGCCGAACACCGTGAAAAACCGCAGCATCGCCGTCGGCATCTTCGTCAGGTGCCAGTGCGTGTACCCGATGAGCTCGCAGGCCCGTTTCGTCGCCGCGTAGGGGCTGATCGGCTCGCCCACGTCGTCAGTCTCCGCGAAGGGCACCTTCGCGTTGTTCCCGTACACCGAGCTCGACGAGGCGATCACCATCCGCGAGCACCCCGCACGCGTCGCCGCATCGAGCAGCACCGACGTCCCGAGCACGTTCGCCCGGGCGTACCCGACGGGATCCTCAATGCTGGGCCTCACCCCGGCCTTCGCCGCCAGATGGATCACCCCGGAAGGCCGAACCGCGTCGAACAGCCGCGACATCTCCCCCGCGTCGGTGATGTCCGCTTCCACCAGCGACCACCGACCCGCCGCCCCGAGGCGCTCGGCCGTGTGCGCCACCTGAGCCACCGTCGCCCGCTTGATCTCGGGCGCGTAGAAGCAATCAAAGTTGTCCACGCCGATCACGGCATGGCCCATCGACAGCAGCCGCTCCGCCGTCCACGAGCCGATGAACCCCGCCGCCCCGGTCACCAGGATCGGATGCTCAGCCACTGAGGCCTCCTTGCTCCACGAAGCGTAACCCGTCCGCCGCCCCGTCACGCACACAACCACCTAATCCGGGCAACCCCAAAATGACAAGCAGGGCACTATCGCTAGACAGTGCCCCGCTGGAGGAGAGAGAGATCTTGTGAAGTATACTGAGTTATCGTCCCTTCGTTCTCGTTCCGCACAGAAAATACAAAATAGGCAACTTGACAGCCTCATATTAGGGTAGAATCCCTCCGCGATCCAAACAAAATGCAAATAACAAGGCCCCGGTCGCAACGGGGCCTTGTTCCTCCCTCCCGCAGTTGACACACGCTCTCGCGTGTGGGGTCTTTCAGCGATTGTCGGGGTTCTTGGGCACCTTCACCTCGTCGGGCCTGGGTGCCGGCTTGTTCTCGCCCCGCTGCGGCCTCCACTCTCCGTTGCGAAGCCGCTCGCGGAAACGCTCCACCGCCCTGGCCCGCTCCTCCGGCGACATGTTCCGCAGGCGTTCGCGCAGCGCCTCGGGCACCCGCGCATCGTTCATGATCTCGTCGGGCGTTTTGCCCTCGAGTTGCTTGGCCAGTTCGCCCGGGTTCATCTCTTCGCCGGGCTTGGCCGGCGTCCCCGTGCGCGACTCGGCCTCCTTCTGGAGCCGGGCGATCTCCTCCTGCACAAGCTTCTTCTGCGCGTCGGTCAGCACCGACCAGGCCTTGGCCTGGGCATCCTCGGGCTTGGGTCGGCCCGCAAGAATCTCCGCCACGCGGGCGCGAGCAGCCGCCGCATCCGTCGGCGCCATCTCGTCCCGCATCATCGGGTCGGCCGCGGGACGCTCCGCCTCGCGATCCGCCCCACGGCGAGCGGGACGCCCTTCCCCGAACTGACGGTTGACGCGGGTCCGCTCCTCAGCGGGCAGGCTCTTGACGAGCCGCGAAATCTCCTCGCGGTGCGTCTGCAGATACGTCCGCGTCTCGGACTCAAAGTCCGAGAGAACCTTCTTCAGACGGCCATCCTGATCCTCGCTCAAGCGATGCTCCCCGGCCTGCTCGCCGCGCAACACGTTGAGGGCGCGCACCACGACGGGCATCGCCGGCGAACGCTGCGCCATTCGGCGGTCGGCTGGGCCCGTGCCAAAGCGGCGATTCTGCCCGGGGACGCTGTTGTCCTTGACGGCCGGGCCCTTGAGAACATCTTCCGTCGGGGGCATCGCCTGCTTTTCGGGCTCGGCGAAGCAGACCCCCGCCAAGCCGACCGCCGCGATCAGTGCCCATGCTTGTGCTGTACGCATTCGATGATCCTCCACGTGTTGACCCGTGCAGAACGCTCCCCGCCCCGCCAGATTGCACCCGACGGCGCGGCCCGGCGTGCCCTCCGGCTACGATCGACCCGGCGAAGCCGACATTTCAGAACTGGTCGCACACCATGAACAAAGACGCCATCCGTTCCGTCCTCGCAACCATCGAAAATCCCGCGATCGAGGGGGATCTGGTCTCCTCCGGTGCGCTCCAATGGATCGCCTGGTGCGACACCTACGGCAGCATCAAGCTGCACCTGCCCCACGGCGTCGCCACCTCCACCCTCGATCGGCTCGCGAAGGTCGTCCACGGAGCCATCGGCTCGGCGGCTGTGTCGCAGGGTGGCTCGCTCGATTCCCTCATCATCGAGTTTGTGGACGAGCCCGGCAGCGTCACGCACACCGCGAAGTTCGGCGCGTTCACGGGCGGCACCGGACGGGCGGCACCGAGCGATGCCGGACACCGACCCATCGGTGGGCTTGCGCCCGCGGCCGACCGCCCGCC
>ERZ761603.538-NODE-538-length-31706-cov-54.991533_pt1 | contig 31706 bp, 31 predicted proteins | sample MGYA00511879_ERZ761603 | MGnify/ENA primary metagenome ERZ761603 (study PRJEB28899, sample SAMN02850040) | bioreactor sludge metagenome | biome: EBPR Sludge; feature: EBPR Bioreactor; material: flocular biomat | place: Australia: Thorneside Wastwater Treatment... | reverse complement strand
CTTCTGGCCAGGCGCTTCGTCAGCCAGGCCGCTTTCGACGCCAAGGAGAACGCCTACCGCAGCGCCCGGGCGCGATTGGAGCAGGCGCGCGCCCAGAGCGAGATCAGCGGCAACCAGGCGGGCTACGGCACCCTCGTCGCCGATCATGCCGGCGTGATCACCGCCGCGCTCGCCGACGCCGGCCAGGTCGTCAGCGCCGGCCAGCCGGTCTTCCGCCTGGCGCGGCCGGAGGAGAAGGAGGTGGCGATCGCGATTCCGGAAGGCCGCCTCGCCGAATTCAAGGCGGCACGGCAGATTGCGGTCAATCTGTGGGCCCAGCCGGAGCTGTTCATGAAGGGCGAGGTCCGCGAACTGGCCGCGGCCGCCGACCCGGCTACCCGCACCTACGCAGCCCGGGTGCGCATCATCGACCCGTTGCCGGCGGCGCAACTCGGGATGACGGCGCGCGTCGTTCTCGGCTCGCCCGCGGGCGCGGCGATCGTCGTTCCGCTGACGGCCATCGTCGACAACGGAACGGGGCCGCAGGTCTGGGTCGCCAGCGACGGCAAGGCGACGCTGCGGCCGGTCGAAGTAGCGGCGTTCCGTGAGGATGGCGCGGCCATCGCCAGCGGACTGAAGGCCGGCGAGATGGTGATCCTGACCGGGCAGCGCCGGCTGGTCGACGGCCAGGCGGTGCAGGCCCAGCCCGCCGTGCCCCCCGCGCAGCAGCGCTGAATTGTGGCCCGGCGTTTCAACCTGTCCGACTGGACACTCCACAACCGGACCTTGGTCGGCTTTTTCCTGTTCGCCATTGCGCTGCTGGGCATCATCTCCTACGGCCGGCTGAGTCAGGCCGAAGACCCGCCATTCACCTTCAGGGTGATGGTGATTCGCACCCTGTGGCCGGGCGCCACGGCGGTCCAGGTCGAACGGCAGCTCACCGACAAGATCGAGAAGAAGCTGCAGGAGATGCCGTACATCGACCGCATCCAGAGTTTCTCGCGGCCCGGCGAGTCTACGGTCATGTTCTTCGCCCGGTATGGGGTCCCCGGAAGCCTCGTCCCGGATCTCTTCTACCAGGTGCGCAAGAAGGTCGGCGACATCCGGCACACCCTGCCGGCCGGCATTCAGGGTCCGTTCTTCAACGACGAATACGGCGACGTCTTCGGCAACATCTATGCGCTGACCGCCGACGGTCTCGACTACCCGCAGCTCAAGGACATCGCCGAGCGCATTCGCGACAAGCTCCTGCGCATCCGCGGTGCCGGCAAGGTGGAAATCTTCGGGATTCAGGACGAACGGATCTTCGTCGAACTCGCCAACGCCAAGCTGGCGACACTCGGCATCGACCAATCGACCATCATCCAGGCGCTGAGCCAGCAGAACTCGGTCAACGCCGCCGGCTTTTTCGAGCTCCAGGACGAGCGCATCCAGATCCGGCCGAGCGGCGCCTTCGACACGGTTCAGGCAGTGTCCGACACCCTGATCCGCAGCGGCGGCCGCAGCTTCCGCCTCGGCGACATTGCCAGCGTGCGGCGCGGCACCAGTGACCCGCCGACGACCGAAGTCCGCTTCGGGGGGAAGAAGGCGCTGGCGATCGGCGTGTCGCTGGCGCGCGGCGCCGACATCATCGAGCTCGGCAACGCCCTGGAGGCAAAGGTTGCCACGATCCGCGAAAGCCTGCCGCTGGGGGTCGAGATTGCCGAGGTTCTCAGCGCGCCCAACGCCGTCCGCACGTCGATCAGGACTTTCGTCCGGGCGCTGGCCGAGGCGGTTGCCGTCGTTCTGCTCGTCACCTTCCTCAGTCTCGGGATGCGTACCGGGATGGTCGTCGCCTTGTCGATTCCACTGGTCCTCGCGGCAACATTCCTGGCGATGGACCTGTTCAACGTCGGCCTGCACAAGGTCTCGCTCGGCGCGCTGGTGCTGGCGCTCGGCCTCCTGGTGGACGATGCGATCATCTCCGTCGAGATGATGTGGGTGAAGATGGAGCAGGGCTGGGAACGCACCCGCGCCGCGTCGTTCGCCTACACCAGCACCGCCGGACCGATGCTGTCGGGTACGCTGGTCACCGTCGCCGGCTTCATCCCGATCGCCATCGCCAAGTCATCGACCAGCGAATATGCCTTCGCCTTCTTCCAGGTGAATGCGATTGCCCTGCTCATTTCATGGGTCGCCGCTGTCGTCGCGATTCCCTGGCTGGGCTACAAGTTGCTCCCCGATCCGCGGGCCCCGCGACCACCCGGCTTCATCAAGCGCCGCTGGCCTGCCTTGGCCGCCAGGCTCGAACGCTTCGGGCTCGGCGGCGAAGCGCACGGCGAAGACCACGATGTCTACGGGACGCCGTTCTACAACCGCTTCCGCATTCTGGTGCGGAACTGCGTCAGGCGCCGCTGGCTGATCATCCTGGCGACACTGCTGCTGTTCGCGCTGTCGATCGCCGGCATGGCGAAGGTGCAGAAGCAGTTCTTCCCGAATTCGACCCGTCTCGAACTCAATGTCGAACTGCGGCTGCCCGAAGGGTCCTCGCTCGCCGCCATCGACGCCGCGACGAGGAAGCTCGAAGACTGGCTGGACGAGGACAAGGCGCGCTTCGGCCAGCACGATCATTTCATCACTTACGTCGGCTCGGGCTCGCCGCGCTACTTCCTGTCGCTCGATCAGCAGTTGCCTGCCACCAATGTCAGCCAACTGGTCATCATCACGCGCAGCCAGGAGGCGCGCGAAGCCTTGCGCGGTCGACTGATCGATTTGTTCGAAAATGAAGCCTGGGGGGTGCGCGGCAACATCGCCCGCATCGAAAACGGCCCGCCCGTCGGCTACGCGCTCCAGTACCGCGTCTCCGGCGAGAATATGCACACCCTGCGCCGCATCGCCGGCGAAGTCGCGAGCGTCCTCCGCGGCAACCCGGAACTGTCGAACGTGAACCTCGACTGGAGCGAGCTTTCCAAGGTCGTCGAGGTCGAGATCGATCAGGACAAGGCCCGCCTGCTCGGCGTCTCCGGCCAGGATGTCGCGGCGCTGCTCAACATGTCGCTCAACGGACTCACCGTGACCAGCTTCCGCGAAGGCGAGAAGACCATCGACGTCGTGCTGCGCGGCGACCGCCAGGAGCGCAGCCACCTCTCGGCCCTGCCCGAGCTCGCGGTGCCGACGCGCAGCGGCAAGAGTGTTCCGCTCAGCCAGGTCGCCCGCCTCAAGCACTCGTTCGAACCGGGCCTGATCTGGCGCCGCGACCGCCTGCCGACGATCACCGTCCGCGCCAACCTCTACGGCAAGACCCAGCCGGCGACGATCGTCGCCAGTCTGCAGCCGCAGATCGACCGGATCATCGCCAGCCTGCCGGCCGGTTACGGCATCGTTACCGGCGGCTCGGTCGAGGAATCGGCGAAAGGCTCGGACTCGGTGATGGCAGGAATACCGGTCTTCGTTCTGCTGGTCATCACGGTGCTGATGATCCAGCTGCGGAGCGTATCGCGCGTCATCATGGTGGTTCTGACGGCGCCGCTCGGAATCATCGGCATCGCCCTGTTCCTGCTGCTCTTCAACAAGCCGTTCGGCTTCATGGCCCTGCTCGGCACCATCGCCCTGTTCGGGATGATCATGCGCAACTCGGTCATCCTGGTCGATCAGATCGAACAGGACATGGCGGCGGGCAAGCCGCGCGGCGAAGCGATCATCGAATCAACGGTGCGCCGCTTCCGCCCGATCGTGCTGACCGCGGCGGCGGCCGTGCTGGCCATGGTGCCGCTCTCGCGCAACGACTTCTTCGGGCCGATGGCCGTGGCGATCATGGGCGGCCTGATCGTCGCCACCGCGCTGACCCTGCTCTTCCTCCCGGCGCTGTATTCGGCCTGGTACAAGGTCAAGCCTGACGCCGTCTGATCAGCGCAGGCCGGAGAGTTCCTTCTGGATGGCGACGATGTTGCGCTCGTGTTGCGCAACGCGGTCGCGATAGGGCTGCACACGGTCGAGCGCCGAAGCCGAGGTGTCCCTGCCGCGCAGCGATTCCTGGTCGGCCAGCTCGCGCTGCGCCTGATCCAGGCTGCGCTGCTCACCCGCCAGTTCCTGCTCGAGGATGCGCTTGCGATCGGTGTCGCGCGCCTTCTGCGCGTCCTCCGGAACCTTCGGGAAACCCGCCGGCGACGGATTCGCGGCGGCGCCGGAGGGCCTGGCCCTGGGTGCCGGCAGCGATGAGTCGGGCGGCAGCGCCACCGCCTTGCAGCTCTTGTCCACGCGCGTATTCGAGATCAGCGTGCCGCCGTTCGGATCCGTGCAGCGGTAGATGGTCTGCGCCGACGCCGGGAAGGCGAGCACAAGAAGAAGGGTAGCCAGCGTACTGCGTGTCATCGTCATCATTCCTCGTAACCGCTCCAGTGTACCGGACTTAACGTCTGCGCATATCAACCGGTGGACAAAAAAAGGGCGGGAGAACCCCGCCCTCTGGTGCCGTCCCGGCGCGGGATCAGCAGGAATAGTAGAGGTCGAACTCCACCGGGTGCGTGGTCATGCGAACCCTGTTGACTTCGTCCATCTTCAGGCCGATGTAGGCATCGATCCAGTCGTTGGAGAAGACGCCGCCACGGGTCAGGAACTCGCGGTCATTGTCGAGCGCGGCCAGGGCTTCCTCGAGCGATGCGCAGACGGTCGGGATCTTCGCCTCTTCTTCCGGCGGCAGGTCGTACAGGTTCTTGTCGGCCGGGTCGCCAGGATGGATCTTGTTCTGGACCCCGTCCAGACCGGCCATCAGCAGCGCGGAGAAGCACAGGTAGGGGTTGGCGATCGGATCCGGGAAACGGGTCTCGATGCGACGGCCCTTGGACGAGGCGACGTGCGGAATGCGGATGGAAGCGGAACGGTTCTTGGCGGAATAGGCCAGCTTGACCGGGGCTTCGTAGTGCGGCACCAGGCGCTTGTACGAGTTCGTACCGGGATTGGTGATCGCGTTCAGGGCCTTGGCGTGCCTGATGATGCCACCGATGTAGAAGAGGGCGAACTCGGAAAGGCCGGCGTAGCCGTCACCGGCGAACAGGTTCTTGCCGTCCTTCCACACCGACTGGTGCACGTGCATGCCCGAGCCGTTGTCGCCGACGATGGGCTTTGGCATGAAGGTGGCGGTCTTGCCATACTGGTGGGCGACGTTGTGCACGACGTACTTGAGGATCTGGGTCCAGTCGGCACGCTTGACCAGGGTATTGAAAAGGGTGCCGATTTCGCACTGGCCGGCGGTGGCGACTTCGTGGTGGTGAACCTCGACCGGAACGCCGAGGGTTTCCAGCGCCAGAACCATCGCCGAGCGGATATCGTGCAGGCTGTCGACCGGGGGAACCGGGAAGTAGCCGCCCTTTACGGTCGGACGGTGGCCGGAACCGCCGCCGCCTTCGGTCTTCTCGCCGGAGGTCCACGCCGCCTCGGAAGAATAGATCTTCAGCGCGCAACCGGACATGTCGACGTTCCATTCGACGGAGTCGAAGATGAAGAACTCGGGTTCCGGACCGAAGTAGGCAGCGTCGCCGATGCCCGATGACTTCAGGTAGGCTTCGGCACGCTTGGCGATCGAGCGCGGGTCGCGGTCGTAGCCGCGGCCGTCGGCGGGATCGACGACGTCACAGGTCAGGACGATGGTGGTTTCGTCGAAGAACGGGTCGACATAGGCGGTTGCGGGGTCCGGCATCAGCTGCATGTCGGAAGCCTGGATGCCCTTCCAGCCGGCGATGGACGAGCCGTCGAAAGCATGGCCGTTCTCGAACTTGTCTTCGTTGAAGGCGGAAACCGGCACGGTGACGTGCTGTTCCTTGCCACGGGTATCGGTGAACCGAAAATCGACGAACTTGGCGTCGTTTTCCTTGACCATCTTCATCACGTCCTGCGGGGTTGCCATAACCGTCAATCTCCTAACTAATAAAGAAGCCGGCGAGGCCGGCGACAATCAAAAAAATCCAACGAGACGTATTTAGCAGAAACCGTGCCAACGCCTGTGCGCGAATCACACCATTTTGCCACAAGGAGATACGTCAATTGCGAATGATTTGGCGCACCATTTCCGTGCAATCGGGTTCAATGATTGAACCAATCTGGTGCATTCGCCGGCCGGCGAAGCGATGAAGGTCATGGCAGGCAACCGCCCGGCCGCCCAGCCATGCCTTGAACGCTCGTCAGCGCCATGTCGGCCGTCACGCCGACCGCGGCCGGGGGCTGCGCCGGGACGGCGGGAGCGGGCGCTCCCGCAGGCGGCCGCACTTGATCGAGATGGTCGAGACCGATTGTCTGTGCCCTATACTATCGGATTCGAATTCCGACCTTCGCGGATTATGGGAAAGTTAACCGAGATCCTTACCCTCGCCCAACAGCGCGGCCAGGCCATGGGCCTGCCGTACGAAGGCGCGCTGACGCCGCGGGAAGCCTTCGACCTGTTGCGCCTGGCGCCCGGCGCCAGACTGGTCGACGTGCGCACCCGCGCCGAGTGGGATTGGGTCGGCCGCGTTCCCGGCGCTGTCGAGATCGAGTGGAACGTCTACCCGGGCGGTGGGCGCAACCCCAATTTCGTGGCCGAACTGAAGCGCCAGGTCGATCACGAAGCACTGGTCCTGTTTCTCTGCCGCAGCGGTGTCCGCTCGGATGCGGCGGCGCGCCTGGCGACCGAAGCCGGGTATGGCGACTGCTTCAACATCCTCGAAGGTTTCGAGGGCGACAAGGACGCCAGCGGACGGCGCAACACCTGCGGCGGCTGGCGTCATGCCGGGCTACCCTGGTACCAGGGGTAACCCCTGACCCGGAAATCATTTCGGAGACCCGCATGCAATCGACCGTGATCGCCTTCACGCCCTTCAACAGCCTGTCTGACGACGACTGCCAGGAGCGCATCCGCGCCGCCCGCGCCAGGCTCGGCAAACGCGCGGTAATCCTCTGCCACCATTACCAGAGGGCCGACATCTACCAGCACGCCGACCTGACCGGCGACTCGCTGAAGCTGTCCAAACTGGCGGCACAGACCGATTCCGAATACGTCATCTTCTGCGGCGTGCATTTCATGGCCGAGGTCGCCGACATCATGACCGCGCCGAACCAGATCGCCATCCTGCCCGACCTCGCCGCCGGCTGCTCGATGGCCGACATGGCCAACCTGGCCAAGGTCGAGCGCTGCTGGCGCGAACTAGGCGAAGTGCTGGATGTCGAGAGCCAGGTCACTCCGGTCACCTACATCAACTCCGCCGCCGATCTCAAGGCCTTCTGCGGCGAACATGGCGGCATCGTGTGCACTTCGTCGAATGCCGGGACGATCGCCGAATGGGCTTTCGCGCGCCGCCCCAAGGTGCTGTTCTTTCCCGACCAGCACCTCGGGCGGTGGACCGGCCACAAGATGGGAATTCCGCTGGACGAGATGGTCGTATGGGATCCCGACCTCGAATGCGGCGGCCTCACCCCGGAACAGATCGACAAGGCGCGCATCCTGCTGTGGAAGGGCCACTGCTCGGTGCACCAGATGTTCCAGAAATCGCATATCGACAGCTTCCGCGCGAAGTACCCGGAGGGGTTGGTGATCGCCCACCCCGAATGCAACTTCGAAGTCTGCAGCGCAGCCGATTACGTCGGGTCGACCGAGCACATCGTCAGGACCATCAAGGAGGCGCCGGATGGCACGCGCTGGCTGGTCGGCACCGAACTCAACCTGGTCGACCGCCTGGCCCGGGAGGTCCTGCCGCATAACAAGATTGTCCAGTTCATGGCGACGACCATCTGCATGTGTTCGACGATGCAGCGCATCGACCCCCAGCATCTCGCGTGGACGCTGGAAAACCTGGCGGCCGGCAAGGTCGTCAATCAGATCCGCGTTCCCGAGCACGAGGCCGGGCTGGCCAGGCTGGCGCTCGACCGCATGCTGGCGATTTCCTGACCGTTGATGAGCAAGTCCGCAGCGCTGCACGTCACGACCCTGAACATCCACAAGGGCTTCTCGCAGTTCAACCGGCGCATGATGGTGCACGAGTTGCGCGAGCGCCTGCGTGAACTCAATCCGGACATCGTCTTCCTGCAGGAGGTCCAGGGGCTGCATCTCGGCCATGCCGAGAATCACGACGACTGGCCGAGCGAGCCGCAGCACGAATTCCTCGCCGACGAGGTGTGGCACGACTCCGCCTATGGCAGCAACATGATCTACGACCACGGGCACCACGGCAACGCGATACTCTCGCGCTTCCCCATCCTGCACTCGCACAACCAGGATGTGACCCATCTCCAGTTCGAGAAGCGCGGCCTGCTGCACTGCCGGATCGCCCTGCCGGGTGGGCCGGGGGCGCACTGCGTCTGCGTCCATCTCTCGCTGTTCGGCTATTCGCGCCGCCTGCAGGTTGCTGCGCTGGCCGATTATCTCGACAGCGTTTCCGCCCCCAACGAGCCGCTCATCATCGCCGGCGATTTCAACGACTGGAGCAACCGGGCGGGCCACCAGCTGGTGAAGCGGCTGGGCCTGACAGAAGTCTTCAGCAACCGGAATGGCGCGCCGGTGCGCAGTTATCCCGCCGCCCTGCCGGTGTTCCGCCTCGACCGCATCTATGTTCGCGGCTTCAAGGTGCGCCGGACCGAGGTTCATTTCGGGCAACCGTGGTCGGCGATTTCCGACCACGCGGCGCTGTCGGCCCATCTGGCAAGGCATGCTCGCTGAGTTCCTGCCAGGAAACCGCATCACGCTGCTCAACTCGGGCGCCGAGTACTTTCCCGCCCTGCTGTCGGCCATCGAGTCGGCGCGAGTCGAGATCTACCTTGAAACCTACATCTTCGCCGACGACGAGATCGGCCACGAAGTCGCGGGAGCCCTCTCCCGTGCCGCCGGGCGCGGCGTCCGGGTGAATGTCACGGTCGACGGCTTTGGCGCCCGCAATTTCCGCGCCGATTTCCTGCCGCGGCTGTCCGCCGCCGGCGTCCGCGCGATGTTCTACCGGCCGGAGATCAGCCCCTTTCACCTGCGCCGTCATCGCCTGCGCCGCCTGCACCGCAAACTGGCCGTCGTCGATGCCCGCGTCGCCTTCGTCGGCGGCATCAATATCGTCGACGACAACAACGCGCCGGAAGACATGCGCCCGCGCTATGACTATGCCGTCCGCGTCGAAGGGCCGACGCTGCGCCAGGTTCACCACGCGGTCCGGCGCATGTGGGAGGTCGTTTCCTGGGCCAACTTCAGGCGCCGCTTCCGCCACAACCTGCCGGCCACCCCCGTTGCCGAAGTCGCCGGCGAACAGGAAGCGGCGTTTCTGATTCGCGACAACATCCGCCACCGCAACGACATCCTGCATGCCTACATCGCGGCGATCAACGGCGCGCAGGAGGAAATCCTGATCGCCAACGCCTACTTCCTGCCGGGCCTGCGCTTCGGCCTGGCGCTGCATGCGGCCGCCAGGCGCGGGGTAAGGATCACCGTCCTGCTCCAGGGCAAGACCGATCACCCGCTCCTCCGCTACGCCACGCAGACACTGTACGCAGCGCTGCTCAAGGCGGGGATGCGCATCTTCGAGTACGAGAAGAGCTTCATGCACGCCAAGGTCGCCGTCATCGACCGCCTCTGGGCGACGGTCGGCTCGTCCAACATCGACCCGTTCAGCCTGCTGCTGGCCAAGGAGGCCAACCTCTTCGTGCGCGACCCGGCATTCGCTGCCGAGCTTCATGCCAGCGTCGGCCAGGCCATCGCCGCCGGCGCGCGCGAAGTGCTGGCCGACGAACTGACCGCCCATCCCTGGTACATCCGCAGCCTGCGCTGGCTGAGCTACGGACTGGTCCGGGCGATCGTCGGCCTGACCGGCTACGGATCGCGGCACTGGCGCTCCGACGGACAGACGCCGGGTCCCAACTCCTGAGCCGCGACCCCCTCAGGTTCGCGGCCAGGGCGCAGAACCCTGCGATCTTCCGGCAGGAGTCCTTCGCAGGCCTACGAGGCGCACGGCGTGAACCAGCGACTTCCGGCTTCCCGCTACCGGCGCGAGCCGTGCGTTTGTTCGGCTGGAGTCGCCTGCCCGGCGGGCGTCGCCGCCAGTGCCGACACCGGATCGCTTGCGCGCCGGGAGAGAGAATCGCGAACGATGGCAATCGCGAGGATCAGCAGGGAAGCGATGCCGCAGGCCAATACGATCAGGAGAAGCGGAGCGGCGCTGATGAAGGGATCCGGATACATGATGTGCTCCCATTGACGTTGCAGGAGCCCCCATTGTGCGGAGCTGCGCGGTGCTCCACAATTGCATGCAATGACATATCACGATCTCGATAATGAATAGCTCACAAGCCGGCGCGCCCTTCGACTGGACCCTGATGCGTTCATTCCTGGCGGTTCTGGAGCGGGGAAGCCTGCTGGCCGCCGCCCGCCATCTGGGGAGCAGCCAGCCCACCGTCGGCCGCCATGTCGCGGAACTCGAGCGCCAGCTCGCCATGGTGCTGTTCGAGCGCACGGGACGCGGTCTCGTGCCGACCCAGGTCGCGCTCTCGATCGCCGATCACGCCCGCGCCATGGCGGACAGCGCCGATGCCATCGGCCGCATCCTGACCGGCCAGAGCAAGCAGTTGGCCGGCGCGGTCCGCATCACCGCCGTCCAGACGGTGGCCGGGCACCTGCTGCCGCCGATCCTGGCCAGGCTGCGGGCCCAGGAGCCGGGAATCGCGATCGAGGTCGTGGCGTCCAATGCGATCAGCAATCTGTTGCGGCGCGAAGCGGACATCGCGATCCGCATGGTGCGGCCGGACCAGGGCTCGCTGATCACCCGGCACATTGCGGACACGACGATCGGCGCTTATGCGCACGAGGATTACCTGCGCCGTCGCGGCGTTCCGCTGGTGCCTGCCGACCTGCTGCAACACGACCTGATCGGCTTCGACCAGGACGATCTGATCATCCGCCGGTTCCAGGAAATGGGGCTGTCGATCGCGCGCGACGGATTCGCCATCCGATGCGACGACCACCTCGTGCTCTGGGAAGCGCTGCGCGCCGGACTGGGGATAGGGTTTACCGGACTCTGGCTGGGCGACAGCGAGCCCGGAGTCCGGCGCATCCTGCCCGGCCTGAGCGTCACGATGCCGATCTGGCTCACCGTGCACCGCGAGATCCGCTCGAGCGCGCGCATCCGGGCGGTCTACGACTTCCTGGCAGAGGCGATTCCGGAAGCCCTGGCCTGACCGGCCTCTCCGTCTGTCCTCCCCGGAACGCCGCTCAGAAATCGAGCTGCAGGGTTGCCAGCCGGGCATAGAGCCCGCCTTGCTGGCGCAGGTCCTCCGGCGTCCCGGTCTCGACGACACGCCCGCGGTCCATGACGACGATCCGGTCGGCCTTCTGCACCGTCGCCAGGCGATGCGCGATGATCAGCGTCGTCCGCCCCGCCATGGCGGCGCTGAGCCCTTGCTGCACGAGGATCTCCGACTCGGCGTCGAGGGCGCTGGTCGCTTCGTCGAGCAACAGGAGGCGGGCGCCCTTGAGGATGGCGCGGGCAATCGCGATGCGCTGGCGCTGGCCGCCCGACAGCCTCGTCCCGCGCTCCCCGAGAAATGTCTGGTAGCCCTCGGGCAGGCGCTCGATGAATTCGTCGGCCAGCGCCGCCCGGGCCGCGTGTCTGACCTCCTCGTCGCTCGCCGAGGTCCGGCCGTAGCGGATGTTTTCCAGAGCGTTGGCGGAAAAGATCACCGGATCCTGGGAGACGATGGCGATGTCCTTGCGCAGGTCGCGCAGGCTCAGCTGACGGATGTCCTGCCCGTTGATCCGGATGCAGCCGCCGGAAACATCGTAGTAACGCAGCATGAGCTGGAACAGGCTGGTCTTGCCGGCGCCCGAGGGCCCGACCAGCGCCACGCTCTCGCCGGGCGCGATGTCGAGGCAGATGTCGTCAAGCGCGCGGACCTGCGGGCGGGCCGGATAGGCGAACACGACATGCTCGAAGCTGATCGCCGCCTGCGCCATGACCACCGGCGCCAGCGGCGTCGCGGTCTCGCGGATGGCCGAGCGGGCATGCAGCAGGTCGAGCAGGCGCTCGGTCGCGCCGGCGGCACGCATCACGTCGCCCCAGACCTCCGCCATGGTTCCGACAGCGCCGGCCACCAGCGCCGCGTAAAGGACGAACGAGGCGAGCTCGCCGCCGGTCAGGGCGCCCGCATGGACCTGGCGAGCACCGATCCAGAGGACGAAGATGATCGTTCCCATCACCGCCGTGATGATCAGCGCCGTCAGCGCCGCGCGCACCCGGGTGCGCCTGATCCCGGTGGCGAAACTCAGTTCAGTACGCTCGGCGAAGCGGCTGGCCTCGCGGTCTTCCTGCGTGTAGGCCTGCACCGTGGGCATCGCGTTGAGGATTTCCCCGGCCAGCGCCGACGCGTCGGCGATGCGGTCCTGCGACTCGCGCGAGAGCTTCTTGACCTTGCGCCCGATGGCGACGATCGGCAGGATCAGCAACGCCATCAGTCCCAGGTTCAGCGAGAACAGGTAGAAGCTGGTCACCGCCAGCATGACCATGCCGCCGACGAACTGGAAGACGCTGCGCAGCCCCATCGAGATCGAGCTGCCGACCACGGTCTGGATCAAGGTCGTGTCGCCGGTCAGTCGCGACAGCACTTCCCCCGTCTGCAGGGTCTCGAAGAATTGCGGCGACTGCGTCAGCACCCGCGCATAGACGGCGTTGCGCAGGTCGGCGGTGACCCGCTCGCCGACCCAGGAAACCATGTAGTAGCGCGCCGCCACCGCCAGCGCCCAGAGGCTCGCGAGCCCGAAAAGCGCGATGAAGTGCCCGTTCAGGCTCAAGCTGCCGAGCAGGCCCGCGCCTTGCCGCTCCCGCTCTCCGAAACCGAAGTCGATCAGGTCGCGGAACGCCAGCGGCACCAGCAGGATCGTCACCGAAGCGAGACACAAAAGGATGAAGGCGAGGGCAACGCGCGCCCGGTAGGGGCGGACGAAAGGCCACAGGCCGGCCAGCGTCGAAAGTCTGCGGACCGTTGCCGGCGGTTTTGGGGAATCGTGAGCCATCAGCAATTATCGTTGAAGTTGGGGCTCCGCTCTCCCGCCGCTGCCGATCGGATCCGAAAAAGCCGGGCCGACGTGGCCGGAGTGGTCAGCCGGCAAGCGCATCCCGGCCGGCGGCATGCCGCGGAATGGCGGCGAACGACCAGTGCAGGAATGCCCAGTCCCAGATCTCGCGCAACCCCGCACGTTCCAGATCCAGCGGCACCGCCTGACCGAGGAAGGCCAGTGCCGAAGCCAGGGCGCGGCCTGCCTGATCAGGGCGCAATGCGGGCGCCCTGGTCTGCTTCGACAGCTTCTCGCCGGCGCTGTTGGTCGCCACCGGCAAATGCGCGTAACGCGGCGTCGCGTAGCCGAGGCAGCGCTGCAGCCAGATCTGGCGCGGCGTCGAGGCGATCAGGTCGGCGCCGCGGACGACATCGGAAATGCCCTGAAATTCGTCGTCGACCGCAACAGCCAACTGGTAGGCGTACAAACCGTCCGCCCGCAGCAGGACGAAATCCCCGACGTCGCGCTCGAGGTTCTGGGCTTGCCGGCCCTGCACCCGGTCGCTGAACGCGACCTCCTCGCCGCCCACCCGAAGCCGCCATGAACGGACGCTGCGCCCGTGCGCGACGCCGTCGCGACAGGTCCCCGGATAGGCGAGCCCGCCATCGATGGCGGGGCGCGTCGCCGAGTCGGCGATTTCCCTGCGCGAACACGCGCAGCCGTAAGCCAGGCCCGCCGCCCTGAGCCTGTCGAGCGCCGCGGCATAGGCATCGCCGCGCCGGCTCTGCCAGAGCACCGGGCCATCCCACTCGAAGCCGAAGGCTTCCAGGGTTTTCAGGATGTCGGTGGCGGCGCCCGGAAAATTCCTCGGCGTGTCGACGTCCTCCATGCGCAGCAACCACTCGCCGCCATGGGCGCGGGCATCGAGATAGCTGCCGACGGCGGCGACCAGCGAGCCGAAGTGCAGCGGGCCGGTCGGCGAGGGAGCGAAGCGGCCGCGATAGCGTGTCTCTTGCATGCGGATGATGGGAACTGCACCGGAATGGCATCCTGCCAGGGAGTCCATTATCGTCCGGAACCATGGCCGACGGTAGGCCGGTCAGGAACGCCGTCGACGCCCCGGTCCAGGCTAAAGGAGCATGCAATCCGGGCATGTCGCGAGCGTCACCGCGGTGGCATTGGTATAGTAGCGGCACCGCCACGCCCGCCATTCGAGAGTCCGCCATGTCCGACCTGCTGCGTATCGCCCAGGCTGTTGAATTTGCCGCCGTCAGGCACGCCCACCAGCGCCGCAAGGGAGCCAGCGAAGCCCCCTATTTCAACCATCTTGCCGCCGTCGCCGCCAACGTCGCCAGGGCGACCGGGGGGCAGGACCCCGATCTGGTCATCGCCGCCTACCTGCACGACTGCATCGAGGACTGCGGAGTCACCCGCGCCGAGATCGAGGAACGGTTCGGGGAAGATGTCGCCGCCCTCGTCGCCGAGGTCACCGACGACAAGTCGCTGCCCAAGGAAGAGCGCAAGGCGTTGCAGATCGAACACGCCCCGCACAAGTCGGCGCGCGCCAAGATCCTCAAGCTTGCCGACCTGGTCGCCAACATCGCCGACATGCTGGTGCATCCCCCGGTCAATTGGAGCCTCGAGCGACTACTGCGCTACTTCGTCTGGGCCAACGACGTCGCCGACGGCCTGCGCAACGGCACCCCGCCGCTCGCGGCCCCGGCGCTTCTCGCCGAGTTCGACGCCCTGTTCGCCCGGTTCGAGGAACTGAAGGCCGGCCCGACGATGCATCCGCTGGCGCTGGCGATCAAGATCGCCGCCAACGCCCATGCGACCCACAGGCCGGACAAGGGCGGCGCCCCCTACATCCTGCACCCGCTGCGCATGATGATGCGGATGGACAGCGATGAAGCGCGCATGGCCGCCGTGCTGCACGACGTGGCCGAAGACCACGAACACGAGGGCTGGACCTTCGAGCGTCTGGCCACGGCCGGCATTCCGGAAGGCGTCATCGACGCGCTGCGCTGCGTCACCAGGCTGGCGGACGATGAAGACTACGCCGCCTTCATCGAGCGTGCCGCGACCCACCCGCTGGCCAGGGCAGTGAAGCTTGCCGACCTCGAAGACAACATGAACCTTCTGCGCCTGGGGGAACTGCTGGACGAGGACATCGAGCGCCTGCGCAAGTACCACCGGAGCTGGCTGCGCCTGTCGTGATCTGGGACGATGCCAGGGGGGGTCGGGGAGACCGGGGTACGCGAGCGAACACATGGGGATTCATCAGGTGCAGAAACTCGGACTCGATCTGGCACAAGTTGGCAGACAGGACGCCGCCGCTCGGCCAACACCGGGCGCAGGGCCAATCGAGGCAAGGCGGGCATTGACGAATGCGCTTCAGCATGACGATGAGCAGCATTGCTGGCACAATACCCATGTCATTGATACTGATCCGCGCATGAACGCCATCCATTCTCGCGAATATCTTCAAGAATCTGCGGGGTGCCGGTATTGGCAAGGCTTCCAGACTGCCGCCTTTTCCAGGATAGACCGTGGCCGGCCAGCTTATACGGCGAAATCGTCATCGACTTTACGTTAGCCCTTGAAAGGTCGGAGCCTGGCACCTTGAGCAATATCTACATCCCTACTACGAGCGCGGAGCAATGGGCGCAGTTTCTGGCAGAGCCGGTCAAGCATTGGCGTCAGGGATATTCCGCCCGTACCCTTGCCTACTCATGGCAAGAGGCCAGCGGCTTTCCCACTGAGGTCGGGTCAGTTCTGGCATCGCAATTTCCAGCGGCGGAGCTTCTGCTGGCCTTGCCGGAGCACAAGGTTCCATTGCCCGGCGGCTCTCGCCCCTCCCAAAACGATATCTGGGTGCTTGCTCGCGCAGAAGGCAAGCTCATTTCTATTGCCGTTGAGGGCAAGGTTTCAGAGCCGTTTGGCCCCACCGTTCAGGAGTGGCAGGCAGAGCCCAGCCCCGGTAAATCAGAGCGCCTGTCGTATCTTCTTTCTCTGCTTGGTCTGTCCGCTGTCCCTAAAACTTTGCGCTATCAGCTTCTCCATCGCACGGCGTCGGCCATCATCGAAGCCCAACGCTTCGGCGCCGCAGACGCAGTCATGCTGGTTCACTCGTTCAGCCAATCCAGCGAGTGGTTTCAAGACTACGCGGCGTTTGTCTCGCTCATGGGCGGCACGGCCGCAGAAAACAGCATGGGTTCTGTTGGCTGTCGCTCGGGTGTGCAGCTCCATCTAGCTTGGGTTCGTGGCAATGCTTGCTACCTTTCAAAATAGTGCGCCATCAAGGGCTAACCCATCATTCCACCGGACCTGCGCGAAAAGCCGCGCAGGCCGGTGAATTCAGACGTTAGGGGCCTATGAAATGCCCGAGTACCTGCCGCCAATTCGAATTGGAGTTACGAGCCCGCTCCGCCAGTTCCTGGCGAGAATGGCGGATATCGCAGAGAAGTCCGGAGCATTTACGGTGGAGCGTCATTTCGGTGCTCTCGGTGATCCGGATTTTGACATTGTCAATTTCCGCTCTACAAAACCGTCGCCTCACGTTGGTCTTGGCGTCCAACTCATATCTCGACCAGATCCGAAAGACATTGTTGCTGTGGAGGTTATCGCCGAACGGTGGCGCCCCAACGATCCCCCAAGCTATGCGACCTATGTTTCAGAAGCAAAGGCGCTGATTCAGCCACTTCTGTCCAACTACAACCGCGAAGCGAATGCGCGGCACCGGATGTCCATCGCAACGATGAAAAGCCTTGAACCGAAGCTCCCTCCCCAGAGTGAGAAACTATTCAAGCGTTTTGTCGCTTTGGCGAACAAGTCCGTACTGCACCCGCTTGATTGGGGGCGGTTCTACGAATTCGTCCGAAACAGCCGAATGCGAAGGCCGCTGTACGAAGAAGATATGGCACGCTTGCTGGTAAAGGAAGGCTTTTCGGCTCAATATGCCAAGCATATCGCCGGCGTCTACTTCCACCTTTGTGAGTTCAAGCACAGTGGATAATCCGGCCGCTAACCCTTCGGTCAACCGAACCGCCCGCAAGCTGCGCTTGCGGGTCCCCTCCGCCCTCTGGGCTCCGGCGGCCGGTTGCCTCAAACGTTGAGCCCTTCTCCATGTCCGACACTCAGTACAACACGAACCTCGCAGCCGAGTTCTATGTTCTTTCGGTACTGCATCGCATTGGCGTTGATGCGACGCTGACCCTTGGCAACAAGAAGTCAGTCGATATCGCAGTCATCAAGGCGGCAGGGAGTGCTATTACCATTGACGTGAAGGGCTTGGCCGGAACCACATCCTGGCCGGTCGATAACGTGAAGAAGGTCAAAGACCGTCACTTCCTCGTGTTTGTCTGCTTCAACGGAAAAATCCATGACCCAAGTGTTCAGCCCGAGGTATGGGTAGTGCCGTCGGCTTCACTGGAGCCCTTCGTTTACAACTCACCAAAAGGGCGTCGAGTAGTTCCCCGTTCGACGCTACGTACCAAAGCCACTGAGTATAGAGAAGCATGGAGCCAACTTACTTGAAGGGCTGTAGCCCTGCGTTCGAGGCGACCTGCGCGAAAAGCCGCGCAGGCGCCTCAACTCCGCGTTAAGGCGCCACAAGCCATGCCAATATCCGACTCCGATCCCCGAGTATTTTTCGCTGCCGAGCGGACGCTTCTGGCATGGCTTCGCACGGGCCTCACCATCATCGCACTGGGTTTCGTCGTCTCTCGGTTCGGCTTGTTCTTGCAACTCCTCGGCATGCAATCTCAACCGCATTCCGCGCAAACCCACGCCTCCATGTCGGCAGCGCTTGGCATCGGCTTTGTTATCGTGGGTACCCTCGCCATTGCGGTAGCCGCCTTTCAACATCATCGCTTCGTGGCCACCCTGCCCATGCGTGACCTGCCCCCGCGCTACTCCAGATCTGTCGCCCTTGTTCTCTCGCTTCTCGTCTCCGCATTCGGCGTTGCTCTTGCCATCTATCTGTCGCTTGTGCATCCATGAACAGACAAAAGCCATCGCCTGCGCCTGACCCTGTGCCCAACCGAACGCTGCGGGATCAAGCCGCGCCACGCCGGTCGGCTGCACATTGTGATCACCCCTTCAGCCAACTGGCCTGGCATCTCCGGGTCCGTCATCTGCCTGTACGCACCTGTTCGATCAGATAGCCCGGCAGGACGGCGACGATGGCCGGCTTGTCCAGGCCTTCGATCCCGATGGTGTTCCCGGTGGTCAGCCACCAGCGGCCCATGCCCTTGTCTTTGCCGGGTCGGTCAAGCCTGCCCGGCAGGAAAGTCCTCGATCATGCCGCGCTCGGTGATGAAGGCAATGATCTCCGGCAGCCCCTGGCCGACCTTCAGATTGCTGAAGACGAATGGGCGCTCGCCGCGCTGGGCCTTGGCGTCGTGCGCCATGACCTCGAGCGAGGCGCCGACCATCGGCGCCAGGTCGATCTTGTTGATCACCAGCAGGTCGGACTTGGTGATGCCCGGCCCGCCCTTGCGCGGGATCTTCTCGCCGGCCGCGACGTCGATCACGTAGATCGTCAGGTCGGAAAGCTCCGGCGAGAAAGTGGCGGCGAGGTTGTCGCCGCCGGACTCGACGAGGATCAGTTCGACATTGGGGAAGGACCGCTGCAGACGGTCGACCGCTTCGAGGTTGATCGAGGCATCCTCGCGGATCGCCGTGTGCGGGCAGCCGCCGGTTTCGACGCCGATGATCCGCTCCGGCGCCAGCGCCGAATGGTCGACCAGGAACCTGGCGTCCTCGGCGGTGTAGATGTCGTTGGTGACGACGGCCATGTCGATCTTGTCGCGCAGGGCTTGGCACAGGGCCAGCGTCAGGGCGGTCTTGCCGGAACCAACGGGGCCGCCGATGCCGACGCGCAGGGCTTGTTTGCTCATGGTTTCAGGATCTGAAGAGGCGTGAATACTGGGTCTCGTGGCGGGCGCAGGCGATGGCGAAAGCCGGCGTGAAGTTGGACCAGGCGGATTCGGGCAATTTCCGGGCGTCGACCGCAACAGCGGGTATATTGCTGCCGAGATCCGCCAGCAGGCGCTGGCCGGCAGCCTGGCCGAGCGGCACCGTCTTTAGCGCGGCCATCACCTGGTTTTCGGCCCACGACCACAGGTAGCCGGTGAGTGCCGCTTCCGGCGCGATCCGCCAGGCGGAGGCGATGCCGGCCCAGATGGTGGGGAAGGCGACTTCTGGCCAAGCAGCGACCGTTTCCGCGACGCCGGCGAGCGAGTCGTCGCGCAGGTCATGCAGCAGCCGGCGCAGCGAAAAGCCCATCTGGACCGTTTCGGCGCGCAACTCGGCCGCCTCGCGGCTGGCCAGGAACTCGTCATTCAGGCGCTGGATTTCCGGCACCCTGGTTGCGGTCCACGCCGCCATCAGGGCAAAAACCAGCGGCGCCTCGTAGCGGCCGATGCCATGTTGCATGAGATCGCCGATCCAGCGCCCGGCAGTCGCCTCGTCGCGGATGATGCCCGCCTCGACGGCCCATTCCAGCCCCTGGGAATAGGTGTAGGCGCCGACCGGCAGAGCGGGGCTGGCCAGTTGCAGCAGGCGGGCAAGTTGCAGTTGTGAGTTCAACGGGGCTTGAACTCGTGAATCCTGGGCACGGAACGGTGCGGGCCGTGGCCGGGATTGTGCAGGTGTGCGTGGTCGTGATCGTGGTCGTCGTGGTGATGATGATGGCCACCGTGCGCGCCGTAGGCACCGGATTCGGGCTGGAACGGGGCTTCCGTTTCGCCCACGGCGCAGCCGAGGCCGCGCACCATCTCGGCCAGCACGTGGTCGGTCTGGAAGCGCAGCTTGCCGCCGTTGCCGGTCGGCAGGATCTGCACCGGCACGTGGCGGTTGCCGAGGTGATAGGCGGCGCGGGCGAAGAGCAGGGGGCTGTCGGCGACGGCCTCGATCAGCCTTTCCGGCGCGGCGACGATTTCGACGACGGTCGAGCCATCCTCGGCGATCAGCTTGTCGCCACCGTGCAGGTGGTCGCCGCGTTCAAGGAAGATGCCGGCCTCAAAGCCGGAAGCGAGGGTGACCTTGAGGCGGCTGCGCTTGCGTTCGTCGTAGGCCAGCGCCACCGAGTCTGTGGCGGGAGCGGCGGTGCGTTGGTTCAGGATCAGCATGGCATCAGTGAGCGACGGTTCTCGAGAAGACATTGAGGACGACAACGCCGGCGACGATCAGGCCCATGCCGACGATGGCCGGCAGATCGAGCGCCTGCCCGTAGATCAGCCAGCCGACCAGCGCGATCAGCGCGACGCCGGCACCGGACCAGATGGCATAGACGATCCCGACCGGCAGCGTGCGCAGCACCAGCGACAGGCAAGAGAAGGCGATGCCGTAGCCGACGACGACAATCGCCGACGGCAGCAGCCGGGTGAAGCCGTCGGCGGCCTTCAGTGCCGACGTGGCGATCACTTCGCTGACGATCGCCACGCCGAGAATGAGCCAGTGCTGCATCGTGCCTTCAGAACAGGAAGTAGCGCTGCGTCAAAGGCAACTCGGTCGCCGGTTCGCACACCAGATGCACGCCGTCGGCCTTGACCACGTAGGTTTCGGGATCGACGGTGATGTCCGGCGTGGCACCGTTGTGCACCATGTCGGCCTTGGTCAGCGTGCGCGTGCCGGAGACGGCGATCAGCGGCTTGCTCAGGCCCAGCGCGGCAACGGCCGGATTCTTCAGCGCCGCCTTTGAAACGAAGGTGACCGACGTTTTCAGCGCCTTGCCGAAGCTGCCGAACATCGGCCGGTAATGCACCGGCTGCGGCGTCGGGATCGAGGCGTTGGGGTCGCCCATGGCGGCGGCGGCGATCATGCCGCCCTTCAGAATCAGCGACGGCTTGACGCCGAAGAAGGACGGTTTCCACAGCACCAGGTCGGCCAGCTTGCCGACCTCGATGGAGCCGACGGTTTGGGCGATGCCGTGCGTCAGTGCCGGGTTGATCGTGTATTTGGCGATGTAGCGCTTGACGCGGAAGTTGTCGTTTCTCGGGTTGTCTTCCGGCAGCGTGCCGCGCTGTAGCTTCATCTTGTGCGCCGCCTGCCAGGTGCGGATGATCACCTCGCCGACGCGGCCCATGGCCTGCGAGTCGGACGACATCATCGAGAAGACGCCGAGGTCGTGCAGGATGTCTTCGGCGGCGATCGTTTCGCGGCGGATGCGGCTTTCGGCAAAGGCAATGTCCTCGGCGATGCTCGGGTCGAGGTGGTGGCAGACCATCAGCATGTCGAGATGCTCGTCGATGGTATTCACCGTGTAGGGCATGGTGGGGTTGGTCGAGCTGGGCAGCACGTTGGGCAGCCCGGCCGCCTTGATGATGTCCGGCGCATGGCCGCCGCCCGCGCCCTCGGTGTGGAAGGTGTGGATGGTGCGGCCCTTGAAGGCGCCGATGGTGGCTTCGACGAAGCCCGATTCGTTGAGCGTGTCGGTGTGGATGGCGACCTGGATGTCCATCTCGTCGGCGACCGACAGGCAGCAGTCGATGGCGGCCGGCGTCGTGCCCCAGTCCTCGTGCAGCTTCAGGCCGATGATGCCGGCTTCGACCTGCTCGCGCAGGGCTTCCGGCAGGCTGGCGTTGCCCTTGCCGAGGAAGCCGAGGTTCATCGGGAAGGCGTCGGCCGCTTCGAGCATGCGATGGATGTGCCACGGCCCCGGCGTGCAGGTGGTGGCGTAGGTGCCGGTTGCCGGCCCGGTGCCGCCGCCGATCATCGTCGTCACGCCGGAATTGAGCGCCTCCTCGATCTGCTGCGGGCAGATGAAATGGATGTGGCTGTCGATGCCGCCGGCGGTGACGATCATCCCTTCGCCGGCGATGATCTCGGTGCCGCCACCGATGCTGATCGTCACGCCGGGCTGGATGTCCGGGTTGCCGGCCTTGCCGATGGCGGCGATGCGGCCGTCCGTCAAGCCGATGTCGGCCTTGACGATGCCGGTGACGGCATCGACGATCAGCGCGTTGGTGATCACCGTATCGACGGTTTCCGCCGAGACGCGCTGGCTTTGGCCCATGCCGTCGCGGATGACCTTGCCGCCACCGAATTTCACTTCCTCGCCGTAGATCGTGTAGTCCTTTTCGACCTCGATGATGAGGCCGGTGTCGGCGAGGCGCAGGCGGTCGCCGCTGGTCGGGCCGAACATTTCGGCATAGGCCTGACGGGTGATTTTCGTGCTCATGGATTGACCCCTTGAGTTTTGACCCAGATTACGCAGATCGGCGCAGACAAAAGCCAAAATAATCTGCGTTCATCTGCGCAATCTGCGTCGAGATTCTTTGCATTTCAGAGTGCGCCCTGGATTAGGCCACGGAAGCCATAGACCTTGCGGTCGCCAGCCAGCGCGACCAGTTGAACGGTGCGTGTCTGGCCCGGCTCAAAACGCACGGCGGTACCGGCGGCGATGTCGAGGCGGTAGCCGCGGGCGGCTTCGCGGTCGAAGCTCAGCCCCGCGTTGGTCTCGTAGAAGTGGTAGTGCGAACCGACCTGGATCGGGCGATCGCCTGTGTTGGCCACGACCAGCGTGATGGTCGGGCGGCCGACGTTGAGTTCGAGTTCGCCGGGTTCGGCGAGGAGTTCTCCGGGGATCATCGTGCGCTCCAGATCAGACAATCGGGTGGTGTACGGTCACCAGCTTGGTGCCGTCGGGGAAGGTGGCCTCGACCTGGATTTCCGGGATCAGCTCGGCGATGCCGTCCATCACGTCGGCGCGGGTCAGGACCTGTGTGCCCGCGTGCATCAGTTCGGCCACCGTCCTGCCTTCGCGGGCGCCTTCCATGATGGCGCAGGTGATCAGCGCCACGGCTTCCGGATAGTTGAGCTTCAGGCCCCTGGCCTTGCGCCGTTCGGCAAGCAGGCCGGCGGTGAAGATCAGCAGCTTGTCCTTCTCTCTCGGTGTCAGTTCCATGAAGACTCCTTGTTCATGTATTCCAGATTCTGGGCAAAATTGCCGGTCGACCGCAGCAGGCCGGGCGCAGGACGGCCCACAGGCCGGCGAACCAATGGCGGGCGGCCTCGCTGCTGTCGCCGAGGTAGCGGGCGACAAGCAGGCCGGGCAGCGCGGAGATGCCGTGCAAGGCACCGTCGGCCGGGGCAATGGCGCGCAGCGCTTCGAGCAGGGTGGCAGCCTGCTGCGGCAGCTCGGGGAAGCTGCACAGCAGCGTGCCGCACACGGCATGACCAGACCAGCCGGCCGGGCTGGCCAGGATCGGGTCGTTGCCGGCCACGTGACCGCGTTCCAGCCAGATCGGGCGGCCGTTGCGGTCAACCCGAAAAAACAGCGAAATTTCGCCCTTCTCGAACCGCTCGCCAGCGGCGGTGCGCCCCAGGCACAGGGTTTCCCAGCCGACGTAGCGGCTGTCGGCGGCCAGATTGACCCGTGTTTCCATGCGCGCCCGGGCGCCGTCGAAAACGATCGTCTCCTGCGGCAGCCATTCCAGCGCGGCCCCTTCGCCGACTGTGAACCGGATCTGCTGGGAGGCATCGGCGCCGCTGCTGCGATACCACTTGCCGGCGCCTGGCGTGGTCAATTGGGCGTGCGCCCCCGGCCCAATCCCTGCGACGATCTCGAGCTGGTCGCCGCCGGCGATGCCGGACGGCGGATGCAGCACGATGGCCTGGCAGACGGCACCACCTTCCGGGTAGAGGGCCTTCTGGACCCGCAAGGGCCCATGGTGGCGATTATCGAGCAGGATTGTCCGTTCGCCCGCCCGCGCGAATCCCAGCCGCAATCGGGCGTGCCATGGCGTTGCGGGCCGGGCTTGGGAAACGGGCAGCGGTGCATTCATGTCGGGATTGTGGAGCATCCCCGGGATAAGGCAAATACGCAGGAATGCGCAGCGTGCCGACAGTGCGGGCGAGGCGATGTCCGGCCATGCGCAAGCCGCGCTTCTCCGACCCTTCCCCAGCGACGCCCGTCGCCGTCGCGGCGCACCGCGACAAATGCCGACTACGACAAGAACCCGGCACCGCTGGCCCGAAAGTCGATCATGCCGTCGACTGCCGGTCTGCCCCTGGCAGCCGGGTCAAGGGGATCCGGGGTGGCGGATGCGAGGAATTGCTCGAGGACGACGTCGAATTCCTCGATGTGCCTGACGAGCGCGTCACGCACACGGTCGATGCCGTGAATGGCGACGATACCGTTGCCATCGCGGCCAAATACCGTCCGAATGCCCTTGAGCTGCTCGGCGAGGTCGATATGGGCGCGCTGGTGGGCCACCCGGTGATCGTGCGGCACGTAGTCCTTCATCAGCGCCGATTCGAGCAGGTTGTGCATCAATGTGGACTCGACGAACAAGCGGATCGACTGCTCGATGTTTCCCCCGCAGACCACGCGCCGCCCCGAATCGCAACCCTTGCACTGATCGGCAACGCCCTGGCGATCGCACATGTCGACGATCCGGTCGATCATCCGCAGCAGGCTCTCGTGGTCCCGATGCATCTTCTGGATGAAATCATGGTCGTTTGCCGGCATTTTCCCACTCACGGACAGTGAGTCAGCATTGACTCCGTTTGCCCGGAATGGTTCGCATCGATTTGCACGGTGCCAGCGAGACAAGCCGTTCCCCCCTCCGCTTCAGCCGGAAGCGGCCCGCCCGCAAGGAGCGGCGGTTTTCAAACTCCGGCTACGGCAGCCGGCGTTCAGACGGCCAGCGCCTCCCGCACCCCGTCCTGCGGCATGGTTTCGCCACGCCCCCGCATGATGAACTCGCCACGCTCCATGAGGAGGTACTGGTCGGCCAGCGACTCGGCGAAATCGTAATACTGCTCGACCAGCAAAATGGCCATTTCGCCGGTTTCGGCGAGCATGCGGATGGCGCGCTCGATGTCCTTGATGATGGACGGCTGGATGCCTTCGGTCGGCTCGTCGAGGATCAGCAGCTTGGGGCCCATCGCCAGCGCGCGCCCGATAGCCAGTTGCTGCTGCTGGCCGCCGGAGAGGTCGCCGCCACGGCGATTCATCATCTGCTTCAGAACGGGGAACATGTCGAAGACGCGTTGCGGGATCTTCGTGTTGCCCGGTCGGGTAGCCAGACCCATCAGCAGGTTTTCCTCCACCGTCAGGCGCGGGAAGATCTCGCGGCCTTGCGGCACGTAGCCGATCCCGGCCCTGACGCGTTCGTGCGCCGGCAGGTGCGTGATGTCCCGGCCGTCGATGGTGATGCTGCCTTCGCGCGTCTTCACGACGCCCATCAGCGCTTTCAGCAACGTCGTCTTGCCGACGCCATTGCGGCCGAGGAGAGCGGTGACTTCGCCGGTTTTGACCTCGAAGGAGAGCCCGCGGAGGATGTGGGAGCCGCCGTAGGCCTGGTGGAGGTTGTCGATTTTCAGCATCGTGATAGTCCTTCGTGTGCGGTTCGCGCTGGGTTCCGCGCCTGACGCGCGGGCGTACTTTCTTTTGTTTGCCCAAAAGAAAGTAGCCAAAGAAAAAGGCACCCCTGGGTCGGTGCCGGGCCGCGCCCGGTTCCCTGCGCTACTCGCCGTTGGCGGGGGCTGCGGAACTCGGGGCTGCGCCCCTCGGACAGTCCTCGCCCTTTATCCGCCAACGCCTGCGTTGCTCGGCGCCTCCCAAGGGGCCCGGTGAACCGGAAGGGGTGTTGCGGTCGACGGGACAAAATGGCCGTTTTTGGTGGTCGATCGCGACAGCTTATTGGTCGGGCAGAGCGATCGTTCTGCGACGTCTTTGTGGGTCCCCATGCGAAGCGCCGAGCAACGGAGAAGGGCTGGGGGCAGTCGGCGAGGACTGTCCGAGGGGCGCAGCCCCGAGTTCCGCAGCCGCCCGGCCCTTCGAGTAGCGCAGGGGAGTCGGCGCAGCCGACCGCGCAACCTGGGGTCGCCTTTTCTTTGGCTACTTTCTTTTGGCGAAGCAAAAGAAAGTATGCCCGCGCGTCAGGCGCGGAAACCAACGTATCAGAACAGAAATCACCTTCCAAGATAAACCTCGATCACCCGCTGATCGTTCTGCACGGTGGCAAGGTCGCCCTCAGCCAGCACCGACCCCTCATGCAGCACGGTCACTTTCCCGCCGAGCTTCTCGACGAATGCCATGTCGTGCTCGACGACCACCAGCGAATGCTGCCCGGCGAGCGACACGAACAGCTCGGCGGTGCGCATCGTTTCGTCGTCGGTCATGCCGGCGACCGGTTCGTCGAGCAGCAGCAGCTTCGGTTCCTGCATCAGCAGCATGCCGATCTCCAGCCACTGCTTCTGGCCGTGCGAGAGCAGGCCGGCCGGGCGGTCGGCTTCCTTGTCGAGGCGGATCAGGCGCAGCGTCTCGGCGATGCGATCGTGATCCTCGCCGGTGAGCGCGGCGATGAGGCTCCGGCGCACGCGCTTGTCGGTCTTCATCGCCAGTTCCAGGTTTTCGAACGCCGTGTGCTGATCGAAGACCGTCGGCTTCTGGAACTTGCGGCCGATGCCGGCGTGGGCGATCTCCGGCTCGGTGAGCCGCGTCAGGTCGATGGTCTGCCCGAAGAAGGCGCTGCCCTTGTCCGGGCGCGTCTTGCCGGTGATCACGTCCATCATTGTCGTCTTGCCGGCGCCGTTGGGGCCGATGATGCAGCGCAGCTCGCCGACGTCGATGGTCAGGTTCAGCTTGTTGAGTGCCTTGAAGCCGTCGAAGCTGACCGTGATGTCGTCGAGGTAGAGGATGACGTTGTGCGAGATGTCCAGCACGCGCCGCTTGCTTTCGTAGCCGAACTTGTTCGGCTCGTCGGGGTCGATGCCGATGATTCTGCGGAGTACGTCGCGGGTACCCATCACTTTGCTCCTTGTGCCGATTTCCGGGCGCGCAAGGTTTGCCACAGTCCCACCAGCCCCTTCGGCAGCAGCAGCGTGACGACGATGAACAGCAGGCCGAGGAAGAACAGCCAGTATTCCGGGAAGCTCACCGTAAACCAGCTCTTCGCGAGGTTGACCACGAAGGCACCGATCACCGGCCCGACCAGCGTGCCGCGTCCGCCCACCGCGACCCAGATGGCGATCTCGATCGAGTTGCCGGGCGACATTTCCGACGGGTTGATGATCCCCACCTGCGGGACGTAGAGCGCGCCGGCGATGCCGCACAGCACTGCGGAGATCGTCCAGATGGTGAGCTTGTACCAGAGCGGGTTGTAACCGATGAACATGACGCGGCTTTCGGCATCGCGGATTGCGGTAAGCACGCGGCCGAACTTCGAGGTGATCAGCCAGCGGGCCAAAACCAGAGTGCCCGCGAGGGCGAGGGCGGTCAGGCCGAAGAGCACCAGCCGCGTCTCCGGCGCCGTGATGCTGTACCCGAGAATGCGCTTGAAGTCGGTGAAGCCGTTGTTGCCGCCGAAGCCCGTCTCGTTGCGGAAAAAGAGGAGCATCGCCGCATACGTCAGCGCCTGGGTGATGATCGAGAAATAGACGCCCTTGATGCGCGAACGGAAGGCGAAGTAGCCGAAAACGAAGGCGACGATGGCCGGCACTGCAACCACCAGCAGCGACACCCACAGGAGGTCGTCGCTGCCGCTCCAGTACCAGGGAAGCCTCTTCCAGTCCAGGAAGACCATGAAGTCCGGCAAGTCGCTCTGGTAGCTTCCATCGCGGCCGATCTGGCGCATCAGGTACATGCCGAAAGCGTAGCCGCCGAGCGCGAAGAAGAGGCCGTGCCCGAGCGAGAGGATGCCGCCGTAACCCCAGATGAGGTCCATCGCCACCGCCACCATCGCGTAGCACATGATCTTGCCGACGAGCGTGATGGCGTAGGCCGAGAGATGGAAGGCGCTGTCTTCGGGCACGGCGAGGTTGAGCACGGGCACGGCGACGAGCGCAACGGCGAGGAAGGCGCCGAGCGCGATCCATTGTGTGCGCGTCATCGCCGCGCACAGGCGGATCGTGTAGGGCGTGCGTTCGCTGCTGAGGCTGTTCATGGCGGCGGTGCTCAATCGACGAAGCGGCCCTTGAGGGCGAAGATTCCCTGCGGCCGTTTCTGGATGAAGATGATGATGCAGACGAGGATCGTGATCTTGGCGATCACCGCGCCGGCCCAGCCTTCGAGCAGCTTGGAGAAGATGCCCAGGCCCAGCGCCGCCCACACCGCGCCGGCAAGCTGGCCGACACCACCGACCACGACCACCATGAACGAATCGACGATGTAGCCCTGGCCCATGTCCGGGCCCACGTTCGAAATCTGCGACAGTGCGACCCCGCCCAGCCCGGCGATGCCGGCGCCAAGCGCGAAGGCCAGCGTGTCGATCCGTGCGGTCGGAACGCCGACGCAACCGGCCATGGCGCGGTTCTGCGTCACGGCGCGCACGAACATGCCGAGCCGCGTCCTGTTCATCAGGACCCAGACGAGGAAGAGAACGAACAGCGCGAAGCCGATGATGATGATGCGGTTCCACGGCAGGATCAGGTTCGGCACCAGTTCGATGCCGCCGGACATCCAGCCCGGGTTGGCAACCTCGACGTTTTGTGCGCCGAACAGCACGCGCGCCGCCTGGATCAGGATCAGCGACAGGCCCCACGTCGCGAGCAGGGTCTCCAGGGTGCGGCCGTAGAGCCAGCGGATCACCGTCCGTTCCATGAGGACACCCACGCCAGCGGCGGCGAAGAAGGCGAGCGGAACGGCCGCCGGAAGATACCAGTCGACGTGTTCCGGCAGCCAGGTGCGGAAGATCGACTGCATGACGTAGGCTGAATAGGCCCCGACCATCAGCAGTTCTCCGTGGGCCATGTTGATCACGCCCATCACGCCGTAGGTGATCGCCAGGCCCAGTGCCGCCAGGAGCAGGATGCTGCCGAGCGAGAGGCCGGTGAAGACGCGGCCGAGGTTCTCGGTCGCCGAGAGCCGTCCATCGATGGCCTTCACCGCGCTGATCGCCGCGTAGCGCACGCGCCCCTCGGGTTCGTTGGCCTTGTCGGTGAGTGGCAACAGCAGCGAGCGGACCGCCGGCGAAGTCGTCTCGCCCAGCACCAGGACGGCAGCGCGGCGCACAATCGGGTCCTTGCTGGCGAGATCGGCCTGCGCCTTGGCGATGGCGAGCATCCCCTTGATCTGCGGGTCGGTCTCCTTTTCCAGCGCCTGCGCCAGCAGCGGCGCCATCTCCGGGCTTACGCTGCTCTGCAGCTTCTGCGCAGAAGCCAGGCGGACGCCGGCATCGGCGTCGAACAGCTTGAGCGCGGCCAGTGCATTGGCCAATTCGCCGCGAATCCGGTTGTTGACCGTAACCGACTCGGCGTCGGCCGGCACCTTGATCGCGGCGCCGCTGGCCGCATCGAAAGCCTTGTCGCCCTCGATGATCACCGCCTTGTCGCCGGCCAGATACAGGCTGTCGTCGGCCATCGCCTGCAGGACGCGCACCGCGTCGGGGTCCGCCGTCTGCGTCAGCTGGCGGATCGCCTCCACCTTGTCGCCGGAATCCTCGGCCGCCAGCCGGCGCACCTGCGCCGCATCGAGCGCCGCCTGCGCCGACAGGCTGCTGGCGCATAGCAGAAATACAAGGATCGTTTTGGTCATGAAGGGTCCGTCCGCAATTTGTGCAGCGCAGCGACAGATTACGGGGCGGACCGGGAGGCGGGAATACGATGAATTGCGTAGCCGGGCGCGAGGCCGCGGCGAAGCTGCAAAGCGTTACGTCATTGGATTGATCGGGTTGGGTGCCTTGATTACCCGTGGCTGGCTTCGGCATGCAACTTCAGCCCCAAAGCGCTAATCACTTTGAGAATGGTGTCGAAATCAGGGCTGCGCTCACCAGATAGAGCCTTGTACAGGCTTTCACGGGACAGCCCGGCGTCGCGGGCAACCTGTGCCATACCTTTGGCACGAGCAATATCGCCAAGCGCCTTGGCAATGAAGGCAGCATCTCCGTCTGCCTCTTCGAGGCAAGCCTCAAGGTAGGCGGCCATCTCCTCCGGAGTTCTGAGGTGTTCGGCAACGTCGTAGCGACTGGTAGCGGTCTTGGCCATGGCAGTTACTCCGAAAAATCACGAGCGAGGCGCAATGCGGCCTTGATGTCCCTGGCTTGGGTGCTCTTGTCACCGCCAGCCAGGAGAATGATCAGCTCTCGCCCTCGCTGCTTGAAATAAACCCGATAACCGGGGCCGTAGTTGATCCGCAACTCAGATACGCCTTCGCCAACAGGCTCGACATCGCCAGGATTGCCAGCGGCAAGACGCTCGATCCTGGCTTGAACACGTGCTCTTGCCTGAATGTCGCGCAGACCATCAAGCCACTCGGCGAACACTGCAGTCTTGCGGATTTCAACCATGATACAAATGTAGCCACATGGCTACACATCGTCAATGGCGCACCAAGTGGTTCAAGGTGCCCAACGCGGTACTGAGCGGCCTGCGTCGCCTTTCGCGTAGGTTCGGTTGAGTGATGGACTGGACTCCACCGTCCTTTGATTGCCCGATAGGCGATGCGGGTGCTCATGGGGATCGACTTCGCCAGGGGCGCCGCAATTGGGCGCGTGAAACACCCGCAAGGCGCCAGTCCGGCGTATATTCCGCCCTCGCCCGATTTTCCGAGTGCCCGTTCAGGATTTTCACCTACGAATCAGCTTGTTGCCGTTCAGCCCATGCCTCTGTCCCACTTCGACCCCGCCAACTACGCCGCCCAGCTTGCCGAAAAGGTGGCGCAGTTCAAGCGCGCCTTTGCGCCGTTCGCCATCACGGAGCCGGAGGTCTTTCCCTCCGCCCCCGAGCACTACCGCCTGCGCGCCGAGTTCCGCATCTGGCACCAAGGGGACGACCTGCACTACGCGATGTTTGACCCGGAACACCCCAAGCAGCCGGTGATGGTCGAGCATTTCCCGATTGCGGCCGAATCGATCTGCGCGCTGATGCCGCGCCTGAAGGAACGCCTGCGCGGCAGCCAGACCCTGCGCGGACGGCTGTTCCAGGTTGAGTTCCTCGCCACGCTGAGCGGCGAGCTGATGGTCACGCTGGCCTACCATCGCCGGCTGGGCGAGGGCTGGGAACTGGCGGCCCGCGATCTGGCAGCCGAGTTGAACATCCGGATCGTCGGGCGCAGCCGCGGCCAGAAGGTGGCGCTGGACCGCGACTGGCTGCTCGAGGAATTCGAGCTGAACGGTCGCCGGCTGCGCTACCAGCAGATCGAGGGCGGGTTCACCCAGCCCAACGGCGGCGTCAACCGGCAGATGCTGGGCTGGGCCTGCAAGCAGGCGGCGTCCCTCGGCGGCGACCTGCTGGAACTCTATTGCGGCAACGGCAACTTCACGATGGCGCTGGCGCCGCTGTTCGGCAAGGTGCTGGCCACCGAGGTCAGCAAGTCGTCGGTGCAGGCCGCCCGGTACAACATCGCCGCCAACGCGGCGGCGAACGTGGCGCTGGTGCGCGCTTCCAGCGAGGAGATCGCCGATGCGCTGGCGGGCCGGACGGTGCTCAAGCGCATGAAGGATATCGACCTCGCCGGCTACCGTTTCTCGACCCTGTTCGTCGATCCGCCGCGCAGCGGCATGGACGCGACGACGCTTGAATTCGCCGCCGGTTTCGACAACATCCTCTACATCTCGTGCAACCCGCAAACCCTGCTGGACAACGTCGCCGCCCTGCAGGCCACGCATGCGGTAAGCGCGGCGGCGGTGTTCGACCAGTTTCCCTACACGCACCATCTCGAGTGCGGGCTGTTGCTGACGCGGCGCCGGACGGGGTGAGCATGCCAGCCAGCCAGACCGCGACGACGCCGGAACAACTCGCCGGGCAGATCCGCGATGCGCTGGCGAGATCGGAAGAGCGTCGTGTAGGGAAAGAGTGTAGATCTCGGTGG
>ERZ761603.536-NODE-536-length-31777-cov-55.469170_pt1 | contig 31777 bp, 24 predicted proteins | sample MGYA00511879_ERZ761603 | MGnify/ENA primary metagenome ERZ761603 (study PRJEB28899, sample SAMN02850040) | bioreactor sludge metagenome | biome: EBPR Sludge; feature: EBPR Bioreactor; material: flocular biomat | place: Australia: Thorneside Wastwater Treatment... | reverse complement strand
GGGGCGGCCGACCGGCTTGCTGGCGGCGATGTTCCTGCTGAATTCGATTCCCAATTGAAAAATCCGTCAATCTGTACTGGAGACAATGAAAATGACCAAGCTTTCGGGATGGCAGCGTTTTGCCGCTGTATTGAGCACAGGCTTTGCTCTGCTGCTGGCCGGTTGCGAAACAACGCCGGCGTTCCAGGTTTCCCAGCCCTCGTCGCGTGACGGCACGGTCGAGTCGATCGTCCAGGATACGGTGCAGAGTGGCAACGCCGCCGCGGCTACGATCGGCGGCGCGGTGATCGGCGGCTTGCTCGGCAATCAGATCGGTGGCGGCCGGGGCCAGACTGCGGCCACCGTCATCGGTGCAGGTGGTGGTGCCTTCGTCGGCAATCAGGCGGCACAGCGCCAGACCCTCGTCTGGCGCATCGGAGTGCGTTACGACGATGGCTCGTTGGCGACGATCCAGCAAACGACCGCACCGGCCCTGCGCATCGGCGACCGTGTTCGGGTCACGGGGAACGGCATCGAGTTGCTCAGACAGGGTCCCAACTGAGGATTCTTCTCGCGCTGCGACAGGCCTGACGTGACGCCGTTTCGAATCAAACGACGCCGCCTGCTGCTCGGCGCTGGCGTCGGGGCCTGCGGGCTGCTCACGGGCTGTGATTTCTCGCTGCGCGACGGGGTGTTCAATGCCTGCCTTGCCGAACTTCCGGCCGACCTGCGTGAGCATCCCCTCCTCACGGCCGCGTGGAACGGGCTCGACGCTGCCAAAGTCTGGGACACCCATTGCCATGTGTTCGGCAATGGTGATTCGGGCAGCGGCCTGTGGTTCAACCCGCGCATGGAGCAGATCTGGTATCCGCGTGGCTACGTCCAGCGCGAGTTCTACGTCAATGCCTCGTGCGTCGACGAAACGCCCGGCAAGGTCGACACGAGTTTCGTCGAGCGCCTGCTGGCGCAATGCCGGGGCATGGCCCCCGGCTTCCACGTCTTACTCTTCGGTTTCGACTGGGCGCGCGATGAGGCCGGGGTACCGCTGGCGGATCGCTCGACCCTCTATGTGCCGGACGACTACGTGGCCGGTCTGGCCTTCAGCCATCCTGCGCATTTCGCGTGGGTGGCGTCGATCCATCCGTACGACCCGCGTGCGCTCGATCGGCTCGATGCGGCGGCGGCGCAGGGCGCGCGGGCCATCAAGTGGTTGCCCTCGGCACAGAACATCGACCCCGCTGACGCACGCTGCGATCGCTTCTACGCCAAACTCGCCGCCTTGCGCATGCCGCTCATCACGCATGCCGGCGACGAACGTGCGGTGCATGGCTTCGGCGAGCACCTGGGCAACCCGCTGCGCCTGCGGCGACCGCTCGACGCCGGGGTGCAGGTGGTGGTCGCGCACTGTGCTTCGCTGGGTAGCGGACACATCGACGATCTACGCTCGGCGAAACTAAGCAACTTCGAGCTGTTCGCGCAACTGATGGACAATGCGCGCTATCGCACCAACCTGTTCGGCGATATCTCGGCCATTACGCAAGGCAACCGGATGGGCGTGGTCGCCACACTGCTGGAGCGTCGCGATTGGCACGACCGCCTGTTGAATGGCTCCGACTATCCCTTGCCCGGCGTCGTACCCTTGATTTCCCTCAGGGCGCTGGTTGATTGGCAGTTGCTCGATCCGAGCACCGTCGAGCCCTTGCGCCGGCTGCGCGATATCAACATTCTGCTGTACGATTTCGTGCTGAAACGCGCCCTGAACAAGGATGGTCGGGGTTTCGCGAAGCCGGTATTCGAGACCGCGCCGTTCTTCCTTCGGACAGCGTGATTGGGAAACGCCTGTGCAACCCGGAGCCGACACGCTCTACACAGGCGTCACATGCAAGCTGATCAAATGGGCATGGATCAGTCCTCAGGGCAGGGGGGTCCAGCGTTTTCCCTGCGGGAGAAGGGCAGGGGGTGAGGGCTTCCGATATTCGCACCACGCTGAGCAGCGCTCTCAAGCTTGACTCGTCGCCGGCAGCGGGGCGAGGGGCTTCGATGACACCGCATAAACCACTTGCCTGGCTGGCGCACTGCGTGTTGCTGCTCCTGGCGCTGGGGCTCGCCGGCTGCGGCTCGCTACCGCGCAATGGCGTACCCATCGAATTGATGTCCGACGCCACCATCCCCGGTATGCCGGAGGTGCGTGCGCCGGCCGGTCTCCGGAGCCCGGTCATGGAGAGCGACATGGCGAAATCCTTTGCCCAGGAATCGGTTAGCGACTTCCCTGCAATGGCAGACGGCGTCGTGCGCTATCCGCAGCTTGCACTGTCGGGTGGAGGTGCCAATGGGGCGTTCGGTGCCGGCCTTCTGAACGGCTGGTCGAGCACCGGCAAGCGCCCGACCTTCAAGGTGGTCACTGGCGTATCGACCGGCGCGCTGATGGCGCCGTTCGCGTTTCTTGGGCCAGCCAGGGATGAGGCGCTGCACGAGTTCTACACCACCACGCGATCGCGAGACATTTTCGCGCTCGGGGCGTTCCTGTCGACCGTCAGGGAATTATTGTTCGGCGAGAGCATCGCCGACACAAGCCCGCTCGTCACGCTGATCGAGCGACACATCGACGCGGACTTCCTGGGCGAGATTGCCCTGGCGCATCAAGGCGGCCGGCGCCTGTACATCGGGACCGTGGATCTCGATTCGCAGCGCTTCATCGTCTGGAACATGGGGCTGATCGCCACCAGCGGCCGCCCCGACGCGCTGCCACTCTTCCGCCGGGTCATGCTGGCGTCGGCCGCCATTCCCATCGCCTTTTCGCCGGTGTTCTTCGAGGTTGAAGCCGCTGGCGGGCGCTATGACGAAATGCATGTCGATGGCGGAGTGGGCGCCCAGGTGTTCGCCAGCGGCGGGCTTTTCAGCGCACGTGAACTGCGGCAGAAGGCCGGCCGCGGCAGCGCGCGCGAGGACATCTATGTGATCCACAACGGCCAACTGGCCGCAGATGCCGGGACCACGCGCCGTTCGGTTCCGGATATCGCACGGCGCACGTTCAAGGCCGCCGGCATATCGGCCGTCATCGGCGATCTCTTTCGCATCTATGCGCAGGCGTTGCGCGAAAACTCCGGGTTTCACTGGATCACCATTCCCGATGGCGTAAACCTCTCTGGCGAGGAAACCTTCGATCCGGTGGTGATGCAACAACTTTACAATGTCGGTTACGAGATCGCACGCGCCGGACCGCCCTGGAACACCCTGCCGCCTGGAGTGCGCGGCGTGGCGGACACGATCGTAGTCGGTGCGGAATAATTTGGAGACGATACAGATGGGTTTGAAAAGGGTTCTCAAGTGGCTGTTGATCGGGGTTGTCGTCATCGGCGCAGCCATGTTCGCGCTGCGCTCGTATCGGGCTCTCAGCGGCCCGCCGCTGCATCCCTGGCACACCTTCGTGCCGACCGAGTTGCAGCCGGGCGAACTCGACGCAGCCGACTGGCCTCGCTATCTCGCACAGGAAGGGAAGATCTTCGAAAGTGTTCGCGCCGAGGTCAGCCAGAAACTCGATCCGGACGAGCGCGTTCCGATCAACCGCTACTTCGAGGACAGTCCGATCTATCCGGCACACTTCGCCCAGGACTGGAACCGATCGTACGTCATGGAACCCGAAGGCCAGCCCGTCGGGGTGGTGGTGCTGCTGCACGGACTGACTGACTCCCCCTACAGCCTGCGGCACATCGCGAAGCTTTATCGCGATCGCGGCTTCGTCGCGATTGGCGTTCGTCTGCCGGGGCACGGTACCGTGCCGGCCGGCCTGAGCAAGGTGCGCTGGGAAGACTGGATGGCCGCCACGCGGCTTGGGGTTCGCGAGGCACGCCGACGTGTGCCCGCCCCTGGGCCGCTGCACCTGGTCGGTTTTTCGAACGGTGGCGCGCTCGCCATGAAGTACGCGCTGGATGCGCTCGAGGATCCGAAGCTGCTCCGTGCCGACCGCCTTGTATTGGTCACGCCGATGATCGGGATCACGCGTTTTGCGCGCTTTGCCGGTCTGGCCGGACTGCCCGCCGTGCTGCCGCCTTTTGCCAACGCGGCCTGGCTCAGCGTCGTTCCTGAGTTCAATCCCTTCAAGTACAACTCGTTCCCGGTCAACGGCGCGCGCCAGTCCTATCGCCTGACCGATACACTGCAAAGCCAGATCCAGCGTCTGTCGCGTGCTGGCCAGCTCGGCGGCCTGCCGCCGGTTCTGACCTTTCAGTCGGTCGTCGATTTCACCGTCAGCACGCCGGCGATCCTGACAGCGCTCTACTCTCTGCTGCCTGATAATGGCAGTGAGATCGTGCTTTTTGACGTGAACCGGACCGTGAAATTCGGTCCCTTGCTACGCCCATCTGCCTATGTCGCGCTCGATCGCCTGACGCCGACGACGCCACAGCCGTATCGCTTCACGTCAATCATGAACGCGAACGACGACAGCGACGCGACGATCGAACGCAGCATCGCGCCGGGCCAGTTGCAGGCCGTGGACCGCGCACTGAACCTGCTTTACCCACCTGGGATTTTTTCGCTGTCACACCTGGCTATCCCGATTCCGATGGATGATCCACTCTACGGTCTGCAGCCCGATTCGAAGTTGCGCCCCGAGTTCGGCTTCAGCCTTGGCGCCATGGGCGCGCGCGGCGAGCGAGGCGCGCTGGTGGTCGATCAGGATTTCCTGACGCGCCTGTCGTCCAACCCCTTCTTCCCGTATCTGCTCGAAAAGGTCGATGAAGGCATCAAGCGGCCGTCGGGGCCGACGGGACGCAACCTCGCCGCGAGCACAACGCCAGGCATTCCGGTGCGCCTCGAAGCCCTGCTGTCCACCTTCCTCACCGATGATACTCAACCACAGTCCTTCGCCGGCCCTTAGGACGTCGAGGAGTCGGGTGCACTGCCGCTGGGCGTTTCATTTTCCAGCCATTCTCGTCGGCGGCGGCTTTCTCGCCGTTGGCCGGCTCGTCTGACCTGCCTGGTCAAGCCGCAGCAGGGCGTCGACATGCGACACAAGGCGGTTGAGGTAATCGGGCGAGATATCGCGCAGCGACGAAAGAGTGCGCAGCACCAGCATGTGCGAATTGAGCGGACCCGCATTCCCCGGTGCCCGTTGGATGGCTTGCGACACCTGCCTGTCGGCACTGCGTGTCGCCCAGGTGTTGCGGAAATGGCGCAGGCTTTTCAACTCGCAGCGCGATTCGCTCTCTTGTGTGTGGCCTCCGTCAGCCTTTGCCGGCGAAGGTCGTGTGCCCAAGAGTGCCAGCTCGGCCAGCGGTGAACGACGGCCATCGTTTTCCAGTCTGGCGACGAACCGACCGAGGCCGCCGAAATCCCCCGCCGCGAAAAGGCGCTGCAGCTCCCCGGCAGCATCCGGATGCCGCCCGGTGGCGCGTGCGATCGTCTGCCTGGCCTCGTCGCGCGTTCGTTCAAGGCGTCTCCTGCACGCCGCCAGCGCTTCGCTCAGCCTGCCGTCGAGAATTCGTCCAACAGCTCGCTCCTGCCGCTGCACCCGCCTCGCCAGCGCCTCGATGAAGTGGAAACGGAGGGGATCCAGTCGCTCGGCGCCGTCCATTCGCAAGGCGGCGATCTCGCGCTCGCGATCGGCCACTTGCCCGGGCGCTGACTGCGTCAGCCCGCTGCGCGCGGATTCAGCCATCGACCGGCATTCCCGCGCTCGACGCCCTCGGCACCGGTGCCATTTCAACTCGCCGGTTGCGCGATCGCCCGAGGTCGTCCGCGTTGGAGGCGACCGGCTGCTCCTCCCCGAAAGCCGCCGCGAAGAGCAGGGATGACGGCATCCCTTCGTCGATCAGCGCGCGGGTGACGGTCAGTGCCCTCTGCGCCGATAACTCCCAGTTGTCGGCGAAGCGGGTGCTGCCCTGGTGAATCGGTACATCGTCGGTGAAGCCGCTGACCATCAGCAACTCGTTACGCTCTCCGAGGTAGACGCGCAGCGGCTCGACCAGGGTCTTCAGGAGGAGCCGACCCTCGGGCTGCAACTGCGCCGAGTTGAACAGGAACAGGACGCTGCCGCTGATGCCAATGCGGCCATCGTTCAAGCTCACCCGCCCGGCGGTGATCGGGATGGCCAGGGCCTTTTCCAGCGCCATGCGGCGCTTTTCCTCAAGCTGCCGTTTTTGCACCTCGGCTTCGAGATGGGTCGCCAGTTCGAGCTGCACCCCGAGAACGCCAACCAGGATCAGCACGAAAGCGCCCAGCAGGCCCGACATCAGGTCACCGAAGACGGTCCATACGGGAGCGATCTGCTCGACGCCGGCGTCAGTCTCGTCCATCAGTCCGGCTGGTCAGCGGCGAATGCCGGCTTGCCGGCGAACTGACTCAGTTCGGCCACGATCTTCTCCTGCGACATGATGGAGAGATCCATGAGTTCGCGCGCCTGCGCGACGTAATAGGCGAGTTGCTCGTCACTCCTGGCGGTCGATTGATCCATGGCAGCCTCGATCCGTTGCAGACTGGCAATCAGCTTCTCATTGGCATCACCGAAGAGCTGCACGGCAAAGCCGAAGGCTTCGCTCAGGCTCGCGACTTCGACGGCGCTACCGGTGACCTGCGCGGCAACGTCGGCGAGCCTGGCCGATCCAGCGTCGAGCTGCTCGGCGAACTGACTGCCGGCACTGCCGAGGAGCGCCGACGACGACGCGACCAGCGAATCGATCGTCGCCCGCTGTTCGCTCGACGCCTGGTCGATCGCAGCGAGCAGTGAATCGAGCGTCGCCATGATGCGGGCGCGCTCGTCGAGGAGCCGATTGTCCCGCTCCAGACTGCTGGTCATCTCCTGACGCAACTGTGTAATCAGTTCGGCAGCGGCCTGCGGTGCTTCCGAGGCGGTTCTGATCAGCAGGGCCGTGTCGTCACGAGTCCTGGCGGCATCGGCTTGCGCCTGCGCGCTGAACTCGTACGCGGTCCTTTCCAGGGTCGAACAGATCCGCTCCTGCTGGGAGAGCGTTTGCAATCCCGCCTGCTGCCATTCACTCCGGAGCGCCGCTGCCATCGCCGCCAGTGATCCGGTCCACACCTCTGCTCGCTGTCGGTCGGCGTCAGCCTGATTCGTCAGCGCGGTGGACAAGGTCCCGCCAACAGCGGCCAGAAGAGACTGCGAGCGCTGCTCGAAGGTCGAATCGAAGGCAGCCAGTGAGCGCTCGATGCCACCGAGCAGTCCCTCGCTGGTGTTGCGGTGCGTAGCCAGCATCTCGATCCACGTCTCGGCGATGCGCTGGGCGGTATCGGCAAGGCGCGTGGCAAGCGTGTCCAGTTGCGCTTGCGTCGACCCGACGATTCGTTCGTGCAGCAGCTTCGTTTCAGCGGCAATGCCCGCCATCGCCGCTTCAAGCGCGGGTTTGATACTCTCGCCGGCGACCCGGGCGCTTTCGCTGAGGCTGTCGTTGAGTGAGTCGGCGACCGATCGTGCGAGACTGCCGTAGGCAGCCCTGACCTCGCTGTGGAAGCTTTCCTGGCCGGCGATCAGGCGCTCGCTCGACTGCCTTTCTCGGCGCTCCATCTGCTCCATCATCGCCTGCAGCTTGTCGACCAGGGCCGGCAGGGCCTGCGCCTGACGCTGCAGCGCTCGTAAAGTCTCCTGGCGCTGGTGGGTGAGCGAGAAAGCGCGCAGGCTGCTGGTGGCGATTTCCGTATCGAGCCGTTGCGCCGCCAGCGCTCTTTCCCGGCGGCTCAGTGCCGACATCAGGCCGAGCATTGCCGAAGCGGCAACGCCTGCCACCGAGGTACCGAAGGCCAGCCCGAGTCCCCTGATCGGCGCCGCGAGTTCGGCGCGGATTGCCTGCAGGTCGGTCGTCCCCCGCAGCGCCGATACCGCGCCATCGAGAGTGACAACCATGCCGAGAAAGGTGCCGAGCATCCCGAGCATCACCAGCAGCCCGACCAGATAAGGGGTAAGCGCCGGGCCGGGCAGGCCAATGCGCTCTCCTTCCACTCGCAAGCGGACCGGGTTGTGCAGTGACGGATGCAGTCGGCCGAGCCAATCCACCAGATTTGGCAACTGTTCGGGAATCGCCGCCAGGGCCTCCGCCAGCGACGAGGTTGCGCGGCGAAACTCGAGGATTTCAAGCGCGCCAAGCAGATAGACGGCGGCGATGATCAGCGTCATCACCAGCGCCAGCGAATTCGAACCGGCAAAGCCGATGCCTACCCAGGCGACTGCCATGGCCCCCGCCAGGAAGGCCAGCGCGAAAACACTTCTGTTGATCAATGCCTGTCCGCCTCGTTGTGCAATGCTTCAATCAGCCCCAGCGTCGGCTGCAGGCGCAGATCCAGCTCGGCGATCAGTATCGCCTGCAGTTCCTCGCAGAAGATCGCCAGCCAGCCGCCTGGCTGCATCCACAGGAGAGGTTCATCGGCTTGCCCGCTGTCCAGCAGCGCCCGCTGATGCGCCGCGAGCAACTGCTGGAAACGCCTTTCGAGCAGCGACGGCAGCGTTGCCAGCAACTGGCGCTCACGAGCGGTGAGTATCCTGTCCAGGGCTTCATCCAGGGTGGCAAGAAGCCCGAGCCTGGTCGACGCTCCGGCCAGCGCCTGCCGAAGACGGCTGCGCAACGCGCGAATTCCCGGTTCCATCTCGGCCTGATGGGCGAGATGGAACCGGCGATACGGCCCGTAGGCGGCAGCGGCTTCAGCGTCGACGCCAAGTTTCGGCATCGGCAGCCGGATTCGTGTACTGCCGCCAGCTGGCGAACAACTCGCCGTGATCGACTCGACCCGGGCTGTTCGCAGGCGGGCGAATTCCTCCTGGACGGCGACTCCCGAGCCAAGCTCCACCACGGGCTGCGCTGCCGGAGAACTCGCTGAGCCGGCGTTGTGCGCGGCGTGGAGCGTGATGGCGGCGGCAACGTCCAGCCATTGACCCAGTCTCTCTGCAGGAAACTCCCTCGACCCGGCGGCCTCAACGATGGACAGCTCAGCGAGAAGACGGATGAGTCCCGAACTGCAAAAATCAGTCCCCGGCAAGGCTTGCGTCATACTGATGTGCGTGCTCCAGATGGACCGGCAAGGGGCTGTAGGGTACTACATCTTCAGGCCGTGACCAACCCGGACGCTAGCCTGCCGCGCAGTGACACCTTCACTCAGGCTCTTCCTGGCGACATCGCTCCCCGGTCGCGCGGCGCGAAGCAGCGCGCGGGTCCACGCGGGTGAACGACCGACGAGTTGCCCTGTCTTGAACGACTGGGTGCGGCAGCCAGGCGCGTGCCAGTGGCAACGTTGATACGGCTGACGCGAGCCCGGCAGATGATGCTTATCGTGAAGCGAGCGGCGGGCGCTTCAGACCTTGATGTTGATCCGGACTTCCCCCGGGTTTTGCCGACGGCCTTTCCTGGCGCGTGTATCGAGCAGGACCGGCCGGTTTTCCGAGCGGCGCTCGGGTTGTTGTCTTCGTTCGACAGCAGGCGGCGGGCCCTCATGCTCGCGGCTGACGGGAGCGGTTGGCGACTGCGCGCGTGCTTGCTGTTCACCAAACGGGGGGGCCTGGCCACGCAATGACGTGGAAAGCTCGTTGGCGAGTCTGGCCGCATTGCCCACCGGCTCGGCTTTTCGGTCTCCTTCGAGCTCCTTGCTCACGTTTCCGAGTGGAGGCATCACGTCAGTTGGAATCTTCATTATCCAGGTTCCATGCAAGTGACCGCGAGACAAGGAATTTGGGCCGGCGGTCAGACAGTCGAATAAACGATTGCTGATGGCTGGACTCTATCACTGCAGTTGCCCGAGTTGAAACCGGCAAGTGAGGCTGATTGCCAACTTTCTGGCAGGGTCGCACGCGTCGCCTCACTGGCCAGGAGCCTCGCCGCGATCGATCCCCTTGTCTTGGGGTTTCGCAACTGCTCCGGCTTCGCTACACTTCACCGCCTGCCAGCCTGTTCGGCTCGGCTGCCTTGTACCACCTTTACTTGCTCGCTACGGCGGGGGATTCGGATCGAGATGTCTGGCAGGATGAAGCGGTTGCTGGTGTTGTTCCTCGCGGTGGTTGGCCTGGTCTGGCTCGCCTACTATGCTTACACGAGTTTCCGCCAGCCGGTTGGCCAGACGCTGCCGGCGGCGCCCGGAGGGGCTGCAGCGAAGCCGGGCGGAGCGGCCCCAGGGGGTCCGCCGGGAGGTCAACCAACACGGGTGGAGACTGCACGCGTGCTGGCGGCCGACCTGGCCCTCGATGCCACCGCTGTCGGCTCGCTGCGCTCCAACGAGTCGGTTGTCCTCCGGCCGGAGATCGCGGGGCGCATCGCAACGATCAACTTCAGGGACGGTGTTGCCGTCAGCAAGGGCTCACTGCTGCTCGCGCTGGACGCCGCCACGCAAGTGGCAGAACTGGACCAGGCGCGGGCCAGTCTGGGACTCGCGCAGGCCAATCACCAGCGGACCGAGGATTTGTTTGCCAGGAACTTCATCAGCCGGCAGGCACTTGACAACGCACAGGCGGCACTCAAGGTACAGGAAGCGGCGCTGGCGCTGGCGCAAGCCAGGCTCGACAAGACGCGCATCCGGGCGCCGTTCTCGGGCATCGTCGGCATTCGCAACGTGAGCGTTGGCGACTATGTCAAGGAGGGGCAGGAACTGGTCAATATCGAGGATATCGGCACGCTGAAGATCGACTTTCGGTTGCCGGAGTCCTATTTGGCCCAGCTGAAACCCGGGCAGCAGCTCGAAGTGTCCAGTGACGCGCTACCCGGAAAGCTGTTCACGGCGGTGCTTGATGCCATCAACCCGCTGGTCGAGGCCGGTGGCCGTGCGATTGCCTTGCGTGCCAGTCTGCCGAACGGCGAAGGGCGCCTGCGCCCCGGCATGTTCGTGCGCGTGCGTCTGATCTTTCAGCAGCGCAGCAACGTGTTGCTGATCCCTGAGCAGGCGCTGATTCCCGACAGCAAGGTGCCTTACGTCTACCGTGTCGTTGAGGGCAAGGCCAAGCGCACACCGGTAAAAACCGCTTTGCGCCGCGATGCCCAGATCGAGGTCGTTGAGGGACTGAGTGCCGACGATGAGGTCGTTACCGCGGGGCAGATGAAGCTGCGCGATGGCGCGGCGGTGCGCGCCGCTGGTGAAGGCGCTGTCGTTGCTCAGCCGGCAGCCGCGCCGGCCAGCGCTTCCAGCGTGCCTGCTGCCGGAGCGGGGGGGCAGGGCAAATGAAGATCTCCGAGCTGTGCATCCGTCGTCCGGTTTTTGCGACCGTGCTCTCGCTGGGGATCATGCTGATCGGACTGGTCTCCTACACCCGCCTGCCGGTGCGCGAGTATCCGAAGATAGATGAGCCGGTGGTGACCGTCGATACCACCTATCGCGGCGCTTCGGCCGAGATTGTCGAATCGCAGATCAGCAAGCCGCTCGAGGATTCACTGGCCGGCATCGAGGGCGTCGATGTCATCACCTCGATCTCGCGCCAGGAGAACAGCCAGATCTCGGTGCGCTTCAAACTCGAACGTAATCCCGACTCGGCGGCATCGGATGTGCGCGACCGCGTTTCGCGCGTTCGCAACAAGCTGCCCGCCGATATCGATGAGCCGGTGATTGCCAAGGTCGAAGCCGATGCCAATCCGATCATCTGGATTGCCTTTTCATCCGACCAGCATTCGGCGCTCGAAGTCACCGACTTCGCCAACCGGATCGTCAAGCCGCGCCTGCAGACGCTGCCCGGTGCGGCCGACGTGCGCGTCTTCGGCGAGCGCAAATTCGCCATGCGCATCTGGCTCGATCGTGATCGCCTGGCCGCTTTCAATCTGACGCCGCAGGACGTCGAGGATGCCTTGCGGCGGCAGAACGTCGAGGTGCCGGCTGGCCGCATCGAAAGCGAGAGCCGCGAATTCTCGGTGGTTGCGCGCACCGATCTGACCGAGCCGGCACAGTTTGCCGAGATCATCGTCAAACAGGCGGCCGACGCCAGGGGCAGCTACCCGGTGCGCATCGCCGACCTCGGCCGGGTCGAAATCGGCGCCGCTTCGGAGCGCAGCAGCGTGCGCTTCAAGGGCCGGCCGGCTGTCGCCCTGGGGGTCATCAAACAGGCGACAGCGAACCCGCTGGAGCTTTCGCGCGCGCTGCGCGCCGAGTTGCCGAAGGTAATCAGCGAACTGCCGCCGGGAATGACCGCGAACATCGCCTACGACTCATCGGTGTTCATCGACCGCTCGATCGATGCGGTATTCAAGACCATCGGTGAGGCGATGCTTTTGGTACTGCTGATCATCTTCTTCTTTCTGCGCAATTTCCGCGCCACGCTGATCCCGCTGGTGACGATTCCGGTGTCGCTGATCGGTGCCTTTGCGTTGATGCTGGTGCTCGGTTTCACCATCAACACGCTGACCTTGCTGGCGCTGGTGCTGGCGATCGGCCTGGTGGTCGACGACGCAATCGTCGTGCTGGAGAACATCTACCGCCATATCGAGGCAGGCATGCCGAGAAGGCAAGCGGCTTTTCAGGGTGCGCAGGAGATCGGCTTCGCAGTCGTCGCGATGACCATCACCCTGGCCGCGGTGTACGCGCCGGTGGCGTTCATGACTGGGCGTACCGGCAAGCTGTTCGTTGAGTTCGCGCTGACCCTGGCGGGGGCGGTGCTGGTATCCGGCTTCGTGGCGTTGACGCTGTCGCCGATGATGTGCTCGCTGCTGCTCAAGCACGAGACGCGGCACGGCAAGGCCTATCTGTGGGTCGAGCGCTTCCTTGACGGCATGACCCGTGGCTACCGTCGGCTGCTCACGGCCGCGCTGGCGCGGCGCTGGCTGGTCATGCTGGTGTTCGCCCTGGTTGCCGGCTCGAACGTGCTGCTGCTCGGTGCGCTGAAGTCCGAGCTGGCGCCGATCGAAGACCGCGGGGTCATCATCGGCGTCTTTCTCGGGCCCGAAGGCGCAACGCTCGACTACACCGACCGCTACGCGCGGGAGATCGAAGGCATCTACACCAATACCCCCGATATCGAGCGCTACTTCGTGGTCTCCGGCAACCCCACTGTCAGTCAGGGGATTTCCTTTGTCGGCCTCGCAGACTGGAATGAACGTCAGCGCAACTCCGCCGCGGTGGTCAAGGAACTGTTCCCGAAGTTCATGGGCATCCCTGGCGTGCTGGCGTTTCCCGTCCTGCCACCTTCACTGGGCCAGAGCCCGCGCGAGCGACCAATCAATTTCGTCATCGTGACCTCGGCATCCTACGCGGAGCTGGAGCAGATGACCGGCAGGATTCTCGAAGAAGTGGCAAAAAACCCGGGATTCACCAACGTCGATACCGATCTCAAGCTGAACAAGCCCGAACTGTCGGTGATCGTCAATCGCGACAAGGCGATGGATACCGGAGTGCAGATCGAGACCGTCGGTCGCACGCTCGAAACCATGCTCGGCGGCCGCCAGGTGACGCGCTTCAAGCGCGAGGGTGAACAGTACGACGTCATCGTCCAGGTCGGCAGCGCCGAGCGCACGACACCATCCGACATTCGCGACATCTTCGTCCGCGCGCGCGACGGCAGCATGATCCCGCTCGCCAACCTGCTGACCGTCGACGAGACCGTCAGCCCGCGCGAGCTGAACCACTTCGGCCAGCGGCGCGCGGTGACGATCACCGCCAACCTGAATCCGGGCTACACCATGGGTGAGGGCCTGAAGTTCCTCGAAGAGGCGGCGGCGCGCGTGCTGCCGGCGGGCTACGCGGTGGACTATGCCGGCCAGTCGCGCGAGTTCAAGCTCTCGTCGTCGTCGCTGGCGCTGACCTTCGTCCTCGCGCTCGCCTTCATCTACCTGGTGCTGGCGGCGCAGTTCGAGAGCTTCCGCGACCCCTTCATCATCATGCTGACGGTGCCGCTGTCGATGGCCGGCGCGCTGCTGGCGCTGTGGCTGACCGGCGGCACGCTCAACGTCTATAGCCAGATCGGGCTGGTGACGCTGGTCGGTCTGATCACCAAGCACGGCATCCTGATCGTCGAGTTCGCCAACCAGTTGCAGCAGCAGGGTCGCGACCTCCGGCAGGCGGTGATCGAAGCCTCCGAGCTGCGCCTGCGGCCGATCCTGATGACGACCGGGGCGATGGTGCTGGGAACCATCCCGCTGGCCCTGGCCAGGGGTGCAGGTGCCGAGAGCCGACAGCAGATCGGTTGGGTCATTGTCGGTGGCCTGTTGCTCGGTACCTTGTTCACGCTCTTCGTCGTGCCGACCGTTTATACCCTGCTCGCAAGGCGAAAGGCCGCTGGCGCCGAGGTGGTCGAGGCGACGACCCCGGCGGCCTGAGCCCCGAACGACCTGGCCGGCAAGGTATAGCCGGAGGACGCAGGCAACCGGTTTCCTTTCACCCCACGGGCGAGTATGCTTTCGAGTCATGCTGTTGCGGATGGCGCAACGGTTTCGCCCGGCCTGGAGATGGTGCTCATGAACCTCGAGAAAGTGGTTTTTGGTTTCTTTATTGTGCTTGCCGCAACGCTGAACTTCGGCTTCTTCATCGGCGAAATTGACGAGCCAAGGCACCATCACATCTACGAGTTGTTCGCCGCTATAGTCGTCAATCTGATAGCCACGGTGCTCAAGTTCGGTGACCGCACGCAGATCGGCGCGGTGCATCTGTCCACCAGCCTGGTGGCCGACCTGCAACTGGTTGCAGCCGCCTGTGTCTGGGCTATCGCGGTGCATGTCACGGGCGAGGGGATGTCGGCGGATGTCACCACCAGCGTGGTTTCGCTGAGCGGCGGGGCACTGTTTGCCAACGTCGTTTCGGTCATTCTGCTGATCGCGGAAACCGTGATGCTGCGGCGTTAGGGATGGCGTTGCAATGAACGCCAGCGTCTTCTTTCTCGCGCTGCGGCGGATGCGTGCCCCGCTGATCGTGCTGATCGTCATCTATGCGCTGTCAACGCTGGGCCTGACGCTGATTCCCGGAATTGACGCGCAAGGCCAGCCGGCGCCACCGATGAGCTTCTTCCACGCCTTTTACTTCGTCAGCTACACCGCCAGCACGATCGGTTTCGGCGAACTGCCCGTGGCGTTTTCCGAGGCGCAGCGGATGTGGGTCTCGGTGGTCATCTTCCTCTCGGTAATCGGCTGGTCATACTCGATTATCAGCCTGTTGTCGCTGGTCCAGGACAAGGGCTTCCAGCAGGTTCTGCTGACGGCGGGTTTCGTACGTCGCGTCAAACAGCTCGGCGAGCCCTTCTACATCCTCTGTGGTTGCGGCGAGACCGGCCTGCTGATCGCGCGCGCCCTCGACCGTGAGGGCATACGTGTCGTCGCTATCGAGCGTAGCGAAGCGAGAATCCAGGAACTCGAACTCGAGGACTTCGCCGCTGACATTCTCGCCCTCTGTGCCGATGCCGCGCAGCCGCAACAGCTTTTGATGGCGGGCCTCGAGCACCGGAGTTGCCGCGGCGTGCTGGCAATCACCGATGACGATTCGGCCAATCTGGCGGTGGCGATTGCCAGCCGCCTGATCAATCCCCGCCTGATGGTCGTCGCCCGGGTCGCGAGTCCAGCGATCGAGCGCAACATGATGTCGTTTGGTACCCACTACGTAGTCAATCACTTCGAGAAATTCGCTGACTATCTGGCGCAGGCGATTCATTCCCCGAACTGGTTCCGCCTGGTTGACCTGCTCACTGGTCTGCCGGGTCAGGAAGTGCCCGAGCGACACGACCCACCGCCCGGCGACTGGATTGTCTGTGGCTACGGGCGCTTCGGGCAGGCAGTCGTACGAAATCTGACGCGACAGGGGGTCAGGCTGACGGTCATCGAGCCGGATTCGTCTCTACCGATCAACGTTCATCACATCGTTGGCCATGGCACGGAAGCAGAGCCGCTGCGGCAGGCCGGGATAGAGACGGCGGTGGGCATCGTCGCCGGCGGTGACAGCGATACCAACAACCTGTCGATTGCCATGACCGCCAAGGAGGTCAACCCGGATCTGTTTGTCGTGGTGCGGCAGAACCGGGTGGCCAACCAGGTCCTGTTCGATGCCTACGACGCGGACTTCACCATGGTCCCATCTCGCATCGTGGCACGTGAATGCCTGGCGCTGATCACCTCACCCTTGCTGGCGCGCTTTCTTGGGCTGGTTCGTAGCTGGCCAGAGGAGCGTGCTGCTGCCGTGTGCAGACAACTCGAGGATCTCTGTGGTCAGCGCGTGCCGCTGGTCTGGGGCGTGCGGCTCAACGCGGCGGACGCACCGGCGGTGCACCGCCTGCTGATGATGGAGCAGGCGACGATGGCCCTCGGTGTACTGCGTCGGGACCCGGCGGCGCATCAGGAGTCGCTGCCGCTGCTGCCGCTGTTGCTGGTACGTGACGGTCGTGACCACGAACTGCCGGTCGACGAGATGATGCTGCAACCCGGTGATCAGCTCCTTTTCGCCGGGACGCGCGTCGCCAAGGCGGCCCAGAACCTGTCGCTCGACAATCGAAACGCGCTCGACTACGTGCTCACGGGTCGCGATGCGCAGGGCTGGTTGTGGCGCTTGCTGAGCCAATCCGGGAAGGCTGCGGCGCGCGATACGACGCGGCCTTAGCGGCCCCGTCGGTCGGAACCCCGCCTCGGGTCAGCTCCTGAATCCTGGTCTCGGCACGCGGCCGGCGCGGCTGATCGAAGCAGTCGCCTCCGCTCGATCAGGGTACTCCGAGGAGCAGGTAGAGATTGGAATAGCCGCCGGTCGAGCCCGAGGTCGAATAGCCATAACCGAAGTAGATCGGGCCCAGCGGGGTCTCACCACCGAGATAGATCGCGGTCGAGTTGATCCAGCCTTTCAGTTCGGTTTCGGTATAGGGTGTCCCGACTTTGGCCGCTTCGAGCATCAACCCCAGCCGCATGTCTCCACGCAGGCCAAGGGGTAGGCGACCAATGATTCGTTCCGCACGGAGACTGCCATAGGTCATGTCGTCCCCTTTCAGTTGACCCGGAGCAAAGGCGGTCATGTTGAAAACGCCCCCGAGGCTCCCGGAATCGTAGATCGGCAGTTGCCCGATGGGGGAACCCTGATACGAGACGCGGCTATTCAGCACCCAGTCGCCAATGCTCGCGTAGACGCCCGCGGTGGCGTTGAGTTTGCTGAAGCCTTCTGCCGCCGAATCGAAATAACTGAGCCTTGAGAACCAGCCGGTAGTGGGGAAATACAGGCGGTCGGTGCGATCGAGGTCGGCCTGCGCAAACCAGCCGCCATAGCGCTTCGAGAGAGCCGGGAGGAAGGGAGAGCCAACATCGAGCTTGGTGTCCCACCAGTTTTCCTCCCAACCGGCACGGACCTGACCCAGCGTGCCGAGGTTGATCCCCCCGCCAAGTTTGGCCACCCCCCTGTCGACGCGGTATTCGGCGAGCTTGTTGTCGTTCTGATAAACGGAGCTCATCTGGCTGCCATAAGCCAGATTGGTTTCCACGAAGTACCGCTGACGCTCGTCTACCGGCTGGTAATAGTCCATACCTACACGGTTGACCGAACCGATCTCGCCAGAAACCAGGAATTCCCCGCCAAGATGGTTCAGCCAGGTTTTCTGATAGGCGAGACGCAAGGTATAGCTGGAGTTGCTGTCGAAATTGCTGTCGAGGCTGATGCCATAGCGAAGGTAATTGGGTCCCCAGCTCTTCTCGAGCGGCGTCACGCGCAGAATGTTGCGCTCGCGTACCGTGTTGTCCAGTGAATAATCGACGCCCTCGTAATAGCCGTCGCCATAGACCTTCATCAGATCGCTGTTGATGCTGGCGGGCGAGATAGCATCACCCGGTTTGATCCCGAGATGCTGCTCGACCATGGCCGGGTTGACCCGCTTGAGTCCGGCGATCTGGATCTCGTCCACCGTCGGCGCCTCGCGTCGGGCAAGCTGGATCTTCCCCGACCAGGCAGCATAGGCCGCTTCGCTGACTGCCAGTGGACGCAGGCGATCGGCCAGCGCTTCGGTTGCCGCGACGCCGCGATCAGCCGTTTCCGAAGTGCGCTTGAAGTCACCGGCGGTGATTCCTTCAAGGTCGGGCTTGATGTAGATGTCGGTTGGTTTGAGGGTGGCCAGCGAGCGGACGACGTTCTGCTCCGTCAGAATATTGACCATCTGGGCGGAAACGCTCAGCAGGCTGCCGATTTCATCGGCCTTCAAGAGCGGCGAACCGACGTTGACGGCAATCGCGATGTCGGCCTGACAACGCGAACGCGCTTCGTCGATCGGTACGTTGTTGACCAGGCCACCGTCTACCAGCTTCTGGCCGTCGATCTCGACCGGCGACATCAGGCCGGGGACCGACATGCTGGCGCGCATGGCCGATGACAGGCTGCCGCTGCGGAAGACCACCTGCTTGCCAAGAACGATATCGGTGGCGATGATCGAGAGCGGTAGCGGCAGATCCTCGATCCTGCGTTGGCCGAGATGGTCACCGACCAGTTCGTTGAAGAACAGCTTGATCTTCTGCCCGGTAACGATCCCCGACTGATACCTCAGGCCATCGGGGCCGACGCCGGTCTCCGAGGCGGGCAGGTAGCGCCTGTCCTGCACCTTGTTGCGAAAAGTCCGCTGGAAGTAGGGCGGGGTGTCCTGGAACAGGTCGTCCCAGTCAGCTTTGGCGAGCTCTTCGCGCATCTTCGCTGGAGACACTCCGCCGGCGTATACGCCGGCAACCAGCGCACCCATGCTGGTGCCGGCAACGCAGTCAACCGGCACGCGCAGCTTCTCGAGCACCTCGAGGACGCCAATGTGCGCCGCACCTCGTGCGCCGCCACCGCCAAGGATCAATGCGACGCGTGGTCTGCCTGCCTCGTCGGCGGCGTTGGCCAGCGTGGCCGTGGCAAGCAGGACGAGCAGTAGCAGGTGCCGCCAGGAAACAACGTTCATGACTGGAGAATCGTCAGTGCAGCCTGCGCGTGCTCCGCCGCATCGCGGCCCAGGCTTGTCAGGTAGCCGCCATCGGCCTGCGTCAGCAGCCCCTTGGCATGCAGCCGCCGGGTTGCTGCGATGATTGCCGGATCGGCGGTCTTGTGAATCTTGATTCCCTGCTGGGTCGTTCCAAGATCGAAATGGATCAGCGTATTGAGTTCATCGACCAGATCGCGCGTGAAGGGCATGGCAGTTCCTCGTTGGTCGAAACCAGTGGTGACGATGGGGCTGCATTTTAGCGCGCATTACGTGGCCGGCGCTCAGGAACTGCACGAGAGCATCGAACAGCCCGCCCGATGCCTTGCCCAATCGGGTCGTTTGGCGCCGAACGCTTCCCGCCCTGGTTGCTCGTCACAGGGCCGGCGCAGGACTTCGAGCAAGTCGCCAATCATCTGCGGGTCGCCCTGCTCGGCACGGTCGATGGCCTGTTGCGCCAGGTAGTTGCGCAGCACATAACGCGGGTTGGCGGCGTACATGCGCGCCAGGCGCCGCTCTGCCGGTTCACCTTCCTGCTGCAGGCGGGCAGCGTAGCGCGCCAGCCAGCGCGCCATGTCGCTGGCGAAGCGCTGGCGCAGGTCGTCGCGGTAGAAGGATTCCCGTACCACATCGATGCTCGGCTGCGCCATGTCCAGTTGAGCGAGGCTGCGGAAGAATTCGGTCATGTCGATTTCTGCCCGGTGCATCAGCTCGAAGAGATCCTCGAGCAGGTCGACATCGTCGTGCAGCCAGTGCCGAAAGCCCAGCTTGGCGGCAAATGCGGTGCAGAACCCGGTGGCATAGACTTCGTCATAACGTTCGAGAGCGTCGCCCAGCGCGTCCGGCTTTGGCGTCAGCATGGCCAGCGCGTCGGCCAGTCGTTCGAGATTCCAGCGCGCGATCGCCGGTTGCCGGGCAAAACAGTAGCGGCGGCTCGATGCATCGGTGGTGTTGGGCGTCCAGCCTGGATCGAAGTTGTCGACCCAGCCGTAGGGGCCGTAGTCGATGGTCAGACCGAGGATCGACATGTTGTCGGTGTTCATTACCCCGTGTACGAAGCCGACGCGCATCCAGTGCACCATCAGGTGCGCCGTTCGCTCGCAGATTTCGCTGAACCAGGCGGCCAGGCCATGCGCAGGGTCGATTGCCAGCTCGGGGAAATCGCGCGTTATCGTGAACTCGACCAGGCGTTGCAGCAGACCGCGCTCGCCGCGCGCGGCCGGCAGCTCGAAATGGCCGAAACGGGTGAACGAGGGTGCGACCCGGCAAACGATCGCGCCCGGTTCGGCAACCGGATGCCCGTCGTAAAACATGTCGCGCACCACCGATTCGCCGGTGGTGACCAGGCTCAGCGCGCGCGTCGTCGGCACCCCCAGGTGATGCATCGCCTCACTGCACAGAAACTCGCGAATCGACGAGCGGAGCACGGCGCGTCCGTCAGCCCGACGCGAATACGGTGTCGGGCCGGCGCCCTTGAGTTGCAGTTCAAAGCGCTGTCCGGCGCGGTTGATCACCTCTCCGAGCAGGATCGCCCGGCCGTCGCCGAGCTGCCCGGCCCACTGACCGAACTGGTGGCCACCATAGCAGCTGGCGTAGCTGACCATCCCCGGCAACAGGGTGTTGCCGGCCAGTGCAGCAAGCAATGCTGGCGCGGCCATCGCCTGCTCGTCGAGATCGAGCGCTGCTGCGACTTCGGCCGAATGAGCCAGCAGTTGAGGTGCGGCGACCGGCGTCGGGTCGACCGGCGACCAGCAGGCGCCGAAGACCTGCCGCGGCTCGTTACGCGGGTCCGGGTCACCAGGCAGATCGCGGACGAAACGATTGTCGAAGTCAAGCATCAGCCAGCCGGTCCCCGGCAGCGTTGGCCGACAAGCGGCAAGAGGTCATCGCGCTCATCGTGTGGCAGCGGTGATCACCCACGTTGGACCAGGTCGACGATCTGAGCCGTATCCAGCGTCCGCGCCCGCGCCTGCATCTCGGGCAGATAGCGGCTCTGCAGGCCCTTGGCCTCGCCGAGCACGTTGTCGAAGGCTTCGCGCAGCATCTGAGTCGAGAAACTGCGGCCACCGGCGTAGTAGCGCCGGGCGACGTGACCGAGCGCATAGGTGCTGGCGAAGCTCATGCCCGAGCTCACCGCTTGCTTGCCGATGCCGCGCAACATGCCGCCGCCGACCTTGCCGAGCAGGCCGCCAAGCAGCTTGCGCCCGGCCTGTTCAAGATACTGTGAAGTCAGCCCGACACCGAGCGTGGCGAGAAAATCCTTGATATGGTTGCGGTCGAGTTCGAAACCGTAGGACTTGCCGATACGGTAGACCAGTTTCATCTGCAGCGGAATGATGGCCATCGTCGATAGCGATTCCGGCAGCAGCTCCAGCGCTCCGTTGAGGATCGCCGCGTTGAGGATGGCCTGGTCGAGTTCGCCCTCGCTCATCGTCGATGCGTAGCCAGCGGCGGGCGAAGCCGGTGCTCTCGGCGCCTGCGGCGCCATCTCTGCGCTGCTGTCGGCAGCTGCCGCCACCGGCAGCGCTGCGATCGCTTCCGCCTGCTGCGTGTAGGCTGCGGCCTGCTGCACGTCGAGCGCCAGGGTGCCCCGCAGATCGGCAAGGAAGGCCTGCTCGGCCGCCGACTGGACGCCGTCAGCGTCACAGACGCAGACCGCCATCTCGAAGGCGAGCTGCCGCGCCTCAGGGGTCGTCAGGGCCGCCACTGCCGAAGCCATCGTCACGCGCTTGAGCAGCACATCCTGATAGAGGGCGGCGAGATTGATCGATCGCTCGCCGGCCAGGGCGTCGGCGATGCGCTTGAGTTCGGCACGCTCGGCCTCGTCTTTCATGCCGTCGGCGAAGGCAGCCATGAGGCTGAGCGTAAGAATGGCTTTCTGTTCCTGCTCGTTCATGCGAAGTATCTCCTGTGAGGGTGTGGTTTGGCCCGGCGAGTGTCCGCAAGTTCCCGCCGATGATCAAGGCGAGCGCAGGCGAGGACTTCGTCCGGCGGCGTCAGCGTGCCCGCCAGCATAACGCAAGGCGAGCGCTGGTGCGACCGGCGGCTACCGGGACGAAGGCGCCAGTGGCCGGTGGACGGGCGATGGGGCGCAGGCGGCCGGCTTGGCAAGCGGTCAGCAGGCGGGCAAGCGGACGATGACTTCCAGCCCGCCGCCAGGGGCATCTTCGAGCGTTACCTCACCGCCGCAGCCGGTGGCGATTCGCCGCACAATCGCCAGGCCCAGCCCACAACTGCCGTCGGTTGCCCGGGCCGGCTCGATCTGGGCAAAGGGCTCGAGCGCCCGCTCGCGATCAGCGCCAGCGATTCCCGGCCCGTGGTCACGTACGCGCAGCGTGGCGAGCGATGGACCGGCCATGCTCAGGTCGACTTCGACCGGCGGCGCGCCGTGTTGCAGGGCATTGTCGATCAGGTTGTCGAGCAGGCGTTGCAGATTGCCCGCGTCGATCGCCACCCGACATTGCGCCGCCGCCTCGCTGACCGTCACCTCGACTGGCCGGCCGAGTTCGCGCTGGCGGTCGACCTCGTCGATCAGCAGGGTGGCCAGGGCAAGTGGCGCCGGCGCTCGGTCGACGTCGTCGCTGCGCAGGAAGGCCAGGCACTGGCCAACAATGCGCTCCATGTCGTCAAGGTCACGCAGCAGGCCCGCTCGGTCGGTGTCGCTTTCGAGCAGCTCCAGACGCAGACGCAAGCGGGTCAGCGGTGCCCGCAGATCGTGCGTCAGACCGGCGAGCATCTCGCGCCGCTCGGCCGCTGCGCTGGCCAACTGCCCAAGCATCGTGTTGTGGCGCTCGGCCAGTCGTCTGACTTCCAGCGGGCCTTCCGGCGTTGCCGTGCGCGCCGCACCATCCCCGGTCGCCGCCACGGCCTCACCGAGACGGGCCAGTGGCATGACGATGCCGCGTACGAAGAGGCCGGCGATCAGCAGTACGGCGATCAGTGTGACCGCCAGAAACGACCACAGATCAGAGGGCAGCGCCTGCGGTTCGAAGCGCGGCGGCGGCAGCAGCAGCCACCAGCGCTCGCTGCCGGCCATGAAGCCGATCCACAGGCCCGTACGCTGCCCCCTGCCGCCGTGGCGGAGCAGAACCGGCTCGCCGAGACGCTCGACAAGATCGCCGGCGAGGCGGCGGGCGAAAGGGAACTGCGGCTGGTATCTGGGGACGCTGCTGCCATCCGGCCGCAACTGCAGTCCCTGCTCGCCGGCATCGGCCTCGCTCAGGGACTGCCTGGCCGCCTGGTCGAGCCCGGGCAGCACGATTTGCAGCAGGCGCACCTGCCCGGCAATCAGCTGGACCGTCTGATTGACGTGGGAGGTCCGGCGGAAATGCCCGAGGAGCGAGAAGGTGGCGAATTCCGCCACGGCGATCACGGCGATCACCAGCAGGACGGTGCGACCCGCCAGCGACGACGGAAGGAGTTTCAGGGTCATTCTGCGGCGCCGTTCGCCGAGTCGGGGACGAAGACGTAACCGATGCCCCACACCGTCTGCAGGTAGCGCGGGCGTGCGGGATCGACCTCGATCAGACGACGCAGGCGATGAATCTGGACGTCGATCGCGCGGTCGAAGGCTTCGGTCGTTTCGCCGCGGGTCAGTTCGAGCAGACGCTCGCGCTTCATCGGCTGGCTGGCGTTGGCGACCAGCGCGTTGAGCAGCGCGAACTCGCCACTGGTCAACGCCACCACCTGTCCATCTTTCGACAACTGGCGGGTGCCACGGTCAAAAAGCCAGCCGCCGAAACGGGTCACCCCTCCCTCGGGATCCGGTGCGGCCGGCGGGCGGGTGCCGCGACGCAGCACGGCTTCGATGCGGGCCACCAGTTCGCGAGGATCGAAGGGCTTGCCGAGGTAATCGTCGGCGCCCATCTCGAGCCCGATCACCCGGTCGACGGGTTCGTCGCGCGCGGTCAGCATGATCACCGGTCGCGTCTCGCCGCGCGCGCGCAGGCGCCGGCAGGCTGCCAGGCCATCCTCGCCGGGCAGCATCAGGTCGAGCACCAGCAACTGCGGTTGGTAGCGCTCGAGAAAGGCGTCGAGCTGACGGGTGTCGGGCAGCAGCAACGTGTCGAAGCCGTGGCGGCCCAGATAGGTGGCGAGCAGGCGACGCAGCTCGGCATCGTCGTCAACGAGGAGGATCTTTCGCATGGTTTTGGCCAGTTGGGCGATGGGGGTCATTCTATGCCTCCAGCAGCGTCTGGCTGACAAGCAGCAACAATTTGCAATCACGTACCACGGCCGACGAAATCGTTTGCAATCAGTACCGGAGGACAATGGCTCCATCGCGAGAGAGGCAGGAAGAACTGCTCGTCGCGATCAATCAACCTCAGCCAAGGAGTTCACCATGAAATCGAAGTTCTCACCCCGCCTTCTCGTTGCTGCAGTGGTTCTGGCGCTCGGCGCCGGCGGCGCGGCTTTCGCCATGAGCCCCGAGCGCTGCGGCGCCGGTGGCGGTCGCATGCAGCATGGCATGGGTTATCACCTGCAGGACATGTCGCGCCTGCACGGCGAACTCAAGCTCGACGCCCGGCAGGAAGCGCTCTGGCAGGACGCCGAGCAGTTCAGCAGGACGAGTATGCGCGACATGCGCGAGCAGATGCGCAAGCACCGCGAGGAAGCGCTGGCCGCCATCAGCAAACCGGGAGCCGACTTGCGCGCCATCCTGAAGCAGATGGACGACCTCAGGGATGGCGGTCGCCAGCAGCGCGAGGCCGGCCGCGACCGCTGGCTGGCGGTATACGACAGTCTTGACGCGGCACAGAAGGAGAAGGCGCGCCTGTTCTTCAAGAGCAAGCTCGAACGTATGGGGCAGGGCGGCCGCTACGGACCTCGCGGACCGGCTGGCAGCTGATCCGTCTCGAAGCAGGCGGCGCGGGCGCCTGTGGTGACCGGGGCGGCGGCAGTCGTCGCCTCGGCCGGTCGCGTCAACATGCTCGGGGAATCCCAACGGCCTGCTGAGCGTGCCAGACACGGGACCGTCTTCGAGTGGAGTCGGCCCTCACTGGGCAGGTCCACCAGCTATCCAGTTATCGATAGCACTGACCATCGTGGAATCCAGCATGATCTGCTCGCGCAGACAGAGGGAACGAATATTGTCCGCCAGCTTCCTGCACAGCGTAGGCCTGTCATTGGGGCCTTCCTCGAAGGTGTGGCCTCGTATCAACATGCCCCGCAAGACATGATTCACGTCGGCACGACTAACCGGCAACCCGGAATCGCGGCATCGGTCGCGAACGCGCTTGCCGGTCTCTACCAGATTAAACGGACTGCTGAGCACATCGATCGAGATCATCTCGATCAGGTTTCGGTATCTCTTTGGGGAGAGCAGAGGTACATCGGTGAGTTCATGGATGTGTCTTGCCAGCTCGAGCAGAGTTTTGTCTGCCCACTCAGTTTCCGGTTCAGCTGCAACTTCAGAGAACACAGCACGACGGTTCGGGTCGAAGGCCACTCCGCCCGAGCCATTCCAGTTGAACTGGACTGGCTTTACATTCAGCGATTCGACGAACTTGCGAAATGTTCCCTTGCCTGCCCAGTCTGCTGCCAGAGAGCTGTCCTGTCCGAGGATCAGCGTGGCCAGTCGCCCGCAGGGTACCGGCTGCGGGGCTCTGGAAATCTCGGTCCTGATCAGTTCTTCGATCTTGATCTGCACTCCGTTGGTTTTGCCAGCACCCGTTCCAGCACTGTGCGTCGCTGGCCGCGAATGGCGCTTGGGGTCATAGATCGTTCCGCCTCCCTCCCAGGTGACAGCCAGCGGCGTGAGGTCCAAGGAATCAATCAAGGCGCGAAAACTGCCGAAGCTGCCCCATGACGACGCGTCCAAATCTTCGATCGTCCGAAGCAGCGCGGCTGCCAGTCTGGCGAGGGGAACCGGGGCCGGCGCTTCCTTTACTGCCTGGCGGATCAGAGCGACAGCTGAGGATGCCAATTCGGGGGTTGGGTTGATTTCCGCTGGAGGCGGTTCAGTGATCATCTCTCCGAAGGCCAACGCCTTCCTCACAAACTCATCCTGATCAATCAACAGGTCAGCCGATGCCCGGTAGGCCGCCGAGGGGAAGCCAATGGCCAGCACTGTCGTTCGCCGGTCCCAGCGCCGCAGCTTGCGCAGCACCGGCGTGAAATCAGCGTCAGCCGAAAAGACGATGAACTCGTCGTAATGGGTCTCCTGTTGAAGCAGATCGACGATGTCCAGGACCATGTGGATGTCGGTGCTGGTCTTGCCCTCGCTGGTCATTGCCGGACAATCGACGATTTCAAAGCCAGCCAGATTGAACGAGGGGCGGAATCGTTGATAAGCCTGCGGATTCAGATAACAGCGCCGCACAAGGATACGGCGCCTGGCACCGGGCCGAGTTGGAGCCGGCAGTTCCAGGGACTCGATCAGCCAATTCATCCAGGCCGTCGGCGTGCGTGCAAACTGATCGGCGGTTCCCTGGTCAAGGCGGCGCAGACCGGAATAGACGTTGTCGAAATCAACGAACAAGGCGCTTTTCATGGACCGTTTTCCTCAAGACTCACCTCACTCAACCCCAATCGCCTTGAATACCGCATCCACTGGGTCGGAATAGAAACTGGTCTGGAACTTGGCGAACAGTTCCCCCGGAACACTCGGAATATCCCCGACGCTCGACATCGGCAACAGTATTTTCTTTGCGCCGGCGTCAAACGCAACCTGCAGACTTTCCGCAAGATTGCGCACCTGCACCACCGTACCGCCAAGGCTCATGTCACCCATGATCGCCATCTGCGACTGAACCGGGCGGCCCAGCGCTGCCGAGCAAAGGGCAATGAAGCTGGCCAGGGTGAATGACTGCGGCGCGCCGGCATTCTGCAACTCGACCAGCTGCAGGTGAAAGTCGTGCTCGCCTGGCTTGATCGAAGCACTGACGCGCGAAGAATTGGCCTTGAAGTAGTCGAAGGCCACGCGCACCGGCTCGCGTGGCGCTGCGCCCGAGGCAGATACCTTTCCACCGCCGGCAATGGTCTGGATTTCAAGGCGGTAGATCCCCGGCATTTCCGAGGTGCCCATGCTGATCGTATGCAGTGCTCCCGGCGCGAGGCGCCCATCCGGAACCAGCGCACCGCTCGATTGCTCGGGAACGGAAACAAAACGCTCCTGGCTATCCTCAAGGTCGATGTAGGAGAAGTGGACGTCGTAGAACTCCATGCCGCCGATCTTCTTGAGCTGCTCCTTCACGCGCCGGCGGACTTCCAGCGCGTACTCAAGACACTTGCGCACGATCGTCTTGTCGTAATCGCCGGCAGGACAGATCAGCTTCAGCAGGCCCGACACCGTCCGACGCACGGCAATCGTGTCGCGCTGATTCAGGTTGTTGCCGAGCTTGAACCACTTGTCGATGGCGTCGGCGAAGTTGTACTTGCGCATTTCGCGCAGGTACTCGGCCAGGTAATCGACGATCAGCCCGTACTGGTTCGTGAAAAACTCCGGGCGCATTTTCGGGATCTCCCAGCCGGGCACATAGGCGTGGAAGCGGTCAAAGAACGCCGAGTCGATCATCACCTCGGGGAAGGGTCTGAACAGGTGGCTGGTCTTGACCAGCGACTCGACCGTCTGGCCTTGCGGGAGGTTGCCGACGAAGACCATGGCCGCGTTCGCGCTGATCGCCTCGCGTCCTCGCGAGAATGATCCGCTGGCCATGAAGTCCTTCATGATCTGGACGCCGTCCTGATCCTTGAAGTTGATCCCGGCCACCTCATCGAAGGCCACCACGTCCCACAGGCCGACCAGGCCGACCTTGCGTGCCGCCATGTTGTAGAACAGGTTGGCGACCGTGGTCTGCCCACCCGAAACCAGAATGCTGTTCGGGCTGATCTCCTTGTAGATGTGGCTCTTGCCGGTGCCGCGCGGGCCAAGTTCGCAGAAGTTGTAATTGTTCTCGACCAGCGGAATCATCCGCGCCAGCAAATGCCACTTCACCCGTTCCTTGAAGCAGGAGGGCTCCATGCCCGTTGAACGGATCAGTGCATCGATCCAGAGTGCTTCCGTGAAGGCATTTCGCCCTGCAAACAACCCCGGCATGTCCATGTTGGGCATCTGGATCGGCTTCAGATCGGTGACCTGAAACGGCGAGCCCTTCTGGTTCTCCTCGAATCGATACTGAAGCGTCACAATGCACCAGATGCCGCCCACCAGCAGCTTTTCAAACTGGCGAACGTAGGCATCGGAAATCTCGGCATTCTTGACCCCGAGATTGGACAGCAGCGCCTCATAGACATCGCGCTTTTCGTTGAGCTTGACCGTCACCTTGTCGATGACCTTGTAACTGCCGCTCTCGCGGATCTTCGACTTGACCTTCTCGGCTTCGTCGGGCCGAACGTAGTTCTCGCTGAGAATCCGCTTCACATTGACCAGTCCAGAGTCGATGGTCGCCTGATCATCGGACGCGCAGTACATCCCGAGCAGGTATTCCAGCACATAGACGGGAACGTTGGCCCCTTCCTTGATGAGCTTGGTCAGATCCTTGCGCACCACCTTGCCGGCGAAATGCCGATTCAGCAGGGCATCGAGATTGGCGTCGTTCTCGGGGAGTTGTTCAGTCATGATTGGTTCTAGAAGTCGTTGGCAAAGGCCAGATCCACCTTGAGCGGAATCCGCATCACTTCGACCCTGGTTTGGGAGTCGCGGGCAATCAGGAAATGGTCTTTGCTCTTGTCGTATTGACCGGACTTGATGGTCAGGATCACCGAGCGCTTGCGTTCGTCCATCAGGCCGGAACTACTGTCGAAGGTCACCGACTGCTCGTCGCTGATCATCGTCTCGCCGTCACGCAGGGAGACCAGCACCGATCTTGCCAACACCCGCTCAGAAATGGGTTCCGTCTGGATGAATTCGAAGCGCTGCTTGTTGGTGACCACCTTGTTCGACGAGCCCAGCAAGCTGAATTCCACTGTGCGTGTCCTGGCCGACTGATTTTCACTCTCGCGCAGGGTGATCACCGGGATCACGATCTCCTGCGGCATGGCGCTGCCATGCACAAAGCGGGCGCCGCCGGCAAAGTGAAACCGCGCGGCGCCTTTCGGCACCCAGAAATCCACGCTGCCTTCACCCGCCGTCGTCCCCGCCGTGACGGCCGTATTGCCGCACCACGCCTTGCTGCTCTCGCCGATCCCTTGCCCCAGCAGATAGCGCTTCTTCGCCCGTAGCGTGCCTTCCAGCTTGTCGCCAAGTGTGGATTTGTCCGCCTCGTCGAGCGCCGATTCCTGGTAGAGAAAGCCGTGATCCGCCGTGATCAGTACCAGCGACCCATTGAGGCTATTGACGATGAAGGTGGCGAGCTGATTCAGTTCCGTCAGCGTCTGGGCAACGGCGTCGAAGGTCTGCCCCTCCGAGCCCTGCTTGTCGCCCAGCAGATCGATCCTGTCGTGATAGACGTAGATCACCCGGTGGTCGCGAACAAATTCCCGGCCCTTGTCCTTGCCCATGGCAAGCAGTTCATCGGCCTTGACGGCAATGCCCTGATATTTGGCCAGATGTGCGCTGCGCTGCTCCAGCGTGGAGACCACGGCATCGTCGGCGATCACGTCGAGGTTGCTGTTCAGCTTGTAGGCCAGCGTATGGTGCGGCAACAGGGACGCCATGCCGAGCGCGGTATAACTCGGCAGCACGCCGAGCATGGGTGTCAGGGCCGCCTTGAAGCGGCTCTTGCCATTGATGTCGCGCACCAGTTCTTCCGCCGCCTCGTAACGAAACGCGTCGGAGATCACCACGAACACGCGGCGGATTCCTGCCTCCAGATGCGCCATGACGTGCTGCTCGAAGAAGTCCGGCTGATTGACCCAGGCACCGGTCTTCCAGCGTGAGAGCAGCCCGTCGCTGCCCTCCAGCACCTTGCTCCAGGCAGATCCCAACTGCGGCACGAACCAACCCGAATAGGCGCTCTCGATGCGCTCGCGAAGCTCATGCAGCAAGGCCCAACCCATCGGCTCGACACCATCGGCAGCATGGTTGATCTGCCGGTAGAGCTGATCGAAGCGGAACAGCTCGGACTGGTACGCCGCCAAACCGGCGTCGGCGTTGGCGAAACCGAATCCGGCGTTGAACTTCTCCTTCAGCTCGAAGAAGCCGGCTGCCGCTTCCAGCGCGTCGTAACATGACGCCAGTGCGCGTGTCGTCGCGCTGGAGTGCGCCAGCAGCTTGTTGGCCCAATGGCCGTCGCGACGACGGGCGATCAATCCGCGCAGGCTGTCCATGTCGGCACCGGCACCGGCGATGATGCGGTCCTTGAGGTCCTGGATGATGCGCCGCTCGACTTCCTCGAAAGTCATCGTTTCCGCCAACGATTCAGCGGACTGACCGGCAATTAACGCGGTCAGCCCCAGTTCCCGAGCCACCTTGCCGGACAAGGCGTCGTAGCTGCCGAAGTGCTGCATGTGCGAGCGCCATCCGGCGACAAAGACCGAGGCATTCGCCGCGCGTGCCTTGTCGTTGAGGATGAAATGCGACAACTGCGCAGGACAGGCCCCGCTGATGGTCCGCGAAAAATCCGTCACCAGGATACGGAACAGAAAATCCCGCAGCGTCGGCGCGGCATCGCGATAGCCCATTTCCTGCTCGACCAGGACCCAGAACGAGTCCAGCAGGTCATTGGCGACGATGTCGGCCCATGCTTTCGGTTCTGCATCCAGATTGGCGACGCCGTCCTGGACGAGGGCAGAGAAAAGACGCAGCAGGATGCCGGGGAGATCCGGTTGCTCGGCTTTTGCCAGTACGGCGATCATCTTGCGGTCGAGATCCCCGGCGGCATCGTTTGGTGCAACCCAGCGCTTGAGGCGGTCGACACGATCCTTTGATTTGAGGAACTTGGCGCGCTCTTTCAGGTGTGCTCGCAGTTGCTGCGAGGTGAGACCGAGATCCTCCAGCAGGATCGACGCATTGTCGGCGTGGAAGCTCCTGCTGCGTAGCCGGATGTCCAGCAGCCAGTCGCTGGCTGAGTCGGGAACCGGTTTGGCGCTGTAGAGGAGGAACCTGGCCCGAGGCGTCGCGCGCTCCAGTTGAAGCTTGATCGACAAGGACGGCAGGTTGTCGAGATAGAGCAGTTCGACATCTTCCGGCACGAGATTCTTGACGGAAAATGAGAACTCGCCGTCCGCGTCGTGCCAGAAGACAATCGAATGACTGGAGAACGCGGTGCTGAGCGCGTCGGTGATGCGTTGCTGGGTCATTGGATTCCCGCCGTAAAATGCCCTGGCCGGGAATCGTCGGGGTCTACACCAGAGCAATTGTGCAATAAGCGCTTGCCCAAATCGGTGTCAGTAGCCTCATTCATTACCTGTCCTTCCGGTTCAACCTGCGTTCGACCGCTGCGACACGCTGGAGCAATCAGGCGGTATTTCTGGGCAGGACTTCTAGGCGATTCCGGCTGGGTCATTTCAACGAGCCCGGCGTTCATCGCGGGAGGCAGATAGTTCGCCGAAAACGTCGGTCGATGCTGCAACGCCAAGCGCTCCATCGCCTCACGCGTGCTGAGCGGCCCTTGCTTCAGGCATTCAAGGAAGCGTGCTACTTGTTCGGTTACTTGCACCGGGCGGATCGCTTCGGCCAGTGGCACCAACACGCGCAAGCGCATGCCCACTTCAATGATTTGTGGTTCCGGCAAACCCTGCTCCTCGGCTTCACGGAAAATCCGCTGTACCCCGCTGCCATGCTCCTCGATCAGGTTCAGTTCACGGAAAACACTGGCGATAACGTGGTTGCGATTTGTGCCAGCGCCGCCGAAACAAGACAGGGGAAAGGTTCCTTTCGTGATCATGCCGCGACAACCTGATCGAGCACCTCGTTCAAACGCTCGCGAAACCGGTCAAAACTGGGCATCGAGCTGGCGCGATCAAGGTCGAGCGGGTTTTCCCTCAGCCAATCGCAGAGTTCGGCCGCATTCCTGTGCGCACCAAAGGCCTTGTCCAGTGCCTTCTTCGGGTGATTGGGAGATGCCTGGTTGCCAGGTAGTTCTTCGTATCGAGGACAGTTCTGATACGGAT
>ERZ761603.533-NODE-533-length-31853-cov-14.159255_pt1 | contig 31853 bp, 25 predicted proteins | sample MGYA00511879_ERZ761603 | MGnify/ENA primary metagenome ERZ761603 (study PRJEB28899, sample SAMN02850040) | bioreactor sludge metagenome | biome: EBPR Sludge; feature: EBPR Bioreactor; material: flocular biomat | place: Australia: Thorneside Wastwater Treatment... | reverse complement strand
CCCGCCGTGCCCCCGCCCGCCCCCGCGCCCAGGCAGGACGTCGACCAGTCCGTCATCGGTTCGCTTCTCTCGGACGGCCCGCCCCAACGCACCCCATGAAGTTCAGCGATCGACTCGCATCACTCAACCGTCTTCAGCAGTCGCGAGGCTTCAAGATCGTCGCGTCGTGCGTGGTTGTTGCCCTGTGCATCGCCGCCGTCCTGGCCTACAGCGTGACCTTCGCGAGCCGCGCCTCCGAGAGCATCATCACCCCGGACAGTCTCCCATTGACCGATCCGCGGGCGGATGCAGATGGTTCTCCGCCGGTCCCCAGACCCGAGTTGGACGCCACCGAGCGCATCGTGAACGACATCCTCGGCACCAAGCAATCCATCGGGGCGGTGACGGTTGGGGTGACGATCTTCGGTCTGCTCGCGATCATGGTCGTTTGGCTCGGGCTAGGACTTTCCTATCTGGCGTTGGCGCTGTTGGGGGTGGCGCTGGCGGTTGTCTGCATCGCAGCGGGGAGAGGTGCCGACCTGGGGATCGCGGCGGCGGGTCTGGTCGGGCTTTTCGCGGCATTCGCGGCCTTGATGCAGGCGCTCCGATTGGCGTTCGCCGGCTCGGGACCGGTCATGGCGGTGGCGAGGCTGGTCCTGGCAGAGGCGATGCGAATGAAGGTGTCGATCATCTTCATCATCCTGGTGGTGCTGGGCCTGTGCATCCTGCCAATCACCATGGACCAGACGCAGCCCCTCCGCTACAGGGTGCAGTCCTTCCTTCAGTTCTCGACGGCGGGGTCCTTCTGGCTGATCGCCATTCTCGTGCTTTCTTTCTGCGTCTCCACGGTCACACTCGAGCAACGCGACAAGATCATCTGGCAGACCATGACCAAGCCCGTCAAGCCATGGGAGTACATTCTCGGCAAGTGGTTGGGCGTGAGTTCTCTGGCCGCGGCGTTGCTGGTCGTGTCGGCCACAGGCATCTTCGCCTTCACGGAGTATCTCAGGGCGCAGCCCGCCGTGAACGAGAAGGAGGCGTTCGTCGCCAGCGCCGGCGAGGGCATCACCGAGGACCGGCTGATCCTCGAAACCCAGGTGCTGACCGCCCGCACCGTGGTCCGCCCCGAACCGCTGCGTCTGAACGAGGAGCAGTTTCAGAAGAACATCGAGGCCCGCATCCGAGCAGAGATGGCCGCCGCCGAGGCCACCATCACCAGCCCGGAGGTGCTCCGCGCGATGCGGCAGGAAGTATCCGAAAAAGTGGAGGAGAGCCTCCGCAAGGAGGTGCAGATCGAGTACCGCGCGATCCCCCCCGGCGGGCAGCGTACCTACCGGTTTTTGGGTCTTGGCGCAGCGCGAGACTCAAACCGCCCTCTCATCTTCCGCTTCAAGTTCGACTCGGGGAGCAACCGTCCCGATGAGCAGTTCCGGGTCACCTTCAGTTTCACGGGCACGGACCTGCGCGTCCAGCCCGTCACCCTGGGCCAGTTCCAATCGATCCCCGTCTCGCCGATCGTCGTGGATTCCGAAGGGGGTGTGACGGTCGGCGTCATCAACGGCGACCGGGTCCGCATGGTGGCCAACCCGTCGGACATCGTCTTCTCGCCCAACGCGATGGAGATCAGTTATTCCTCCGGCGGGTTCCGCACCAACTTCTTCAAGTGCATCGCCGTGCTCTGGCTCAAACTCGCCTTCCTGGCGATGCTGGCGATCTTCGCGAGTACCTTCCTTTCATTCCCCGTCGCGTGCCTCGTGGCGTTTGCCGTCTTCCTCGCCGCGGAAGGGGCGACGTTTATCTCCAACGCGCTCGAAAACTATTCGACCGAGGACCACGATGGCAAGACCCTGATCCTTCAGACAGTCGTGGCAAAGATCGCCGAGGTGGTGTCGGGGGCGTTCCGAGTCTATTCGGACCTGCGGCCCACCGCGCGCATCGTCGATGGGCTGGCCCTCTCCTGGATGGAAATGGCCGGAGGTATCATCGTGCTTTCTGGCGCGACACTGGTCCTCTTTGCCGGCGCGGTCTATATCTTCCGCCGCCGCGAACTGGCGACCTATTCGGGTCACTGATGTACCCCGCAGGCGACTCTTCAGGAAACGGTCACCCCGGCGCGCACCATCGCACTTCAGACCGTGAAACCCGGCGTTGATCACCCCGCGCGGTGCGATGCCGCTCAGTACATCCCGCCGCCGTCCAGCCCGGGGCCGGAGATGCCCGAGGTCATGATCCCGCCGCCGGGACGCCCGCCCGCCGGGCGAACCTGCGGTCTGGCCGCGGGTGGCGGGATCGGGCTGATCTTCGCCTTGAAGACATACTCGGTGACACGGCTCTTGACGGTCTCCATCATGGTGCTGAACATGTGGCTGCCCTCGCGCTTGTACTCGATGCGGGGGTCGTTCTGACTGAACGCACGGAAGTTGATGGAGTCCCTCAACTGGTCCATCGCGTAGAGGTGATCCTTCCACGCGCTGTCGAGGGTGTCCAGGATCAGCGTCCGCTCGAAGTAGAGAAGCTCGGCCCGCAGGATGTTCTCCACACGCGCCCGGATGGCGTCGATCCGTTCCTGGCCCTCCAGGTACTTCATCGACTCGGGCAGCGGCATCTGGAAGCGTGACTGGAAATGCGATTCGAGATCGGCATCGGTCTTGCACGCCTCGGCGTCGGCGATCTCCTGTTCGAGCCGCTTGTCCGCGACGAACTTCTCGCTCGCGGACAGAAGGTCCTGCCGCACCTTCGTGGGCGTCGATGTCTTGAAAATATCCGGCGTCCAGCCCATGCCGAATCGGTTGTTGGCCCACGCGAGAAGATGCTGCCCAGCCTCGGCCGGGTTCTGGCGCATCATCAGTTGAGTGAGTTGCATGGCGAAATCGACGGGATACTCGACCTCTCGGCGGGTGTAGATGCCTTCCACGCGACGCATGAGCATCGCGGTGACTCCGTCCCCGCCGTCGGCCTCTCCTTTGCGTGCCTTCACAATCTCCTCGGTCGGTACGTCGAACTCCAGCGTGTTCCGGACCCAACCCGAGAGTTCCGCCGCGCCGTAGTTGGGCACCACGTACGCCGCCAGGCCCGACAGGTCCGCGCCGCGGATGGAGCGAAGGGCCGCCTCTTCCAGCAGACGCTGCACCTCCTGCCGCTCCGCGGCCCCTCCCGACCGAAGACTGTCGGGAGCGATCTCGATCCCGAAGCGGGACTTGGCCCAGCGGCACAGGCCCGCCGCGTCGAAATCGACCGCGACCTCCGATCCCTCGCTGGGCATGTACTCGCCCAGCGTCAGGTGGATGGACTGCCTGGCTTCGTACTCGGCCTCGGCGAGGATGGTGCGCTCGATGTCCGCGAGTTCCTTGCCCCGCAGCCGCTCGTGAGGGATCGAGCACTCGAGTTTGCTCTTGGCGAACTCGGCCGCGCACTGGGCGGGATAGTCCGGGTCGAGGTACGTGTCCACCGCCTGATCGACCGTCTCCTTGATGAACTCGAAGATCAGCCCCTTCACGTCGCGCCCCTCGAGGGCCCGCTGCCTCAGGCCATAGAAGGCCTGACGCTGATGCTCCATGACCTCGTCGTACTCCAGCACGTTCTTGCGGATCTGGAAGTTGCGCTCCTCGACCTTCCGCTGCGCACGCTCGACCGACTTGCTCAGCATCGGGTGCTCGATCGAGTCCCCTTCCTTCATGCCCATGCGGGCCAGGAACTTCATCGTCGTCTCGCCCGCGAAGTACTTCATCAGGTCGTCGTCGAGCGCCACGAAGAAACGGCTCGATCCCTTGTCCCCCTGCCGTCCGCCGCGGCCGCGCAGCTGGTTGTCGATCCGCCGGGCCTCGTGCCGCTCGGTGCCGATCACGTGCAGCCCACCCATGTCCTCGATGGTGCTGAACCAGCGGATGCGGTGGAGCAGGAACCGCCCGTTCTCGTCGAGCGAGCGGCGCAGTTCCTCGGCATCGGCGCCGGCGATCTGCTTCTCGGTCATCCAGGTGTGCGTGACCGCCCAATGCCTCAGCAGCGAGTGTTCAAGTTCCGCGAACGGCATGCTCTCGGCCGATTTCTTGTCGATGCCGAGTTCCTTCGTGGCGATCTTGCGGAAGACCCCTTCGCGCAGCTGCTCATCGGTGGAGTCCACCGTGACCGAGGCGGGGCAGATCGAACGCCTCAGCCAGTGATCCAGCAGGGTGGCCCGGCTGATGGACCCGAGTTTGATGTCGGTGCCGCGTCCGGCCATGTTGGTGGCGATCATCACGCTCCCCAACTGGCCCGCGTTCTCGACGATGTTTCCCTCGCGTTCATGCTGCTTGGCGTTGAGCACCTCGTGCTTGATCTGATGACGCTGGGCGAGCATCTGGCTGAGTTTCTCGCTTTTCTCCACGCTCGTCGTGCCCACCAGCACGGGCCGCCCGCAATCGTGGAAAGCCTTGATCTCGTCCACGATCCGCGACCACTTGTCCTTGCCCGTGAGGAAGACAATGTCATCGAAATCGGTGCGGATCACCGGGCGGTTCGTGGGGATGGCCACCACGTCGAGTTTGTAGATGTCGTGAAACTCCTGCGCCTCGGTATCCGCCGTGCCCGTCATGCCCGCCAGGCGCTTGTACATCTTGAAGAAGTTCTGGATGGTGACGGTGGCGACGGTCTGCGTCTCCTGCTTGATCGGCACCTTTTCCTTGCACTCGATCGCCTGGTGCAGGCCGTCGGACCATTGCCTCCCGACCATCGGCCGGCCCGTGTTGACGTCCACGATCACGACAGACGGCTCGGTGCGGCCCGTCTGCGGGTTCTGCGCGGGCATGATGATGTAGTCCTTGTCGCGCTCGTAGACCGTGTGGGCGCGCAGCGCCTGCTCCAGAAGGTGGGGCAGATCGATATTCTCATCCACGTAGAACGACCCCACCTGAGCCGTGCGCTGGGCCTCGCTCACGCCCTCGTGAGTCAGGTGTGTCTGCTTTCGTTCGTCCTTCACCTCGAAGTACTGCGTGTGCTGGTCGCGCCCGCGCTCCAGCGAGGGCAGTTCGGTTTTGGCCGTCTCCAACTGCTTCTGGATGGCGGGGATCTGGGACTTGTCCCGCGTCTGCCGGATGTCCCCCTCGAAACCCTTGATGCGCATCTTGCAGCGCTCCACCACCTTGTTCGCCTCCGTCCAGGGACGCTGCTTCTCCACCAGGTGGCGGGCCAACCGGTCGGCCAGTTCGTATCGGGGTGTGTCCTCGTGCGCCTGGCCGGAGATGATCAGCGGCGTGCGGGCCTCGTCGATCAGGATGCTGTCCACCTCGTCCACGATGGCGAAGTGCCGCTTCTTCTGGACCTGCTGCTCCACGCTCCGCTTCATATTGTCGCGAAGGTAATCAAACCCGAACTCAGCCGTGGTGCCGTACACCACATCGCAGCGGTACATGATCCGCTTCTCGTCCTCGTTCTGCATGTGCTGGGGATGGATGGCGCCCACCGTAAGCCCCAGCGCCCAGAAGAACGGGAACGTCCAGTCGCGGTCGCGCTGAACAAGGTAATCGTTCACCGTCACGACGTGGATCCTCATCCGCTGCACCGCCGCGAGGTAACACGCCAGCGGGGCCACGATCGTCTTGCCCTCACCCGTGCGCATCTCCGCGATCTTTCCCTGCGTCAGCACCATGCCGCCGATGAGTTGTACGTCGAACGGTCGGGCACGAAAGGGGGGGCGGCTCTCGGGGTAGATCTCGCGCACAGCCTCGTACAGCTCCGGCGGGATGTCCACCTGCATGAAGCCCGGAACGGGACCGTTGCACCCTTGGAACTCGCCGAACGGCGGCGCTGGTTCCTTCGCGTCGATCTCCGCCTTGACGCGGTCGTACAGCGACCGGGCCGCGGAGGGAAGCACCGACGGGTCGAAGCTGAACTTCGGATTGAAGATAGCGCGGATGCCCACCGCGCGATCCATCGCCTCTCGCGCCACCGCGAATGTGCCTACGAGCAGGTCGTCAGGTTGCGCTCCCGCGTCAAGTTTGGACCGAAACTCGTGCACCTTGCCTCGGATCTCCGCATCTGTCAGGCGCCGAATCTCCGGCTCCAGGGCGTTGATGGCGTTGACGCGCTGGGTGTATTTCTTGACAAAGCGGTCGTTGCGCGTGCCGATAATTTTGTTCAGGATCGGCCCGATGAGGGGAATCTGTGGCATGTCGGATCTCGGAAGTGCGCACCCGGTGTCCGGGCTGCGCGAAGGGTGCACGCGATCGCGGCATGGGCCTGCAGAACGCGCGCGGATGGTCTGAATGGAATGAGAACGGCAATCCCTGCGGCCCGAACGGGCATCACGATCGGAAGCGCGATGCGCGGGAAACGATCAGGCTCCGAAGGCAGGCGGGGGAAGACTTGTCAACTGCACCAACGGACGACGAGGGCGTTGCGTTGCGGACCACCGCGGCGCCTTCTGCGCGGCGGCCGATCCCTCTGTTCGCTGTTTCGCCGAGATAAGGCTCGCCGCGACCGGAACCACTCGCTGCCGTTTGTGCTGCCTCTCTTGACGAACGGTCAGCGGCACGGCGGGCGTGCGGGCGTCATCGAGGGCCGCACGCACCGAAACTTGTGCAACCTCGAGCCGCACGGCCGGAATCTGCATCGCCAGCGCCACCACCAGGAGCAGGGATAACCCGCGGAGGGTGGCTCGCGAAGGAACGGAGCGATTGGTGGCTGAGGACGACACGTTCGGTACTAAGGATATCGGCGTTCCCGCCTTGAATGCGAATGGAATGCCGCGATTCGCCTCACTTCAATCAGGTGACGAAGTGATGGTCCGCATGTTCGGAATATGATCGGTTATTGTAGCAATACTTTTCAGATTACTTAATCTTCCGGCACGTTCGGCCCGCTCACGATCTCTCGGAATAACTTCCGAATCTTCTTCGTCGTAGGTCCTTCGCCGCCCTTGCCGATCCGGGTATCGTCGATGTGATTGACGGCGATGACTTCCGCGGCGGTACCGGTCAGGAACACCTCGTCGGCTTTCAGCACTTCTTCGATCCGCAACGAGGACTCGACGGCCTCGATGCCCAGCTGCGGGCAGAGGGTGTCGAGCACGAAACGGCGCGTGATGCCGTTGAGCATTCCGTCATCGATCGGCGGCGTATACACCTTGCCCTTCTTGATGATGAAGATATTGTCACCGGTGCACTCGGTGACATACCCCTCGGTGTTGAGCATGATCGCCTCATCGCACCCCTGCTCGATGGCCTCGACCTTGGCGAGGATGTTGTTCAGGTAGTTCAGGCTCTTGACGCGCGGATCAAGGCAGGCGATCGGCGTCTTGGGCCTCTTGGCCAGCACCACCCGCATGCCTGTTTCGTAGAACTCGGGCTTGTAGAGGCTGATCTGATCCGCGATGCAGATGATGCCGGGGACCGGGCACCGGCGGGGGTCAAGCCCAAGCGTGCCGAAGCCCCGTGTCACCACCAGACGGATGTACCCCTCCTTGATCCCGTTGACCTCGATGCACTCGCGCTGGATCGCTTCCATCTCCTCCTTGGTGATCGGGATCTTGAGCGCGATCTGCTCGGCACAATGGAAGAGACGGTCGATGTGCTGCTGGCACTTGAAGATCTTGCCCTGATAGACCCGGATCCCCTCAAAGACCCCATCCCCGTACAGCAGGCCATGGTCATAGACACTCACCATCGCTTGGTTCTTGGGCAGCAGTTTGCCGTTGACCCACACCAGGGGCTTCTCCCCGATCTCCTCGGGGCTGGGCCACATGGCCGCAAGGCGCGCCGGCACGCGACCCGGGCCCGCGATCGGCGCGGACGAGCTCACACTGGGAGAGACGGATTGAGAAGTCTTCAAGGCGGTCCCTTTCGAGCGGTGGGGGCGGTGCCACGCCGATCCGCCACGCGGCGGCGTTCACTCAAGGGTAGGCGATTTCATCCCGCGCGCCAAGAGAAAACCCGAACCTGACCCGGAGTGTTACGCCGCCGCGGCACGCGCCCCGATACGCCGATTCGCCATCGCGCCGCGCCGACGCCACCACACGACCACCATCGCCACCACAGCCAAGAGCAAGCAGCCCGCGATGATCGGCGCAATGACCGCCAGGACCGAAAGCACGGCCGCGATCGCACTCTGAAACGCCGAGATGATCGGGTTTAGGATGCCCCCGGTCGTCACCGTGCTCGCCCCGCGCGTCGTGACATTGAGCGCCTGCGCGGCCGCCGCCGTGCCTCCCCCGGCAACCAGCGCCGAGCCCCACGTCAGAAACGGTCCCATGTCCCCGAACTGCGAGGCCGCAGCCAAGGTCCCGCCGACCACCGCCGCCGGGCTGGCGACCGTATCCAATGCATGGTCCACCCATGGGATCCAATACGCCGCCATTTCGAGCACGCTGGCGGTGCCCAGCGCGATCAACGCCGGCGTCGATGAGACAAACGACACGCTCTCCCCCAGAGAGACCAGCCCCGCTCTCGCCCCCAGCCCGAGTACAAGCAGGGGTACGAACACTCGAAACCCGCACGCCGCCGCGAGTCCAAGTCCGACGCAGAGGCCCAGGAGGGTGTCCATGCAGCGGGTTATTGGGGAACTACGGGTGTGTGTTTCGCACGCGGATGACGGGCGAAAGCCGCCTCATCACATTGAGATAACTTGTTGATCGGGAGTTTCGGCCGCGTTCAGCCCGAGCCCGATGCGCCAGAATCCCCGAATCGCGCCAGGTAATGCCAGAGACGTTTCAGACTCTGAGGATCGTGCCGTCCGGCGGCTTCGCCGATCTCTCTCGGAGTCAACCAACCGTTGACCGCCAGTTGCCGCCCCAGCCGAACATACTCCGGACCTCGATAGTCCGCGTGTCGAACAAGCACTTCCGTGTGAAGCCGGAATCCCCCGTGCCAGTCCAGTTCACACGGCAAGGTCCGAGCCAGGCGCTCAATGTCCGTCCCGCGGTAGCAGGGGTCGAGTACGATGGCTTCGACATCTTTTTGCACTTCAACACGACCGTGTACGTGCGCCTCGATGTACTGGTCCAGCGGATCGCCGTTCCACACGGCCCCACGGGCCGCGGCGATCACCGCCATTCTCTCCGCCACGCCGAAGTGCCGCGGCTCGTACACACTGTCCGGAAAGCAGAACGTTGTTCGCGAGAGGACGTGGGCCGCGAGGCGAAGATACGCCGAACCGAACCGGGGCGAGGCACCTGTACTCCGTCGAAGGTCATTGAGGGCCCCATACTTGGGGCGATCTTCCGCCGGGGAGTCGTCGTACGCCCCCGCGAAGATGCGGCTTTCCCACTTCCACCGGTCCCCGCCCGGATGCGCGGTCAAACTCCCGTTGCTGGTCCCGGTCTCGTACTGCGATCGGTACTGACCATCGCTGCACAGGCTGGCCAGGACTCGACCCCCGCCGAAAATCCCATCCGGGTGAAACTGCAGCGTAACCCGTAATGTCGGATCAATGCAACCGCCCGAGGAGAGCGCCTTGACATGCGAAACGGCCCGATCGATGCGGGTGTCCGCGTGGATGGGTTCAGAGTCGAGTGACATCGTGATACGTGGATTGATGCGAGCATTCCCATGCAATCAGGCTCGGCGGAAGCAAAGCGTATCGTCGCCCCGAGGACACAAAGAGGGTGCTTCAATCGAACGTGGCCGATATTCGCACTCATCAGCCGATATCATGCGATCCTCATGAATGACCCGGAGAATCAACCGCCGTCAATGGGATCATGGCGTCGATGGCTCGCCTTCTGCTCTTTGCTGGGCGTGATCGGGGTGATCGGCTGTAAAAGAAGCCAGGACCAACAGCCCGCGATCCCCGCGGAGAGTTCCGTCCCGCGTCCTGTGGCCGTCGCCGCCGCAGCCGACCTCAAGTTCGCGCTCGATGAGGTGATCGCGCGATTCCACGAGGCGAACCCCGGCATCATCGTGACGCCCACCTACGGCTCTTCGGGCAACTTCTACGCCCAACTCACCAATCGCGCACCCTTTGACATCTATTTCTCCGCCGATGTTGACTATCCGCGCAAGTTGGCACAGGCCGGGCTGACGGTGAAGGATTCTCAGTTTGATTACGCGATCGGCCAGATCGTGGTCTGGGTACGAAACGACTCACCCATCGATGTTCAATCGCTCGGGATCGAGTCCCTCACGCACCCATCGGTGCGGAAAATCGCCATCGCCAACCCAGAGCACGCGCCCTACGGCCGAGCAGCCGAAGCCGCGATGAAATCTCTGGGCATCCATGACCGCGTCAAGGAGCGCCTTGTCCTCGGCGAGAATATCGCCCAGACGGCCCAGTTCGTCGAAGCCGGTGCGGCGGACATCGGCATCATCGCACTCTCTCTAGCCCTCGCCCCGGCACTGAGTGACAAGGGACGATATTGGGCGGTCCCCCTCGACTCCTACCCGCCGCTGGAGCAGGCCGGGGTGATCCTCTCCTGGGCCAAAGACATCGAGGCAACCCAGCGCTTCAAGGCCTTCGTCACCGGTTCGGGTCAAGGAGAAGGGCGAGCGATCCTCAGGCGGTACGGGTTCGTGCTGCCGGGAGATTGAACAAGCGTTTTGTCTACCAACCCAAGCATCGCGGACAGTCGGTGGATACATCGTTGATCCTCCTGAACCGACGTTTCAACCTCCGACATCAAGAGGAAAAGAAGGCTCACCGACTCAAGAATACTCCGAGTGCAGCGGTCGGAGGGGGTTTTCAACTACCTGCTAGACTTCGCCGATGCACCTGGATTGGACCGCCATCTGGCTCACGATCCGCCTCGCGGCGTGCACGACTGTGATCCTCCTGATCGTCGGCCTGCCCCTGGCCTATTGGCTCGCGACGACCCGTTTCCGCGGCAAGTTCCTCGTCGATGCTACGGTCGCGCTCCCGATCATCCTCCCACCGTCCGTCGTGGGCTTCTACATCCTCTGGGCGACAGGTCCGCGCAGTCCGATCGGTCGGGCGTACGAGTCGGTGACGGGCGGCATGCTTCCCTTTTCGTTCGGGGGGATCCTTCTCGCCTCTGTCCTGTTCAATATCCCTTTCGCCGTGCGTCCCTTCGCTTCGGCCTTCGCGTCGGTCAACCCCAAACTTGTTGAAGCCTCGTGGTGTCTCGGGGTGTCGCGCGTTCGCACATTCTTCCGTGTGGTGCTCCCCCTCTCGTGGACCGGAGTCCTGACCGGTCTGGTCCTGACATTCGCCCACACCGTCGGCGAGTTCGGGGTTGTGCTGATGGTCGGCGGCAGCATCCCTGGCGTCACTCGGACGATCTCCATCTCCATCTTCGACGATGTTCAGGCGATCAACTACGCAGCCGCGCATCAAACTTCGATTGTCCTGCTGGCCTTCGCCTTCACCACGCTCTGCATCACCTACGCCCTGCAGCGCCGGGTGCTGCCTTTATGAACACGCTCACCGCCGAGATTGAGAAGCGCTACCCCGGCGGCACGGTCATCCGTGCCTCGATCGACCGCTCGACCGACCAGTTTTCAGTGACTGTTCTCTTCGGCCCCTCGGGGTGCGGCAAGACGACGATCCTCCGCTGCCTCGCAGGGCTGGAGCGCCCCGATCGGGGCCGAATACGATTCAACGGTGAAGTCTGGTCCGACGCGGCGGAAGGCGTCTTCATCCCCCCCCAGCGCCGCGGCATCGGATACCTCTTCCAGGAGTACGCCCTCTTCCCGCACCTGAGCGTGGCCGCCAACATCGCGTACGGTTTGTCGGAGCTGCCGCGCCGCGAGCGGTGCCAGCGTACCGGCGAGCTGCTCGACATGCTGAACCTGACCGGGCTTGAAAACCGCTCGCCCGGCAGGCTCTCCGGCGGAGAGCAGCAACGGGTCGCCCTCGCCCGCGCCCTTGCCCACAGGCCGCGGCTTCTGTTGCTCGATGAACCCCTCTCCGCGCTCGACGCTCCAACACGCGAGCACCTCCGACGAGAACTCCGTCGCCAGTTGGCGGAGTTTGCCATCCCGTGCTTCATCGTCACTCACGATCGCCACGAGGCGCTCTCGCTCGGCGATCACCTCATGGTGATGGAGCAAGGAAGCGTGCGGCAAGCCGGCCCGTTGCACGAAGTTTTCTCGCACCCCGCCAACGCACATGTGGCGATGATGGTGGGGGTAGAGACGATCCTTCAGGCTCGTGTTGAGCGAGAGGAAGGTGGATTGGCAACCCTGATGGTCGAGGGTGAACATGGCCGCGAGACACAACTCATCGCCGTTGCTCAGGCAGCCCAGGGGAGACGGGTCTTCGCCTGCATCCGCGGCGAAGAGGTGGCCATCGACACAAGCACCCAGACCGGCGGCAGCGCGCGCAATCACCTTCCCGCCCGCGTGCTTTCAATGGATCCTGAAGGCCCGCTCGTTCGGGTCACCCTGGACTGTGGCTTCCGCCTGGTCGCGGTCATCACCCGTCAAGCAGGAGCAGAACTCGGTCTTCGAGAAGGCGGCGAGGTGATCGCGCGGATCAAAGCGCCGGCGATTCACGTGGTGACAAGATGATCATAGTGGTTCGCCGGTCTACACCAGCGAGAACGTCCACATCGGACGGTGAACCGTCCATGTCACCTCCGACAACCCCGGTGAAAGCCAGAAAGTCGTGGGTGTTTTGCGGCCGGGGTCCACTCGCCGGTCACAGAATGTCAGACTTCAAGCCGGATCACAGGCCGCTATCGATCCATGGTGCAAGAGCAGCACCTTACGAGCAATCTTTACACGATTGCTGTTGCGCAAAACGCTGCTTTTGACTTTCAGGTCGAAGTCGTGGCTTACCGGTCTTCGCGCGAAAATTCATAACGACGCGGCGTGCCGCCTTTCAAGAAGCCAGTAGTCGCTGTGAGTTGACCGTCGGGCGATAATTCGTACACGATGCGTTTCGGGTAATCGTGGCGAGGGTTGTCGAAGATGGCTCGCTTCCCGCCGGACTCGGTCGGTCCAAACTCCGTGAGCACGAACTCGGTCTTCGCCGCGCCGCCCGGCTGTGCGACGTAGACCAGCCCGCTTTCGCGCTCGACGATCCGTAGATACTCGAACGCGACCATCCTGCCGTTGGTGTTGACCGTGCGCGAAACCGCGAGCATCGCCCCGCCCAGAGGCGGACTCCAACGTTCCTCGATCGACGATCCCGAGGGACGAGTCCCAACCCAAGCGCCCGCGATCCATGCTACATCGGCGATCGTACATGTTGCCGGTGTCGCCAGCGGGATGTCCTCGGCGTGGCGATAAAGCCCGACCGATTCGACCTCCCCGCCCTCCGCAGGCGGATCGACCGCGACTCGCACAATCAGGCCTTCGGGCGTGACCTGGAAACGCCGCCGTAGTACCCCGATCCCGGGTTTGCCCGGCTCGCGGCCGAAATCAACCTCGTACTCGAATACGCCGTTTTTCCATGAGCCGCGATACCGCACGACTCGAGAGTTCTCCCCGGCGATTTCAGTCCGAGTGCCGTCCAGCATGATGCGTACGTCGCGGTGTCCGGAGCCGTGGCCGTTCAGAATGACAGCGTCCAGGGCGTCTTCAACGCGCATTGAAAACTTCGAAGCCATCGGCGGGCCAAGCCGCTCCATGGGTTGCCCCTCAGTGCGATCCTCAACATAAATCCAATCGCCCCCCAGCAACCGAACATCGGGGTTTACCTGCACAGGGGCATGAACGGGGGGCTCGCTCTGTGCCGCCGCAGGCGGAACTGCGCCGATGCATACGGAGATAACGAAGAGTACGAAGGCCGATGTCAGGCGCAGATTCATGGGAAATCTCCGTTCCGGGCACGCGAGGTTAGGATTCAATCATTGTCGAACGCCGTCTCGGGTGTAATAATGGCGTCGCGGGTCAGGCTCGGCCGCGAAGAGGCGACAGCCTGCGGCACTCACGGTTGGGGTGAGCCCGCGGCGACAACCCGTCACGTCAGCCTCTAAACCTCTCAAACGTCGTTCCGTTGAACTTGTAGACGCCGTGCTCGTGGGTGCCGAGCCACAACACGCCTTCGTTGTCCTGGTAGATGGAGCACAACGTCACGATCGCTCCGCCATCCATGACAGGATAAGGGGTCAGAATGGTCCCGTCGTATCTCCAGACACCCGAGCGAAGCGTCACCAGCCATAGGTCGCCGTTCTTGTCCTTGACCGATGACATGAAGAGTGTGGGGTGGTCCTTCTTGGGGTCCACTGGACGAATGATGCCCGGCTCCTTCCGGACGCTTAGCGTGCTGTTGGCTTGACCGGCCGAGGTGTTATGGACAGGCGACTGGATATCGAAACGGTTCAGTGTGTTGCTGAACCAGAACTTGTCGTCTTTGTCCTGGGCGATTGAGCGGAGGCCGAAGTTGTCGTCTTCGTCAAAGCCGAGTTCAGTCTTGGCGGCCCATGCGAATGCCGTCCCATCGAATCGGCATACGCCGAGCACATGCGTGCCGAACCACACATGTCCTTCGCTGTCTCTGAAAATGACGTATACGTCGTACGGATTGAAGGTCATTCTCGGAAATTCGGAGCGTGGGTACCTCGCAATATGGTCTTCGCCCGGCTTGGTCTTTGGGAACGTCAGGCGGTGCAGGGATGTACCGTCGTAGCGGTACACCGCACCTTCATCCTGCCAGCCCGTGAACCACAAGTCATCTGTCCCCAACTTCCAGCCTCTCGTGTCGGTGTCGGTCGCGGCGAGCGGGCGAAACGCGAGGCCGTCGAATCGGCTTACGCCGCCGTCGCTCTTGACGAAGATGTTCCCCGAACGATCCTCCTGAATGCTCCGAATGCGGTTGCCGCAGAGGCCGTGCTCTGTGGTGTACCGGACAAGTGTTTTGTCGTCGTACCGATATAGACCTTGCCCGTCGCTGCCAAACCAGTAGGTCTTGTTCGTGGCTTGAAAAACAACGAAGATGCACTTGTCGAGCGCTGCAACGGTGTCGCCGGTTGCAGGCGGGGTCTCTTGGTTGAGCTGGTCACGCTGGTGTCCAGTCCTAGAGGTTGCGTCGGAATACTGTCGCGCGCAGCAAGGTAATGACACTCCGAGAGAGACGGCAACGAACACGATCTTGAGTTGCGGGGCTTGTCGAAGCAGACGGAAGAGCAAGGTCAGCCTCCTCGCACGGTGGGGCGCTACCAGATCCGGAAATTTGCGGGCAGCGACCAAAGAAAATCGGTGCTCGCCGTAGCACAAGCGAACTGCAGCGAGTGGCTCTCCAATTGTTTCACGGTTCAAAGCCGGCCGACTCTCCAGGGTTGCGTTGATGAGTTTGAACTGCGGCACCAAAACCGATGGAGCCAGCACTTACCGAGGCCATCAAGTCTGCTTAATCAGGGTGACAGGATTTGAACCTGCGGCCTTGTGGACCCAAACCACACGCTCTACCAAACTGAGCTACACCCTGTGATCCGATGATAGTAGGTGCAGGAGTCAGAGCGAATACAGCGCATACCTTCAGCCGATGAGGGTCGATTCGAAAAAGGTCGTGGGTCGGCGCATCCTTCGGTTCCGTACACCGGCGGACGCACGGGCCGATGCCGAATCGCTCGCGGCATTGGACCACGAGGGGCAACTCCGACAGTTGGGAAACTGGACGCTCGGTCAGGCACTCGGGCATTGCGCCGCATGGATCGGGTATGCCTACGAAGGCTACCCGGCGGGCTTTCGCCTGCCTCCGTTGCCCATCCGCTGGATAGCACGGTTGATGATCCGCGGCTTTATCCGCAAGCCCATGCCGGTGGGGTTCAGGATGCGCGGGACCACGGACGGTACATTCGGCACCGAGGTGCTTCCCACCGAGATCGGCCTGGACCGCTTTCGAGATCAATGGGTTCGACTCGAACAATTCCCCCCGGAAAAGCCGAACCCCATTTTCGGCCCGCTCGAGCCTGACGATTGGGTCGCCATGCATCTGAGACACGCGGAACTCCACCTCTCGTTCTTCGTACCCCGTTGATCCCTGTTCAGTCCGAGAAGCCGTTCCGGTGCTCACGGTACCCGGTTATACTTCTGTTCTCTCGCAGTATCGAAGGAGTGCCGCATGTCCGCCGCTACGCAGCGCGCCCGCCGCGCATGGGATGATCGATTTCACACACCCTCCGCCGGCGACCTCGTCTCCGCGGTCGAGAAGCAGTGGCGAACGGCCTTCTCACACGCCCGAGAGTGCATCCTTCGTGATGCCGATGTCTCCGAAGTGGTCGCGTGGCAGGGTGTCTGGAAATGGACGCTCACCTACCGCCATGTTTTTTTTCCCGAGCGTGCATGGGCGTACCTGATCGCCGATCCGGCGAAGCCGCGGCTGTGCGTGCCGATGTCCGATGTCGCCATCGACGGCCTCAACGTCGCGAAAACCCCGAAGTTCGTCCGGGAGTCCTTGGCATTTGCTCCCATCGTCGACGGTGTCCGCTGGCCCGTATGGGACGTCCAGACAAGGCAGTTGGTCAACGGCATTCTCGGTCTGCTCGACGCGAAGACCGGGTGTGCGGCCGGCGCGGCCAGGTAGCCCGGCATCCTCTGCAGATCACAAGTGCGGTTCGCCGATACTCTTGTCTGTTCATGCGCACCGCACGGCCGCGGGCGCCCTCCCGCTCGCTTTTCATGATCATTCAGGAGGCACGATGCCCGTCCGATGTTTCCGTAGCGTCACCGTGTTCGTCCTGCTCGCCGCCGCGGCATCAGTCTGCGCGGCACAGGCGAACGACCTGACGGACGATGTCCGCCGATTGATCTCCGGTCACAAGTTCGGCGAGGCAAAGATCGCCGTCTCGATCCTCGACCTCAAGACCGGCACCGCGCTCGCCGCGGTGCGGGCCGAGGACGCCCTCATCCCCGCATCGAATATGAAACTCCTGTCCAGCGGGGCCGCGCTCTTGACCCTCGGGCCTGACTTTGTCTTCCGAACGGAACTGATCATCGCCGGTGAATCTCTCATTCTCCGAGGCGGTGGAGATCCGTCTCTGGCGGACCCCGACATCCTGTCGAGGATGGAACCACGGCTGACGGTGGGAGCCATGCTGGACGCACTAGCCAACGCCCCGGGCAAGGCGGGCATGACATCGGCACGCGAACTGGTCGTGGATGACCGCGTCTTTGACCGCGTCTTTGTTCATCCCTCCTGGCCGGTCGAGCAACTCAGCCGTGGATACTGCGCCCAGGTCTCTGGGTTGAACTTCCATGCCAACGTGCTGCACGTCTTTCCCGCGCCGGGCCCGCAGGGGCCGGGATCCCCGGTGACGTACACCCTCCAGCCCGAGGCCCACTGGCTCCGCGTCGATGTGAGGGCCAAGACCGTGAGCACCGGCAACGGGTCAGCCTGGCTGACGCGCGATGATGATGCCAACCGTTTCACGCTCCGAGGCGAGGTTCGTCATAAAAGCCTGTCGCCCATCGAGGTCACCATCCACGATCCGCCGCTCTTCACAGGCAAACTTCTCGCCGATCAACTCCGCAAGGCGGGCGTGTCAATGCCTCACGGACCGGACACGGTCCGTCTGATCGGCCCAGATGAGTCTCGCCCAGAAGGGACGGTGATCGCCGTGGTCACCACCCCCATCGCCGAAATCCTCAAACGCTGCAACACCGATTCCGCGAATCTCTACGCCGAGTGCCTGCTCAAACGCACCGGCAACGCCGTCACCGGCGAGCCGGGCTCCTGGACCAACGGCGCGGCTGTCCTTCGCATGAACCTGACGGAAAAACTCGGCCCCGCCGCCGCGGCCTCCACCGTCGTCGCCGATGGCAGCGGCATGAGCCGCCAGAACGCGGTGACGCCGTTGACACTCACCCGCTGGCTCGAAGTGATCGCCAAAGAGCCGAAGATCGCGCCGGCCTTCCGCGGCTCTCTCGCCGGGGTCGGCGAGGGAACCCTGCGCAAGCGTTTTCAGGGGGTCAAACTCCAGAACGAACTACGCGCCAAGAGCGGCTATATCAGCGGCGTGCGGACCCTCTCCGGGTACGTGACCAACGAGGAGACCGGACGGTCCGTCGCCTTCAGCGTCATGGTCAACAACATCAAATCCGACGATCAGCACAAGAGCGCGCTCGAACTCCACGAGCAGGTGGTGCAGGCCGCGGACAAGTGGCTCTCTCGGCGTGTCGCCGCGGAGCGGCCCGCCGCGGGCGGATAAGCCACGCGCGGCATCAACGTTCGATGTTTCCATGTGCGCCGCCCTTTGTTCACCACCTGATCGTCGGTGATGCCGCCACTGGGTCCGGCGCGAGCAAATCCTCTGTCGATTTCGAGAGCCACAGCAAGGCGGGCTTCATGGAAGCATGAGCGCGAGGCACAATACCCGCGAGGTGAACGGGCCAGTAGCACAGCCGTGCGGCTTTGCGTCGGGCATCGATACGGCCGCGGTGTGGAGAGCGGCGCATTCTCTTCAGTATCGCGGTGGAGATCGCGCCACGACCCTCCTACGAATCGGCCCCCATGCCGAAAAAGCCACTCACCGCGCGCACCGCCGATCGTCACCGTCTGTATGAGTGGGCAGTGCAATGCCCCGAGGCCGAGATCGATTTCGTCGATCGCGTCTACCGCAAGGCCCGCGGCAGGCACCCGGCCAGACTCCGCGAGGATTTCTGCGGTACCGCCTGCTCATCCTGCGAGTGGGTCAAGCGCCGCGCGGCCAACACCGGCATCGGTGTGGACCTTCACGCCCCGACTCTTCGCTGGGCACGTCTCAACAACCTCGCCGCGCTGCCCGAGGATGCCCGTTCTCGCCTCACTCTCCTCCAGCGCGATGTCCGCGAGCCGTCGTCCGAGTCGATGGGGATGGACGCGGTCCTGGCGATGAACTTCAGTTATTTCGTCTTCAAGCGCCGCGAGGTCCTCCGCGATTACTTCGTCTCTGTCCGTAAGTCGCTGGCCCCCGGCGGACTCTTCTTTCTGGATCATTACGGCGGTTGGGAATCGATGAAGGTGCAGAAGGAGCGCCGACGACAACGCGGTTATGTCTACGAGTGGGACCAGGCGCAGTACGACCCCATCACCGGCGACAAGGTCTGCTACATCCATTTCGAGTTTTCCGATGGATCGCGCATGGAACGCGCCTTCACCTACCACTGGCGTCTCTGGACGCTCCCCGAACTACAGGAAGTGCTCACCGAGGCTGGGTTCAGCCGTTCCACGGTCTATTGGGAGGGGAACGACGGCAAGGGGGGCGGCGACGGGGTCTTCAAGCCCCGTAAGCGAGGCGAGCCGGATGCCAGTTTCATCTGTTACATCGTCGCGGAGCCGTAGTTCAGCGCGGGTGCAGCCCAGGAAGATCGGCTTCCGTAAACGCAAAGACCCAGAAGTGTGTCGGGCCTTCGGCGAAGTCATTGTCGCTGGCCACGATCAGCGTGCGCCGTCCGTCCGGCAGTGGGGGGCCGAAGGTCAGTCCCTCGATCTTCTGAGGCATGTCGCCCGCAAGCCCGAACGAAGGATCAAGAAAATCGATAAAGGGTGTTGACTCCTTCACCATCGGCGTGGCGTCCTTCGCCGCGCCCGTCCCGATGGGTGTCGCGCCGTTGATCGATGCCCTGTAGACGCGTCGGAACTTCTTCTCCGATCCATCGCGTTCAAGGAATAAAAAATCCGTTTCGTTGAGAGCCAGAATCTCGCTCACGCCGTAAGGCCGCTTCGCGCCCGGAGGTGGCTGTTCCACCCGGTACACATACTCGGCCTTGACGCGGCCCGAAGCGCTGTCGAACGCAACCACACGGAGGTTCCGATCGTCCGGGCCGAGGCGCTCGCCCCCGCCGCTGTCCTGGATCAACGCACCCTGCATCACGGCATAGACCATGCCGCCCGGCGTGATGGTCAGCCCCTCGAAGCCTTGATTCGGAAATCGCCCCGAACGTTGACCCTTCCGCTCCGCCGATGGGTCGCCCGACGGCACCGCAATCTCGTAACCTGCCGGTGGACTCCACAACCGCATCAGGCCGCCGTCCATCGAGAACTCGCACACCCGCGGCCCATACTCCTCACAGATCAATAGCCCTCCGTCCGGTGAAGGCACGATGCCCTCGGGGTCAAACCGTCTCGGTGTGGTGGTGCCCGAGACGGTTCCGCCCGATGAATCCGAAGCAAGCCCGACAAGCGGACTGCCATCGGAAAAGGTCAGCATGGTTGTGCCGACAAGGTCGACACGCACGCCCGGTGTCAGCACGATCCGCACGGTCTGAAACCTGCAGAAGAAGTTGGCAGCCCCGTCCTGCGGCCCGCGGTCGGCGATGCAGAAATACACATCATCCCGCCCGGAGTACGCGATGCCCGAGCCGATGCCGCCCAGCCGGTTGTGCGGCACGCCCGCGACTTTGTCGGAAAGCCCCGAGAAGTCGCTGGCGGTCAGCGGAAACTCCGCCCTTCCCAGCAACGTGACAGACGCCGCACATGGTCCGCAGACCAGTCCCGACACGACGACAACCCCGAGCATGTAACGCTTCATGCCGCATCGTAACACGGCCGGGCTGGGACCCGAATGAAAAACCGCCGCACGACTCCGTGCGGCGGCGTTTGATTGACCCACGCGATCCGGGGACTCCCGGCCCGTGTTCCCGTAAACCGATGTGACGGATTACTTCCGGGTGTTCTGCGGGTTGGTGGTGTTGCCGGTATTCGTGCCGGTCTTCTTGCCGGGAACGATGGGCGTGATCTCGACCGGGCTGCCCGGGCCGGTGCGGGTGTAGGTGATTTCCATCTTCTTGAACTCTCCACCGCCGCTGGTGCGCTGGAAAAGTGTGTAGTTGATCGTGTTGTCACCGAAGACCTCGACCGCGCGCAGGTTCACCTTTTCGCCGTTCTGCGGTTCGGTGAAGGTGCTGTTCCAGGTGATGGTGTTGTCCTGACGAACGCCCGTGAAGAAGAAGATCACGCTGGTCTGGTTGTCGATCCAGGTGGACTCGTACCGCTTCTCCCCGTTGTTGTACCCGTAGAAGCCCGCCCCGCGCATCGTCTGGCCGTTGAAGGGGCACTCAAACTCGGTGCCCACGAAACGCCCGCCCATGGTGGTGTAGAAGCGGGCCGTGCCGTTCGAGGTTGTCGGGGTGGTCGCCGTTGTCCCGGCTTGGCTCGTGTTCGTCCACACGGTTACCTTCGTAGACCATTCGCCCAGCAGCGAGCGGGTCAGATCCAGATGCTCACGCGTCGGCTGATTCGCGATCACGGTGGGATCCGTTGAGACCACGGGCTTGTTCGTCGTGGCGGTCGTCTGGTTCGTGGTCGACGTCTGGCCCGTGGTCGATGTCTGGGTCGTGGTGCTCGGAGCGATCATGTCCGGCGTCTGTTGCTTGCGCTCTTTGGCTCCGGGCTGGGCGTGCGGGGTCGTCTTGGTCTGGCCGGCGGCGCTGAACGCGAGAGAGGCCAGAATCGCGGCGGAGATCACGGTGCGGTTCTTCATCGGGTTTCCTTTGCTGTGCGCGCGGCTGATCCGCGCTCGACCGCGAGGAGAGTCGCGCCGCGGGCCGACACACGCGGCCCGCCGCGATTCCGCGGCGTCGCAGCGTTCATCGTGCCCGTTCGGTAGCTGGGTTGAATTGCCCGTCCCCAATTGAGGCCAAATTCCAGAGAATTCCCCCCACGCGGTTACTTCCCCCGCACGTGGACCCGCTCCACGATCTCCAGCCCGAACGCGTCCAGGTTCGGGATGTCCCGTGTGTGGTTGGTCAGCAGCCGCAGCCGCCGCAGCCCAAGGGCACGCAGAATCTGCACACCGATCCCGAACTCGCGCTCGCCGCCCGGCATTGCCGCGGCCCCGATTCCTCCGGGCCGTGCAAGGTCCGGTGCATCCTCGGCTGTGTGAAAGGCGGCACCGGAGAGAGTTTGGAGACGCCCCTCCAGATCGGCTTCCGAAGCGCCGTCCCGGGAGGAATGTCCCATCCCGCCCGCGGTGCGAAGATACACCAGTGCACCGTGGCCCTCGCTCTGGAGCATCCGCATCGACGCCTGCAGGATGTCGCAGGTCGGCCCCTCGCTGGAGGAACCGAGATCGCCGAACACATCGCCCAGCAGGTGCCTGCGGTGCATCCGCACCAGCGTCGGCTCTTCACGAACAATCGGTGCGCCCTGCGGATCGAGAAGGCCCACATCACCGACCGTCAGCACCAGGTGCGGCAGCACATCGACGACGCTGTCGAAGAGAATCGCCGTGAACTCACCGTGACGAGTACGCAGAACCCGACCTTTTGGCGGGCCGGCCCGCCGCACCAGGCTCTCTCGCCGGAGCCGGTGCTCGATGATCTGAGCCACCGAGCACATCTTCAGGCCTCTCTCGCGGCAGAAGATCTCCAGGTCGGGCACACGGGCCATCTCCCCGTCGTCCTTCATGATTTCGATGATCAGCGCCGCAGGGTACAGCCCCGCCAGCCGGCACAGATCCAGCGAACCCTCCGTTTGACCCGTCCGTACCAGCACGCCCCCATCACGCGATCGGAGCGGGTTGATGTGCCCGGGCCGAACGAAGTCCGAAGGGCCGAAGGCCGGGTCAATCATCATGCGTACGCACTTCGCTCGCTCCGCAGCAGAGACCCCTGTGGTGAAACCGTGACGCGGATGCCCGTCCACGGACACCGTGAATGCCGTTCCCCGTTTCGAGGTGTTCACCGCCGCCTGGGGGGGGAGTTCCAGTCGGTCGCAGTCCGCCTCGGTCATCGAAAGGCACAGATACCCCTTTGCTTCTTTCAGCAGGTATGTAATGGAAGCGGGCGTGACGAACTGCGCCGGCAGAACCAGGTCGCCCTCGTTCTCGCGTCCTTCATCGTCGGTCAGCACGACCATCCGGCCGGCGCGGAGTTCATCCAGTATCTCGGGGATGGGAGCAAATGGCACCGCCCATCGTACCGCGGGGAACCCGCTCCGACGGGTGATGTCAACGCCTGGCATGCTCACCGCTTTCACTATTTCAGTCATCGACCTACACTCGACCTCCAACAAGGAACTCACTCATGTCCAGCGCCACACTCACCAAGGAACAGGCCGAAGCCGTCTTCTCCAAAGGGCTTGAAGGCATCATCGCCGGCGAAACCTCGATCTGCTCCGTCGAGCAGGGAGGGTTGTTCTACCGCGGGTACGAGATCCATGATCTCGCAACGAACGCCACGTTCGAGGAAGTCGCCTTCCTTCTGCTCGAAGGCCACAAACCCTCCCCCGGCGAGCTCGCCCGCTTCAAGGCCGAGATCATCGCTGAACGCCCCATCCCTGCTTCGATCATCCAGTTCCTCAAGGACGCCGGGCCTGCTCTCAAGCGGGGCTCAGCCGTTCCGATGGATGTCTGCCGAACCGCGGTTTCACTCCTCGGCCACCTTGATGAGGACTGCCAGGACAACAGCCCCGCGTCGAACCTGCGGAAGAGCAAACGCCTGCTCGCCAAGATCCCGACCATCATCGGTCACATGCAGTGCGTCATCGACGGCCGCCCGCTGGTCGAACCCGAGCGAGGCGGCGATCCCGCCCTCTCGCACGCCGCGAACCTTCTGTACCTGATGACCGGCAGAAAGCCCGATCCCGAGCACGCCCGCTGCGTCGATGTCTCCCTCATCCTGTACGCCGAGCACGATTTCAACGCCAGCACGTTCACCTGCCGCGTCATCGCCGGAACCCTCAGCGACATGCACGGCGCGGTCGCCGGCGGTATCGCAGCGCTCAAAGGCCAGCTCCACGGCGGAGCGAACGAGGCCGCCATGGAAATGCTTAAGCGCATCGACGCTTGGGTCAAGAAGGGCGGCACGGTCGAGTCCTACATGAAGAACGCCTTCGACACGAAGGAGAAACTCATGGGCTTCGGCCACCGTGTCTACAAAAACGGCGACCACCGCGCCCCGATCCTCGGCGCACTCGGCAGGGAGATCGCCCGCAAGCAGGGGCCCGAGTCCCTCAAATGGTTCGAGATAGGCGATAAGGTCCAGCGGATCATGCTCGAACAGAAAAAGATCCATCCCAACGTGGACTTCCCCTGCGGCATGACTTACTTCGTCATGGGCATACCCGTGCCGCAGTACACGCCGATCTTCGTAGCCTCCCGCGTCAGCGGCTGGTGCGCACATATCAGCGAGCAGCACGCCAACAACCGCTTGATCCGCCCGCTCTCACGCTATACCGGCGAACCAACCCGTTCCTGGCTGGCCTCGTGACATCCCTCTCACCCAGGCAGTACAGTCGCGGCGCCGGCCGGTCGTGACACCACCACCATCGGGCTGGCCCCCGAGGACCGAAGTTCCTCGGCGATCTCCGCCGCGAGGCTCTCGTGCACCAGCGCCACCACGCACCCGCCGAAGCCCGCTCCGGTCAGCCTCGCCCCGTGCACGCCGGGCATCGCGTTCAGCCGATCCGCAAGCGTGTTGAGTTCGTCACAACTCACCTCGTAATCATCCCGCAGGCTCGCGTGCGATTGTCTCATCAGATCGCCGGCCTGCGCCCACCGCCTCGACCCGAAGGCCTGCTCCGCCGCCAGAACACGCGCGCACTCGCCGATGGAGTGCCGAGCACGCTTGCGGTCCACGGGGTCGATGCCCGGTACGCCAAGGTCGGCGAACGTGCAGTGCCGTAGGTGGCGATACGGGTCGCGGGCCTTGCGGATCGCATCAAGCGCACGCTCGCACGAAGCACGCCGATCCGCATACTCCCCGGCGGTGAGTTCATGCCGCTTCCCGCTGTCGGCGATCACGAACGTCACCTCGGGCGGGATGCGCACCAGTCGGTGCTGCTCCGACACGCAGTCGATGAACAACGCGTGCTCGGCCTCCGCCATGCACGCGATGTACTGGTCCATGATGCCGCAGGGCACACCCGCATAATCCCGCTCCGCCCGGCGGCACAAGCGAGCAACATCCACCCGCGGCCGATCCACACCCAGAATCGCATCCACCGCCAGCGCCGCCGATACCTCAAGCGCAGCCGAACTTGAAAGCCCCGCACCCACCGGCAGGTCCGATGCGAACGAGAGGTTTAGGCCCGGCGGCAACGGCCTCTGATCCAGGCATCCTTTGACCACCCCGGCGATGTACGCGCCCCACCCTGTAACGACACCGGGGGAGAGGCCGGCCAGGGAAAACTCAACCACGTTGCCGGGTGTCTGTGCCGAAGCAACCCGCGCCACTCCGCCCTCTCCCAAAGAGGCCACACAGACCGTGCCGCGCCCGATCGCCATCGGCATCACAAACCCGCCGGTATAGTCGATATGCTCGCCGATGATGTTCACGCGGCCCGGCGCATACGCCGCGACCCGCGATCCGCCCTTCGGATAGAGAGATTCATACAAGTCCAGCGCCGCCGTTCGCACGGCGAGCATGCCGGGGGATGCGTTGGGGCTGGTGGGCTGCATGTCGGCCGCCGCGGCATTCAATGTCCACCCGCTTGGTGAGGGGAGGAAGGGGCCTCGGATCGCCTGACCGTGGTCCTGTTTCAGGAACGAAAGGTCGGGGTGGGATTCGAACCCACGAATCGCGGATTTGCAATCCGCTCCATTAGACCACTCTGGCACCCGACCGACCCACAATAATAGGACCATCGTACGACGCAGGACGTGTTCCAAACATCGCCGACTCCATCGTCATTGCTGAAGCCCGGTCTTGTGCCGATGATCATTACCCGCATGACCATTCCTCGAGCATATTTCACGGCGGCCCCGAGTCTATTCGTCGCCCTGGCTACAGCCTTCCCCGCGGCGGCTCAGACGCCCTCTCCGCGAGAAGACCCGGCGCTGATCGACCCCAGCGAAGAGTTGACCGCGACCAGCCTTCGCAGGCGTCCGGAGGATGTCCCTCCGGTCGAGCCGAATCAAACGCCTGCCCCACAGCGCTCCGTGCCCTCGTATCGTGTGCCCGACGCGAGCGCAAATGCCGCGGCACTCCCCGCCGCACGGTTCAACCCCGAAGGCACGTTACTCCGCGATCTCCGCGGCACGCTCGCGATCTCCGAGCAGGGTGACGTGATTTTGGTGCCCGTCTCGGATTCGAGCTCCCCTCTCTTCGTGCTCCTTCCATCTCAGCGCGTATCACATATGACCGCCGCGCGGGCCGCCTCAGGGCCACAGACCAGGTTTCTGATCAGCGGCCAGGTATTCGTGTATCGCGATCGGGAGTTTCTGCTACCCAGTGTCTTCGCCGTCGATCGGGATCCAGCCACGCCGCCCGATGCGCCCGCATCGCGCCAACCGATCCAAACACCCGCCACGGATCCGAGCGATCCTCGCGTTGAAGACCTCATGCGAGACTTGGAATCACACCGACTCGGCCAACGCAGACTGACACCCGCCGGCGTAGAAGTCCCCGGACCCACACAAGCCGGCACCAGACCTACACCCGAAGGCACGCCATCGCAAGTAGACCCCACGCTCAGACCCGAAGGGACGTTGCTTGTGTCACGCAGGGGTCGATTGGTCCGGCTGCCCTCGGCCAACGGCCGACTGGCCTTCGTGATCGACAACGACCCGGACAGCCCCGCGGGCAAACCCCTCATCCTCCAGCCCTGCCACTTGCTGGAACGCATGGAAGCGCTCGCCTCCGCACGCGGCGAAGACATCTCCTTCCGCGTCTCAGGCCGCATCACCGTCTTCGAGGGAAGAAACTACCTGCTCCCGACCTTTCAGCAGGCGATCCCGCACGGCGACCTGACGCCAATGCAATAGCAGACCGCTTCCCGGCGGGTACACCCACCAACCCATATATTCCGTCAGGATGTCGGCATCGAGCTTTGTACAGGCCGGTCTTCGAGCGCCATCGGTTCAGTGGGAGAATGCTTCACACGCGCTCCCCGCACAGGCACGAACCGTGATCCAAACATCGGTACCTGGCGGTTGACCGTGCTCTGACGAAGCAACGGGCCTGCTGCATACGCCAAGCCCACAACGGCCACATTCCCGAGCAACATCGGGACAAGCCCGGTCTGGCCCAGGTACACCAGAACGCTCACTACAACGACGATGGCCAGTGAAATTGGGATCACGCCCTGCCACGCCATCATCATCACCTGGTCGTACCGCAATCGAGGAATCGACCAGCGCACCAGCATCGAGAAAGCCACCATCAGCACGACCTTCGAGAAATACACGAAGACCTTGAGCAGCACGGCCCCGAACCCGGTCGCCTCGGGCGACAAAGCCCCGATGAAGGGCAGGTGATACCCGCCCAGGAACAACAGCACAAAGAACGCGCTGCTCGTAAACAGGTGAGAATACTCGGCGAGGAAGAACAGCGCGAACCGCATCGAACTGTACTCGGTGTGGTAGCCGCCCACCAGTTCCTGCTCGGCCTCCGCGTTGTCGAAGGGTGCCCGGTTCGCCTCCGCCAGCGCCGCGATCAGGAAAATTGCCGCCGTCAACGGCTGGCTCAGGATCATCCATCCGTGGGCCTGCTGATGCTCGACGATCGCATCAGGGCGAACGTTCCCGTACACAAGCAGCACCGCCAGAAGGCACAGCCCCAGCGGGATCTCGTACGAAATCATCTGCGCGGTCGCGCGAAGCCCGCCCAGGAACGAGAACTTGTTGTTGCTCGCCCAACCGCCCAGCGTCACACCATACACCCCCAGCGCCGCCACGGCGAGCAGGTACACGATCCCGATGTTCACACTCGCCCCGGCAACGTGCACCAGCCCTCCGGGAATCACCCATTCCGTGAACGGGATGTGAATGTCCGGGCACTCCCACAGCCCGCCCCACGGGATCACCACGAACCCCATCAACGCCGGCGCGACCACCAAGATCGGCGCGAGCGTGAACAGAACTTTGTCCACCCGCCGCGGCGTGTAGTCCTCCTTCAGCATGAACTTCACGCCGTCCGCCAGCGGCTGCCCGAAGCCCAGGCACCCCTTCAGGAACGACAACGCGGGCAGCCCGAAGTCGAAGCCGACCCGGTTCGGCCCGATGCGGTCCTGGATGTACGCCGAGAGTTTGCGTTCCAACTGCACGAAGTACGCCACCCCGATCAACATCACGTGAACCATGATGACGATCGTGGCGACCGAGACGACAAGTTGTGCGGTGATCCAACTGGGCATGAGGGGTCAAGTGTACACGGCAAGACCCCGCCCGGTCGCCACCTCGCCCGCCCGGGTGATCGCGCCCGTCCAATCGTGGCAACACCACGACAGCCCGCCGGAAGCGGGTGATCCGATGACACACCCAGCCGTGGTCGGCCACAACGGCCTCCCCGGTCGATCATCGGAGTGGTGGGTTCACGCTTTTCGCTTCGCCGCGCGTGCGGCCTTCGTGGCCCTGACGCTCCGTTTCTTCGTCGTCACGCGAGAAGGCTCTACACGGCTGCCAACCCGAGGGTTGCTCGTCGGCGTGCGTCGCTTCCTGCCGTTCGATCCCGTCGGATGGCCGCCACCCCCGGTCGTGAGACCGGCGCGAGTTGTTCTGGGCATGCTGATAATCCTTTCAGTTCAATGAACGCTCAAGATATCGGCACATGCAGGCCGACCGGACTCAACAAGTCTGTCGGAGTTGTTCCGAGAGCGGATGATAGTCCGTTCAGACCGAAGGACCGAGTTCTGACTCCGAGCAGGGAAGCGGCAAGTGTGTAAGCCTGCGAATCGAGCAATCCCTATTCACATCGACAAAATCCGACGGCGGTGGCCGAGGGTGTTGGAAGGAACTGCCCGAACTGCCTGATGATCACGGCACCTCTTCCGAAAAGTGTTCATGACTTCTGCAGCGGCACACCCCCGGCGCGGTCACGCCTCACTTCTCGATCTCCACCTCTGTGTGGGGTGAGTCATGCCCCTATCCTCTCCCATGCCTCAGAATCTCCCGTCGCGTTGGTCGTTGATAGCCGTGACCGCCTTCTTTCTGGCAGGCGCTTCGCACGCCCAACCAGCGACCGCCCCGAAGCCGGCTGAACCCGCTGCGCAGCCCCCGGCCCCCGCCGCCAAGACACCCGACATCAACCCCGCGACCACACCGGTGGACCGCAAGGACGATTGGTGGAAGCAGCGTCAGGCCGCGCTCAATGAACGAATCAAGCAAGGCGCCGAGAAGGGCGACATCGGCATCCTGTTCATCGGCGACTCCATCACCCAAGGGTGGGAGGGAGCCGGCAAGGAAGTCTGGCAGAAGCAGTACGCGGTTCGCAACGCCGTCAACCTGGGCATCGGCGGCGACCGCACCCAGCACGTCCTCTGGCGGCTCGATCACGGCAACCTCGACGGATTGGACAAACCCTCCTCCGGCTCTCCGCCGGCGCTCGCCGTGCTCATGATCGGCACCAACAACGTCCACGACACCAAGCCCGAACAGACGGCCGAAGGCGTCGCCGCGATCGTCGGCAAACTCCGTGAACGTCTCCCCAGCATGAAGATCCTGGTCCTCGCCATCTTCCCCCGCGAGGCCAAGCCGGGCGAACTAAGGAAAAAAAACGAAAAGGTCAACGAGCGCATCGCGCTGCTCGCCGACAACAACACGGTCTTCTTCCGGGACATCAGCCCGGCGTTCCTTGAGAAAGACGGCACGCTCCCCAAGGAGATCATGCCCGATGAACTGCATCTCTCGCCCAAGGGCTACCAGGTCTGGGCCGAGGCGATCGAGGCCGATGTCAAGACCCTGTTGAAAGAACCATGAACCAATCGAGACACGCGATGCCAGGCGAACTCCTTTCCCACCCCATCTCCCGCCGTGATGCCGTTCGACTCGGCGCCGCCGCCCTTGCCGCGGCGTCCTTTCCCTCACTGGCCACGCGACGAGCCGATCCGCTCTTCACGATCTCCATCGCGCAGTGGTCGCTTCACAAGACGCTCTACGGCGGGAAACTCGACCACCTCGACTTCCCCCGCGCCGCCAGGCGTGAGTACGGCATCGAAGCCGTCGAGTACGTCAACTCATTTTTCAAGGAAAAGGGCAGCGCATCCTACAACGCCGAGCTCAAGAAGCGGTGCGAGGATGAGGGCGTCGTCAGCGTGCTGATCATGTGCGACGGCGAGGGAGACCTCGGAGATGCCGATGAAGCACGCCGCGCCAAGGCCGTCGAGAACCACCGCAAATGGGTCGAGGCCGCCAAAACCCTCGGCTGTCATTCCATCCGCGTCAACGCCAAGAGCAGCGGTACGCCGGAGGAGCAGCGCGACCGCAGCGCTGATGGTCTCCGCCGACTCTGCGAACTCGCCGATCCTTACGCCATCAACGTGATTGTCGAGAATCACGGCGGCCTTTCGTCCAACGGCGCCTGGCTGGCGGGCGTCATGAAGGCCGTCAACCATCCCCGAGTCGGAACCCTTCCCGACTTCGGCAACTTCCAGATCAGCCCGACCGAGAAGTACGATATCTATACAGGCGTCGAGGAACTCATGCCCTTCGCCAAAGGCGTCAGCGCCAAAAGCCACGACTTCGACCCTGTCACCGGCGATGAAACCACCAAGGATTACCGCCGGCTCCTGTCCATCGTGATGAAGGCCAACTATCACGGATACATCGGCATCGAGTACGAAGGCTCGAAACTCAGCGAACCCGACGGCATCCGCGCCACCAAGAAACTCCTCGAACGTCTCCGCGAAGAGTTCCGCCCCGAACACCCCTGACCGTCGGACTATGTCTCACGCCCGCACTCCGGGCACCGTGCAGCCGCTACCCCACGCAGGTCATAGCCGCACCGCGGGCACATCCCCCAAGTCAATCGCTGCCGCAGCACAAAACCAGCCGCGCCGATGCCGCACGCCGCGAGCATGAACGGCCACAACGGACATCTCACAAAAATGTAAGGCGGCGACCACGTATACACACGTACTTGAAACCACCATCGCATCGGTTCGAGCGGGCTGTTCAACTCCACACTCCAGTCGTTCGCGGGCACGGCAGTGCGCAGAACCACGTCCAACCCGCCGTTGCACAAGTTCAGGGTGTGCCCCCACGGGGTTATGGTGCAGTTGAACGGCAGGCTCAGGACCCACGCCACACCGATCACGACGCCCGCCGCGGCGGCCGGAATCCGCAACCAGCGCACCACCAGCCGCGTCATCCCTTGATCTCGGTGCGGACCTCCCACAGTTCCGGGAAGAGCCGATCATCCACCCGTTCGCGCAGGTACGCCACCCCCGCGGTGCCCCCCGTTCCTCGCTTGTAGCCGATGATCCGCTCGACCACCTTGACATGCCGGTACTTCCACAGCGCGTACTGCTCGTCCACATCGACCAGTTTCTCCGCCATCTCGTAACTGTCCCAGTGCCGCTCGTGGTCCTCGTACACCATCCGGAAGACGTCAACGACGCCGGGATGTGAGGTGTGCGCTTTGATCACATCCCGTTCCAGTACCTCCCGCGGCACGGGCAGCCCGTGACGCGCCATGAGGCGCAGGAACTGGTCGTACACGCTGGGCGAACGAAGGCACTCATCGAGCGCGGCGTGAATATCCGGTCGGTGCGCGAACAACGGCATCATCTTCGCGTCTTTTCGCCCCAGCAGGAACTCAACCATCCGGTGTTGGTAACTCTGCAGGCCGCTCGCCGGCCCCAGCACATGCCGGAACTGCACGTACTCGCTGGGTGTCAGCGTCGCCAGCACGCTCCACTGGTTCAGAAGTTGGGCCTGGATGTGCTTGACGCGGGCCAGGATCTTGAACGTCGTCTCGAGTTCGTCTCGCGCGATCAGCCGCTGCGCCTCCTTGAGTTCGTGCACCATCAGTTTGAACCAGAGTTCGCTCGTCTGGTGCTGGATAATGAAGAGCAACTCGTCATGGTGGACCGGGCTTGACAATGGCTTCTGCGCACTCAGCAACTGATCCAGCGAAAGGTATGCGGCGTAATCGAGTTTCTGCGAGAGATCTGTGATCATCCCTTCACGCTCGGGCGTTTCGGGGTGTGAAAATGGGCATGACATGCGGAGAGCGTAAGCGGTCTTTCCCGCGGACGAGTCGCCCTTCCGAAGCGGATCAGGGATTCCTCCAAACCCAGCACGATGAAGTGCGCGGTGTTCACTCAAACTCGCCTGTTCCCCTGGTTCACAATCCGTACACGCCGTTTCAACCGGCCGCGTCTGTGCGCAATCTCGCGGTCATCCCTGATTCGCGCCTTGACCCGGC